>Ga0209417_1000049_pt1 | contig 328817 bp, 286 predicted proteins | sample RifGroF2_FD_184002 | JGI IMG/M metagenome (GOLD analysis project Ga0209417, IMG submission 184002) | Groundwater microbial communities from Rifle, Colorado, USA - Groundwater F2 (SPAdes) (version 2) | ecosystem: Environmental > Aquatic > Deep subsurface > Groundwater | place: Rifle, Colorado...
ATGATATAGTTTCATGGGATGTGGTTTAGATATTAAGCATACCTATTCTACATCCCTCTCTTTCCCAAGAGTGCCCTCGAGATTCGTGAAACTACGTATCCCCTCTTATTTAACTAAATTCTCCATCCTCTTGTCTGAATAAAATTTTTATGGTATCATAGTACGATTAATTTCAAATTTAAAAACAAAAAATCTATGAAAAAATTAAAACAAATACCTCGGACACTAGCCACTTTGATTTTTAGTGTCTTGATTATTTCTTTAGGATTTGGAGCTTTTACTGTTAATGCTGTAACCCCTGCTCAAGATGAGGAAGTCCCAAGTTATGTGGATAATGTCAAGGCCTATCCCGGAGACGGAGAAATTCGTCTTACCTGGGACGCGTCCACGGATAATGTTGGTGTTACTGGTTATAAAATTTATATGGGGCTTAGTTCAGTTTCACAAGTTGGGCAGAGTTATGATCTGGGATCTGTTAATGTGGCGAATGTTTTAGAATATACTGTTTCGGATTTGGATAACGGGACAGCTTATTATTTTGCCATTACAGCCCTGGATGCAGTTGGTAATGAAAGCGTCGACTATAGTTATGAAGTTTCAGCCACTCCAGAAGCTTCTGTAGATGAAAATAAAGGTAATCCAGTTGTAGTTTCTGCTAAAGCCCTTGATTGCGAGACAGTCTTGGTAACTTTTTCTGAGCCAGTTAAATACCCAATAGAAAGTACTAACGAGGCTTTCAAAATTGAAGACATTGATACAGTTCAATACATCAAGGTCATTGAAGTCAGTTATGCCAAGGGTGATCAAAGTGGTTTAAATCTGACAACAGAAAAAATGCAAGAAAAATCACAATATTTAATGACGGTTGGCTCAGACGTTGAAGATAAATATGGCAATGCTATTGTTAGTGGTACTTCAGATACCGCGGTTTTTAGTGGCACTGCTTGTGAAGAGCCAACTGATCCTGTTGTTGACGAGGAACATGATCTAATTGCGCCACATTTGAAAACAGTTAATGTAACTGATAGTACGAATTTAGAAGTAGCCTTTGATGAAACGGTAGTTTTGCCTGAGCCAGAAGTTGCGGCTGATGATGACGGCGATAAGCCAATTATTGACCCAGCTTTAGCTCTTTTTAAGATCACTGATAACAATGGGGTCGAGCTTGAAATCTTAACTGTCGATTATAAGGATACTGGTGAAGTTGATGCTGATAATAATCCAGTGTTTGATAAAACTACCTTGGTTTTAAAAATAGCCGAACAAAAAAGCGAAACTCAATATAAATTAGCAGTTACTGGTTTAGAAGATGAAGTCGGAAATGCTACTGATGGACAAGGTTTTTCAAGTGTTATGACTTATGTGACTCCTCAATTTAAAACTGATGAGCCGCCTGTAGAAACTCCGGATACCGTTGCTCCGGAAGATGTGACAAATTTAGTGGCCGATGTTGTGGATATGCTGGTTAATTTAGATTGGAAGGCTAGTTTAAATAGTGCTGGAGATTTGGTAAGCCAAATGCTTTACGTTAAAACAAGTGATGGTACTTATGATCAAGGGCAAAAATTAGAAGATAGCGCCATAGATTACACCTACAAAGGTGGAGTCGAAGGTCAAACTTATACCTTTAAGGTTACTACAGTTGATGATAGCGGTAATGAAAGTGAGGGCACTGTAGTTACTGCGACTTTGCCTACGACTGGTGCCGGTATCGGGCTTTTAGCACTTGCTTCTATCCTCGGAGGCGGTTTAATTGGTCGAAACAAAAAATAAAAAAGTGCGGATTAATTATACGTTTTCTCTTTTGTTATTTTTTTGAAATCTTTTGTTCATGCCAAAGTGCTAAGGATAAGAGATGACTAAATTTTTGGGATTTTTCATTAGTATTTTGACAATATTCAGTGTGCTTTTTAGTGTTCATCTTTGGCGGTTGCCCCGCGGACGCTTAATGATTGATTTTTTAAATGTGGGGCAAGGTGACGCCATTTTAATTACTACTCCAGATCAAAATCACATCTTAATCGATGGCGGCCCTGACCAAAGCCTCCTAACGCAGCTGGGCGAAGTTTTACCTTTTTTGCAAAAAAATATTGATTTTATGGTTTTAACCCATCCGCATGCGGATCATATTTTCGGTTTAGTGGAAATCCTTAAGCGATATCAGGTAAAAGCAATTTTATTTTCCGGAGTAAATTATTCTAACCCCATCTATGATGAATTTTTAAGGATTATTCAGTCTCAAAATATACCTTTGTACGTGGCGCGAGCGAACGAAGATTGGCAATTAGGTGCCATTAATTTGGACATAGTTTATCCCTTAAAATCTTTACTGGGGATTTCTATGGAAAATATTAACAATGCCTCAGTTGTTATTCGGTTGGGATACAAAGGGAATCACGTTCTTTTTACCGGAGATGCGGAAAGCCAGGTTGAAAATGAAATATTAAAAGTCGGATTTAATCTTCAAGCCGAGGTTTTGAAAGCGGGTCATCATGGTAGTAAAACTGCTTCAGGAGAGGATTTTTTAGATAAAGTTAAACCAAGTTTGGCCATCATTCAGTGTGGCAAAGATAATTCTTTTGGTCACCCACACACCGAGACCTTAAACAAGCTTACCAAAAGGGATGTAAGCATTAAAAGCAACGATCAAAATGGGCGAATTAGGATTACGATCAGCTCGCTTCAAAAAAAAAATCATGTTATAAAAAAACAGTCTTCGAACATTATGTTTAAGGGGCGTGGTGAAGTGGTATCACAGAGGTCTCCAAAACCTTTGTCGCGGGTCCGATTCCTGCCGCCCCTGCCAGATTAAATTAATTTATAAAAAAGCCTAGCTAAAATTAATCGTCGGGACGATTTGCATTAATAACTACGGGAGGTGCAAAGTAAATTCCAACTTTTTTTAACCAAATTCCATTGCATCTTTGGGGTTGCAATATGAAATTTGATTCCTAGCCGCAAATAGCATCTGGCTGTTTTTTAAAATTTTCTCCAACTTCAAATCCAATAGTTGTTCCGATTAGAGCGCCGGCTAAAAAATCAGAAAACCAGTGAACGCTACTTGAAACTCCAATCCCAATATATAAAGCATAAATTATCGCTAAATAACGCATCCATTTTTTTCTTGGATACAGAATTAAAACAGTGATAGCCATGGCAAAAGCCACCGTGGTGTGACCAGATGGCCATCCCCAAAAGATGCCGCCTCGCATAAAACCAAATTGGAATTTTTCACTAAGATCAATGGCCATAGCTGAATCGATTATCGGATGAACACGGCCGGTTAAAGCCTTATAAAAAGAAGAAATAAACCATCCTAAAATAGCCGCTTGTCCAAGGGCAAAGCCAGTATTTAAGATGTGTAAATATTTTAGGGAAGATTTTTTTAGATAACCGATAATTACTAGTGTTAATGGTAAGAATAGCGGTAAAAATCCCCCAATAATAATTGCCGGAAATAGGAAAAGACGAATTTTGGGTTCAGAGCTAAAAAAATCAAAATAACGCCAGTCAAAGCCCGTAATTACTAAAATATAAGTTGAAATAATAGCTCCAAAATGAAAAATAGTGCTTCTTCCCCAAAATGATTTAGTTAGGCTATGAGGCATTTTATAGAAAAGTTTTCTCATCTTTGGAATTTTAAATTTTATAATTTAGTACCCATTCGCAATAAAAACAAAATTTATGCTTTTGGAGATTTTTAAGCTATCAAGCTCATTTATACAAATGAAAAGTAACTTTGGGAAGTAGAAATTATAATTCAAAATTAGTTATTTCATGGTTCTCAGACTGGTAATTAATTTTGCGCAAGTAATGACTTTTAAGTTCTAAAACCGCTAGGGCACAAGTTAAAATTAAAATTCCCACTACGTAAAGTAGTAATTCATGAGTGTTTTCCGGGTTAACAATAATATGGCGTAGCAGGTCAGTTATTCCGATATAAAAAAAGAAACGAAGTGGAAAATGATGATTGTGAATAAAATAAAGTTTTATTGCAGCGATTACTTCTACATACAAAAAAATCAGAAAAATTTGGGCTAAAACTGTTCTTAGGTTTATTTTTTGAGTGTAAAAATCTAAAATAGCCTGCGTAAAAACTTGCAAAATAATTAAAGAAAAAAATATTCCAATTCCTATTAAAATTATTGTTGTGGGGTAATGTAAAATATTAGCAATCTGGAGATTAATGGATTTTCTCTTTTTAATTCTAGGTTTTTTCATTTTTTAAATGCAAAAATAATTAGAAATTATAAACTGCTCGTTTTATGATAACAAGTTTTTTAGACTGACAAATTTTACATTTCGGGTGTTTAGCGGTCTTTCGAGGGATGCCCAACGTCTAAGATCTGATGATATTCCAATTTATAGATATGCAAGAAAGCTAAAGTTAAAGATAGCAGATAGGGAGCTAAAATTAAACCCGGCAGCCCCATGGTAAAAATTCCCCCTAAAATTGCCAAAAAGCTAAGAAGCGGATGAATACGCGCCTTTTCACCAATCACAATTGGTTTAATAAAATTATCAATGGTTCCTATAACAAATGAACCCCACAAAATTAAGAAAAGAGCAGCGACCCAATGACTGGTCGCAAAAAGTACAATTGCCGCTGGTACCCAAATTAAAGTTGCACCAACGTAAGGCACTAGCGCGGAAAAAGCCATAATAGTCCCCCAAAAAGCAGAATTTTCAATCCCAGCTATTGCGAAACCAGTCCCACCTAAAAGCCCCTGTGCCATGGCGGCTCCAAACATGCCATATAGAATTCCTTGGCTCATCGCATGCAGCTTATTAAAGACTTCATCACGGTACTTACTGGCCAGCGGAATAAGGTTTTTAATTTCATGAATAGCTCGATCTCCATCTCTTAAAAAAAAGAAAATTGATAACAATAACACGAAAATTTGAATCGCTAAAACAGAGAGTTGTTTCGCGAAATTCGTAGTTTGGTTAACCAGAAATTGGCTTAAGTTTTGAATAATAGTGGTTACAAAGCCGATGATATCTTTTGGCGCCGGCAGAAATTGTTCAACATGGCTAATATAATTTCCAATAAAACTATCCTGGATAATTTGGGGAATTAATTGAATATCGATTTGCAAAAGTTGATTTACCTTTGATTCTATAAAGATATAGGTGTTAACAGCTTGGCCAGTTATATAAGCAACAAACCAGGATAAAGGTACTAAAATAATAGTCAAAATGATGATAAAGCTGATAATGGCCGGTATCGTAGGATGCTTAAAAAAAGAACTAATTTTTTTATGAACCGGATAAAACCCCGTAGCTATTACCGCTCCAATTACTAGTGAAACTATAAACGGCTTAATGATTAAAACAATGGTCACTAAAAAGAAAAGCAATCCGCCTAGGATAAAATATTTGGGAATATTCTGAATTACAGTTCCCCTATCCGCGGAATTATTTTTGGAGCTATTTTTTATTGATGATTTTGTTTGACGAGGACGCATGCTCGTTTTTTGAGATTAAAAATATTGATAATTATATTTTACTAGAAATCCATAAAAGGTGAAACTTTTTATGTTTATGATCTGTCTAAAAAAACAATAACCGAGTGGGGCAAATATTGACAATATAAAAAAATTAGTTATAATAATAAACTTTAACCTTATCTATTCATGCGCAACAACTTTGAAGGGAATGAACCGACTGAAAAGCGTGATTTTAATCAAGTGGCGGCAATTTATAAGGCTTTGATGGTATCAGTCGTATCTTCGCTGGTAGCTGGCGTAGGCGGATGTACCCCAAGGGAAGAAATTGCTTTGGAAAACCTGGAAGCAATTACAAATTATCTTAAGAGAGAGGTGGCTGTAAGATGCAACGGGGATTTGCAATTGGGGGAAAAAGAATCTAGGCCGATGGGGCTTGATATGCGCAATCGGGGGAATATTTGGGCTGCGACTGTTATGGGAAATACTTTTTCGGGATCATCTTCCGAATGTCTTCAGGAAGTTTTCGCGGAAATGCCTGCTGACACAACTCAATCAGCTACTTTAATTCCTGGCGTGCTTGCGGTGACCCATCTATTTCAAGGGGGCGAAGGTTGGCGACCAGTTAATTTAATGTCGGAATGTTATTTTAAAATTGGGCATAATCTAATAGTTCAATGTTTGTATGAAGTGGATGATGAAATCACAGCACTTACGCCGCTTTCTGCTGGTGAAGCTTATAATTCTAGTGCTGCTCGTTTTAGAGCTGGAAATTAAGAAGATCTAGTGCGAATTGGTATTGGGAAATTTCATTCTAAATTTTTATCTGGCGGGATATTGTAATATTGAAATAAAAAATCCATTAAATTGCGAAAGATTTGTCCAGCGGTAGCACCTCCCCATTCAATAGTTTTTGGACGATCCAATTTTACCAAAATAGTGAATTGTGGTTCTTTAATGGGGGCATAACCAATCATCGAAGCGATAGTTGTTCCTTTCCCCTTAACAGCTTGGCCCCATTTATAAGTTTGGGCTGTCCCTGTTTTTCCGGCAACATAATTATGATCTAAAGCGATTGCTTGTTCATTGCTGTTTTCAATAACAGTAACAAGCATGGAAGTTAATTGATCAGCGGTCTCTTTGGTTATAACGCGGCGTACCACTTTGGGTTCAAATTCGATACGCTTTCCTTCGGCATTTTCAATCGAATCCACAATGTACGGTTGCATTAAAACGCCGCCGTTCGCAATGGCTGAAATCGCAGTCACTAATTGAACCGGCGTCACGGTAATTCCTTGGCCAAAAGCTTTTGTGACCAATTCCGATTCGGCCCAATAATCATAATAGGCTAGTTTGCCGCTATGCTCGCCTTCAAATTCAATATGTGTTTTATCCCCAAAGCCGAACGCTTTTAAGTAATTATAGAAAAGGGCGCTTCCTAATTTTTTAGCCACAAAAACCATGCCCGTATTATCCGAATGAATTAGAACATCGGTCATGGTGGAAATTCCATAGTATTCGTCATTGAAAGTATGAATTTCATATTCATCAACCTTAACAGGTCCATTACTGTTAAAGGTGGTATAAGGGGTGACTTCTCCGGCATCAATTCCTGCTGCCATGGCAATTGGTTTAAAGACAGAACCTGGTTCATAAGGAAGAGTTACCGCTTTAAGTTGATAAACTTCAGGGCCGACATTATTGACATATTTGTAGTAACTATCAGTCTCCAGGTCGTAAAAAACTTCAATTCGAACATCCGGATCCTTTCGAATATAAAGATAAAAATGCTCATTTTCTCCTTCACCAACCCTATAAAGATTTTTTGCGTCCAGGGGGCTTAATTCAACTCGTTCACGCTTAAATACGTTGCCGTAAGCATTAGAGTCAAAGGTTGGATAATGAGCCATGGCTAAAATTTTCCCCGTTTTGGTTTCTTGAACAATAACCAAGCCACTGTCAGCCTGATAGGTTTCTACACCTGCTCGTAGTAATTTTTCCGCTTCTGCCTGGATAGTTCGATCAATTGTTAAGTTGATGGAAGCACCATTTATCGCTTCTACGATTTTACTGTCTCCCACGGTAATTTGATTACCACTAGCATCAATTTGGGAAGAAAAATAGCCGCTTTTGCCTTTTAGGGCACTGTCAAAGGTACTTTCAATGCCGTATTGTCCGGTTCCGGTGTTGTCTACGTATCCCAAAACCTGGGCAGCCATTTCTTTTTCCGGGTAAAAACGAAAATATTCTTCTTTCATGCGAATCCCTAAAAATAATTTAGGATCTGCTTTAGCCATAGTTGTAATTTTGACAGAAATTGTCGGATCTAGTTTGCGCTTTAAAACCACATAACGATTTTTTCCTACCAGTATTTGGTCAAGGCGATCACGGTCAGTGTCTAAAATTGAGGCTAAAATTTTTGCGGTTTTAGGGCGATCAATAATTTGTGACGGATAAGCGTAAAGATTACCCATTTCTGAGATTTCAACACCAGGTAAAGATTTGGATTTAATTTCCGCTAAGATAGAGGCATCTAATTTTTCCGTTAGTAAAATTCGATCACGAATTTTTTTGCTTAAAATCTCAATAAGAGTTTGTTTGTAAAGTGTAAATAATTCAGCGTCGCTATGTAAGACCAATGAATTAGGGGGCATAATTGGCATGCCTGCGGGGTCTGTGTTTACGAGTAATGGTTCAGGATTTTCCTGGAGAGGAGTGGTGGTATTTTCTAGATCTGGAGATAAGCTGTTAGCTTTTTTAATTGCGCTTAATAATTCATCGTAGCGGAGTTGATCTTTTTCTTTTTCAACAGCAAGGTCAAAAAGTAAAGGAGCCAGTTTCTCCCCAACTTGAGCCGGATTTTCAATTAAGGTTGGATCCGCGTATATCATGTCCAGGGTTGTATTGGTGGCCAAGGCGTACGGTTCACCAGAATGACGATCTTGGATCAATATTTCACCTCGACGAGCTGGAATTTCAGTATAGCCTTGGTTTTTTTCAAGAGCGATTTTCTCGTAATAATTTCCTCGTACAATTTGTAAATAAAAAAGCCGCGAAAAAATAATAAACGCAAAGATTAAAAAGAAAGTTAAAATTATCGTAATACGATTGAGAGGAAGCTCTCTGAAATGTTTACGATAGGGAAGGAAAGGGGTCATTTTAATGCCTAATTATTCCAAATTTAAACGATTTTCTTCTTCGACCGTATCCATATTATTAGATTTAATCATTTTTTGCGAGGTGGTGTACAAATGTTTTCCAATATACAAAATTCGTTGTATTTCTTTTTGGTAATCATGACTGGACCATCCCCATTCATCCATGGTAGGCGCGCTTTGGGCAATTTCTCCTTCTTCGAAATGAGAAATTTTCCCCCTTAAATTAAATCCTTTTTCAAGATCCAGCGTATACACATATGCCCCCTGATAAACAAATTCTCCGTAGGTATCGGCTGGGGCATTTTCATCTTGGATCTCATACAAAGATACTGGGAAGGCCAATAGGTTTTTGGACGCATCAAATAAGAGCGCTTTGGCATCGTAGAGGACTGGGCTATCTGTGCCACGATCTCCAATCCCCACACTAAATGTTTGCTTCGGATTGGTTGGATCCGTGACATCAAAAAGTCCGATCTTTAACCCTTGATACCAAGCGAAGTTTAATTCACGCGCCGCAATTTCTTCTTCTTCAGCGTCTTCGGCGTCTTTCCCAAATCCAATGATGTGATTTTCGTCATAAGGCTCCAGATAATCGCTGTACCCTGGGATTTTTAATTCGCCCAAAATACGTGGATTTTCCGGATCAGAAAGATCAAAAACAAAGAAGGGATCAACTTTTTTAAATGTCACCATATAGCCCCTATCGCCCATAAATAGACTTGAATGCATTTGCTCTCCTGGGGCAATACCCTCAATGCTTCCCACTGTTTCCATATCCCGGTTGAGGATGTAAAGATTGCTGGTGGAGGGATCTTGGGTATCCCATGCTTCACCACGCTGACTGGCGATGCGGAAATAATCACCGTATTCATCCATACTGAATTGATTCAAAATGGTTCCCGAGATTTTACCGCGATTTTGATACGCGATGCTCCCAGGAGTTAAGGCGAATCGATACACAAGGGTCTTGGCGTTGGACCAATCGTAATAATAATTTTCAGTACTGTCGTAGTTTGTGGCCGCCACGTAAAGATTTTCACGGGAGGCGTAAATGTTTTCACTTGAACCAATCATCACCTCGCTCACGATATCGCCTTCTGATTCCAATGGGACAGCGATCGTCATCAAATAATTCAAATCCCTTTCACGCGGAAAATAACGGATATCGGTACAACCCGCGAGTATTTCATCTTGGCCATTCTTGGAATCGAAATAGCGGGGGAGCACTTCTTCAACATTGATATTTTCTGGATCATAACCGTAGGAATAATAACTGAAATCGTATTTGTTCAAAATGAGGTAAAGCGTGTCGTCGACTTTGCGGGAATTGTTGTACGATCCATCAAAGGCAAAATTTCTTTTGAGAGTTGGCCGGGCTCGATCCGCAATGTCGTAAATATAAATAGCGGTTCGGTCTTGATGATAATAGGGAAACCAGATCTCTGCGGTTCCGTAATCATACATGTCTTCAGCGGAATAAGTGGTGCCAATAAGGGTTAAGGTGTCCCCATCGAGGTAAAGATCATTGGGCGAAAAAGCGGTGTCGTCGACAATGATTTCGCTGACTTGTTTCATGGATTCGGGGGGATACGCTTCAATGATACGGATCGATGAATCTTTGAGCATATAAATGTATTGCCCATCGTTTTTGACGATATCCGCCTCGTCAACCCCAGCCACTTGCACATTGGTGCTGGAATAATCTTCGTCTAATTTTACTTCGGATACTGGCGCGTTTTGTGCTGAATCGTCTTGGGGCACAGCTTCAGTTGCGACATCCATTCCTTCTTCTTCGCCAAAATAATAATAAGGTTCCGGATGACTCAAAAAAATGTCTTTCAATTCATCACAAGAATTGATGTTCAAGGGGACTCCTTCCAATTCTTCATATTTCAATGAATCAAGATCTGTTTTATTCGCTTCGATGCGCCAAACCACTTCGGCCATTTCCCCTCGGGCAATGGATTTATCAAGATCACTGATGGAAAAGGGAATCGCAAAATGAGCTTCTAGCGCTTTTACAAAAGGTTTATACCAAACTGCCGCTCCTGCCGTTTCTTCATCAGTGAGCTCAAAAGCATTGGTGAGAATTTTGCTTGCTTCAGCAAAATTGATCTCTTGATTGGGCTTAAATGTGCCGTCCGAATAACCATCTACGATACCAAGATCGTGACCGTAACACACGTACTTGGCAAACCATTCATCCTGGACATCGGGAAAACAATTTGAACCATTCGCCTCATCCGTGATCGTTTCCACTACAATTTTCATAAATTCCGCGCGATTAATTTTATTTTGGGACTTGAATGTCCCGTCTGGATATCCGTCTACAATGTTATTGGTGCTTAGGTATTCAATAGCTTCAAGGCTAGGATCATCGGAAGAGAGATCCGAAAAAATATCCTCGGGGTTTGTGGCTAAAGACAGCCCCGGGAGTAATGAAAAAACTAAAACGCAAAGCAAGATTTCTGTGATTTTTTTCATACAATGCAAGAATTAAAAATTGGAGAAAGTTTAGTATTACTATACTATTAAAACGTCTTTACTCATAACACCGTTACATTTATGGCTTTGTGTACCGTTCTTCCTTCTGGGCTTCGGGTGGTTACTCAACCTCTGCAAAGTACCAAAACTTTTACCATTCTTATTTTAGTTAAAGCTGGATCTAGGTGCGAAACCAGGGATATTCGCGGGATTGCTCATTTTCTGGAACACATGTTTTTTAAAGGGGCGCAAAAATATCCAGATACCAAAGCGGTTTCCGAAGCAATCGATAGCATCGGCGGAGAATTTAACGCTTTTACCGGTAAAGAATACGTTGGTTATTATGTTAAGGTAGCATCCGAGCATCAATTAATTGCGCTGGATGTTTTGTCAGATATGCTCCTTCGTGCTAAGCACGATTCCAAGGAAATCGATAAAGAACGTGGCGTAATTTTGGAAGAATACAATATGTATCAAGACACGCCGATGTATCAAGTCGGATGGGATTTTGAAAAATTATTATTTGGTGATCAGCCACTTGGCTGGGATCAAATCGGGCTTAAGGAAGTAATTTTACGCGTAACTCATGATGATTTTAAAAATTATCAAAATAAACTTTATCGTCCTGATAACATTGTTATTACTGTGGCCGGTGAAATTCAGGAAGAAAAAGTAGTTCGAGAAATTGAAAAATTATTTGCCATGCAAAAAGCCAATACTGATTTTAAATGGGAAAAGATTAATTCAAATCCTTCCCTTGATCGAGTTATTTTGCAGAATAAGAAAACCGAACAAGGACATGTGGTAGTAGGTTTTCCGGGTTATCCAGAGCAGCACCCAGATCATTTTGCCATGAAGCTTTTGGGAATTATTTTGGGTGGGAACATGAGTTCTCGGATGTTTTTAAAAGTTCGTGAAGCCAAAGGATTGGCGTATTACATTCATACTTCTACTGATGACTACACGGATACCGGTGTAATTTCCACGAGGGCCGGAGTGGATTTGAATCGAGCCGAAGAGGCAGTTAAAGAAATTGTGGCTCAATATTCTGAAATTAGGGAAGAAATAATTTCCGAAGTTGAATTACAAAAAGCCAAAAATTACTTAACCGGTAAAATGGTTTTGCGCTTGGAAGATTCAGAAGAAATGGCACATCTTTTAGGTAAATATGAAATTTTATATGGCGAATTAATGACTATGGAGCGAATTAATCAGGCAATCGCCAAAGTAACTACCGCCGATATTCAGCGCGTAACTAAAGATTTATTTCAGGAAAATAAGTTGCATTTAGCCGGTATTGGGCCATGGGAAAATACTGAAAAATTTGCCTCATTGTTGCGGTTTTAGGATAGAAAGAAAAATTGGAGGTAATCGCTCACTAGGCAAAATGGGTTGTCAGATTTTGATACATTTGAGCTATTGACGATTTTGTTGTTTGGTATTAAAATTAAACACTTTATAAATTAAGTCTTTTTTAATGAATCATAAAAAAATTGGAGATGTAGTTCGCCCAGCCGAATTTCCGGAAACCCCATCCGCGCAAGGGGTTGGATCTTTAGACCTCAGTGCTTTTGTAGAAATTGGGGGTGATGACAGGGTTGTCTTACATCCAAGAGTTATTAGGCATTTTAAAGAGTTGGAGCCTGCGATTATTTATATCGCTCAGATGGTAGCTTCTATCTTAACTCAAGAGCAACCTGACAAAGATGTTGATCGCACAATAAGAGCTTTACAGGAAGGAATCGCTTGCGTATTTGCTAAAATTGATTTAGTTGATAGGTTTGAAGATTATCCTGGGATATCAGCTTTATTGGAAGGGCAGCCTATCCCTTGTAATAACCGTGCGATTAAGCGTCTTGCCAAGGCGGCATTAAATGCCAGCCTTTCTTTAGGTATTATTAGTAGTATGACAGAAATCCAGACAGTGACCGGAGTTAATGCCGGACAAGTTAAAAAATTTATGACAACAGGAAAATATTTAATGGTAGATAGAATATTAAAATGTCTCGAATTCGTAGCGGGAAAAGCTAAGGGAAAGGGATTATTAGAAGATTTAAAAAGAAAAACTTTTCCTTCCGGAGAAAAATAAAGGTTGATATGGTAAGGTAGAATTGTCTATGTCCAATCCCATTCACGAACTCGGTAACAATGAAGGATTTTACGAAATTCAAAGCACTTTTTGGAAAGGGTTATTTCTTATTTTTTTCTGGTTTCTTTTGATTTGCGCCGTTATTTTTTTATTAGGGTTTTTTGTTCCGTTTTTAAATCCTGGAGCAGGAGGAAGCATGATTGCTTTGTTAATTTTAGTCACGGCAGGATGTGTTTTACTGGCGATTTTTCCTTTTAAGGTAGGCCTAAAAGCCATGATGGTTAAGGTTGTGCCCCCGCAGCCTTTTAGAAATAAGGAAGAGACAATTAAGGAACTTTTGAATTTTAATAACGAAGAATTGCCAATAAAAATTTCTCAAACTGAAAAGTACGATTTAATCATCGAATCTAAATTAAATGATGACCAGTGGCGGGAAATTTTATTTAAAGGCGGCCTAAAAAGGGATTATAGTTTGTATTTAAAATTGGATGAAAAAATTAAAACCGCTTTCTATTGCGAAAAAACTAAGGAAATTTCATGGATTAATGTTAATAATTTGACTCAATTAAAAGCGAAAGGACAATTTAATTTTTTTTACGGAATTATGCTGATTGATAAAAAGAAATTAATTTTAAGTGATCCATATCAGGGTTTTAAACGTTTAGCGACTATTAATTCCGATATTTCCGAAATCAGAAATCCCCTTTTTGGGATTCTTTTAAAGAATGGTTGGAATTTAGAACCACGCCTTTTTCCTTTTCAAGTCAGAAAAACTTCCTAGCACCCTTTTTAGAATAAGGTCATTTGGCGGGAAGCCTCTTTTGTTTTTGTTTTCCTGATTTGCGCTTTTGTAAATTGCTGGTCTGTCAAATTTAAGGGAATTTCTTTTAAAAAACGGGAAGGCCTAGTTTGTTGAATTTCTTCATTAACAAAAGTGTCGCGATGTTCACAAAAAGACAAAAAAAGTCGTTCTTTTGCCCTGGTCATGGCCACATAAAATAAGCGTCGTTCTTCTTCGGTCTTTTCCAAGGTCTCTTTTTCCTGGAAGTTGGGGAAAAGACCTTCTTCCATCCCAACCACAAAAACCACAGGAAATTCAAGCCCCTTTGAGGCATGAACACTCATTAAAGTAATTGCTTCGCGCTCTTTATTCCAATAGTCATCTAACCTGGAAAAACGCACTTGATCCCAAATTTTTGTTCTTCCTACGTTTGGTAAATCTTCATCATAAATACTGGCTATATTTAAAAACTCCAAAAGGCGATCATAGCGATTTTGCCCTTTTAGGGTTCCATCTTCTAAATAAGTTTTTAAAGCAAAATGATCCATAATGAAACGCAGTTGTTTTGAAATGCAAAGGTTGTTTATCATGGCGCTAATTTTATTTCTTTTTTGGAGAAATTTAGCCCATGCCGGGCCAAAATTTAATGAATTCTCATTAAATAATATCTGGTGAAAATTAGCCGGGTTTTCCATAAAAATTTGTTTTAAAGAGCTAATTGTTTTTTCTCCAATTCCTTCTCCGAAATGGCGTAAAGCTCTTTCCCAGGATTCAATTAAATTCGGATTTTCTGCGGTCGTTGGTTCCCAGGTTAAAATTTCAAAAAGCGCTAGTAAATCACGTATTTCAGTTCGTTCAAAAAAACCAATATCCCCTACTCTCTGATAAGGTAAGCCTGCTTTGTTAAAAGATTTTTCCAAAAATCGACCAACGCTGTTAAGCCGATACAAAATTGCAATTTCGTTAAATTGATAGGGTTTTTCTATCTTCTGTAAATAATTTTTAGCATTTTGAATATTAAGATGGGAAGAACCGCCAATTAGGTTCTCAATGGAATTAATAATAAAATTGGCCTCTTGCCAGGCTGTCCCGAGAGAAGTAACTTTAATTAAAGAAGGGGACTCATTTGTGGTCCAAGTTTTTTTTGCCAATCGGTGCTGGTTGTGTTGGATCAGAGCCTGTGTTGCCTCGGTAATAGTTTTTGAGCATCTGTAATTTTGCTCTAAGGTTAAAATTTTGGCTCCTTGGTAATATTTCTGAAATTGTAAAAAATAATTAATATTTGCCCCCCGAAATCCATAAATTGCTTGATCGGGATCACCAATCAAACAAAGATTGCCGTGCTTTTTAGCTAGCAAATCCATGAGATGCGCTTGAATAGGGTTCATGTCTTGGGCTTCATCAACTAAAATATAACGAAATAAATTTTGATAATGATCTAAAATTTCCGGTGAATTTTTAAAAAGTCTAGCTGTTAAAACCAGTAAATCATCAAAATCCAACCAAGTACGTGCCTGGAGAGCTTCTTGATAGTCTTCAAGTAAGTTACTTAAGGCGTTTGGTAAAGGAGGATTAGTCGTTTCGGATGGGGTTATTTCGAAGCCGATTTTGCTTTTAGTGATAGCTAGGTCAACGTCTCTTGCCTTTAAATTTAGAGAAGCGTGTTTTTTGAGTAAAATTTTAATTAAAGAAAGGCGTTCGATGTCAGAAACTACCTGGAAATTTTCATTAAGCCCCAAGTAGGCAAAATGTTTTTTTAAGACATTAAAGGCTAAAGCGTGAAAAGTGGAAACAAACGGTAATTCTTCATTTTGGCTTAAAAAATTATTGAGACGATTAGTAATTTCTTTAGCTGCTTTATGGGTAAAGGTAATAGCTAAAATATTTTGAGCCATTACTTGTTTCTCTTTTAGTAAATATAAAATTCTTCCTACTAAAGTTAAGGTTTTTCCGCTGCCTGGGCCTGCTAAAATTAATTGAGCGCCATCAATAGTGGTAATCACCGCTGCTTGTGCTTGATTTAATTCCATGATTTTCAAATTGCTCTAATAATGCTTTTAATTTATCTAAATTTAGAGAAAGTGAGAAGGTTTATTGTGTTTTCTTAAGCCTTAAAACGGAAAATAAGATTTGACAAATCTTGTTTTATCCTTCACAGTTTATATGTAGTTTCGTTTTGTTGGGCTGTAGCGGTGCTTGGAACAGATCGATTGTGCGCGGTTCCTTAATTCCCGGTCCCTTAATCCAACTAGAAATTACGTTTCTATTCTTTAGTTTCACTCACTTCTATGAGTACAAGACTCTATGTTGGGGGCATCCCCTATCGAACAACAGAAGAAGCCCTTAGGGCCGCTTTTAGTCAAGCGGGAACTGTTGTTTCAGTTAAAATCATTACCGACAAATTCAGTGGCCGCTCACGCGGTTTTGGATTTGTGGAAATGGAGACAGAGGCAGAAGGGCAAAAAGCCATTGAAATGTGGCATGGTAAAGAGTTCGAAGGTCGAACTTTGACTGTTAACGAGGCTCGTCCGCTTGAAGAACGTCCTCCAAGACGGGAAGGCGGAGGTGGCGGATTTCGCCGGTCAGGTTATAATGACCGCGAAGAAGCCTAGACTTCTAACCGGAATTAAATAAAAGAGTGGGGGGCGCGCAACCCCGCTCTTTTTTATTTTGTAAGGAATATTGACAATATGGCTTCAATTAGCTATTTTAGCATCTTTTAACTTATAACTTAAGGATTTATGGAAGCAGCATTAGGAGCAAGAGATGATGAGGGAGATTTATCAAGTTTAGATTCTTTAGATGGACATGACTTAACTCAAGCCCTGAAAGAGATGGGATACCGTCCAGATGAATTGGAAGGTCGTGTTGGGAATGGAGAATCTCCAGAACATTTTATCCATAGGCTTTTATGGACTCAGGGTAAACCTTGTTCTTGGGGTAGTCTTCATGGGATGAAAGGGGAAGAAGTATATAAAAGATTTTTTGTGGATTGGATAAAAAGGAGGGCAGAAGATAATAATGCTAGCCTATCAGTAGAACTAGGTTGTGGAATTGGTTTCAATGGCACGGTGGCGGAGTCTTTTATACCAGCCATTGAGAGAGAAGAAGGGAATATAATAATTTTTACAGATTATTTATCAGCGCATAACCCCTGTGGTGTTCCTGATAATTATGTTCAAGTAGATTTAAATAATCCTCATCATGTTAGATTTGGAGGATTGCTTTTCGATTTGGTAGCGGCAAGCAATGTTTTAACTTGCGAGGCAGATTTGAGTGGTCGGTATGGCGTACTTTGGGAATCAAGCGAAATCAGGGATGCTTCTTTGGGAGCTATCGTTCAACTTTTAAAACCAAACGGACTTTTTTATGTTGATTCGTATTCGAGATTTCCGGTGTGTCCAGATAAATTTGCAGCGCAGCACGGTTTGGATGTTTTTCATTTTAATTATGCATTTCTTTTTCAAAAGAAAGCCTAAGTTTAAAATATACTCCTTATATACTCCTTCGTAAATAAATAGGCTTTGTTAATTATTGCTTTCGGTAAGCTTATGATTTTATGTTTCATTAGGAATAACGCATAAGAACTCAAAATCCTCTTTATTGGGATTTTTAAATTGATGAAAATCATTTGGAGCCACATAAAAACTATCTCCTTTTTTTACCACATGCTCCTTCTTGCTTTTATCAACTAGTAAGCCCTGTCCCTGTTCAATCCTTACCACGTGACAGTAGGGATGCTGATGATAAGGCGTATGCCCTCCTGGTTTTATGCTAAAATAGCGCATGGTAATTTTTTCAGAGCCGTCATTTTGGCCAACTAAAACTTTTATAGTGGTATCTTTTGCTCCTTCAATTAGAATTTTTTCTTCCGGAACTTGGACAAAAGAATGAATTTTCATAAAAAATAATTACGGATGCGATAATCTACTTATTACTTTATTTTTTAGTCCCTGAATCCGAGAAAATCAAGCGCTAATCCCAAATGTCCATCTTACCAAGGCGCCCATACCAAAACTTAAACCTGCTACTCCCAGGCTAATGGCGGCCATTTTAAGAAAATTTTTCCCAAATAAAATATTTTTGGCAACCGAAATGTAAAAGGTAAACAAAAAAATAGCTAAAAGAGCATTGAAAAGGGTTATGCCTAAGCAAACATACATATTTTGAAAAACAAAATAAGGAAAAACTAAAAATAAAACAGTTAACATGTAAGTTATTCCGGTATAAAAGGCAGCACGTAATGGTTTTTTCTCTTTATTTTTATTTTCAGTATGGGAAGTTGATAAATATTCAGAAGCAGCCATGGATAAAGCCGCGGAAATGCCAGTAATTAGTCCTACAATCGCTATTAACTGCGTATTTTGTAAAGCTAAAGTAAATCCAGCCAATGCCCCAGTAAGCTCCACTAGGGCATCATTTAGACCCAAAACAATTGAGTCAACATAATTCAATTTTTCTTCGTTCAGGATGCCAATTAGTTTTTGCTCATGAGTATCTTCATCATCCAGGATAGCTTTAGCTTCGGGTATAAATTTGGTAATTTCCTTATAAATTATTTGAGCTGACTGTTCGCCTTTCTCCATAAAACGTAGCCCAAAAGTAATGCCAAATAATTTAGAAACAACAAAATAAAGCCAAATGTCAAAACGTTTTGGTTGGACTTCACTCTGGGTGTATTTTTGCCAAAATTTATAATGTCTAAGTTCGTCTTCGGCAATTTGGTTTAGAATTTTTTGATTGTGCGGTTGCTTAATTGACGCTGCTAATTTTTGATAAATAAAGTATTCCGTGATTTCATTACATTGGGCAAGAAGTAGGGATTTTTTAATGGATGGAGAAAGAGAGGAAGGCATTTTGGGTAAATTTAAACAACTCTAAACAAATTTATTTTACCGGATTTGAGATGATTGAAAAGTGGACATCTTGAGTAAACTACTTTGATTTAGATTTTTTGCCGAGTACATATTGCGCCGAAGGGCTTATCGGTTTATCAGTGCGATGAATACAGCCAACCCAACAACAAGGTCGCCGTATCCCTTTTTTTAGTTCAGTGCGAACTCTTCCAACGTGTTGACTTCTGGTTTTAGATTTCTTGACTGATATTGTCCAACAAATCCATTCATTACGCGCAAGCGGGGTAAGATCCTCCCATGCCGCGAGCGCTTTCGGGTCAGAAGTTAAAGCAACGCACAAATCCGACGGAATTTTATGTGCTACACCACTGGAAATATCTTTTTTAGTCATCGAATTGTTTCTTTAAAGAAAAGCCCGTTTCCCCCAAAAAAAGTGAAAATTGGCGGAGAGACTGGGATTCGAACCCAGGAGAGGCTTGCGCCCCTAACAGTTTTCAAGACTGCCGCCATCGACCGCTCGGCCATCTCTCCGTAATTAGTACTTAAATTTTACTTGCTGAAGGATTGTAACTAAAAACTTCTCCAAAAGAAAACTTTTTTGTGATGAGGCTCAAGCTTATGTTACATCCTCTTTACGGCCTCAATCCCTAAAATATTTAAGCCATTTTTAAGTACCTGCGTCACTCCGGTCACAAGTTGTAGACGGGCGATTCGTAATTCTGGGCTAGTCCCTTCCAAGACAGGTGTTTTGGTGTAAAAAGAATTGGCTAATTGCGCTAATTCGTTAAGGTAAATGGCAATTGAGTGAATCCGATAATCTTGCGCTGCATCCAAAACTAATTCCGGATAAAGTTGCAGCTTTTTTAGTAACGCAATTTCTTCTGGCTCATTTGGGAAAAGGCTATTGTCAATTGTAACATTGGCTAATTCCTGATCCGCTTCCGGGGCTTTTCGTAAAATCGCCTGAAGTCTGGCATAGGTGTATTGCAAATAAGGGCCGGTATCCCCCTGAAAATCTATCGAAGAATTAGGATCATAAAGCATACGCGACTTCGCATCAACTTTGAGAATAAAATATTTTAAGGCCCCTAAAGCTATAGCGCGTTTTAAATCCGCTTGTTCTGTTTCTGGATAATCTAAATTTCTTTGGGCTATCTCGTTTCCTACCAACTTTTCAAGTTCGTTTACCAAATTATCAATATCCACACTGGTTCCTTCTCGTGATTTCATTTTACCAGAAGGTAAATCAACCATGCCATAACTCAAATGATAACATTTTTTAGCCCACTTAAAGCCAAGTTTTTCCAAAATCTTAAACAAAACTTTAAGGTGGTAATTTTGCTCATTTCCCACCACATAAATGACCCGTTCAATCTCCTCTTTTTCCATGCGCTTTACCGCCAATTGAATATCTTGGGTGATATACATGGTGGTTCCATCTGATCTAATTAAGATTTTTTTCCCCTGGTCGCGGTCACCCAGCCCTTCAATCGCTAAATCAATAGCAAGCGCACCTCCCTCAATTCGTTCCACTTTTCCTTCTTTTAGAGCGGTTTCAATAATAGTTCTACCTTCTTCGGCAATATCACTTTCAAAAGTGGAAAAATCAAAATGAGACCCAATCAATTCATAAGTTTGCGTAAATCCTTCCCAAACCCAGTTATTCATTTTTCTCCAAAGACCACGGACTAAGGGATCATTATTTTCCCATTTTTGGAGCATTAATCTGGCTTCTACTTCTAGTGACGGATTATCTTTTAGCATTTTTCCGTATTTAACATAATAATCGCCTACAAAATGATCTCCTTTTTTCCCGAGGCTATCCGGCGAAGTATTTCGACCAAATCGTTGATAGGCAAGCATGCTTTTACAGATATGAATCCCGCGGTCGTTTACTATTTGTGTCTTTAAAACGTCATAGCCATTATTTTCCAAGAGCCTGGATACGGCCATTCCCAAAAAATTATTTCGAGCATGTCCTAAATGTAAAGGTTTATTGGTATTGGGCGAGGAATATTCCACAATAACGCTTTTACCATGGCCGGTTTTATTTTTACCGTAGTTTTCGCCTTCTACTAAAATACCCCTTAGTACGCCGAGTAAGTACATTTTGCTTACAAAAAAATTAATAAAACCCGGACCCGCGATTTCAATCGTATCCACAAAATTAGGTTTCTCGATGTTTTCAATCAATATCTCGGCAATTTCCCGAGGTGATTTTTGGACGCTTTTAGCTAATTGTAGGGCAAGGGTACAAGAATAATCACCGTGATTTTTGTCTCTGGGGTATTCCACAATAATAGCTAGGTCGCTTTGGTTAGGGAAGGAAATACTCAAACTCTTTTGAATAAGCTGAGTTAATTTATTTTTAAGCATAAGAAGAAATAAAAAAATCCTTTTTATTCTAACAAAAATCCGCAATAGGAACTAATTTTATTTAGGTTCCCTTTGTTTTTTCTGGTACAATTAAAAATGATTATTTATATCAATAATGGGTTTTCAAATAGTTATTCTCGTTGTGTTGCTTTCTTTATCCGCTTTTTTTTCAGCCTCCGAAACAGCGCTTGTTTCACTGTCTCCGGCTAAGGTGCGCGATTTAGTGCGAAAAAAGAAAAAAGGCGCTTTGTTAGTAGAACAAATCAAAAGTCATCCGCATAAATTACTGATTACGATTTTAATTGGCAATAATTTAGTTAATGTTTTGGCTTCAGTCTACGCTACAATTATTTTTGAAAATATTTTAGGAAGCGCGGCGCTAGGAATAATTACCGGAATTTTAACTTTTGTTATTTTAGTTTTTGGCGAAATTGCCCCTAAATTATTTGCTCAAAATCATGCTAAGGCACTTTCTCGGTATGTTGCGCCCTTTCTCTATATCTTTTTTGTAATTTTTACGCCCGCGGTTTGGCTTTTGGATTCCTTTATCAAGATAATGTTTTTAACTACTGGGAAAACAAAACATGAAAATCATGTTACGGAGGATGAGTTGAAGGCTTTTGTGGATATTGGGGCCGAGGAAGGAGCAATTCAAAAAGACGAACAAGAGCTTATTGAAAATGTTTTAGAATTTAGTGATACCCGAGTGGAAGAAATTATGGCTCCCAGAGTTGGGATTCAAGCATTACCTTTGAGTTCAACAATTAAGGAGGCGTCGGATTTCGTGGTTAAACATCATCATTCTCGTATCCCAGTTTATGACAAAAATATTGATGATATCGTCGGAATGATTACGGTTAAAGAAATTTTGGGACGTATTCACACTGAAGAAATGAACAAAACTTTGGGGTCTCTTAATTTACTGAAGCCTCTTAAGGTGCCAGCTTCCAAAAAAATAAATCAACTTTTTCACGAATTTCAAAAGCGCCGGATGCATTTGGCTATTGTTTTGGATGAACATGGGGGGACAGCTGGTTTAATTACTTTGGAAGATATTTTAGAAGAAATTGTAGGGGAAATTGTTGATGAATTTGATGAGGAAGAAAAGCCTGATTTGAGGAAAATTGGTAAGTCAGAGGTGGAAGCAACAGGGAAAACCCTGATTGAAGAAATCAATGATGCTTTGGAGATTCAAATCCCTGCTCCTGAGCATAAAACAATCAGTTATTATATTACTGAAAAATTAGGGCGCTTTCCTAAAAGAGGAGAAATTATCGATGATGAAAATTTTGTCACAACCATAGACGAAATGAATAAACATACGATTGAAAAAGTTACTATTGAAAGGAAGGAAATTAGCCTAGATTCTTAAAAAGGATTTTTTTTACTTCTTGGGCGGTATTTGCATGGCTAAGCTTAATTCGTAGCTCTTTGGCGCCCGGGAAATTTTTGCAATACCAAAGCAAATGTTTGCGCACCGATACAAAAGCTATTTCGGGTATCTTCTTTTCAAGATAATGAGCATGTTCACTGGCTGCTTTTAAGTATTCTTCTTGACTGGGAAGATATTTGCTGAAAAACCAGGGATTACCCAAGGCGGCGCGACCAACCAAAACTCCATCTACTTTGTATTTTTTTATTTTGGCCATAGCGTCAGTTATGGAATTAATGTCACCATTTCCCAAAAACAAGGTATTGGTTCCTTTAAAAAGTGCTGCAGCTTGAGCTAAAATTTCCCAGTTAGCCTGGCCTGAATAAAGCTGTTTAAAGGTTCGGCCGTGCATGGTAATAGCGGCTAAGCGCATTTCTAAAAGTTGATTCGCCCATTCTTTGGCTGTGATTGAGTCATAGCCAATTCTCGTCTTTACGGAAATTGGTAGTAATTTTCTGCTAATCCTTTGCCCGCGCCTTAATTTAGCAGCTTGAATAATAGCAGGGTTCACGCCGGCTTTTTCTAGGCTGATTCCTTGTTGCCAATCAAGAGCCGCTTTTTGGCAAGCACTAATGATAGCTTGCGCTAATTTCGGATTTTGGATTAGGCTTGCCCCTGCTCCCTGCTTTGCAACTTTAGGCGATGGACAGCCCATATTAATATCGATTCCATCAAACCCAAGGTAAGCTCCCAAAATTGTGGCTTTGTAAAAAGCTTTTGGATCTGTACCAAAAAGTTGGGCTACAATTGGATGCTCTTTTTTTTCATAAAGAAAAGAGGTCAATATTTTGGTTGCGCCATAGGCTAATCCCTCTACGTGCGTAAATTCCGTAAAAATCACCGAAGGGTGACTGTATTTTGTAACCATGTGACGAAAAGCCGCATCTGTGACGCCATCCATGGGTGCTAAACCAATGATGGGCTTTGTTAGGTTTTTCCAAAATCCGCTCAATATAATATTTTAAAAAATATAAGATAACAATTAATCGGCGCCATAGTAGCTGAATAATGCTTAAAATAAAAACATAGGGTAAAGTGGCTAGGTGAATTTATCAAAATTTTTAAATCCCTTAATTCTGGCCTCGGCTTCGCCGCGTCGTAAGGCTCTTCTTAAAAAGGCAGGGTTTAAATTTATAGTAGATCCCAGCAATTACGATGAAGAAAAAGCGCCTTCGCTCCCACCTCGTCAACTCGCTAAATATTTATCAACCCAAAAAGCCAAGGAAGTTGCTTTTCGTCATCCAAAAGCCATTATTCTTGCGGCTGACACTTTGGTTTTTTGCTGCGGGCAAGTTTTAGGAAAACCTAAAAACAAGAAAGAAGCTCAGCAAATGCTTAGACTTTTAAGTGGAAGCACCCATCAAGTAATTACAGCCTTTACTATTTTGTTCCCTTCTCAAAAGAAGCAAATCACCAAATCCGTAGTCACAAAAATTGTTTTTAGAAAATTTTCTGATCAAGAAATAAATTATTATATTAAAACAAAAAAACCTTTTGATAAGGCAGGGGCCTATGCTATTCAAGAGCAAGGCGATCAGTTTGTGGTAAAAATTATTGGCGATTACGATAATGTTGTAGGTTTACCAGTTAAGGAAATCGAACCCATTTTAAGGAAAATTGATGCTTCTTCGTCGGCAAATCCGCATCTCAGTTCTTAATTTTTTTTAAAGGAGCTACACTGGACGCTAACTTTTTAACGCCAATTTGGGGATTACTAAAAGCAATTGTTAGTATCCCACCAGTAACTTTAACCACCACTCCTTCTCCAAAAGTTCGGTGTCTCACCCGATCCCCTTGTGAAAAATTTGGTATTTGACCGGTCAAAAAACCTTCTGTCTGGTCAACCAAAGCTACTGGATCAGGAATTTCATCAGGATAAAATTCAATTTCATTTTCCACCGGGATTCGTTTTAAGCCACTTTGTTGATTTATTTTGCCAAAATAATTGGCCAAGATTCCTTCTTTGGCTTCTGTCTCCATTATAATTCCATCTTCTGCTAAAGGATTTTTAGGGTCATTCGATTCACATAGTTCTGCCGGCAGGTCACGTAAAAACTGAGAAGGGCTATTGCATTTTATGTCTCCGTAAAGTAGTCGCCGTTCCGCGTAAAGGAGATATAAACGTTCCATTGCCCGAGTCATCCCGACATACATTAATCTTCTTTCTTCCTCTAGTTCATTGGGCTCAAATAGGCTCCTGGAATGAGGGAAAATTCCCTCTTCTAGTCCGGCAATAAAAACATTTGGAAATTCTAAGCCCTTAGCCATGTGCATGGTCATAAGAACCACCGCATTATCGCGATCGTCAAATTGGTCTAGATCCGAGATCAAAGCCACTTCTTCTAAAAAAGTAGCCAAAGAAAGTCCTGGCTCAAGTTTGTCGTATTTGCTGGCTACGGAAATTAATTCTTGTACGTTTTCATAGCGAGTTTCTCCTTCTGTGGAACCATCCAATAAAAATTCTTTGTATTTACTTTCTTCCAATAGATTTTTGATTACGCCCGAAGCCGGATATTGATGATTAATTTTTTGCATTACCGAAATTAATTTAACAAATTGTCCCAAGGTTACAGTTTTCCCTTCGTTTAGTTCGATTTTATTTCCGGCCATGGTTTGCAGATTTTGAATTATTGATAATAAGGGCACATCTCCCTGATGGCGACTCATGGTTTGCAAGGCTTCCAGGGTTTTAGAGCCGATTTTGCGAGGCGGAATATTAATAATTCGAAGTAAGCTAACGCTATCCGCTGGATTAACAATAAGTTTTAAATAAGCCAAAATATCTTTAATTTCTTTGCGTTCGTAAAATTTAACCCCACCCACCACCCTGTACGGGATGCCATAGCGGAGCATGGTTTCTTCGATGACACGCGATTGAGCATTTGTCCGATACAAAATAGCAAAATCACGATAACTAGGAGCTTCGTATTGCAAAAGTATTTTTTGAATTTCCGCGGCAATCATCCCGCCTTCGGCTCGTTCGTCTAACGCCTGCCAAATTTGAATTTTTGGACCTTTTTCTTTATTAGTCCATAATTTTTTGTCAGTCCTCTTCTTGTTTTTGGCAATTACGGAATGACTGGCATCAAGAATTATTGAAGTTGAACGGTAATTTTGTTCCAATTTAACGGTTTTTGCTTCTGGGTAGTCTTTTTCAAAATCCAAAATATTTTGCATGGTAGCGCCTCGCCAACTGTAAATCGATTGCCAATCATCCCCGACCACGCACAAATTTCGATATTTATGCGCCAATTTATTAATCAGAATGAATTGGGCATGGTTTGTGTCTTGATATTCATCCACGGAAATATACTGGAATCGCTCTTGGAGATCAGCCAAAACTTGCGGCTCTTTTTCGAAAAGTTCCACGGTTTTCATGATGATGTCATCAAAATCCAGAGCTTGATTCTGGGATAATTTTTTTTGATAAATAGGATAAAGATCCGCCACGGTTTGGGTAAAAGTGCTATAAGCTTGTTTGGCGTATTCCGTAGGTGTCAATAAGGCATTTTTAGCTCCAGAAATATGGGACAAAATCGCTTTTGGGTTCAGACGATCCGTGCTTAATCCTTGTTCTCGCATAATGGTTTTCATTAGAATTTGGGAGTCCGTATCATCGTAAATCGCAAATTGGTTTTCAAACCCGAGCAGGTGAAGGTATTTTCTTAAAATTTGCACGCAAAAAGAATGAAATGTGCCAATTACTGGTAAATCAGGGTGGTTAAAAGTTGGCCCCTTAATTGAGTTCAAAAGGAAATCGGCTTTTTGTTGGCCATAAAGAAGATTTAAAACTCGTTTTTTCATTTCTCCGGCTGCTTTATTGGTAAAAGTTACCGCTAAAACTGAAAAAGGCGAGACTTTTTTCTCGGCAATCAGATAAGCGATACGATGAGTCAAAGTGCGTGTTTTTCCGCTCCCTGCGCCCGCTAAAATTAAAACCGGCCCCTCTGTAGTCAGCACTGCTTCTTGCTGCGAAGGGTTCAGAGAGTTAAGAAGTGGATGGTCTGATTTTAAGGTCATAAAATCTAAAATTATGGCACCGTGAACCTGGCCCCAGACTAACAATGTAGCATAGAAAAGCAAAGGCCAATAACTCAAAATAGCGGGTTTGGGTAAAAATTGATTTGATTTTTTATCAAGATTTAGTATGGTAAGCCCTTAGCCAATTTTAAAAGTTAAAAGATGAGTGAATTTTATAGTAGGATTGCCCCGGAGAGCGCAGATGCTACGCAATATCCTGCTAAACTATACGTTGCTGACAGGGAAATATGGGAAATTATACGAAAAACCAGTGAATTATTGGTCGATGGGAGTTGTGGTCAGGGCGGAATATATCCTCTATTAAGAGAAATCAACGGATGGAATGGTCTGACGACCCCTGATGGGAATTTTACTAATGTCGGAATTTTAGACGGTAATGGGAAACTAGTGGAAAAGCCACCTGCCAATTTGTTACTAGAACGTCTATGTCGAGCTAAGGAAAAATTTAGAAGAGAGCTGCTTAAAATGCAGTTAGATGAAGCAACATTAATTTCTATCTGGGGGCCGATTCAAAGAGCTTCGGAGCATATTCAAGAGGTGCTTGAAGAAAGAAGACATAGGAGAAAAATGGCCAAAAAACAAGGGAAATTAGGTGATAGATGTGAAAAAGAGACGCAAAACCCCAATCAGAGATACCAAATTTTACAAAATGAGGCGGTTCCCCCTGGCACAGGAGAAATTAATAAGTTAGGAGTTATAATTGAGGTGAATTTAGAAGCTAGATACGAAGAAGGTGATTTTAGTGCCGCAGTTAGTATACCAGAGGGTGCGGAATATAACTTTGTTTTTCCTTGGAGAGAAGATCCTGAAAGTATGAGGTCTTTGGCGGTACTTAATGAAAATGCTTTAAGGGCAGGGCTTTTGCTAGCTTTAGGGGGAAATTTCGGGAGGGCATGGGCTACTTCTCCAGAGAGTAAATGCGTCGCTCGTTTAAGCAGAATTAGGGTCAATCAACATGGTCAAGTTGGAGATTTTGGGGTTGAGATTTTGGCAATTGCTCCCAAGGTAGCGACTCAAGATAGCCAGGCACTTTTTTTATCAACAGATAGAAAAGATGACGCCTCGTTAGAAGATCCTGACAGCGACTTTTTTGATATCGGTTCTTTTAAGGAATTAAAAAGAGGAGACGTCTTACCTGGCAACACCATAAATCCTCCTTTTAGGAGTGAAGCCTTTGGAAATCCTTCTTATTGGCCGCCCCGAAATGGAGTAGGTTATTATGTTACGGGGTCATCTGGAGAGGGGTATCTAGTACCTCGTGGGGTCGAGCTTAGATTAAAAAAATGGGTTAATTTACATCAAGGTCAAAGGTATTATGTTGAAAAGCTAATTTTTGAACACGGCTATTTAAAAGCAATCAAGATTCGGTAAATCCCTCGAACTGCAAGTAGTAAAAGTTATGACCATCTTTAACTTTTTGATAATTAGTCTTATCTAACTACATTAATCGATGTTCCTATTTCCCCAAATTCGTAAACTAAAGCCGCATCTTCAGGAAGCATCCGTATGCAGCCATGACTTACCGGAGTGCCAATATGGCTTAAAGCTTCGCTCCAAAAAACGCCACCAGTATTATTTCCCGTGTAAGGTAAGGCATGCAGACCATGTCCCCATTTGGTAAATCCTTGCCATTTTGGCATACGATAGTGGGGAGACGCTCCTCCTACCCTTAATTCTTGCTTGTTTAAAATTTCAAATGAGCCCACCGGGGTCGGAGTTTTGGCTGCTCCGCTGCTTACAGGGAGAGCATAAACCACCTCATCGCCAAATTGTAAGTTCATGGTTTGAGTGGACAGAGAAACATTAATTGATTTATCGCCTGTTAAACTGCGAGTATCCAAGCTTTTATTTTTAATAAAGCGGAGTTTATACTCGTCATCCGCTGTAATATTACCGATGCGAATAGGAATGGCGATTTCAAAATCAGGAATCCAGGCTTGATGTTCAGCTACTAAACCAAAATATTCCATGTAAATATTATCTTGGGTCGGAGCTATGGTTGAAAAGGCAAAAGTAGCGGTCCACTGCGGTGCCACGGCATCTTCAACCATTTCTACTCGATTATTCCCCAGCCACCCAGAATTTTTTTTATTTTGATAAAAAACACTAGCTCGATCTCTTGTTTTTTCTGTCCCTAAATTTACAACAGTTCGATTCTCGCACCCGCTTGATGACGAATACCAAATCCGATTGCTGGTATTCTTGACATAAACTTCGACGCGAAATTCTTCTCCTGGAAGAATATGTTCCGGTATTTTAACTTCTGAAATTTCTGCTTCGTAAATTGGTTCATCCGTCGAATCTTCCCAAAAACAAATCTGCTTTAATCCGGATTTTAACGGTTCTTGTAAAGGGTTAATATCTTTTGCTTGCAGGTAAGAAACAGGATAATTAAAACGCACAATCCCTTGTTTGGCTGTTATGAAATAATTAAAAAATGAAGCTTGAAAATTTTGGCTTATTTTAATGCCAGTTTGGGCTGGATTTATTTTAGCTTGTAATTGTCTTTCACCAACCGCAATTCCAATAGTTAGGGCAAAAATCGAAATAACAAGCCAGAGTTTGCGAGGATGAAAGATTCGAATATGTTTACGGTGAGACATTTTTGATTATTTTTATTTTTTATTTGCCATGGGCAACTGCAAAGCGCCTTGCCTAGGCCGAATACTAAATTTTAACATAAAAAAAACTCATAATCAAGGACTAGAATCAAAAAATCATCATCCTTTTTTGAAAAAATTCAAACTTTTCCGTTTGGTGACTTTGGATAACACCTCAAAACCTTTAACGCAAAAAAGCCGCCAAATATTATGGCGGCCCTTTTATAATTCGAAAACAATAACTAAAAATTAACGAACAGCATCTTTAAGGCTCTTGCCGGCTTTGAAAGCAGGAACTTTCATGGCAGGGATCTTGATTTTCTCGCTTGGATTTCTTGGGTTTACACCAGTGCGAGCTGCTCTTTTGCTAACACGGAATGTTCCGAATCCGGTGATGGTCACGTTTTGGCCCTTTTTAAGGTTAGTCGTGATTGCAGCCAAGATGGCATCGAGAGCCAAGGCAGCTGCCTTTTTGGTAATACCAGCTGTGTTTGCAGCGGCATTGACGAGATCTTGTTTCGTCATTGGATGTGGGGTTAAAAATTAACTGGTACTGATTATTAGCCAACACAAGCCCTTTTACAAGCTTTTTGGTCTTGCCAGTCATTAAAATAATGTTGATTTACGGCTTATTTATAGGATTTGTAAGCCTTAAAATTTTAAATTGACTACCTTAGGTTAAGGAAAATCCTTGCTAAAAACAATTAATTATTATAGTAATAACAATCGCTGCTTCTTTTTTTAAAAAATCCTCAATGGCCAAAAATCTTGTCATTGTCGAGTCTCCGGCGAAATCAAAAACAATTTCTAAGTTTTTAGGGAAAGACTATGAAGTTAAGGCCTCGATGGGGCATGTGCGCGATTTGCCAAAATCGCAAATGGGAATTGATGTTGAGCATGGCTTTGAGCCAAGTTATTTAATCCCCCCGGATAAGAGTAAAGTGATTAAAGATTTAAAACTAAAAATCAAGAGTGATACTGTTATCTGGCTGGCTACTGATCGTGATCGTGAAGGGGAAGCTATTGGCTGGCACTTAGTTGAGGCCCTCAAGCTGAAAAATCATAAAATTCACCGTATTGTTTTCGATGAAATTACCAAGTCAGCCATTTTAAAAGCAGTGACTCATCCCGGAAAATTGAATCAAAACCTGATTAATGCGCAGCAAAGCAGGAGGATTTTAGATCGGTTGGTAGGTTATGAGCTCTCGCCTTTATTGTGGAAAAAGATTCGTTATGGATTGTCAGCCGGTAGAGTGCAAAGTGTAGCGGTGCGTTTAATCGTTGACCGAGAACGAGAAAGGCAGGCTTTTAAGGTTGAAGAATATTGGTCTATTATCGGAGAATTTTCTGCTGATAATGATGCCAAGAATTTTTTCGAAGCTAAATTGCAAAAAAAGGATGGTAAAGAATTAGTAATTTCAAATCAAAAAGAAGCTACGCATCATCTTGAGGAACTAAAAAAATTACACTACAAAATTGCTAAAATTGAGCGCAAGGAAATTCAAAAAAACCCAGCTCCTCCTTTTACTACTTCGACCTTACAACAAGAAGCCGCGCGCAAATTGCACTTTTCAGTAAAAAAAACCATGACCTTAGCGCAACAACTTTACGAAGGGCTCGAAGTGGGAGAAGGGCATCATGGGCTAATTACCTATATGCGTACCGATTCCGTGCATCTTTCTATTCAAGCCACCTCGGAGATGAAATCTTTTATTAAAGAAGTTTACGGAGAAAAATACGCGCTTGAAAAACCACGAGTTTATAAAAGCAAAAAAGGAGCGCAAGAAGCTCATGAAGCGATTCGGCCAACTGATGTTAAGCGCCATCCCGATGAGATGAAAAAGTATTTAGATCCAGATCAACATCGTCTTTATGAATTAATTTGGAAAAGAGCAATAGCTTCTCAAATGGAAGCAGCGAGATTTGATCGAGTGGGAGTTGATATTGAAAGTGATCAAAAACATTATTTATTTCGAGCTACTGGCCAACAGTTAAAATTTCCTGGATTTATTGCCTTATATGTTGAAGGTAAAGATGATCCAGAAGAAGAAAAGGAAAATGACGAAAAGCTTTTGCCTTTTCTTACTCAAGGTAGTGCGGCTAAGGCTAGAAATTTTCAGCCTAATCAACATTTTACACAGCCCCCCCCCCGTTATACTGAAGCCAGTTTAGTAAAGAAAATGGAAGCAGAGGAAATTGGTCGACCAAGTACTTACGCTCCCACGATTTCTACAATTATGACCAGGGGATATGTTAATAAAATTGAAAATTATTTAGCGCCCACTGATACTGGTGAGGTCGTAACCGATTTTTTAGTTCAGCATTTTCCTAAAATTGTTGACGTTGGATTTACCGCAAAAATGGAAGAAGACTTGGATCATATTGCCGAAGGAAAAGAAGATTGGCTAAAATTTTTGAAATTATTTTATCAGCCCTTCCATGAAAACGTGGAGGAGAAGAATGAAACCCTAAAAAAGAAAGATGTTATTACGGAAAAAACCGATGAAAAATGTGAACAATGTGGTAAACCCATGGTTGTAAAACTAGGAAGATTTGGAAAATTTCTTTCGTGCAGTGATTACCCTCATTGCAAAAATGCCAAACCACTTGTAGAAAAAGAGGTAGATAAGGCAGCAGCCGAGGAATTTGCCAAACTGCAAAAAAAATTAAGTGGGAAAATTTGTTCCAAGTGTGGACAACCAATGGAATTAAAGAAAGGGCGGTATGGGGAATTTTTAGGGTGTAGCGGGTATCCAAAATGTCATAATATGCAGCCGATTGTTAAATTTGCAGAAGTAAAATGTCCGGATTGCAAAGATGGACAATTAGTTGAGAGGAGAACCAAAAAAGGAGCTCGAGTGTTTTATGGTTGTAATAAATTTCCTAAATGTAAATTTGCTTTGTGGGATAAGCCAGTTAATAAAAAATGTAAAGATTGTAAAGGGTTAATGGTTGAAAAGGGGGATAAAATTATTTGTTCTTTGTGTAAGAAGGGAGAATAATTTTTAAGGAATTAATAAATTAAAGGTTGAGTCGCCATTGGTGTTGGGGCGCAGGTATTGCTACGGCGCTTATTTAGTGGTATTATTTAATGATTTGTTTAATTTTATTTTTTTAAAAACACTTTTTTATGGCAGAAAAATCATCCTGCTGCTCTCAATCAATTATGGTGCATCCCTTTGTGCTTTTTTGGTTAGGGGTATTAACCGGAGCAATTATTATTGGTCTGATTTTTACTTATAAAACTTATGAAAATGATAATATCCAAAACATGATCTTAAAAGAAAATCCAAAGATACAACAAGACGGGTCTTCTCATTTTGTAAATTGGGGAGCTTCTGATTAGAAATTTCGGAAAGCTTTTTTAAAGAAAAACCGTCGGCGTGAGCAGGCGGTTTTTCTTTTCTTAGAAATCCCCTGAAAATTGTGCCAAAGTTAGTTGATATTCTTGATCTAAAACTGCTATTTCAATTCCTTTGCTATTGAAGAGGTTATTATTACGTTTGGCTATATTTCCAATAATCTCTTTTAAGGCTAAAGTTTCACTTAGTAAAGCAGTTATTGATTTTGGAGGATCCATGGCTTTAATGTTTTTTCGAGCGATACGTAATTGCACGATTAAATTATCAATGTATTCAAGATGAGCATTATCAATCGTCTCAACTGGTAAAATGCTCGCCAAATGAAGTAGTTCGCTGTAATTTTGAGTTGCTTCTAAGGTGTGTTCAAAAGCTTCCCTAAGCCCCCTGGCAGTTTCAGGGTTTGAAAAATCAGATGTAATATGGCGTTGTTTATGCTCTCCGGCGAGCATCGAAATTTGAATTTTTTTCAAAATAAAATTAGCCAAAAGTTTCATATTGCCGTGAACATTTGCCTCATTAAGGCCAGAATCTGCCTCTGTAAGTGCTTTTTCGTAATTTCCAGTTAAGCCCAAGGAATGAACTAATTTTAGGCGTAAATTTAAAATTTCGGACATAGTAAGATGACTTTCTTCGATATTTTCTGCTTGTGCAAGATAGAGTTCCAGTTGAGTTTGGTATCTTTTTATCTCAGTAAGGTGAGCGGCCAAATCTAAATCCATACTGTAATAATTGGGATCGCCGGGGTGGGATTCCATCCTTTGTACGACTTCAACCTGTTCCCTAAACATAGGCAGATCCATTGTCCGAACACTATCTGCTAAAAATTCTAAACGGCGAGCTTTAGCTATGGCGCGTTTATCATCTAAATCTAAATGTAGCATGCCTTGTAATCTAGCGATGGCTTTAGTAGACCTATTTTCCATGTTGGAGATACGCTGTTGCAGGTTTTTTCCTGTAAATGATATTCGATAATCCGCGGCGGCTTGATAATATTGATAAAGTGCTCTGGCCTTTTTTTGAGCAGGATTTCCCGAGTCACTAGTAAAAGTAGGAAATTTATTTGTTGCCCCTTCTAAATTTGACAGGTTATTTGCTTTAAAAGCAGCTTCGCATTCCAGTTCCGCAAGCTCAACTAGTAATGCGGTATCATGAATCTGTAAGTTTTTTGCCGCTTGTAATCTTTTTTGAATGAGTGGGTAAGGAAGATCTAACTCTAGGCTCATGCGGATATTTTGAATATAAATACGGCCAGCGGCTTTTAGTAATTCAGGAGGTGAATCAGGAGCGATTAACGGCACGCATAAATCAATAAAAGTTTTTGATACTTGTTCTGCATAAGCTGCTTGATTAACAGGGATTTTAATAATTGAATCTGTTAAAACTTCAGCTATTTCGCGCGGAATAGTTTTTAGATTTTTGCAAACCACCATCGCAGTTTCAATTGGGATATCCCTTTTTGTAATTGCTTCGGGGATAGCTGCTAAAATAGCTTCTGATTCCTTATCCACGATAGGTGATTTTTCTCTGACCATTTCCAAAAAAAGGCGCTGATTAAAACGAATTGAATTTGCTGTTTTGATCAAGATAGGTGGCTGATCATTGAAAAGTTCGTCAGGGATTGGCTTAGCTCCATTTTTTTGTAAAATCTCAAGGTTGGTTTTTTTGGTCAGGGAATGTGAAAATGCAGCAGGTAAGCTTTCAAAAATTCCGACAATGCGTAGCGTTTTTAATGCCCCAGGCGATAATCGTTCCATGCGAGCTTCAATAATTTCGCGCATAGTTTTTTTAGGAGGAGCAAGGGTTAAGTCGGTATTGAATTGGTGTTGCTGGTTAATAAAATTAGCTTCTTTTAAACGGATAGCCGCTTCTCGTACTACAGAAGGAATATATCGGCCTTGTTCATCCCGAATTGTTGATAAATATGTTTCAATATAACTTGCTGTCTCTCCGGTAAATTGAAAAGTATCATCAAGTCCAAGTTCGTGAGCAACAATTTGGAAGGCCGCTTTTTGGTTAACTCCCCCTAATGGGAAAGAAGTTAATCTGTTGCTATCTTGCGAAGGTGGTTTTTCTTGTGTGGATACCAACACTAGCAAAATTAAGTTACGAACAGGTCCTGGTTCTTGAATAAGTTCATGCAAAATTTCATAAGAAGCGGAATCAATATGAGCGATATCCTCACAAGCTAAAATTAGGCGGTGATTTTCCGCTACTCGGTATAGAATTTTTTTAAATAGATCTTTTGCCACTTCTGGTTTATCTAGAATTCTAGTTGTGGTTTCTCCAGGGCTAAATAAGGCCATATATAAGTTTTGCCAAATTTCAAAGTCGGTTCCTGCGACCTGCAATGATTGTTTTTTCCCTGAATTAGATGCTCCATAAAGCCATTTTATAAAATCATCTTGGGTTGGGAAAATAGATTTTAAAATTTTAGCCAAGGCGCCATAAGGACGATGAAGGGCTTCAAGCCTAGGTCCATATTCTCCATTTACCGAAACAGCTAAGGTGTTTCGGTGGGTACCTAATAGGTGCATTGCTCCTCTTACAAAAGCAGTCACCCCAATGCCTGGAGCGCCCACAATATCAATTTGTCCTTTCGGGATTTTGGCATTTTCAATTCCCTTAATAGCGCTTTTTAAGCGCTCTAAATCTTGGAGACGTCCGTAAAGAGCGTCAGGTGTTGTTTGTTCTTGGAGTTCGGTGCAAGTAGTGATGGTTTGGGGGGGTAATCCAGGGAGGGTGACTCCCTTAATTTCCTGTTCGTCGTGTAATGTATAATGGCTATTTTTTAAGGCTAAAGCAGTGTCGTGATCAAGTCGTAATTGTCCTGAGATTTGAGCTGTAGCATAGCGAGCAGCTCGATTAGCTGTGTCTGCATGAAGATCGGCTCCTTTGCCAGACATTAAGCGAAAAGCAAAAGGACCATAAGTAATACCGCTCGCTACTTTTTGCGGCAAATATTTTATAATATTTGCCGCAAAACTAACTGCTCTTTGGCTTTGATGTAAGGTGTCATTACCCAAAGCACCAAAAAGGACCATGGCGTCCCCTCCATCAGCTTCATAGAAAACAGTTCCGCCGTATTGTTTAGCTGTGGTGTGAAGTTGTTCATCCCAATTTAGAAGAGTGGTTGGATTTGGGTTTTCTGCTTCTTTGTTTAATTTAAGATAAACACAAGTTCCCCATTGTCCTTGTACGGTTTCGTTCAATAGGGCATAGGGATTTATACTGCAACTGGCCAATAAAGACATATCATCTAGCAGCTTTTCGTATCTTTTTTGGGTTATTTTTGGATTAGTAGAGCTATTTCTAAATCGCATCGCTGATAGGGTGGGAGGGGTTGGAAGCGTAATTTCGGCTTTGTCTTTTAACTCAAGTGGTAAGGCTTGAGGCGAAGGACTTGTTTTGGAATTGAAATAAGCAGCAGCATGCTGGGCATGTTGTTTATGCCATTTTTGAGCTAAGTCAGCCTCTTTTGAGGCAGCTCCGCCTACTGTAAGTTTGCCATTATTGGTAATTGTAATTTCAATATTTGAAATTTGTGATATTCCAACATGTAAAGCGATTTCTGCTCTAGTGATAAAATCTCTTAATAAAGTACTTAAAAAATCCACAACTCGTCCTTGAAGATTATTCCGATTAGTAGGATCATCATTTTGTAATCGGCTAACAAAAATTAATTCGTCTCCCGCAGATTTAACTAACTGAATTTCAGGATAATATCTTAAGGCTTCAATCAATTTTGTTGATAAAATCCCCATGGTTTCCCTAAATTTTTCAGCTAAATTAGCATCTTGTTGTGCCGCAGTTGAGCCCACAACGTCAATCTTAAAGCAGATTCCAGGGAAACTTTCCGTTCCTACAAAACTTAGAGCTTCTGTGGAATTTCTAGCGATTTTTTCCAGTAAATAAGGGATACCTTGAATTCGATCAATAAAACGAGCCTCATAAAGCAATAATAATGGCCTAATTTTCCCTAAATAAACCGGATCACGAGTAAGCGTTGCCCAGAAATCACGATATTCCGGTAAACGGAGCGTGATTAAGGCTTGATCTAAAGTTTGTCCAGATTCTAGCAAGGGCTTAATATGAGGTAAATTTTTAACCTCTATTTCCAATTGGCTAGGGCCTAGTCCAGGAATAATTTCAGGGGCGCTAAGTAGCGACCGCCAGTCTGCGTAACTATGAGGAGTGGTAGGTTTTGAAAATTTAGTTTCTACTGTTCTTGCAACGGCCGTGGTAACAGTATTGACCAGGTTTGGTTCTTGGCTAGGGTGGGTCATTTCGGCAATCCCTGGTGTACCGTCAACTACCCGGTGATCTTCTTTTCGCCCCAACGCTAAATTTGGATCATTAGCATGAGGTACAGCTATATCTGTTAAGGGGGAAATTTCATCTGTAGACATAAGAGTAGATCAACTAGAAAACTAAAATCTAAATAAAAAAGAGATTTCGACCTTTAATTATATCTTATTTTATTAAATTTTTCAATATAAACTAATTATGACAAGGCTAGGGTTGAATCTTGGCGAGTTTTATGCTATAATTTTTAGATTTTTTAAGTATGGGTCATTAAAAAGCCACTTTGTGACTCAAGAAATCATTAAAATAATTAAAAATAAAAGCAAATCTTATGACTCATTTCTCTAGTCTCAAGTTTCGGTCTTTACTCTTTCCTGGGTTTTTGGTTTTGCTACAAACTGGCTTATTGCTGATTCCGCCGCCTTTAACCAGCCAAGGATATGATCCAGCTAATGAATCCTACGGCCTAATTTTCGGTATTTCCGAATATATTCCAGGCGCGATCCCTGATTCCGGGCGAATTGATTTTGAGCATGGAGACTGGAGTCCTTTATCTGGGGATTATTATGACTTACCAGATTGGGATGACCCAAATGCTTACAGTATTATTGCCGAAAGTGACCAGTTGAAATTTACCCAAGAAGGAGCGATTTATGGAGATAGAGCTTATGCTTGGAATACTAATGCTGGCGGTTGGATTAATTTTAAGTGGGGTAGTGATGCTAATTTTGATCAATATGGCCCTCGGGTTGATTTGGGGCTTAAGGGAGAACTTGCTTCTACCGGAAATGCTTACTGGAGTGGATATGCTTGGAGCGAAACTATTGGTTGGATTTGGTTTGACTGGACATGTCAGGATTGTGACCAGACACAAAGGGTGCATACAATTTTGCCTCAAGGGTGGCCTGATGTTGATTCAACTCAAGTAGGAGATGTCGAAGGATATGCTTGGAACGATCAAATTGGCTGGATTAATTTTGGCAGCACAAAAACTGATGACACGAACGTGGTACAAGATCTTCCCAGCTTAAAACAAACCACGTCGGTCACTGCGACCATGTCCGTTTATCCTAATCCTTATGACCTAAGTAAATATGGGTTGGACGGTAAAGAAGCCGCGCCCTTAGCCGATGGTAAGGATGGCTATAAATTGGTTCTTAAGTTATGGAATCTCGATTCCACGCCAAAAGTTTTTTTGAACGGCGATTATACGGTAAGTATTAAGCCTATTGAGGACGATAATTCACATTTGTATCTTGATCAAATTGCCAAAATTGGTAATGCCGTAATTTTTGATGGGGTAAGTTATGATCCTGGTTTGCAAGGGTTTGTTTTGCCGATTCATTCCTTTGCCCCAACTTCCAAAATGAACGGGTATGAACAAAATGCCGATGGTGTTTTAGAAAGCTACTTTGATGATTCCATGGAAAATCAATATTTACTAAAGGCTATTGAAATTAGTGTCGAGGATGGGCCATCGGAGGTGAAAATTATTAATGCTGCTGATGATCCTTTATGGAATTTGGGAGAAGGAGGCTTATTGAATTTTGAATTTGCACCGGCCATTGAAGTAACTAATTTAGGTTATCAGCAGGATGAGGAAACTTTAACCACTGATATTCCTTTTTTACCTTATGAAAAATTGAGTTTTCAAGGATTGGTGGCAAATTGGTCAAGTGCTTTGGCCGGAAAATTATTTGAAGTAAAATCATCTCTTTCTGTAGATAGCTCGGAGGGGGATTATTCTTTTCTTTTTGATTCTAACCAAGACAATAATTACCAAGTTGGAGTTGACTTAAGTGAAGTAAATTCGGCTTATTCTTTTAGTGGTTCAGGAGAGGTTGATTATTTAAAAGCCATCAATGATCAATTAGAAGATTATGTTCCGGTAGGAGGTGAAAATTCTTTCAGCCCGATTGTTGGTGGCAGTTTAGGTGAAATAGCTGGTGTGGGCATGATTGTTGCCGGGGCAGGATGCGCCCAGGATGAGTGTTCCGGTTTGGATGTTACGGAAAATTACAATTTGTTTTTTAAGCCGGATTTAATTGTGAAAGATGTATTTGTGAAAAATAGCGCTGATATTCAAATAAAATTAGAGAATCAAGGATTTGCAGATGTTCCCGCAGGTACTAATGTAGTTATCCAAATTCTTAAAAATGGAGCTACTGCTTATACTTTAAATTCCGACAATCTTTCGGAAGCAGAAAAAGGATTTTTAAAAGCTGGTGGCAGCTCTACGTTAAAAGATATGACTATTTCTGGAGAATCTCAGGGGATTGAAGTAATCGTTGATTCTACTAACAAAGTTACTGAATCAGTTGAAACTAATAATTCGGCAAAATCACGAGTAGGAGATTACCCGGATTTAGAAATTAAAAACATTCTTATAAAATCCAATGGTGATTTTACTTTTGATATTGTCAATACTGGTAAAGGCGCAGTTTCCGAGGATGATCGCGTGAATTCCTTGGGGATGTTTAATATCTATCTAGATGACATGGTGAACCCTGAATATACCTATTCATGGTTTACCATAGAAGATAAAGATTTTTTTGAACCTGGTGGTGTTTCTGTAAGTAATCCTGCAATTATTCCTCCGGATACTTTAGTTAGAGTCTGTATTGATCCGTACGACATTGTTGAAGAATACAATGAAGGAGATAAAAACTGCGCGGAAAAAGTTATTAATAATACGCCAGATTTTACAGTTGATAATTTGTATGTGGATGAGGCTACTTTAGCGTTAATTGTGCTAGTTTCTAACTTGGGACCAGGTAGTTTTTCGGAAACTGATGCCGCTAAAGGTAATTTGGCAATTTATGTAGATGATATGGAAAATCCGGTTTGGGATATCCCCTGGACGGATTTTGAAAATAAGAGTTTTCTGAAAGCTGGCTATACTTCACCCTATATCCCTGGCTTAGTTACAGGTCAGCATGTTGTGCGGGCTTGTCTGGATTCGGTTAACGCGATTCCTGAAATTAGTGAAGTAAATAATTGTAAAGATATTTCAGTAGATAATAAGGAAGTTGTCACCGCTTATCACACCCAAATCAGTTATTCCACTTTAGCCGGCACAGTTCGATATCAATCCATGTATTTACCGCAAAATTCGCTAAAAGGCGGTTTGCATCTTTACAATGTACCCGCTGAAGATCCTTATAAGCTTCCGGCAGTTATCGAAGGGTCCATTACCAGCCAAAACGCTCCTAATACTATTAGTCAAAATAGCGACGTTGTGGCCATTGGTGATGTTTCTACTTCCGAGGTGCGTAATTCGCTTTATAAGCGTTTTTCCGAGTTAACTAAGGGGGTTATTCCCTGGGCAGGTAATGTCCAATCCAATACCGTAACAGGTGATCTCAAGCCTTCCGGTAATGCGGAATTATTAATGAAGGATAGCTTGGTTTATTTTATTGGTGATACGCGTATTTCTGATATTACGGGGGCATACGATCCTAAAACTGTGGTGGTGGTTGGAGGTGATGTTTACCTTGATAGTAATATTGATGGTGATTATCCGATGGGCTTGTTAGTGTTTAAGGATAGCTCCTCCGGCAAAGGTGGCAATGTTTATCTTGGACCAAAAGTGACTGATCTATATCTCAACATGTACGCCGATGGCAGTTTATTGCGTTATGACGGTGATAAAAGCCATTTATCTAACGGAGTAATGACGTGGAATTTAGAACAGCGAAGATCTAGCTTGGTTGGGCAATTATACATTCAAGGGTCCGTAATTTCGCAAAATACAATTGGCGGTACTGATGTTGGGATTTTGCCAAATGGGAAAAGTGCCTCTTCAGGTGTGGCTCGAGAATACGACTTGAATGATTTAAGCGAATTTGTAAATTGCTGGGTTGAAGTTGACGCCGATACGAATACTCCTATTGATCAAAATAATAACAATCGGTTCTCTGAATCAGATGGTAAGCCTGACTTGGGAGACATGGTTCGTTGTCCCAAAGATTATAAATTGTCCACTCATTTAGCTGCGGAAGAAGGTATTAGTTTGAACTATTCGCACAATGAGCCCGTGCATCTAAAATACATTCCTCCACCAACGGTATTACCAGTTTTAGGGCAAGGGGAAGGAGCGGGATTTTCTTCATATTGAAAGCTCACCTTTTTAGTTCGTTCGAATAAATAGCAATTAGCACAAAGCCACCTATCCAAACTGGCTTTTGTTGCTTTTCGTCTCCTAAAAGGATAGGATAAACATCGCATTTCTTTTGCCGCGGTGGCGGAACTGGCAGACGCGCACGACTCAAAATCGTGTTCCTGTGAGGGAGTGAGGGTTCGATTCCCTCCCGCGGCACCATTCGGATATATATTGTCGGGGTGTGGCGCAGTTGGCTAGCGCGTACGCATGGGGTGCGTAAGGCCGGAGGTTCAAGTCCTCTCACCCCGACCAATTAAATTTTCCTATGGCCGATGCCTTATATCAGTTTATCCTTAATTTGAAATACCCCGCTATTTTTTTGGGAGCTTTTATTGAAGGGCCAACCGTTGCTTTAATTGTCGGAGTTTTAGTAAAATTAAAGGTAATTAACTTAGGAATTGGATTTCTACTCCATGTAATTGGCGATTTTAGCGCTGATTTTATGTATTACGGCATCGGACTGGTGGGTGGTAGAAAATTTTTACATAAAATTGCTTCATTCTTTCGATTTTCCCTGGAAGAAATGGAGCAAATTAAATTTAAGGTAACCAAACATTCTTGGAAATTAATTTTAATTGGGAAAATTACCCATTTTTTAGGTTTACCGGTTTTAATCGGCGTTGGATTAGCGCATTACTCTTGGTATAAATTTGGAGTTATTAATCTACTCGCTACTCTGATTAAATCAGCGATTTTAATTATAATTGGCTATTTCTGGGGACATCTTTGGCGCAATGTTGACAGTACGCTGTCTTATTTGACCATGATTGCTCTTTTTATTATCCTAATTCAGATTTTATATTTTATGGCTCGGAGATTAATTAAATCAGGTAATATTTTAAATATCAGCTAGCCCCCGTAATTTGAATAATGATTTCCTTAAAATTTTGATTGTCAGTGAAACCTACCCCCCTGACTTAAACGGAGCTGCTATTTTTACGCAAAGATTGGCTGAAGGACTAGCTAGGCGTGGGCACCAAGTACGCGTTTTAGGGCCAAGTAACGATTTTACCGATAAACAAAAAATTGAAAATTATGGGGTGGGAATTTATCGATTTAAATCAATCGGGATTAAGCCGATTCATCCCTATTTTAGAGTTATTTACAGGCCAGGAATTAATCGTAAAATTAAGAATTATATTGAGGATTTTAAACCAGATATTATTCATATTCAAAATCACTTTATTTTAGGTCGGGCTGCTTTAAATGCAGCCCAGGAGCTCGATATTCCCATAATCGGCACCAACCACTTTATGCCCGAAAATTTAATTCAATACTTACCCGGATTGTTAATTGGTCGAATTTCTCAATTAATGTGGGAGGATTTTTTAAGAGTTTACAACAAATTGGCCTATGTTACGGCTCCTTCAAATGCAGCCATAAAAATTGTTAAAAATTTAGGGTTAACTGTCCCTATACAGGTTATTTCCAATGGGATTGATTTGGCTAAATTTAAAAAACGCGTGGTTCCGTCTTCTTTTTCGCATCAATATAAGATCGATTTTAGGTTACCTTTGTTTTTGTTTGTCGGGCGCCTGGAAAAAGATAAAAATATTGAACTATTGCTTATGGCCATTAAGCAGGTACTGAAAACTCAAAAAGTAAGAATGATTTTGGTGGGGTGTGGGAAAAACGAACTTGAGTTTAAGGCTTTATCTAAAGAACTAGGACTGGAAGAGTACGTTACTTTTGCAGGGCGAGTTTCTGATGAAGATTTGTTGAATTTTTACAGTATAGCCAATGTTTATATGGCGACTGGTGTGGCCGAACTGCAGGGATTAGCGGTGATGGAGGCCATGGCTTCTGAATTGCCGATTTTGGCAATTAATGCCGTGGCCTTGCCTGAATTAGTTCGCAATGAGGTTAATGGATTTTTGTTTGAGCCAAATGAGCACGATTTTGCCCAAAAAATGATTCGGATGCTTTCGTTAAAACCTGGTGCTTTAAAACAAATGGGTGAAAATAGCCTTAAAATTATTAAAAAACATGATGCGGGGAAAACCTATGTGGCTTTTGAGAAATTGTATAGATTGATTCAGGAATCAGCTCTTAATCTTAATTCATTACGTTTTCCCTCTAAATGAGTTTTTTAAGCTCCCTTCCTGCGGCGATTGCTAACGTAACACAGCCAGCGTGAGCTGGCGGATGAAGTAGTTCCGGCATCTTCTTTGTCATGGTAGATTTTAGATATGGTTGAATATCGAAAGCAGACGAATTGTGTGTATCACTGTAATTATCATTTGGTGTTGGTGACAAAATATCGACGAGAGATATTGAATGAGGGGATTTTTAGGTATATGGGAGAGTGCTTGAAAGCGATGAATCAATACCATCCGGAAGTCGATATTTTGGAAATGAATCACGATAAGGATCATGTGCATTTGCTTGTGTCGATACCACCGAAGATGAGTGTGGGTAGTGTTGTGAGGATTTTAAAAAGCAATACGGCACGTGATTTAAAGAAGAAGTTTAAATTTTTGAAAGATGTGTACTGGGGTACAGATAGTGTTTGGAGCGGAGGTTATTTTGTTTCAACTGTTGGAGTGAATGAGGAAGTTATTCGGCGGTACATTGAGATGCAGGGCAAAGAAGATGCCGGACAAGCGAAGCTTGATTTGTAGCATAGCTACGGCGAAGCCATTGAAACCGCCTGCGTAAGCTGGCGGTTTTTCATGTCGTTTTTAGAAATGTTACTACTTGGCATAAAAAAATTAACACCATATTTGTGGGATTATTGTTTATTTTAGCTATTGGGTTTAGTCGGTTGTATTTAGGAGTTCATTTTTGGAGTGATGTAGACAAAAAGCAATGCCTTATGCTAAATTTCTTTCCTATTTTGTAATCATATTTCAAATGCCAGCACAAACAGAAGGATTAACTAAGGGCGCAGAGGGGGGGCAGACAAGAATTCCAGAAAATTTAAGGGAAGTCGGTTTAAAGTATGCCATTAGAGATTGGGAAGATGGCAATTTATCCCCGGAAGATAAGGACGCATTAACCAGGAGATTATTGGACGCGATTTCTGTGAATAGCGGCCGGAGAGAAGAGAAATAGCTGAAAATTTCCCCTACACAATAGGAGCTGCAAATTCTTCTTCCCCTGTTTGCTCGGAGGTTTGATTAGTGTTGGTTGCTTCATCCGATGTTCCTTCTGTCCATGCTTTTAAAACTTTTTCAACTTCGGCCACGGGTCTTGCATATTGAGATCTTGAATAATCGATAATTTCTCGGTAAATATTTTGGTCTAAAGTTGGAATATTCACTGTTCTTCCGGAAAAAGCATCTGTTACTTCTCCGTCAATTGACATTTTAATGTACATTTCGCGAACTCCCAGATTAATAATGTCTCTCACGAAAAAGCGCGGGGTGTATTCTTTTTCCAAAACCACGGCATCCTCGGCTCCTACTCGAAAATTAATAATCGAACCTACATTACCAAAAACCGTTGTTTTTACTAGATCCGTAAGTTGGCCCATATACTGGTGAGCCATGGTTAAATTAAGTCGATATTTGCGTGCTTCAGAAAGGATTTCCGCAAAAGTGTCAGTGGCAAAATACTGAAATTCATCACAATATAAATAAAAATCTTTGCGCTGTTCTTCTGGGGTATCCGCTCTTTCCATGGCTGCTTGTTGGATTTTGGTAACCATCATGGCACCAATTAATCCGCAATTTTCTTCTCCCAACTTCCCCTTGGAGATTTTCATAAGGAGAATCTTTTCTTTATCCATAATGCTCCGAATATCGATTTTATTTTCCGGCTGAGCTACGATATTTCGGATTAAATCCGTAGATACAAATTGTCCAACCTTGTTAAGGAGTGGCATAATTGCTTCATTGTCAAATTTTTCACTCCAACCAGCAAATTCATTAACCCAAAAGTTTTTAATCACAGAATCCTGAATATTGGCCACGATTTTTTGTCGATAATTTTTATCTGATAACATTTTTAAAATCGATAAAATGGTGGTATTTGGCGTATCTAAAAGAGCTAAAGTAGTGTAGCGCAGCACATGTTCTAGGCGTGGAGTCCAATTAGCTCCAAATAATTTTTTAAAAACTTCCACAAAGCCAATCGTTACCCTGATTCGGTATTCGCGCGGCACACTAGCTAAAGGATTAAAAGCAATCGGATATTGGATATCTCCCGGATCGAAAACAATAACGTCTTTTTTGCGTGATTCTGGGATATAGCGCAAGACATTGTCTACCAGGTCACCATGCGGATCAAGTACCCCAATCCCTTTTCCAGCTTGAATATCCGCATTAATTAAAAGTTCCAAAAGCTTACTCTTGCCGGTCCCGCTTTTGCCCACAATATAGAGATGACGGCGACGGTCAACACGCTTAATGCCAAAGGGAATATTTTGATTGTGATAATTTGTGGTGCCAAAAACAGAAAGTTCGTTCGGTCCAAGAGCCTCGGCCTTTGGTAAGCTGTCCGGCGGTTCTTTTTTGCGCGAAACCACGTGCACAATATGCGGTACATCATCTGGTTGCGGATAGTGGTAAATACTCGCTAATTCCTCGGTGTTAAAAATAAATGCTTTTTCATGTTCGGCTTTGAGATATTTAGAAATAAAGGTTTTTTTATTGGCATTTGAGGAAGTAAAACTATTAAAATCCGTAGTATTGAATTGGTTGAAAATTCGCTTAAAACCATCTAATTTATTATCAGCAATGGCTTGAGTCTGGGCTAAATAAGCAATACGAATACTAATCTTGAAAACATTTTTTTCCGCTTTTTTATTTATAGCGGTTTTTTCGTCTTCTTTTAAAGCGGTTTTACCTTTTAATTTAAAATAATCGCGTAGCCTGAAAATATTTTTAAAATTAATTAATTTAATATTGAGTTTTCTGGAAATATTAAGTTTCCAATCTTCCTCCATGGAAGTAGCCACTACCTGGATCCAAATGCCTTCTCCTTCTGAGGCTTTGGATAACACCGAAAAAACACCAGCCAAGGAATCTCCTTCGCATTCTTTATAAGTTTTAATGGGATAAATATCGTTACGACCTAAATAAATATCAGCCCCGGCAAAGCCTCGTCCTGAATTTAGAATATCAGTGGTAACGTAATCCTTTACCTCGAAAATTTCTGCATCGGAATATTTCCCATAAATTTGTCCTTCAACCACGCTTTTTACGTCAGCCTTAACCCGCACATAAAAATAAATGTGCTGATGCATGGATACCAGCTCAAAAGTTACATCTGCTCCGGTCATTACTTCATGTAAATTATCTACCAATTGCTCAAAAGAGGCTGCATCATTAATTCCAGGTGGAATTTTTACCAAGAGAAGATGGGTGCTGGTCGCTGACATAATGGCTTTTTTATGCGGATTTACAAAGTTTATTATAAGAGAAAGACTAAACAGGGTCAATAAATCCGGTCATTGGTTCGATTATGGGAAAAGGCGATTAGTTCGTAATTTTATTTAGCCGTTTTTATTCCAATAATTTTGCCAGTTCTTTTTTAAATGATTCTACGTCCTTAAATTGGCGGTAGACTGAGGCAAAACGAATATAGGCTACCTCGTCGATTTTTTTTAGGCCATCCATAATCCCTTTGCCAATTAGTTTAGTGGGGATTTCCTTGCCATGTGCGCTCCATTTGTCTTCTAGGTTATTTAAAAGCGCTTCAATTTGAGCTTCGGTAACTGGTCTTTTCTCGCACGATTTCCAAATTCCCGATTCAATTTTTTCTCTTTGGTATGGCTCTCTGGAGCCATCTTTTTTTATAACCACAAAATGGGCTGCTTCAATGTGTTCAAAAGTAGTAAAACGAAAAGCGCAAGATTCGCATTCTCTTCGCCGTCGAATTTGGCGGCTAAAGTTGGTGTCACGTGAGTCAATAACGCGTGTTTCCGATTTTTTACATTTTGGGCAACGCATAAATTTTAATCCGTAAGAATTGAGGAAAAGCTGAAAGCAAATTTATTTTATCTTAATTTAATAAAAAAGTCCCCAAAGTAGGTTTAGTTTTGGGGACAAAATTTTTGCTAATTTTTAGAAAAGATTTTTCTAAGGAAAAGTTACCGTGTCTAACTTAATTGAAGCAGCAGCAGTGGGAAGTCCGTATGTTGCGGGGGCTAGACTGTCAGGATAAGCTGAATTGAGGTAAGTTTTTCCTGCTTGTAAAATAAAACGAGAATTAGTTTTATTTACTTCATTATAGTCAGAACCAGATACTGGGCCTGGGCCGCTGGTAGTAATGGCGTCCCCAACAAGGCTAACTGTAATTTGAGGCGTACCTGTTACTACTTGCCCGAAAGGAGTTTCCATCTCCAGGACGGCAAGGGTTGTAGCGGCACTAAATGTTTTAGTTTCGCTAGGCAGTAAACTTATTGGAGAGTTTAGCGAAAAGGCAACATAACCATTACTATCTCCATTTGAATAGGAAAGGATTTTATTGTCAGTGGACATCAATTGCCAACCATTTGGTTTTGTTAAATAAGACGCATTTAACCATTCTTGGGTAAATTGGGCCGTTATTTTATAAATTTTAATTTCTTCCGCATAATGATTAGCGATTTTAAAATTATAAACCTTAGTAGCAGGAAGAGCTGCCCCGTTTACTGAAGTTAACGTAATCGAGGTATTGCCCGACATGCTAACTTCTAGGGCGCCTTTAATAGAGCTATCGAAAGCCTTTTGGTCTTTTTCGGATTGCGCTGAAGATTTGTTATTGCTGCTAATTTTAGTTCTTCCTTGTAAATCGCTAAGGTTGTTAACCCCTAGTGCCACTGCTGCAACTATCATTACAGTGAGGAAGCCGTATAAAAGGTGTTTGTATTTTGGGGAGTAAAACATATAAAAAGAGGTAAAAGTTGTAATTAAAATTTTTAAAGTCCGCTCATCCAAGCACTAAGATCTTTGGTGCTAAGGATCTGGTCTGGTTTAAAGGTGTTGCCATATTCTTTGCCAATACCCTTTTCGTAAAGCGATTCGGTGTATCCGGCATAGGCATCTCCTTTTGGTACATCTGTCCAGTATCCAGAATAAGGAGGATTTAATTTATAAGCCATACTTATAATTCGAGCTGCTTCTTCGCGACTAACAGCTTTTTCCGGATGACAATAACTATCAAGCGGTTGAACTAGCCAGCCTTGATGGATCGCATATTCAAAAGCTTGATAATATTCACTGGAGTGAGCGATATCTTTGGTACAATAATCCATATAACTATTGTCTGCGATATTTAGATCTTGGTGAATTTGATTCAGAAAATCACCCATAGTTACTTCTACTATTGGTTCTTGGCAAAGTGCAGCGCTACCACAAGAGGTAGTCGTGGTGCTGTCATTGCTTGGGAATCCTGCAAGGACAGAAGTGCCATTAATATTGTAAGCTGAGGTAAAGTAAACACCACTGGTTTCATCAAAGAAAATAAGATTATTTTGATTAGTATTTAGGGTTTCCAGGCTAGTGGCAGAAGTTACGGCTAGTTCTCCGGCGGTAGCATCTTTAACTAATTTAGTGGCTATAGTGGCTTCATGCTTATAGGTATAACTGGACGGAATACTCAAGGTTGCGCTAACCACAAAATTTGCGGTTTCGTTTGGTTTTAAGGAAGTAGGAGATTCAAAAACAAACTGAATATTGCTATTATACAAAGTGCCGTAAGCTGTTTTTCTTTTACTAGTTAATGTCCAGGCATTTTCAGCGCTTAAGGTAGTACCATCCCATTCTTTAGCTGCAAAATTGGCAGTTACTTTATAGACATCGACAATACCAGTGTGATGATTAGTCATGGAAAATTCGTAAACCGGAGTTGGCGAAGTACCATCATAATCCTCTGGGATATTTTGAGTCGCTGGGCTAACTTGTTTAACCTCAATCGCGTTAGTAAAAGAGGCGCTGGTTTGAGCAACGTTATTATCAATTTGTTGTTGAATTTGATCTTGGGTTGAAGTTGGCTGGGTTGCTGATTGTTGAGCTGAAGGTGTTTGATTGTTTTTAATCCGAGTTGCGCCTTGTAAATTTTCAAGATTGCTGGCGCCTACCGCAATAGCTGTGATTATTACTACGGCTAAAGCGCCGAGTAAAAGGGATTTATGTTTTTGAGAGGTAAACATAAGGTAAAGGGGTTAGAGATAAATAGAAAATAAGTAAAAAATTAGTTTAAAACTTTTTGAGTAGAGGAAACTCGGCAACTAGAATCATTTGCCGGGCAAAGCAAGTCTAAATTTGCAGTTGGTAAATAATAAGCGCGATAACCATTTGTCCAGTCGGCAGTATTGGTTGGAGAATGCCCTGGGGCAGATATGTCAGACCAAACTATGCCACCTGGGACATTGGCAGCGTAATTATTTGCGGAATGTTCTTTGGCGTTTTCTTGAATTAGGCGAGTGCTAACTGTGGCTTCTTGGCTACTCGATTGATAGATTAAAGGTGCATTCAAGGCGTAATAACGAGTGGCTCCGCGGCTGATAATTCTTTCTTCTTCAAAAACAATAGTTACCTGCTTTGAAGTTGAATCCCATGTTCCTGTTCCCAGAGCTTTACCGCCGACGATTTTGTCCCCGGTATAATCATACTCAGTGATATTAAAACCATTTGCTTGTTGGAGACTGGAAAGATTTAAGCCAGTTTCTTCAACATCGAACGTGACTTTATAAAGAGCCACATCACCCGCGTTATTAGCTACAACAGAGAAACAATAAATTGGCGTAGTGGCTTCATAAGCTGTTAATTTTCCATTTTGGGCGCAAGGCGAAAAGCTACTACTGAAATCTTCTTTATAAACAGGCAAACTCTGGTAAAGGGCTACTTGATTGGAATAAAGTTTATTGTCCGGGACTTTTAAGCGCGGAGAATCAGGGGTAACTGAGACTTTGGAAGTTTGTCCTGTAGCTAGAAAAGCATTTTTAACAAAATCCAATTCGATTTGATCGCCAGAATTAGTGCCTTGCCCAATATTATTAGTGATAGCAAAAACTTTAAGGGTTACAGCCTTTTCGTCTCCGGTTGAAGCCGGAATCATAAAATTCAGGTTGGAAAAAGTGGCTACGCCGTTTTTTAGAACAGCGGAAGCCGCACCGTTAAGATTGGTTGGTGCACTTAAAGAAGTAGGATAATGAATTACTACAGCCTCAACTGCTTTTTCATTGGTTTTATCTCCTTTAGCTAAAGATAAACTGGTAATTTTAAAGGATTCGCCATTGGCATATAGTTTATAGTTAGCCACTGGAATTGGATTAGATGCAGAATCAGCTCCAGCCACGGCAATACTGTCAAAAATTGAATCCGTGGAATTATTGACATAAATTGTCCCCTCTCTTAAAGGGGCCGCATTTGATGTTTTGATGCTTGGAGTCGGAGGCGCTTCATCTAGTATTGGTTCTGCTGGTTCTTCAATTGGAGCTGGCTCCTCCTCAATTGGAGCCGGGTCTTCGATTGGAGCTGAATTCTCCACTTTTCCACCGCCCCCACCATCGCTTGATATACCTTCATTAACTACGTTGTTAGCGCTAATATCTTCAGATGTGGGCATTGATCCTGAGCTAGTAGATCCAAGTTTAACTTTTCCTTGAAATCTTAGTAAATCAGTGCCACCAAGTACTACAGCTACGATTATGAATGTGATTACTGTTCCGTAAAGAAAGGTTTTTTGTTTGGATGAGATGATCATAGATGTAATTTTTAGGATTTAAGAAAATTTAAAAATGCACAAATCAAATAATAGTAACATAAAAATTGAAATAAGTCTAGAAAAATGCTACAATAATATAATTGCCAAGAAATCATAAAAATAAACAACAAAATTAATGTTTCAAGAGATCATCCAGGTTCCGTGGGTTCAGCTCCTTATCGCAATTGGTTTAGCTACTTTGCCGGTTTTTATATGGATGAATTTTTTGTTTCAAAAGAAAGATGTCTCCAAAAAAACTCTTATTAAAGTGTTTTTATTTGGGGTTTTTTCCGTATTGCCCCTTTTAGGTATTCAATATATATGGCTATTTCATCCGGAATTTGATGTTTATGAAATTGCGCAGAAAAGTGCAACCGATATTCACTTAGGTTTTTTATTTACTTTTATCGCTGTTGGTATTTTTGAGGAAATTACCAAATTTAATATGCTAAGGCATCTTAAATGGGCCAAGGTTGAAATTAAAAGCATTAATGACGCTATGCGTTATATTTTGGTTATTGCTCTTGGGTTTGCGTTTACGGAAAATATTCTTTATTTTTTGGATATTATTCGCACTGCTCATCTGGGGGAATTGTTTAGTGCCGTAGTGTTTAGAGCTATTTTTACAACTGCTGGGCACATGACTTTTTCTAGTATTGTGGCTTATTATTACGCTATTGGGAAATTCGGAAATCCTATTTTGGAATTAGATCGGTGGACTGGTCGTCAGCATAAATTTTTAGCTTACTTACAGGAGAAATTAGGATTTAAGGAAAGTAATATTTTCCATATTCAACAAACCCTCGAAGGTTTATATCTCGCCATGGGCTTACATGCTTTATTTAATTTTTCCTTGCAGATGAATAAACTTGGTTATGCTTTAGGAATCGTTATTTTGGGATTTATTTTAGTCCTTTATCTAGGGAAAAAACGCACCACCTATTTAGTGTTTACTGATGAGGAAAGAGCCAAGCCTTCTACTATTGGAGAAGCTGAAGAAAAAGTAGTCATTGAGCTTATGGGGATGTGGTTTAATGAGGGTAAATATAATGAAGTAATTGAAATTTGTGATCGGTTAGCTAAAAGAGATCCTGATAATAAAGTAGTTAAGCTTTTTAGGGCTAAAGCAGTGGATCAAAAAAAGATTAAAAGGGTTAAAAGAGCAATTCATCTCCTTTTTTCTGAGGAGGATTATGATGTTGAAAAAGAAGAAATGAGCCTTTTTGAGCGCTTAAAAAAGACCCAAGAAGAAAAAAGCAGCTTATTATTAAGCCATCAGCCCGCAAAGCAGCAATCTGTTCCGCCAGTGATCGATTAAATAAAGTCTAAAGAGCTATTTAGGCTAACGGAGTATGATCCGGGATCATCAAAGAGAAGGTGTGTGAATGCGTGCTTCTTGCTTGGCAAAATCATCCGTCATCCCAGCTAAGTAATCTTTAATAACGATTTCCGGGTTAATTCCATCTTTAATCTGTTTTTGTTCTTCTTTTGGAAGCAATTCATGGTTGGCATGATATCTGGCAAAAAGTATTTTTAAAGTTTTTTGTCCGTGGCGCGATATACTCAAGACTTGAGGGTGAAAATAAAGATGGTCAGTTAAAAATTTTTTCAATTCAGCATTCCATACAACCTGAGTGGGGCTAAAAGAAATTAATTTTTTTTTGCTTTTATAAACTTTTTCTAAAGAGTTAATGTTGTTTTTTTCTAAAATTAGATTGGAAAAATTAATCAAATCTTGAATCATTAATCCGATCATGGTGCTTATTAGGCGCGCTTGCCTAATATTTGTTTGTCTAATACTCCCATACCTGTTATTAACTTGATCTTCCACTGCTTGCCAAATGGACAATTTTCTAAGTTCTTTCTCGGTAATTAAGCCGGCTCGCAAGCCATCATCAATATCATGATTACTGTAAGCGATTTCATCCGCTAAATTTACGACTTGAGCTTCAAGGCTGGTACTGTGGAATTTGGAGGTTTTTTGATCCCAAGGGCTTTGGTGTTTTAAAAGTCCTTGTCTGACCTCAAATGACAAATTCAATCCTGAAAAATCCGGATAAACATTTTCTAAAATTTCCACAATTCTTTTGCTTTGTTGATTATGTTCAAAATGTAAACCAAAAGGACGTAAAATTTCATCAAGTGCCTCCTGGCCGGCATGGCCAAAAGGAGTATGTCCTAGGTCGTGAGCCAGGGCGATGGTTTCCGCTAAATCCTCATTTAAACCCAAAGAGCGAGCAAGATCGCGGCTTATTTGAGCCACTTCTAGGCTATGAGTTAGGCGAGTGCGATAATGATCCCCGTAGTGCGCTACAAAAACCTGAGTTTTCATCTTAAGCCGTCGAAAAGCTCGGCAATGGATAATCCGATCGCGGTCTTTTTGAAAAGGAAGGCGAGTTAAATCTTCGTTTTCTTGATATTCTCTCCCCCGTGAATCCTTGCTTTTAACTGCATAAGGGGCTAGTACTTGATTCTCAATTATGATAAGTTTATCTCGGTCATAAATCATAGGGAATTCACTATAACATATTGCCCCAAAAATCATTATCGAATCTTCAATATTTTGATTATGCGCCTTATATTTCGAAAAACATTGGTTGTCTTAATAATGGGAGCGCTACTCAGCTCAAATTTTGGGGTTTTAGTGCAAGCTCAAAATTCAGTTACTTTGGGTTCCCTACAAGAAAATATCAATTATTTATTTCCGGGAGCGGATTATGTTTTTGGATTAGAAAGTCATTCTACTTGGCGCGAATTATCGCGGGTAAATATGGTCGAAACATCAGGAATTGAAGTAACTTACGAAGCCATTTTTGATCAGGCCCCTAATCAAAGTGAGGAGTTGCCGACTATTAATGTTTATTTAATATCCGCTGTTTCGCAGGATGCGGCCGCAGTCCAATTTTCTACCTGGGCAAATAGCAGTCAATTTAAAAATGGGAAATGGCAAAAAATAACGGAAGGAAAAGATTATTTTACTTATTATGCCGGTTCTGGAAGCGATAACGACCTGATTAAATATCGCTCTCTCGAAGAAGGCAGTCTTCATCTTGTGAGTTATTACGATAATATTTTAATGGTGGTGAATTTTTATCGTACTTCCGGTCAATATTTAAGAAATAATGTTTCGGCTTATTTAGGATATTTAGATGATGAGGATGGTACTTTGTCGGTCCTCAATGAAATTGTGGTGTATTGTGAAGAGGCTCTTAAATTTTATTTAGGGACCACTTTTTCTTTAGATAGTCCCTCGGATTACGAGTATTTTTTAAAGGATGCTCAATCTAATTATCCGTTAAGTGAAAATTTTGATATTCCCCTAAACGGAAGTTTGTCTTTTGATGTTTCTTTGAATGACGCTTCGGAAATAGGGCAGATTTTAAGTATGAATAATCCTAGTAAATCGTCTGATGTTGGGATTCTCTCCTTAGGCCTTGACCAAAACGCGATTGCGAAATTGCGTTTTTATGATCCCATTCAAAATTCTAGCTGTCGTGATGCTCAGGGCTGGCACCAACTTTCAACTATAACACCTCTTGGTTTATACGAATGGCAAAATATTGAAATTCGCTATGGAATGGTTGATGGGCTAAGTTTTTGGCTCAATGGAGAGAAACAGGGCTCCTGCGATTTAGTTACTGCCCGATCCAATAAGGCTATTTATTTGGGTGATTATCCAAGCGACGGAGCAGCGGATAGTTTTGTGGGCTATGTAAAAAATATCAAAACTGGTTTTAGTAGGGATGATAGTGGCAATATTATCGACTCGGAACTAATTTTTAAAGATGTTGGGATTTATCATCCGCATGCTCCGGCTATTCAAGCCATGAAAGATCAACAAATCATGGTTGGTTATGAAGATGGGACTTTTCGTCCAGAGAAAGAAGTAAATCGAGCTGAAATTTTAAAAATATTATTATTGGGCTTTGATTATAAAATCCCTGCTAATGACTCCACTAAGTATTTTAAGGATTTAGAGGAAGGAGCTTGGTATTTATCCTATCTTAATTATGCAGTTTCTAAGGGGATAATTAGTGGCTATCCCGATGGTACTTATCAACCAGGGAATACAGTTAATAGGGTTGAATTTTTAAAAATTCTAGCCAATGCTTATGGCTTAAATCTTACAGATTACCCTCTTACCAGCCTTTATCTTGATGTTTCTAAGGATGACTGGTTTGCAGTTTATGTGCAGTATGCCAAAGACCATAATTTAATGGATCCGGACTTAAATAATAATTTTAACCCCGGTGAGCCCGTAACCAGAGCCGAAGTGTCCGAGACGATTTATCGGTTGCTTTTTAATTAATTTTTTTGGTAAAAAAACAGTGTCGCAAGCTTTTTTATGCTTCTTTCTTCCTTAATTAACCGTTTTCTCGAGCACGCTGAAATTGCTAAAAATCAATCTCCTAAAACCATTCAAAATTACCAACATTATTTGGGACGATTTTTGAAGTGGTATGGGGATCAAAATCCCCAAAATATTACCTTGGATGTTATTCATCGCTATCGTCTTTTTTTGAATCGCTATGAAGATGATCGTGGTCGAACTTTATCTTCTAAAACTCAAAATTACCATTTGATTGCTTTGCGCGCTTTTCTTAAATATTTATCCAGAAACGATATTCCTTCTTTAGCTCCAGAAAAAATAGAGCTTGGTAAAATCCCAGAACGCACCGTAGAGTTTTTAACCAGGGAAGAACTAGAAAGGTTGTTAAGCAGTATTAATTTAGGTGCGGCTAATGGTTTAAGGAATAGAGCCATTTTGGAAACTCTTTTTTCTACTGGTTTGCGCGTCAGCGAATTGGCTAATCTTAATCGCGATCAGGTTGATTTAAAAAGGCGCGAATTTATGGTTCGAGGCAAGGGGCGCAAACCCCGAATTGTTTTTTTGTCTGCAAGATGTGCTGTTTGGCTTTCTGAATATTTAAAAGTACGTCAAGATAATTGGAAGCCTTTATTTATTAGCAGTGGCCGCAAAAGAAGTAACGACGAGTTGGATTTTCACGAAAAAAGAAGGCTTACCACGGTTTCCATGGAGAATATTGTGCGTAAAGCTGCACTCCTGGCCGGTATTATTAAAAAAGTTACGCCGCACACTTTGCGCCATTCTTTTGCCACTAATTTATTGTTTAATGGCGCTGATATAAGGTCAGTTCAGGATATGCTTGGGCACGCTTCCATCACTACCACACAAATTTATACCCATCTCACCAATAAACAGCTTCGCGAAGTGCACGAAAAGTATCATCAATAAGATGAATTTTTTTAGGAGTGATGGCTTGCTCAAAATTAATTGGACGGATATCATAAATTCATGATTTATTTTCAAGATGTTTCGGTCAATTACGGGAAACAGCCGGTACTCCTTAATTTTAATTTGGAAATTGGTGGGCAGGAATTTGTGAGTATTGTGGGACATTCTGGCGCTGGAAAATCAACCCTAATTAAGGCTTTAATTGGGGCAGTTCCCTTATTTCAAGGAGCAATTCAGGTCGATGGTTACGACATTACTAAATTTGATTTTGAAACTTTGCAGGAATATCGCCGTAAAATAGGGGTAGTTTTTCAAGATTATAAGCTTTTAGAAAAAAAAACCGTATATGAAAATGTGGCTTTTGCTTTGGAAGTTTGCGGGCTTAAAGAGGAGGATATTAGGGAACGCGTTTACGAAGTCTTGGGTAAGGTTGGCATGTTGGAGCACACTAATCGCTTTCCGCACGAATTAGCTGGTGGCGAGATTCAGAGGGTGGCTATTGCTAGAGCACTGGTACATTATCCTAAACTTTTTATTGCGGATGAGCCCACTGGTAATTTGGATTACTGGAAAGCCAGGGAAATTTTGGCTATTTTAACTGAACTAAATGCCGGAGGTGTAACCGTGATTTTAGCCACGCATAATCGCGAATTGGTTGATGAGCTTAATCAGCGGGTTGTAACCTTAAAAGATGGACGTTTAATTTCGGATAAACAAAACAGCGGCTACGAACTTGATTTGTTGCGTGAAGCCGCTGGTGAGGTAGAAATTATTATTGGAGAGTAAAAGGTTTATACCTCGATACCTTTTAGAGTAGCCTCGATTAAGCCTTTGGCGCACTGTGCCCGCGCTTTGAGGCCTTTTTCTAACATATCTTCACTTTCAGTAGTTACTCCTCTACCACCCGTTTCGCTAAATGGTGCAGTTTGTAATCCTTTCAATGCTCCAGCTAAGCAATCTGTTGTGGCTTTCAAGGTTTCACTGCAATCAGGACATACCTTGGCTGATTTTTTTACGGCTGATTCTTCTACCCCCTCAAGAGAGTTAAGAGAGTTAGGTGATTCTGCGGTCATGTTTTAGTTTTTTAAAGGATAAGTTCTTATTATAAAAATTTATCAATATTTGTCAAGGTTATTTTTTTTATTAGTTTAATTATCAGTAGTCCCGAAGCCAAATTGCAGTATTATAAGTGTAATTGAGTTATTTTTTCTAAAATTAATTAAATTTTATGCCTATTCGTCTTACTAAAAATAATCTTAAAATCAAATTCTCTAAATCTACCTATAAAAAAGCTGGTGTTGATATTCAAGCCGGCGATAGCGCTTCCAAAAGAGCCTATAAAGCCGCTTTATCGACTCACGTTGGCCGTAAGGGCATGTTTGCTTGTCCTCTTAAACTTGAAGGAGGTTTTACTGGGGCTCTTGATTGCGGAGATTTTCTTTTGGTGCAAAATGACGATGGTGTTGGCAGTAAAATGATGGTGGCTGAACAAATGAACCGTTTTGATACCATTGGTTATGATCTATTGGCTATGGTTTGCGACGATGCGATTTGTGTTGGTGCCGAGGTTTTGTCCATTACCAATACCATTGATGTTAAACAGATTGATCGCACTAAAATTGCCGCCATGATGGATGGTTTGGCTCAGGCTTGTCGTGAGCAATCAATTGTTATTGCGGGTGGGGAAATTGCAGAGCTTAAAGATCAAATTAAAAACATGGTTTGGAATGCTTGCGCTGTTGGTATTGTGGAAAAGCAAAAATTTATTACTGGCATGCACGTCCGTCCTGGTGACAAAATTATTGGGTTTCAGAGTAGGGGTTTTAGGTCTAATGGGTTTTCTTTGATTCGCTACATTCTTAAAAAAGCTTATGGTGAAAATTGGCATCGACACAAATTTAATAATTCAAATACCTGGGGGGAAATGGTTTTAACCCCTTCTCGTATTTATCATGCCTGCATTTTGGATATGGTCGGAAGATTTCGTAAGGGGGAAGCTAAAATTCATCCTAAGGCTATTGTGCATAACACTGGCGGCGGGCTTCCTGGAAATTTAGCTCGCATTGTGGACAAAGTTGGACGAGGCGCCTTTATTAATCATCCTTTTCCAGCTCATGCTGCCATGTTAGAACTTCAAAAACTTGGTAATGTTGATGATGAAGAAGCTTACCGTACCTGGAACATGGGAATTGGGATGATGATGGTGGTTGATGGATCTCAAACCAAAGAAGCTATTGAAATTGCCCGCAAGCACAATGTCCCAGCTCAAATTATTGGTGAAATTACATCTGAACCAGGGATTCAGGTCGTAAGTCAGGGGTATTTCAAAAAGGGTTTACAATTAAGTTTTTAAACCCTCTTAATTTTTTCATAAAAAGTTTAGAAAAAGGTCATGACTAGTGTGCTAATCTGGAGGCATGATTTCTTTTCAAACCTTAAAAATCAACGATTCTCTTTATCCAGATGCGCTTCAGCAGCTTCGCGATGCGCCGCCTTTGCTTTATGCCCGCGGCAACCTAAGTTTACTTAAAAGCACCTGTTTTGCCATTGTTGGCACGCGAGCCAACACGGACTACGGCCAGGCCATGGCCGCTTATTTTACCAAAGGCCTGCTTAGCTACGGGTTTACGATTGTGAGTGGCTTGGCTTACGGTATTGACGCTGCGGTGCATCGCGCTGTTGTAGAGGCAGGAGGGAAAACTATTGCGGTGCTGGGAAATGGCATTGATACCATTCATCCTGCTCGTCATCAACATCTGGCTCAGGATATTTTGCGCCAAAACGGACTTATTTTTAGCGAATACGGCCCGGGCGCCGGTATTCGCAATTATTTTTTCCCTAAACGCAATCGTCTTATTAGTGGTATCTCAATTGGCACCTTGATTATTGAGGCTCCGCAAAAATCTGGCGCCCTGATTACGGCCCGTTGCGCTTTTGAGCAAAATCGGGATGTTTTCGCTGTCCCCGGAGATTTGTCCAGACACACTTTTCAGGGTAATCACTCCTTAATTAGTAGTGATATGGCTCGCCTTGTCCGGACACCAGAAGATATTATTAGCCATTTGAGTCATCAACCGAAACTAGTTTTAAAAAATGTGATCCATCACCCTAAAACCCAGCTTAAATTAGTTACCGTGGCTCAGAAAAATCTATGGGAAATTTTTTCTTTTCATCCGCAAAGTATTGAGGATTTACTCGCAAAGTCCAGGCTTTCAATTGAAGAATGCTTAGTCGCGCTTTCTTATTTTGAATTAAAAGGTTATATCCGCCAGGAAAGTAATCAAAAATTTTGCAAAATAAGCGAAATAGATTAGAACTTGCAATCAATTGATCTCATATTTTAAGTCTTCCAAAAAAAAGGGTTTTTTTGAGTAGGAAATAATGATATAATATTAAGATTTTTTAATTTAAATTATTTAATGGCTACCTCTTTGCAATCAGCGCTTAAGGTTTCAACCTTGCTTACCCCTGAGATGAGACAAGTTATTTTAGCTGCTATTCCTAAATTAAGTGTCACGCAGATCCAAAAAATTACCACTTTATTGCTTGAGAGCGAGAATCAAGCTCGGGTAATTTTGAGGCAAAAAAAAGCTAAAGAGGAGGAAATTAATCAGCAATATCTTAAGAAAATTAAACATTTTTTTCAGTTTGGACTACCTATTATGATGCGCGATTTTGAGCAAGAGGACAAAACAAAAGAAGAAGTAGAATTAGATGGGCTTTTATCAAAATTAGAAAATATTTAAAATAAAAAAAACTAAAATGTTTCTTGAAAATAAAAATAAATTCACCTCTAGTTTAAAGCAATTTATTTATTTTACAGCTTCAAAAGAAGTGCCCGCGCAAGCTAGTAATGAGGTTATTTTAAATACCGAAAAAGCTGACAAGCCAGATGAGCTTAGAGATCAGGTTGAGCAATTCACAGGCGAAGAAGTAAAAAAAACCGAAAAAGCCGCGGCTAATAATCTGGTTACTTTGGGGCAGACACTTCAAAATTCCGGTTTAGCTCCTGATAAAATTAAAAATTTCGTTAAACAGTCTGTAGCAAAATTAAAAGCAGCTAAAAAAGAACAAGCAGAAGGGTTGGCAGCGGTACAGCAGGAAGCGAATGCGGCCACAGATAGGGTCGGTCAAAAATTAGATGCGGATTTGGGTAAGGTGGTAATTGATTCTTCTAGTGATCAACCCGCAGTTGAGCAAAGTCAAATGCAAGAGGTAACGACTAAAAATAGCGCCGTTGTTGAGCAGCCTACTGAACAAGAGTCTTTAGAAAAACCGACTCCTTCTTTTGAGCCCATTGCCAGAATTGTAGGGAAAGGTGATTGGATTTCTAAAATTGTGCAAAGAGAGGTTTCTACTGCTAGTGAAAACGCTGATAAAATTCGCACCGCCCTAGCTGTTCAATACGGTCTCGATCAATTTCCTACTGCCAAAATTGACTCTTCTGGGCAAGAATTTGTAAAACAACTTTTTGCGAAAAATAGCCCTAATGCTGCTATTCAAAAAATTAATAAAACCATAATTCACATTGGTGACGAAGTAACAATAGATTCAGACGGCTCCCTGCGTATTACTCATGCCAAAGATAGAGTTGATAATCCTGCTTCGGCAGTAGAAGATAGCAATTCGCAGTCTGTAGAAAGTCAACAATCCGCAGAGGACAAAGTAGCTTCCGAGGATAAGCAACCCGATAGTAGTCAATCTGAGGTGGAATTATCCGCAGAAGATAAGGCAGAAGATAAGCAGGATGCAGAGCACAAAGACGAGCAGCCACAATCTATCAATGCTAAACCAAAGGAAAGTAGTGTTTATGATCGCCAAGCAATTCTCGAAACCCTCATTGACCCGGAGCTTCAAAATTTAGGTAAAGATCTTTTAGCAGCTTGTCCTGAACTTGAAATCTCGTCTCTTAAAGTCGAATTTAATGCAGCAGGAAATGATAATTCCAATATTGATGCCAGAGTTTCTTTGCTTTATACAATTCGGGGACAAGTTTTCCGAACTGAAGGTGATGCTAATAATCCAACCACTATCGAAGCCAAAAAAACAGCCATGCAAACTTTACTAGATGATGTAAAAACCCAATACAATGAAAAAATAAAAGAAGATCAAGATAAGGATTACAAAACTTTAGAGCCTTATCCGGAAATACTGCAGCTAATACAAAATAATAAATTACCTTATGCTCATAATTTCACAATTAATTTTAAAGAAGAAATCAATGATCAAATTCCTTCTGCTACCATCACTCTAACCATGGATGTTCGTGGTAACAAAGTTACAATGGAGGGAAATAGCAATGAGGCTAATAAAAATATCGTAGACGGCGGACTTCTCTTAGATGCTCGCAACTATGCGGTTCGAGATTTAGTTCAAAAATTAGCACCTTATAGTGATCTTGATTTAAACACGGTTGACCCTGAACTAAAGGCTAAGGCGTTGCAAGCTCAGCTTGAAAGTCCTTATTTAAAAGCAGTTCAAAACCCAATTTCCACTATTCCATCTCAAATCCCAGAGCAGCCGGAATTTGATCCAGAAACACTTTTTAAGGAATCCATTAAAAGTAATCTGGACGGCAGCGTGGATTATGTCATCGTTAACCCGGATACTAAAGAGCAGTTTGCCGGTCGTTTGCAGGATGGAAATCTTATTTTAAAAAAGGGCTACACGGAAATAAAAATGCCTTTAGGATATTATCAAGGACCAAATGGTCGTCATTCTAAAATGGATTCAGGAAACTTTTATGTGGCTGGAAAGTCAAAAAATACCCTTGTCCCAGAAGGCGATTGCTGGGTTGATGCCAACGGAGATATCGGATTAACCCCTGAAACGCTCCAGGCCTTATCTTTAGCGGCTCTTAGGGGCGAAAAACGTACTTACAAGGTCTCTAATGAAAAAATCCCCACAACTTCACGAAAATTAAGAGGTAGTATGTTGATTTTGTTAGGAGAATCTAAATAGGAAAGTTATTTAAGGCTAAACTTGGATTTGAGTTAAATGCGTTTTTCCCCTATAATTGGCTGGATTTTACTTTCGGGGTGTGGCGCAGTTGGCTAGCGCGCGTGGTTTGGGACCACGAGGCCCTGGGTTCAAGTCCCAGCACCCCGACCAGATTTTGGATTAACTTGTCAAGACGCGCCAGGCCTTAGCCAAAAAAATATGTCTCTTTTTATTTTACCAAGCGCTTACTACTTGAAAATCGGGAATCGCGTCATTAATAAAATTACTGACGACTACAATCCCCCTCGCTTTTGGTTTCGATTAAAGGTTTGCGCTAAGGGGAGGCCTCACCGGCAGGTAGGTGGGCAAATAATTAATCTTTGGTGGGGGAATTTTAGAAAAATTAAGGATTTCGACCCTTTGAATTTTTTGTGGGTTAATGAGCCTTTGCAAGTGGGAGATCATGGTGAATCTGTGGTTAGGCAGTATTTTAAACCGGATATCGAGGCTGGAAGTTATGAGTTGGCTGGATTATTACGGTCTAAATTGCCCATGAGGCCAATGGATCCGAGTATTCCCTTGCCCGAAGAAAATATTCCAGATGAGCAATTACCAGAAGTGGAATTAGATCAAAGCTTAAATGAGCCCAGGCATGTTAAAAAAAGGCGAGCTTTTTCTTATGGGATTTATTATGCGCAAGTTTTGGTTGCTGACAATGATGGGAATAAGGCTAAAAAGAGTTTTAAAATATGGGCTTTTCGAGATGCTAAAAAATGCAAAATGCGCACCACTCGTTTTTACGAGCGCTGGCTGCTTACCCTAAAACTATTATTGCCGGCCGTTTAGGATATTTAATTTTTGCGCTATGGCTCTTCGAAAGAGAACATTATTAGCAGACGCAACCTTGTTCTATTTTCATGCTGGCCTTTTTGCCTTTTCGGAAATTATTTTTTTGATTTCCTTGCCAATTTTGTTTTGGCAGCAAGGATTTTCCTTGAGTTTTATTTTCGCTTTTTACGCTTTGGCGGCTCTGCCTGGATATTTTTTTACCATTTCGGTTATAAAGTATTTTTTGCGGACCGGCATAAAAAAGATTCTAGTTTTTGGGGTTTTTTTATACATTCTCTTGGGCAGTATGGCTTCTTTTATTCAACCTAATAATCTTTGGTGGGTTGTAGCTTTGATTCTATTAGCCCTTCAAGCCTTGTGCTATTGGCCGGCTAGGCATCTTTATTTTTCCGAAATCGCTTCTTTGGAAAAAGTTGGACAGCAAGCCGGGACATTAAATGCGGTGATGATTTTGGCACGTACTATTGCTCCGATTATAGCTGGGTTAATTGCCCTATTAGTCGAATTTAATGCGGTTTTTATTTTTGGCGCCGTAGCCATGTTATTTTCATCTATCCCCATCTTTTTAATTAAAACAAAAGTAAAAACCATTTTTAGCGCTCGGGAGTTTTGGGATATGAAGCAAAAACATCCTATTTTTAAAAGCACACGCCCCGCTTACGTTGCCGATGGCGTCAATAGTCTTATTTCCTATTTATTATGGCCACTTTTGTTTTTTTTACTTATTAGTAAAAATGATTATTTAGAATTGGGATATTTGATGACTGGTACTTATGGGATTTCAGCTATTATTATGGTGGTGGTGGGTAGATTTTTCGATCGTAGTCACCGAAAATCACTTTTGAAAATGTCTGTATTTTTTAATATTTTAGCGATCATAGGACGATTTAGCTTACTTTTTATTCATCCTTGGATTTTTGTTTATGGAGTGCAGTCTTTTTATTCTTTTTCGGAATCAGCCCTTCAATCAACCTTTGAGGCCTATTGGTATTCATATAGTAAGGCTACCAATGCCATATTTTTTACGATCCATCGTGAAATAAATTATGCCTTGGGGCGCTTTTTAATCGGAATGGTTTTAGCCTTAGTGGCTTGGTTTTTACCTGATAATAAGCATTTGTGGCTTCTATTTTTGTTGAGTATCCCAACTGTTCTGGTGTATTTAAAAAAAGGGAAAACAGATTCCTATTTGGATTAAACGGGAAAATATGGCAATGAATTTCGTCGGGATGTAGCGCAGTTGGCTAGCGCGCAGCGTTCGGGTCGCTGAGGTCGGAGGTTCAAGTCCTCTCATCCCGACCAATTAACTTTATTTTCTTAGCGCGACTTTGTGGCGGGTTTAAGGCAGTACACTATCGTAATTTCATTGTTTGCGTCTTAGGATTTTATAAGCGAGATTCATCATTTTTTCATCTTCGATTTGAGTTTGGTGGTCATATCCCAATAAATGCAGTAACCCGTGAATAAAGAGGAAATTTAATTCTTCTTTGAGTGTTTGATGTAATTCTTTGGCGTTTTTAGTCGCGGTTTCGACTGATATGAAAATTTGGCCTAAACATGCTGCATCCTTTAGAGCCGTATTACTTATTTCGCGATTAGCAAAGGACAAAACATCAGTCGGCTTGTTAATTTGACGCGTTTTGAGATTAATTTCTTTCATCTTTTGGTCATCTATAAAGATTAATTCCAGGGTTTTTTCTGGTATGGAAGGTAAAAATTTAAGGGCGCGTTTAAGTAAGCTGGCCAATTCTTTGTCTGTAAAGTTGCCAGTAGCGTCGTTTATAAATAGTAATTTAAGCATATTTAGATCCCTTATTAATTTTAAGACTAGCTCAAAAAAGAGATTTTCGCAAAAAGCCCGATTTTAGAATTCTTTATTTTCTTTTGCTTTAATAATTCACCTTAGACAAGAAACAAAAAGTTAGGCTAATTTGACTGGACAGTTGTCTAGTCAGGATGTAAAATCTGGATAAATTTGACCGGACAGTGTCCGGTCAAAATGCAATTTACAGGTTTAAATTTGTCCGGACAATTCCAAAAAGTTGTCTAGTCAGTGTCTAGTCAGTGTCTAGTCATTTTCAAAATCACCTTCCTAAATAATGCTTACAAAAGAATTCACTTTAACTCGCGAAGAAGCCGCAAGGCGTTTAAATATTTCCATTCGAACACTGGATCGCTATATTCGCCGCAATTATTTTAATGTAAAAAAGATAGATCGCAGTATTTGGATTTCCAGGCCTTCTTTTGAGAATTACTATGCTAAAAATATTCAGTCGGAATCGCAGGGTAACGATCAATCTCCTCAAGAGGAAGCCATTATTCCTGTATCTATTTCCCCTTCTTTACATGAGCATTCCTATGAAAAAGATCTAAGTATGGGTTCCTTTTACAAGGAAATCTATCAGGAGTTAAAAAATAAGTATGATGAACAGCAAAAGAGGCTTGAGGGCGCTCATTATCGAGTTGGACAACTCGAAGCGCAAATAAAAAGCATGGTGCCCATGATTGAGTTTAAAAAGGAGCAAAATCGTCTTCTTCTTGTCGCTAAACAGCAGGAAGATGTTGCCAAGGAAGCAAATATTACGGTTAATCGCCTTTCCCGTCTTTTTAGAAGCGAGCGACTTAACAAGCAAATTTATACGGGGCTGGTTTATTTACTTTTATTCGTTCAAATAGCCTTTTGGGTAATTCTAAAGAGCTCTTAATAGAAATATTTCTTATTTTTTCGCGCTTAAGACTAGGAGCGCAAATATTCCCTGGTAATTTCAGCGGCCTTACGGATATTATCTGCCGAGGTATTAACCACTGAAGCCCGAACCGTATTTCTTCGATCACTAGCCTGGCGATCTTTTTCTGAGAAAAATCGATTGGAGGGAATGTAAACCACGCCTCTTTTGGCAAGTTGTACTAATTTTTCTTCGATGGGGATATGTTGCTTTACTGCTCCCTTAACCTCATTGAGGTCAAAAATAATGTAGTACATGTTTCCCTGATGTGGTAATTCTAAAATTTGGCTAAAAATCGACATATTATTTCCTACAGATTCCCTGTATACGCCTCGTTCTTCTTTACCTAAGACAATATGCGCTGCTCCTAGAATTTGGGCTGGCCCTGGGACAAAAGTTGTATGCTGAAATTCTCCCAAAATTCCACCCGGTCCCTTGGCTGCCATAAAGAGTTCATTCCAGGTAGTACCGGATTTAACGTAGTTTCTAAGGATATTTTCCATAATATATTTTTGCCCTTCTTTCGCTACCATAACATCGCCAAATCTAAGCCCGGTACTGCGTTCAATTTTTGATCTGGAATGAATGCGAATAGTTCGTTCTGGACAAATATCAATCATGGTTTTTTTGTCTTTAAAAAAGGAGCTATAAACTTCATCTGTAATAATTAAACTATTTTTGCGTTTAGCGAATCCCCCAATAGATCTCAAGGATTCTTCGGACATGGAAAAACCGGTTGGGTTATTAGGATCAATCAGTAAAATGACTTTTATGTCATGAGGATAATTTATCATTTCCTCGTAGGCATGCGGCGCCATTTTCCCTGTAAAGGAATCAATTTCCAGGGAAAAAACTTCAATGCCACGGCTTTCCAGGATGCTATTATAAGGAGCGTAAACTGGTGAGGTTATCATGGCTTTGCTATGTGGGAGTAAAAAGCCGATGCCGTCCGCTCCCAGCATTTTAAAAAGATCGCCAATTGCGTGTGAGGCGCCACTTACAAAAATTAAATCCCGATAGTCAATTGGAGTGGAAATAGCTTTTTTGTGCCACCACGCAACAATAACTCGAATAACAGCTTCTCCTAGTGGGTCATGATATGACCCGCCGCTTACCATGGAATATTTGAATAATTCATAAAATACTTTGTAGGGAGAATAATCCAATCCCTGTTGCTTACCCATTTCAGTTACTTCATGAAGGAAAAATTCAAAGTCATCCAAAAGAGTTTTTGCAATTTCTGGAGTATAGAAATCTTTTGTCGCTTTTTCTACTTGGTCTTTTATGCTTAACCATTGATCCGATTTGCTAAAATCAGTCACCACCCGTTGACGCGTATTGTTAAAAACAGTATCGAGAAAAAGTAAATAACTAACAAATCGCCTTCCTCGGTCACTGGGAGTAAAGCCATAGCCTGGATCTCCCCTCGAAAGGTCAATTACTGATTCTTCCCCTACGCTTTCCTTCGCAATATCTTGCAAGATACGAAAAATTCGGAAAGGATTATTTTCGGCAACAGCAAATCCCCATTCATTATCTGCAAGTCGTAGTGCCATAAAATTTTTGTTAATTAAGAGCCTAAAACTTCATTTACTATACTTTAGAAGGAATAGTGCTCGCAACCCTAAAATAGGAGCCATCTTCTCTTCTTTTTAGGGGCATCTAATCTTTTAATTTGGTCTTCCAAAATTAAAATCCTCTTCTGAAACATTTCCAAAAGTTCAAAAAGTCGAGCTTTATCATCACGGTGTTGTTGAATTAGCTGGGTAATAACCGCAGCTTGGAAATTATTAGCAGCTTGTTGCGAGGCCGAAGCAGATGGCGGAGGGGTAATGGGGTTAGGCCTGGGTATTTCTTCTATTTGTGGTGTATCAGGGTCAAAGGACTCCACTAATTCAATATCATCGTTTGGGAAATCTTCATCGGTTTCCTCAATTTCTTCAAAGTATTGTTGCAAGTTATTTTTTTCTACCAAATAGGTAAAACCTTGCGGCGTTTTATACTTGCGGTAGCGAACTTTATTTCCCTTGATAAGCCGGCGAATAGTCTGAGGTGACTTATTTACCATTAAAGAAGCGTCTTGTAGGCTTATATATTGACTTTTTAGCATGTTGATTACCCAAAAAAAGTTGGTTAGTCAACACGATTAATAGCGCAGTTTGTTTGACTAATCAAGTTGCTTTTAACGAATAACATAAGCCAAAAAACCTTAAAGCAACTTTAAATTAAGTAGATAATGATGTTTTTACCGAAGCTTCTGGTGGGTCAGGTGAGGATTGAACTCACGACAGTCGGCTTAAAAGGCCGCCGCTCTACCACTGAGCTACTGACCCGCAACACCCGACAATTTAATACAGATTACTTCTTTCCGCAAAGAAAAAAATTGATTTCCTGAATATTTTGGCTATAATAAGCCACACTAACCTTTTTTATTTCTTTTAACAAAATAATATGGATGAAGTTATAGGTGGCGCTAGGGATGGGGGACAGGAATTAGTTCCAAATGCTGATTTAATCGTAATAATTGAGGCAATCAAGGGGGTGAATGATGTTTTGGTGTCTGCTATAGAGGCATTGCGAGCTTATATGGCTACTCATAGAGAGAATGACGCTCAGTATATTTCCGGGTTATCTATTTCGTCGTCCGTCGTAAATATCCAGCGGTTAATTTTGGGTTTTCCTAAGGGTGCAACAGTTAATGTTAAGCAAATGGAGGATTTTTTTAGTGAATATAGAAAGATGTGTGAGTTATTGTTCGCTTTTAACGAATACGATGTTTTCGGGACGAGGGCATGGGCAGAAACTTTGTATGGATTATTGTTTAGTATAAGATGGTATATCAAAATACCAGAAAGCCCATCATTAAGTGCTGCTTTGGTTGACTTAGATAGTTATTTGCGTGGATATAAATTTAGTTTGGATGAGTCAAATCTCGGGACAAGATTATTAACAACATTTGATAGGGATGTTGATTTTAATAATTTTGGTGATTTAACCTAAATCCGTAATTTTGGCTTAATATAAGCCACACTAACCTTTTTTATTTCTTTTAACAAAATAACCATGGCCACAGAATTAAATGCACCAGATATTGACACCGAACCAGGAGTAGCCCAAAAGCCGCGCAGGGAAGAAAGCGATACTGTGGATCAAGCAGTAGATGATGCTTGGAATAAATTACAGGCAGCGCGAGCCAAAAGAGAGGCAGATGAAAAAGCGTGCCAGGGGGTTGACCCATTTTCCCCGAGAGGTATGGATTTTTAACAAAATTTCACTTCAAAAGGTAACGCAATCTAATTTTCTTCTTGTCTCCCCTCCCAAAAACTTACCCCCACAAAAGCAATAGCTGGCAGGGAAAACCATAAATTGTAGTTTTGAATCATTAGCTGCACCAAATAAGAAGTGGGCGCGAAGGAATTTGCCACATCTATTTGACTTGCGCCAAGTAAAGAAAGACCGGAAACATAAAGCAAAAGGGTGCTGACAATTAGCCCCGCATTCAGGGTTCCAAAAAGTAAAATCATAAGCAGTTTCATTAGTGTTCCTTGGTCACGTTCAATAGAAACCGTAAATCCTCCGCGTACCGCAATAATCACGATAACCAAAATAAAAAATATAATTTTACCAATAATTAAAATTTCTTCGGAATTGGTTCCGGCTAAAAGGCTAAGAATGGGCTTTTCTCCGCCTAAGTATTGTTGGGCTAAATTTCCCAGGCCATCGGCTGTCAACATGGCGATGTAGGCTGCAATGATGTTTTTAATAGTAGCGTCTCGTCCAATAATAAAGCTGTAGGCAATAATAATTGCGAAAAACAAAATAATCACTAAATCCCATGATAAGGAAATATTCATGAAATTATCCTAGTTTAAATCTGATTTACTGGCAAGTATCCTTTTATTAATATTTACAAAGTCAGCTATTTTATTATTTTCGACAGCAGCCCCTCGTCACCATGGATATCGAGTCCAGCCTCTTTGGCTAATTGGTGATAAAGTTCCTTTTCTTTACGGCTCACCTTGCCTGGAATATTAATTTGAATTTTTACCTGATGATCACCTTGATTTTGCCCTCTGATAGAGCGCACTCCATGATCCTTTATCTTAAATATTTGACCATGTTGCGTTCCGGTCGGCATTTTTAATTTAACCTTACCATGCACTGTTTCAACTTGAATTTCATCCCCCAAAATCGCCTGAAGTACGTGAATCGTTATTGTTGAGTAAATGGTATTACCCTGGCGCTGAAATCGCGGATGGCTTGCAATGCTAAGATGAAGATAAAGATCACCATGATTTCCGCCCATTATACCGGCTTCGCCTTTCCCGTTAATCCTTATTGTGGAGCCATTTTCAACACCACCTGGAATTTTAACCGTTACAATACCTTTTTGGCGGACGCGCATCTGGCCGTGACATTGCGTGCATTTTTTCTCTGGAATTTGCCCAGCTCCTTGGCAGGCTTGACACGGATGAACAGTTTGGATATTCCCTAATAAAGTTTGGCGAATAGCGCGAATTTGGCCAGTTCCTTTGCATTCTTGGCAAGTAATTATTTTAGTCCCAGGCTCATTGCCATGACCGGAACAGTGCGGACAAGTTTCAGCCTTGGTTGTTTCTAGGGTTTTTTCAGTACCAAAGATAGCTTCTTCAAATGTTAAGTTAAGGACGCTTTCAATATCATTTCCCTTGATGGGGCCGCGTTTTTTGGTTCTGGTTTCCCTTTGTGCTGATCCGCCGAAAAATGATTCAAAAATATCCGCAAAACCTTCAAATCCAGAAGGATCAAAGCCTGAAAAGCCTCCTTCACCCGGAAACCCCCCATTATTCCCTCCGGTTGAGCCAAATTGATCATATTGCTTGCGTTTCTTGGGATCAGATAAAACTTCATAGGCAAAATTTATTTCCTTGAATCTGTCATCGGATTCAGAATTGTTTTTGTTAACATCCGGGTGATATTTTTGCGCCAATTTACGATAAGCGCGCTTAATATCAAGCTCATTTGCCCCTTTCTGCACTCCTAAAATGGCATATAAGTCTTTATTCATTGGTTTGATTTTATCAGAAAAGCGTAAAATTCAATAGCTCTAATAAAAATACAAAAGGGAAATATGTAAATTAAATTTAAGGTAAGCTTAAAAAGTTGGTGTTTTTGGCATAAGAAAGGGAAGAAAGGCACTAGTAAAGCTATGATCGTTGTTGTTTTAGGAATATCTAAGTTAAAGCTCTTTAAATAAAGGTAAAATAGTATTTTGATTAGTCGGAATTTTTGATTAGTTAATTAAAAAAAAGGAGTGATAAGGCGATTAGCTAATTAATGATTTTTGTGGAGATAATTTTCTAGATTTTATTATAAAAATGATAAGCCGAAATTTGGCTTCAATAAGGTATTTGTAAGTTACCGGGTAACAGAAATATTTATTTAAAATAGTATGTTGGTTAATCAACATATGTTTAAAAGATGTTCAAAAAATGTTGATAAGTCGATTTTATAATTTTGCGTAAATTTTATTAAATTGATATTACAATTTATGGCTTCATAAAGCCACAAAAAGTTGTTGACTAGTTGACTAGTTAACACATTTTGATTAGTCAACATATGCACAAAAAACGTTTTTAGATGGCTAGATTTGGCTTATTACTGCGAAAAAGGGTTGAAATGTTTTTCGGAATACTATAAGGTTGGCAAAGTTATATATTCATGTCTTCCGACAGGGACTACTCGAAGCTCTGATCCTGTCCGGGTTTAGTGGGGGGGGTATAGAAAGTATATAGGTGTAGGGTGGCCTGTGGTGGTGAAGGGACTGGGGTCCCATCGTCTAGTGGTCTAGGACACCACCCTCTCACGGTGGAGACACGGGTTCGACTCCCGTTGGGACTACCAAAAAAGCATAAAAAAATATTCTGTCACGCTAAAGGGTGAAATGAAAATGGTAATGATGTAGTTATGAGTTGATAGAAAGCCCGAAATGGGTAAGTGCTATATGTTCCTTGAAAATTAGGTAAACCAAGAGTTCGATGGGGCACCAGGTCCATCGTGATAAATATGTGTAAAAGGGAATAAATTACCTTCCTTATATATAGGGACCAAATTTATTCTAAGAATCGAAATGTTTTAGTTTTCAATAATTTATTTCTAATTAAAATTTTATCCTTAACTTTTTTACCTCTATGGAAAAGTTTAGAAAATCCATTGCTGGGGTAGGGTTAATGGCACTCTTAGTCTCTTTATTGGGATTTGGAGCCATTGCTCAGGCCAGCACATTTCCGGATGTACCGGAAGATCACTGGGCATATTCAGCTGTTGAAGCTTTATATGCTACTGGTGTCGTCCAAGGTTATTCGGATGGTACTTATGGTGTAAATAATTACGCCAATCGCGCTGAATACGCGAAATTCGTTGTGGAAGCATTCAATATTCCTATGGATTCCAGCTATGACGCTGGTTTCACAGATGTTCCTGCCACGGAATGGTATGCTCCTTATGTTAATGCCGCAGCTCAGAACGGTATCGTTAGCGGATATACAGATGCTGACGGTACTCCAACTGGGAAATATGGCCCATCTGACTCTATTAATAGAGCCGCTGCCGCTAAAATGACTATGTTAGCTGCTGGCATCGCTGCCAATACTGACCGTGGTCCAAGTTTCTCTGATGTGGCTACTTCGGCTTGGTATTATAGTTATGTTCAGACCCTTTATAACTATCAGGTTGTTAGTGGTTACGGTGATGGCACATACCGCCCTGGTAACAATGTCTCTCGTGCTGAAATTGCAGTTATGATTGTAAACGGAATGAACCCTGTTTATCGTTATACAGAAGGTGACGACGACGATGATGTCGTCGACACTGATGGTGATGGTATTTTAGACGCTGATGATAACTGCCCTGCAGTTGCTAACCCTGATCAAGCTGACGCAGACGTTGATGGTGTTGGTAATGCTTGTGAGGTTGTTGTCCCAACTTCAAACGGTACACTTACTGTTGCTGGTGGCACAGCTGTTAAGGGTGGATCAGTTCCTAAGGGTGCCACTGCCGTCGACATGTTAAATCTTAATTTGTCTGCTAGCGGTGAAGATATTATCGTTAGCGAATTGGTTTTCCACCGAGTAGGTGTTGGTTCTCATTCTGATTTCTCCAATGTTTACCTTTATGATGGAGCCAATCGTTTAACAACTGGTCGAACAGTTTCTTCTGAAACTAACAATGTTACTTTTAGTGCCTTAAGCATAACTGTTCCTGCTAGCGCAGTTAAGGCTCTTACTGTTGTTGCTGATTTTTCATCCACTGCCGGAGCTGCTAATACAGATGCTTTCGAATTACTAAGTGCTGACGCCGTTACTTATAACGGACAAGCTCTTAGCGGAACATTCCCTATTAAAGGCGCTGATTATACGATCAGTGGTTCAACTGGTGGGGCAATTACTATTGCTCAATACGGCACTTTGCCTAACCCAACAGTTGGTGATATGGGAGCTGAAATTGCTCGCTTTAAATTAACTGCTGCTACTGAAGATCTTTACTTGAACCGCATTTCTCTTCGTGTTCGCGGTAGTGTAAGTTCTACTTTAGTTAGTAATTTCGTTTTAGAAACAGGCTCTGAAGATGTTGCCACAGTCGCTGCTTTAAATGGCAAGAGTCTAGCCGTGTTTGTTTTAGATACTCCAATTTTGATCGCTAAGGGTAGCGACAAGATTTTTACTTTGAAGGCTGATATCGGAGCCGTTGATCCTAATGACACTATCGTTACAGATCTTGATGAAAATACTGACTTAGTTGCCATTGGAGCAGTTTACGGTTTTGGAGCTTCTGTAACTGCAACCGCTTATGATGGAAATACCGCTAGCGCTTCCACTAGCAGTTGTACAACTGTTACTTGGGATGATGCTTCTTGTGTGACCGTTGAAGGTGGACAAGTTACGATTAGCTTCACAGGCCCTACTACTGGAAATGTAGCTATCAACTCCGATAACACGGAAATGTTTGATTTCTCAATCACTTCCGCGATTGCTGTTGAGGTTCGCAAATTGACTTTCACGGTAGCTGTGACTACTGGTGATGCCGATGCTGATACTGATGATTTATTCAACAGTACAACACCTAACTTCACTGATATCAAGATCGTTGATGGAGATACTGGTTTAACAGTTGGATCTGCTCAAGATGTTTCTACTTCAGGATCAGATACTACTCAGACCTTTGACTACACTGATGTCTTCACAATTGCTGCTGGCGAAACAAGACATCTTCAACTTACACTTGATATTGCTAACCAATCTGCTTTGGATGGCGAAATTGTCACTGCTTCTCTAAGTGCAGTTAGCACAAGTGAAGGTATTCTTAATACGGAAACTGGCGATTACGTCACTGACATCGTTCCAAGTGGAGCAGTTAGTGGTAATGCCCAAACCGTTAGTTCGCCTTCTGTTTCCATCTCTTTGGCTTCCAGCCCAGTCAGCACCACGGTTGTTAAAGGTGCGACTAGCGTTGAGGCCGTAGGCTTCAATTTTACTGCCGGCAATGCTAATGACGTTAAGGTGACTGGTATTACCTTAACTGGTTATCTCGATGAAAATATCGATGGAACCTATGCTGCTGGTGTTGATAATACGGTTTATATGAGTAGCGTGGTTTCTGCTGTAAGGCTTTATGATGGTTCTGGTAATCTTTTGACACCTAACCAAGAAAGCTTTAGTGGCACTGGTAGTACAGTTGCTTTTACTGGAATGAATTGGGTTATTAAATCAGGACAGACCCAGAAATTAGTTGTCGTTGCTGACGTGTACCGAAGTGGTATGCCTCACAATTCTAATAATGATATTTTCGGCTTTGATTTAGCTGATGTATCATCTGTGGTTACTGCTTATGACGAATCCGGTCATACAGTTGATGCTACTAACGATTACGTAAACTGCGGTGGCACAAGTTGTACTGCTGCTCCAAGCCGCATTATTACTGTTCGGACTGCTGGTTTGGTCACCGTTGCATCTTCCACAAGTCCAGTTTTGCCTGATAAGGCAGTTGCTGGTGCAGATTCATCTACCGACCCATTGCTTGTTGGTCGCTATAAGATTTACGGTAATCACGAAGACTTCAAGGTTGAAGAGTTAACCATGATTAATTCTGGCAGTAATAATAGTGCCATTGATCAGGTTATTCTTCATTACCCAAGTTCTTTAACTAACTCCTCTTCCTTAGATTCTTCAGCAAGCGTTTCCCTTATTTCTGGGTCAGCTAGCTTCAAGGGATTATCCATGATGATTCCTCGCTCTGACGATGCAGAAAATGCGGTATCGTTTGAAGTCTATGTAACCACCAATGATGTGAAGACAGGTGGTACTAGCACTGGAGATACTGTTATTATGAGTTTTGATTACGATGCTAACTTTAAGGCTGTTGGTCAGGGTTCAGGGACAACTGTTACTCAAAGTTCAGGGGCTGATCTTTATGGATCAACAGCGAACGTTACCGGGAATGCTGTGGCTCTCTATAAGACCTTACCAACTTTTACTAAGGATACTTCTGGAGCTACACGTTGTCCTTCTTCTACCTTAAGTCAAGGAACTGAATCTGAAGTTTATTGTCTTCAGGTTTCCGCCAATGCTAACGCTGACGTTGCTCTTTATAAATTGACTTTCGACGCTACACCAAACTTGCTTAATACTGGTTCTAGCGCTGGGCAATTAGCTAATGCTTCTGGTTGGAAGATTTACGAATACGACAGCAACGGTAATGTGAATAACACTGTTATTGCTACAGGTACTTGGGCAAGCAACTCTGTTTCTATGTTCTTTACAGCTGAAGAAGTGATCACTAAGAACACAACTAGCTACTACGTTCTTAAAGCTCCTATTGCTTACTCCGCTGACCGTGGAGCTGCAAGCGCTAGCTTGACTGTTCGTTTAGCTGCTGAAAGTTCTACTGCTCACTTAGCTAGCACAACTGCTGCTTTAGCTCATGCTAACTCTGGCAATAAGAACGTTTGGTCGGATATGTCCGATGCAGACCATAGTTCTAGTGCAGACGCTTTGGCTGATGCCACAGTGACTGACTGGACAGATAGCTACAAGCTTGAGTACTTATCAACTGATCGCTTAGAAATTAGTGAACCTTAATAAGCTAAGGTTGAATTTCTACTCTATTGAGTAAGAGTTAAATAAAGGCCGCTCACCCCTTCGGGGGGAGCGGCCTTTTTGTGTATAATTTTTTTTATTATGATTTTTGCGTTAATAGCCATCTGCAAAACATGCTAAAATAAGTTTATGAAAATTACGGTTATTGGTACTGGCTATGTGGGGTTAGTTAGCGGCGCCTGCTTAGCAGAACTTGGGCATGAGGTTTGTTGTACTGATTGTAATTTGGCTAAAATTAGCCTTTTGCTAAAAGGGGAGTTGCCCTTTTATGAGCCGCGATTAAAGGCTTTAATTAAAAAAAATTATTCCGTAAGGCTTAATTTTTCAGTTAAAACAATTCAGGCCATTCAATGGGCTGATATTGTTATTTGTGCTGTCGGGACACCTTCTAGTCAAAGGGGAGAGGTTGATTTAGGTGGAGTCTTTGCTGTTGGTGAGTTATTTGGAAAATCAATTAAGAAATACACTTTATTTATTAATAAATCCACGGTTCCGGTTGGGACAGGAGAAAAGTTGAGATCACTCATCAGTGATGAATTACAGAAGCGCAGGGATATTAGTAAAAAAGATGGCTTCCATTTTGAAGTAGTTAGCAATCCGGAGTTTTTAAGCGAAGGAAGTGCGGTAAAAGATTTTTTAGAGCCAGCTCGTATTGTGGTTGGTTGTGAATCTGATCGAGCCTTAAAAATGGTAAAAAAACTTTATCAAACTTTAATTAAACGAAAATTTACATTCTTGGTAACTGATTTAAGGAGCGCGGAATTAATTAAATATGCAGCCAATGCTTTTTTGGCCACCAAGATTTCCTTCATTAATGAAATAGCTAATTTTTGCGAAAAAAAAGGAGCAAATATTCATTCGATTGCAAGAGGAATAGGCTTGGATCCTCGTATTGGATTAGATTTTTTACAGGCTGGAATTGGTTACGGCGGTAGTTGTTTACCAAAGGATGTGCGGGCTTTACTGGCTTCTGGAAAAAAAGAGAATTATCATTTTCGGTTATTAAAAGCCGTGGATGAGGTTAATAAGAATCAGCCTACTTTAATAATTACTAAATTAGAAACTCTCTATCCCCGCCTCAAAAATAAAAAAATAGCGATTTGGGGGTTAAGCTTTAAGCCCAATACTGATGATGTGCGTGAAGCTCCTTCGTTAAAAATTATCACCAAATTACTAGAGAAGGGTGCCAAAATCAAAGCCTTTGATCCAATTGCGATGCCCAGTGCCAAAAGACAATTTAACATCACCCGTAACCTCAAATACGCGGCGAATAAATATGCGGCCATTGAGGGGGCAGATGCTTTAGTTTTACTTACGGAATGGCCGGAATTTAAAAAAGCTGATCTTAAAAAAATTAAAAAAAAATTAAAAAAAGCCGTGGTTATTGATGCGCGAAATGTTTATAATCGTCAAAAAGTGGAGCAGGCTGGCCTCAAATATTATGGAGTAGGTGCGTAGGGCTTAAAATTATTAAATCAAGTGTCTATGAAATATGTTGTTACTGGTGGAGCAGGCTTCATAGGGTCTCATATTGTTGGGGCTTTGGTCAAGCATGGGCAGGAAGTGGTGGTTATAGATGATTTTTCCACTGGGAAACAGGAAAACCTAAATGATTTGGAATCCAAAATTAAAATAGTTGAGGGAAGTATTGAGAACTTAGATTTACTTCAATCCCTTTTTAAAGGGGTTGATTTTGTATTACATCAGGCTGCTCTTCCTTCGGTGCCGCGATCCATTAAAAACCCACTAAGAAGTAATAATGTAAATATTACCGGCACGCTTAATGTGCTTTTAGCGGCGCGGGACAATGGCGTAAAAAGGCTTGTTTATGCCAGTTCTTCCTCTGTTTATGGCAACCAGGAAGATCATCAATATAAGGTTGAAGATATGAACCCTTGTCCTTTATCTCCCTATGCTTTAACTAAATTTGCTGCTGAAAAATATTGTCAGTTTTTTTACGAATTTTATGGTTTGGAAACAGTTATTTTACGCTATTTTAATGTGTTTGGCCCCAGGCAGGATCCAAATTCCGAATATTCCGCCGTAATTCCCAAATTTATTAATGCAGCGCTGCAAGGAGAAGAAGTAACAGTCTTTGGTGATGGCTCCCAATCCCGTGATTTTACTTATGTAGAGAATAATGTGCAGGCTAATTTATTGGCTTGTAAGGCTCCAGGGGAAAAAGTAGCCGGCAAGGTATTTAATGTGGCTTGTGGGGCAACAGCAAGCCTTAATGAGCTAATTAGGGTGATTGAGAAAATTTCTGGTTTTTCTCTGAAGCGGCAATTTTTCCCTCCGCGCGTCGGCGATGTAAAATTTTCTTTAGCTGATATTAGGCGCGCTCAGGAAAATTTAGGATATGAAGTGGGAATAAATTTCGAAGAAGGGTTAAAAAGGACAGTGGCATGGTACAAAGAGTTGCTTCGGTAGGCGTTTGGGGCTTTCACCTTTTATTCATTTTTTTGAAAGGTTTTATTCATGGGCAATGTGCTAAAAGAGAAGCATGCCCTCACTTATTTATTCCTGCGCACTTTCGGGTATCGAGGCGTATGGAGTTGAAATCGAAGTTGATATTTTAAATGGCCTGCCACATTTTGCCGTGGTCGGTTTGGGTGACACCGCCATCCACGAGGCTAAAGAGCGGGTAAGATCGGCTTTGGTTAATAGTAAGGCTTCGTTTCCAAAGCGTCGTAAAATTGTTAATTTGGCGCCAGCCAACACGCGGAAATGTGGGCCGGCTTTTGATCTACCGATTGCAGTCGGATTATTGGCTGCCTCAGATCAAATTCCCTCATCTTCCACTGATAAAGCTCTATTTGTAGGTGAATTGGCTCTGAATGGCACGCTTCGCCCGGTAAAGGGTATTCTCTCTTTTGCTTTTTTTGCCAAAGAAAATGGTTTTAATTTTCTTTATGTTCCGGCTGAAAATGTAAAAGAAGCTTTACTGGTATCTGATCTTAAAATTTTTGGAGTCAAAGACTTAAGCCAGTTAATTGCTCATCTTAAGGGTAAATCATTAATTGAGCCTCAAAATTCGCGTAAAAATTTCCCCTCTGTTGTTCAGGGGGCGAGCGATTCTTTTGATGAATTGGATTTAGATTGCATTAGAGGATGCGATCAAGCTATTCGCGCCATGGCCATTGCCGCTAGCGGTCATCATCATCTGTTAATGTCCGGACCACCTGGTTCTGGAAAAACTTTATTGGCTCATTATTTGCCATCATTATTGCCCTATTTGGTAGAACAGGAATGTATTGAATTAACCAAAATTTATTCTACGGCTGGCTTGTTGCCTGCTAAAAATCCCATTATTCAAATACGCCCTTTTCGAGCTATTCACCATACCGCCTCTGCTGTTTCAGTTGTTGGAGGAGGATCAATTGTGCGGCCTGGCGAAATTTCCTTGGCTCATCGGGGCGTGCTTTTTTTAGATGAAATTCCGGAATTCCCTAGGGCTATTTTAGAAAGTTTAAGGCAACCACTAGAAGATAAGACTGTCACCGTGGCCAGAGCTTCTGGGACGATTACTTTTCCGGCTAATTTTATGTTGATCGCAGCTATGAATCCGTGTCCGTGCGGTTACGCAGGAGATGAAAAACACGAATGCCATTGTTCCGCGAAAGAACAAATTCATTATCGCCAAAAATTATCCGGCCCATTACTTGATCGGATTGATTTGTTTGTTTCCATGAAGAGAATTATTTTTGATGATTTATACAATAATAGTGAGTCAGGAAGTTTATCGAAAATTAAAGAGCAAATTAAAAAGGCCAGGCTAGCGCAGCAAAAGCGCTTCAATTCCAGGGTTTTACTTAATAGTGACATGACACCGCGCCTAGTGAGGGAATTTTGCTTTTTGAGTTCGGATGGCAAGGAAATATTAAGACAAGCTATGGAAAGGTATCGCTTGTCAGCTCGGGGTTGCCACCGGGTGCTTAAGGTGGCGCGAACTTTAGCTGACATGGAAGAAGCGAGTTTTATTCAGGATCAGCATTTACTGGAAGCTTTGCAGTACCGCAATAACCTTCCAGACAATCGTTAACTGGTTGTGGTTGTTTATTTACGTCTAAGTTAAGTTGGTGTTTTTAGAACAATCCTTTATAATCTCGGATGAAATATGCAAAAGCCACATCATCTTAAACCCAAAAAAGTTCTCATCCTCGGTTCAGGAGCACTGAAAATCGGGGAAGCTGGAGAATTTGATTACTCCGGATCGCAAGCAATTAAGGCGATGCAGGAGGAAAAAATAAAAACCGTGCTCATTAATCCCAATATCGCTACTAATCAAACTTCTAAGGGGCTCGCGGATACGATTTATTTCCTTCCGGTCGACCCCTTTTTTGTTGAAAAAGTAATTGTTAAAGAAAAACCGGATGCTCTGCTTTTATCTTTCGGTGGGCAAACAGCTTTAAATTGTGGCTTGGAGTTGGAGCGCTTGGGGATTTTCAAGAAAAATAACGTTAAAGTTTTGGGAACGCCGGTTAAAACTATCGAAAATACCGAAGATCGTGAATTATTTAATAAGGAACTGCAAAAAATTAAGGTGAATGTACCCAAAAGCATCCCTTGTATCAGTGTGGTAGACGGACTTAAGGCAGCTAAAATTATTGGCTATCCGGTAATTGTGCGAGCGGCTTTTGCTTTGGGTGGAAAGGGATCCGGCGTAGCCAAAAACGAAAATGCTTTGCGGGAAATCTTAGAAAATGCTTTTGCCTTTAGTCCGCAGGTTTTAGTTGAAGAAAATCTTACTGGTTGGAAAGAAGTGGAATACGAAGTAGTACGCGACGCTTATGATAACTGTATTACAGTTTGCAACATGGAAAATATTGACCCGATGGGGATTCACACCGGCGAAAGTATTGTAGTGGCACCTTCTCAAACTTTAAATAATCATGAGTATCACAAGCTGCGCGAAATCGCGATTAAAACGATTCGTCATCTGGGGATTGTGGGGGAATGCAATATTCAATATGCGCTCGATCCGCATTCGGCTGATTACCGGGTAATTGAAGTTAATGCTCGTTTATCGCGATCTTCAGCTTTGGCTTCTAAGGCTACTGGCTATCCTTTAGCCCATGTAGCCGCTAAGTTGGCTCTTGGTTATTCTTTACCGGAGTTGAAAAATTCTGTTACTGGTACCACTACAGCCTGTTTTGAGCCGGCACTTGATTATTTGGCTTTGAAAATTCCGCGTTGGGATCTTGATAAATTCCGCAAAGTCTCAGTGGAAATTACCACAGAAATGAAGTCAGTAGGCGAAATTATGGCTTTAGGTCGTAGCTTTGAAGAGGTGATGCAGAAAGGTTTACGCATGTTGCAAATCGGGCTGCATGGACTGGTTGCCAATGAAAATTTGGAAAAATTGGGACAGGGGGATTTAAAAAAATCTATTCAAGTACCGACTCCGCGGCGCATGTTGGCCGTGGCCGAGGCTATCAAGCAGGGATGGAGCACGGAAAAAATCAGCGAACTTTCCGGAATTGACCAGTGGTTTTTAGATAAATTAAAAAATATTGTTAAAGTGTCCGAAAAGATTAAGAAAACATCTAAATTAACCGGAAGTTTAATGCTGGAAGCTAAGAAAAACGGTTTTTCGGATCATCAAATCGGCACACTCCAGAAAAAATCAGAGCAGCAAATTAGAGTTTTGCGAAAAAAATTAGGTGTTTTCCCTGTGGTTAAGCAAATCGATACGTTGGCCGCTGAATATCCCGCAAAAACCAATTATCTCTATTTAACTTACCACGGCGAAATTGATGATATTTCCTTTAAATCCAAAAAAAAGAAGGCCATAGTTTTGGGGTCAGGCGCTTATTGTATTGGTTCTTCGGTAGAATTCGATTGGTGTGGAGTTAATGCCATTCGCACTTTTGCCAAAGAAGGTTATGAAACAATTATGGTTAATTATAATCCAGAAACGGTTTCTACTGATTATGATATTTGCGATAAATTGTATTTTGATGAGCTCTCTCTGGAGAGGGTTTTAGATATTTGCGAAAAGGAATATCCAAAAGGAGTTATGGTTTCTATGGGCGGCCAAATTCCCAATAATTTAGCCATGAAGTTATATCGAGCCAAAGTGCCTATTTTTGGAACTTCACCTAAGGATATTCATCGTGCGGAAAATCGGAATACTTTTTCCCAAATGCTGGATGATTTAAAAATTGATCAGCCGAAGTGGCAAGAATTTGCTAATGTTAAAGATGCTTACAAGTTTGCCGACGCAGTGGGGTATCCGGTTTTGGTTAGGCCTTCGTATGTTTTATCTGGAGCAGCGATGCGTGTTGCCCAAAATAAGGAAAGCTTGGAGCTTTATTTGGCTAAAGCCGCTCGGATTTCAGTCGAAGCGCCAGTTGTAATTAGTAAATTTGAAAAAGGAGCCAAGGAAATTGAAATGGATGGGGTGGCTTATAAAGGAGAATTAATTATTTGGGCCATTTCCGAGCACGTAGAAAATGCCGGAGTACATTCTGGTGACGCCACGATTGTTTTGCCGCCGCAAAAACTTTATTTGGAAACAATTAAGCGGATTAGGCAGATGAGTAAATCAATCGCCAAATCGCTTAATATTAGTGGGCCTTTTAATATTCAATTTTTGGCTAGAAATAACGCTATTAAGGTTATTGAATGCAATTTGCGAGCCAGTCGCAGCTTCCCGTTTTCTTCTAAGGTTACTGGGCATAATTTTATTGAGATTGCGACTGAAGCTATGACTGGCAAAGTTAAACCTAAAGATTATCGCAACCGACACTATCGGACTTTAGATTTAGATCACGTGGGGGTAAAAGCTCCCCAATTTTCTTTTTCGCGTTTAAAAGGGGCAGACCCGGTTTTGGGGGTAGAAATGGCTTCTACTGGAGAAGTGGCTTGCTTTGGGAAGGATCTTCCGGAGGCCTTTTTGAAGGCCATGATTTCCGTTGGATTTCATCTGCCCAAAAAGAACATCTTGGTTAGTATTGGGACAATTCAGGATAAAGCCGATATGTTATCTTCAATTCGCTGGTTTGCTGAAAATGGGTTTAAAATTTACGCCACTGAAGGGACAAGTGTATTTTTAAGGGATCATGGGGTTCGTAATAGCCTGGTTTTAAAAATCGGTTCGCAAAATAAAAAAGGCGACAATATTTTAGATATAATTAATGGAGGGAAAGTTGATTTTGTGATTAATATTCCTAAAAACTACAGTCACGAGGAAGTGACTAGTGGCTACCAGATGAGGCGTCGTACCGTAGATATGAATATTCCTCTAATTACCAATGTGCAAGTGGTAAAGTTAATTGTAGAAACCATGCGGTTGGGTGGTTTGGAGCGGTTGGAGATCGAGCCCTGGGGAAGCTATTTTTAGATTCCAATACTTAGTAATTCTCCGTAATTTCTTAGATCATCAGTAATTCGAAACCAAAGGGGTTTGCTTAATTCAATAGCAGTGTCCTGTCCGACATTCCACAATTTATATTTTTTGGAGCCTTCTTCTACGTACAAAAAAGAGGCTCCTTGTTTCTTCCTCCTGAAACCTAGAGACGTACCTCGGTGAATGACGGTGGGGATTTCCTGGTTTTCAATTCTACCTGGGGCTAAACGACCAATGAGAGTTATTAAAGTATCTCTAAAAGGGATAATATTAGCACCTCTAACAAATAATAGGTCGTCAACAAAGGTATTTTCCAGCAGAAAATTCAAGTAATTGTAATCTTCAATAGCTAGTTTTGCTATTGCGATTAATTCTTGGTTACTAAAATCATTTTTTCCAAGTTGATAAATAAGCCTTGCCCCTTTCGGGGCTATTCTAGAATGTGTCCAAATTATTTCTGGATCAAATTGTGTATTCGGGAATTCGTTATTTTTGTAAGAACTACATTTTGTGCGATTTTCATAGCCATGTCCGAAAAGTTGCCTTAGTACAACTTCTATATATTTTGCATCTGCATCACGAAGAGATGCCGCTATTTCCATCCCAGCCCTTGAGATTTTGGTAAACTCTAAAAGAACCTTGCACAACAACGGGCTTATCAAATTTGGTGAACCCAAGAAATTTGGATATATCGCTAGGGGAGATTGACAAGCTGGAACTGTGGGGTCTTCTGTGTTATCTGGTTGCGGGGAAATTAATTGAATATACAAATTAAGATATCCTAAAAGTCTTTTGAGTGCATCGCGTTCACGTTGTTCCCCGGATAGATTTTCTTCACACCATCGTGTGGGTTTTTGATTTTTCTGAAAAAAAGGAAGAGGAGGTAAAATTTCGCAATCTACGACTGTAGCCACTTCTAATGCAGGGGACAAAGTATTATTTTTTAAAATTAAGAGATTAAATATAATTAATAAGTCCTTAAAAGTCAAAAATTTAGATTGATAGAGGGCTCTGATAAGGCAAAGATCGGGTGTGTCAGCACCCCCTAGCCTCAAGCTGCTTTTTCTACTACAATCAGAATGCTTAATTTATTTTAATTTTTGTAATATGCCCACTCCTAAAAAACATACTGAAAACAACAAAGAAGCTCCTTTTAAACTTAAATCCGGTTTGGCGCAAATGCTTAAAGGCGGAGTGATTATGGATGTTATTAATGCGGAGCAAGCGAAAATAGCAGAGACAGCCGGAGCTTGCGCGGTTATGGCTTTGGAACGAGTACCGGCTGATATTCGTAAACAAGGCGGAGTGGCTCGAATGTCCGACCCTAAAATGATTCAAGAAATCATGAAGACTGTTTCCATTCCGGTTATGGCTAAGGTAAGGATCGGGCATTTTGTGGAAGCCCAAATTTTAGAATCTTTGGGTATTGATTATATTGATGAAAGTGAAGTTTTGACTCCTGCTGACGAGCAATTTCATGTTAATAAAAATTTGTTTCAGGTTCCTTTTGTGTGTGGAGCTACTAACTTAGGTGAAGCTTTGCGGCGTCTTAATGAAGGAGCTGCCATGATTAGAACTAAAGGTGAAGCTGGCACCGGTAATGTGGTTGAAGCCGTGCGTCATTGGAGAAAAATCAAATCGGAAATTGAAACGGTGCTGGGGGCTAATGATACTCAGCTTAAAAAAATAGCTAAAGAAATGCGTGTCCCATTTGAATTAGTTAAAACCCTGGTTAAGCTTAAGCGTTTGCCGGTGGTTAATTTTGCCGCCGGTGGCATCGCTACACCTGCGGATGCGGCCATGATGATGCAACTCGGATGTGATGGCGTTTTTGTGGGATCAGGGATTTTTAAATCCTCAGATCCTGCCAAAAGGGCTAAGGCGATTGTTGAAGCTACAACTCATTTTAATGATCCAAAGGTTTTGGCTCGTGTTTCATCTGACCTTGGTGAGCCAATGGAGAGTCAAGAAATTGAGAAACTGGGGACTAAATATGCAGAAAGAGGATGGTAAATTTAATCCCCACTCAATGGGGGGGGCACTTAAAAGGCTTATCGATATCTAATAAAGATATCTGTAAATTACACATTTTTTTTATTTTTTCTAAAATGTCAATAAAGAGAGCCATTATTGGAGTGCTCGCTCTACAAGGAGGAGTTATTGAACACCAAAGCGCCCTGGAAAAGTGCGGCGTACAGGTTGTTTTAGTCAAAACCAAGGATGATTTAAAAAAAGTACAAGCCTTAATTATCCCCGGTGGCGAAAGCACCACAATTGGTAAATTAATTCGCTGGTATGGATTAGAAGAGGATTTAAAAAGAAGAATTAAGGAAGGTATGCCCGTTTATGGAACATGTGCCGGCGCTATTTTGTTGGCTAAAAATGTTATTGGTAGAGAAAAAGCACCCCATCTTGCATTGATGGATGTGACAATTGAGCGTAACTCTTACGGGAGGCAACTTGATAGTTTTGAATCCCAGATCGAATTTGGAGAGATGCCCGCAAAACATAAAATTCCCGCTGTTTTTATTCGCGCGCCCAAAATTAGAAGTGTAGGGAATAAGGTTATAGTTTTGGCGCAGATGGGTAAGGAAATTATTGCGGCTCGTGAAAATAATAAATTAGTAACCACTTTTCATCCGGAATTAACTGATAAGTTAATTGTGCATCGTTATTTTTTGGATATGATTCCTAAGTCATTACGGGCCTAATTTTGAACTCTAAAAATAATTATCTAACCATGCTTAAAAATTCAACTAATCAGCAAAATTCAGCTAAAATTGAATATCATATTTCGCAGATGTTGACTTTAATAGGAGAAAACAACAAGAGAGAAGGGCTTCTTGAAACCCCAGCTCGCGTGGCCAAGTCTTATCAAAAGCTTTTTTCCGGCTATCAGCAGGATCTAAAAAGTTTGGTAACAGTATTTAAAAATGAGGGTTATGACGAAATGGTTATTTCAAAAAATATCGAATTTTATTCCACTTGCGAGCATCACATGTTGCCGTTTTTAGGAAAAGTACATATCGGTTATATCCCAGGAAATAAAATTATTGGGCTTTCGAAATTGCCTCGTATTGTTGAAATTTTTTCGCGACGCCTGCAAAATCAGGAAAGAATGACCAGTCAAATTGCGGATGCTTTGATGGATCTTTTAAGTCCAAAGGGTGTTGGAGTAGTGGTTGAAGCTCAGCATCTTTGTATGATGGCGCGCGGAGTTGAAAAACAAAATGCCGTTGTTTTAACTTCTGCTGTTCGGGACCTATTTAAAAATAATCTTAATACCCGTTCCGAATTTTTACGGCTAATTGGGAAAAGTTGAACCTAAACATGTTTTTCTAATTAAATTTTATGCTTAATTCTATTCCTAAATCAGTTCAGGATCTTATCCAGGCTTTTGCTAAACTACCCGGAATTGGGCCAAAAACCGCCTCACGTTTAGCTATGTATCTTATCCAGGCGCCAGAAAATATTGGTAATGATTTGGCTCAATCAATTTTATCTCTAAAATCAGCTACGACTTTGTGTAAAGAATGTTGGCATTTGGCCACGGAAAGTCCTTGTGCGATTTGCAGTAATCTTTATCGGGAGGAAGGGATTATTTGTGTGGTGGAGGAGCCGGCGGACTTAATTGCTCTTGAAAAAACCGGAACCTATAAAGGGCTTTATCATGTTTTGCATGGCGTGCTTTCACCTATTGATGGGATTGGTCCAGATGATTTAAAAATTAAGGAACTAATTGAACGTCTTAAAATTTCGTTAGCCAGTGAAAAACCTGTTTGGGAAATTATTTTGGCGACCAACCCTACAATGGAGGGGGAATCCACGGCCAATTATTTATCGAAATTAATTCATCCTTTGGGGATAAAAGTCACTCGTTTGGCAAGGGGTTTGCCATCCGGAGGGGATATCGAATACGCTGATGATTTAACCTTAACTAGGGCATTGGAGGGAAGGCAGAATTTTTAGGTATTATCTTGGAAAGGATAGGGGGAAATTATGGGCAATATTGACAAATATTATTTTTTAGTTTAAATATAATCTCTTTAAAGAAGGGATTATATGGGAATTGAATTTATTGACAGGTTGCGCGAACCGCCTATATTCGAGGAATATTACGCTCTTTTACCCAATCCAAATGATGGAAAAGTTAGAGATGCATTGGGGCGCTACCGAGCAGCCACCAAAGAGCGGGTTTTGCTTTTATTGGGCGATTATCCTGTGTCTTTCGGGGGTAGGATTGTAATCGCTAATGAGCAGAAACAAGCTGGCCTAGTTAAAGGGTTAGAAGGAGCCTTAAGGAGTGAGGGGCAGTTAATTAGTTCTGATAGAGTGCAGCACGGTATAAAAATAGGCGAAGGAGGTATGGCTGTTTATCGGGTGTCAGCCGGAAAACAAGGAATAACTCCTTGGAAAAGACCAGTTGTTCTTAAATTTCCTAAAAGCACAGAAATGTTAACCTTAATAACTCAAATCTCCAACCGTCAATTTTTGGATGAGCAACTTGGGCCTATCTCGACACTAAGAGGGGATATGGTCTCCTTACTAGGTATGGTTGATGTTAATTTAGAAGGCGTGATCGATAGCCTTGGTGTTGTTCCTGGTCAAGTTATGGAGTATGCCCCGTATAAGGATTTAAAGCACATTATGCTCAAGGGCGAAGTTTCTCCTCACCAAATGATTTGTTGGCTAATTCAAGCAGGAAAAACTCTTAATTTTTTGCATAGCTTAAATATTGTTCATCGCGACGTAAAACCAGATAACATTTTTATTGATCATCATGGTAAGGCTGTTTTATCAGATTATGATTTATGCCATTTCCATGGCACTAGATTACAAAATCTTGAGCCGGATGATAATCTTGTTAGAGGAAGTTTACCCTATACCCCAAGTTCGAATAAACGTGAAAATCAAGAGATTATGAAGGAATCTGATATTCATGCTTATGGGTGGACTATTTTAGGAGCTCTCGGTGTAATTAGAAAAATTTTAATGCCTTTAAGAGATGACGAAAGTAAAAAAATTTGGAACCTATTTAATGAATTTCAGCAGCATAAAGATGAGATAGTGGTTTTTTTAGCTACAAAATTAAGATGTGGTGAAGTTGTTGCTCGAAAACTCATTTCCATTGTAGAGCAAACTATTTTGCCGGATGTTAACCAGCGAAATATCAGCCTTTTACAGGTTGTAAATGTTTTAGAGCAGGAAGTATTGCCTTATTTGTCTAATGATAGAACTTTTTCCGAATTATTTGACAGGGATTAATTGAAATAACGCGCCACCAGTTCCGGATAAATGAGCTTTCGGGTAATTTTTTTTAATTTCAGGGTAATTCGCAAAGAAATTTTTTTCGAAATCATTATGAAGGAGTTGCTCGATGTTATTCCTAGCCTCTTTTTTTAAAGCGCGAATAAGCGTTAAGGTGTCATTTTGATTTTTACCGCATAAAGATAAATTTAAACCTTCATAAGCGTTTTGCGTAGAAACGGGGATATTAGTCCGGATTATTTCAATCTGATGGTTTAAAAGAACAGGCAAGGGAGTAAGGATTTCCCCGTAATGGCTACCAATCGCGGCTCCTCCGAGAATAAAAAAAGGCACGTCCATGCCTATTTTGGCTGCGCAAGAAAGAAGTTGCTCCACAGAAAGATTAAGCTGCCAAAGCTTGTTAAGAGCTTTAAGTGTGGTTGCGGCATTCGACGAACTGCCACCTAATCCGGCACAGATGGGGATATTTTTTTGAAGCCTGATTTTGACGCCTTTTTTCTGGGAATATTTTTTTTGAAGGAGTTTGGCGGCTTGGTAAATAGTATTTTCTTCATTAAGTGGGATATTTGGATGATCACAGTAAAATTCGATGCATGGCCGCTTGAGTAAATCAAAATTCAATTCGTCTGTTAAAGATGAAACTTCATGATAAATTGTGGTGATTTGGTGATAGCCGGAAAAATCTTTTTTTAGAACATCAAGAGTGAGATTGATTTTGGCTGGAGATAAAATTTTCATTCATGATTTTTTAATTTTATTGAAAAGTTTTTTTCACAGTAAATATGCTATCCTGGAGGTGGACGGTGGCCCCCCAAAGGGTGGGGGGGTAGTGTACGTAAAAGGACAATAACTAAGCACTGCAACCCCTCTCCTCTCCCAAAGGCAGTAAGTTCTTCTCCGCTTGTGGCCGTGATGCCAATTTTGTCCCCTGGTAGCAATAACAATTTTTGTAAACTGCTTTTTATTTGTGGAGTCAGCGGGTCGATTAGGGGAAATTTACCTTCAAATTGAAATCCGACTTGGTGCAATTCGAAACCTTTTGTGTGCATTTTTATTAAAATTTGTTCCAGATATTTTTGACTATCTTTTATGCCCTTTTTTAGACAAAGGTCATTTGCAAAAGTGCCTAAAGAACCCTGTCCAAGAGCCTGTGAAACAGCATTGCACAGGGCGTGAAGCATAACGTCTCCATCCGAATTAGCTTTTAATTTAGGGTAATTTTTAAAGAGCTTACCTCCAAGTGTTAAACCGGTTTTTGTCCGGTCAAAAGCATGGCTGTCTATTCCTATTCCGGTTCGAAATTCATTTTTCCCTTCCAAAAGAAAACGAGCAAATTCAAAGTCGCGCTGGTAAGTAATTTTAAAATTATATGGGCTGGCTTTAATTATTCTTGGGTAGATTCCTAGTTGTTCAATCAAGCTCATTTCGTCTGTTCCCGATAAATTTTTTGCCAGGGCTTTTTCGTAAAGATCCATCCTAACTACTTGTGGAGTTTGCGCCTGCCATAAATTTGACCGGTCAATGGTTTCGATTACTTGATCAGTTCTCCTTTTAGGGGGTTTTTTTAGGGATTTGACGGTGTCAACAATAGGATGAGCCACAAAAGCCGCGCCGGTTTTGGCTCCTGCTTTTAGAACTTGGGTAATTTCCGATGATGTTAAAAAGGGATTTGCAGCATTATGAAAAAGAAGCAGATCCCTAGATTGGATATTTGTATTTTTTTTGAGTTCGATAAGCCCTTTTTCGGCACTTTCTTGCCTGGTTTTCCCTCCAATCGCCACAATAATTTTTAGCATGCCCCATTCTTTTAATAATTTCCGAAAAAGGGTTTTTTTATGATCCGGTACAACTAAAACCAGGTTTTTGATTAGGGGATGCTGTTGTAATGCCTGTAAAGCATGCCAAAATAAAGGTTTCCCTGCGATCATTTCTTGCAATTTATCCGGTAGTTTGGAACGTTTTCCGCTGCCGGCAGCTAAAAGAAAAGCATGATTCATGATTAAATCATAACGCACTTTGAGGCAGGAGATAGGAAGTTAAGTCTTGACAAGAGTAATTTTAGTAGTTAGATTAACCCCTTGAAGGGATACGAGTTTCTTCTGGGCTAGGAGTGTATTCAGTTAGTAAGCTAATTTAAGTCTTAAATTAAGAAGGATGAATGTACGTACTTTCATAGAAATAGGATTAAGAAAGGGTATTTCTGATTTTTCAGTAGGGCAATCCCCTAGTCTTATTAACCCAGATTTGACTCAAGTTAGTAGTGCCGCCGCTGTCAAAGTAGGTGCTGTTATTGGCGAAGAGGAACCTCTCCCAGATAAAGACGTCAACGGGTGTTATATTTCAGGGCTAGCTATGAAATTGGACGGGGCAGGGAGTATGGAAATCTTAAATGTTTTGCGACAGCTTGAATCGCAATTAACTAAAAAAGGTTTTCCAACTGTAACCATTACCGTGGAGGGAGTTGCTGCTCGTGCACAATTATTGAGACTCTCGCTGGGCAGGCAAGCATTATCCGGGGAGGGAGAGCAATTACTTTTCCGGGTAGGATTTTCGCCGTTTGGAGAAGGAGATTGGAACGATAAACTTTCTTGGGTAAGGGAAAAGGTCGCGGAGTTAACATCTGCTCAAAGCCAGGTCGTAGAAACCAGGCAGCAGGAAGATGAAGTCAGATTAGACACAGAAGAAGCGGAAAAAGCAGCAGAGCCTCAAATATTAAGAGTTGAAAACATCGCACGTCTTGGCGGTGCAGAGTTAGATACAACTGCCAATGTATGGAAAAGGCCTTTATTGATGTGGCTATCGGATGCTGCTGAAGGAGCCATGGTTCAATTTTCCATTAAAGATTTACCCGGAATCTGTCTTTTGCGAAAAACAGGAACTGGGATGATGAATGGAAAGATTTTGCTACATGCGCCGGAGCAATTAATACTACCGATTAGATCGGAAGATTGGCTGGAATTTAGCCAAATAGATACCCAAATAAAAGAGGGCTAGATGGTAATTAGGTGAAAAAGCAAAGATGTATAGGATTTTTACCCTTGTTTTCATATTAGAAAAATGTTAAGGTGCGCACTCTTAACTATAGAAGTCCTTAAAAAAAGGGCTTTTTTCAAAAATTAAAAATTTTTAATTATGGCAACTGCTGACGAATCAATAAGTGACTTAGTTTATATTGATGACAATCCTGATGATCAGAGGCTTGCGAGTCGTACGGTGAGCAGAATCAGCGGAAATAATTCTATTAGAACAATTACCCCGCGTGAAACAGGTGCAAGGGACGCAAAAGGCATCGCAGAATTTATGCAAACTTTGCGTTGTCGACTTGAGATTCTCGATGGACAGATGGGTTTCACTTCTGGGCCAGAAGTGGCAGCAGCAATGAGGGGGCATTTTTTAAGCCTTCCCGGAGAAGGAGAAATCTTGGCTGGCGATGATCTTGAGTCTTTTCAGAGCGGAAAACGTCCACTTGGCCTTTTTTATACTGGAGGGTTAGCTACGTCGGAGTCCAGAGATGCGGCCAAGGAATTACTTAGAGCAAATGTTATAATCGGTTTAGTCCAAAAACCTTCAGACCCCACCGCCTTAAGGCCAATTTTTAGTCATCTTATTGCCTTGGCAAAAACCATTGGTAATGATTCGCCACCCTCTGAAACAATTGAATTCCTCGAGCGATTATTTGCGAAAGATGCGTTAGCAGTTTTAGGAGAACAATTTAATTTTCACAGGCGTTTGGCTGGGCTTTTTAGGCCTTGATAGGCACTGCTTTGTTTTAAAAAACTACGCCTCATTATTCCGTGGTGTAAAAAAAGAAGGAGTATAAATTTCCAGAAAGCTGATTTTACCCTCTAAAAATTTTCGCACTGCTTTTTCATTGGTGCGCACAAATTTTTCTGGATTATCGCCCCCTAAACGACCAATTTGATAGCCTAATTCTATGCCTTTGAGTAAGGTTTTCTGGGGTGGGAAAAAGTCTAAAGCAGTTGGCGGCAAGAAAGGCCCTGGAGATCTTTTCCCCACATTTTCTAGTAAAAATTTATGACGATTTGGATAATTTAAAGCGTAGGAAATAGGAATTTGCATATTGGGGGGAGAGTAGTGCATCAAGGTATTTCCATCTTTTAGCTGCACCATAGCGTGTACTAAACTTTGGGGGTGAATCAAAACCTCAATTTGCTCATAATCAAATCCGAATAAGTGGTGAGCTTCAATTATTTCAAACCCTTTATTGACCAGAGTGGCGCTATTAATCGTAATTTCCTTGCCCATTTTCCAGGTAGGGTGTTTTAAAGCATCTTTCACTGTTATTTTTTCTAACTCTTCTTTGGTTTTGCGCCAAAATGGACCACCAGAACAGGTCAAAATTATTTTTAAAACCTCCTTTTTGGGCACTTTTTGCAGTAGTTGAAAAAGCGCCGAATGCTCAGAATCGACAGGGATAAGTTGAGTTTTATGAAGTTTAGCCGCTGTCATAATTTCTCGCCCTTTCATTACCAGGGATTCTTTGTTTGCCAACGCAATATTTTTACCTGATTCTATGGCGGCCAAAGTAGGAATTAGCCCCGCGCTTCCAGAAATTGCCACCAGTGCTAAATCCGCTTTTATGCCAGCGATAAAAGAAGCTAAATTTGTTCCTTCGGCCAGGATAGTTTCTTTAACTCTAAATTCAGCAGCTTGCGCTCGTAGTAATTTTTCGTTGCGATACGAACTTAGGCCTACGATTTCAAAATCATCAGGTTGAAGCCTTATAACTTCCAGTGCCTGGATACCGATTGACCCTGTGGAGCCGAGAATAAGAATTTTTTTTCTGGCCATTATTTGCTGGTTTTATTATTTGTCGTTCGCAAGTTTTTAATAATTCTAAAAAATTTTGGTAATGTTGGATGTGCCGCAAAAGAGTCGAGTGGTGGTTAGCCCCTGGATCGAATCAGAGTAAGAAATTCTTTCACAAGCTCTTTTTCCGGAATATTGCCTTTGAAAAGTTCTCCTTTGTAGTAGATATTACCCTGTTTTTTTCCTCCAGCAATGGCGAAATCAGCTTCTTTGGCTTCCCCTAATGCGTTAACAGTACAACCCATAACCGCAATCGTTAGATTTTGAGTGATGCCTTCTTTTTTAACCATTTTCTTAACTTTTTTAACCATCGCAATAAGATTAATTTCAGTACGCCCGCAGGTAGGGCAAGAAATAATATCTGGTTCTTTGGTGTATAATTTTAGTGATTTTAAAATTTCTTTAGCTGTAATAATTTCCATTTCTGGTTTATCTGAAAGGGAAACACGAATAGTGTCACCAATCCCTTGCGCAAGAAGTGTGCCCAGTCCAACAGCGCTTTTGATTGCTCCTTCTGGTAAGGGGCCAGCTTCGGTAACACCCAAATGGAGAGGTAGATCACACTTTTTGGCAATTTGTTGGTAGGCTTGAATCGCGTTTAAAACGCGACTACTTTTTACTGATAAGACTAGATTATAAAAATCTTGCTGTTTAAAAAACTTGAGCCAGCGTAAGGCCGATTCCACCATGGCTTCTGGACAAGGAGAACCATATTTATCCCATAAATCCTGTTCTAAAGATCCAGAATTAATTCCAATCCGAATACAGGCTTTTTTCTCTTTCGCTTTTTTAATAATGGCTTTTAAGTTTTCAAGATAAATTCGCGTGATATGTGAACTTTCCCCAGGGGATTTAAAGATAAAATTAGGCACAATATTCCCAGGGTTAATTCTGATTTTATCAGCACCATGTTCCAAAGAAGCAAGCGCTAAGCGATAATCAAAATGCACATCCGCGATCAAGGGAATTTTAATTCTTTCTTTAATTTTAGCGATTGCCCTAGCTGCTTCTAAATTAGGTACAGCCACCCTGACAAGGTCGCAGTTCAAAGCTTCAAGTCTTCGGATTTGTGCTACGGTCTCACGAATATTTTCGGTCTTAGTTGAACACATTGATTGCATCGCCACTGGATAATCATTTCCCAATTTTAATTTACCGATTGTGGCTGTTTGTGTTTTTCGTCGCCTTTTAGATGGATCGTGGTTTTTGAAAAGCATTTGATGATTTTAAATTTCCGAAACAAAAAGGGTTGCTGTAGAATCAAAATGTAACTTTTTCTTCCTAAAAGTTCAATCGCTAAATCAGGATGCGTTTTAAAAATTTTTCTCTCAAAAAACCAGGTATTAATTTCCCCCATTCTGCCAGGGCTAAAAAAAAGGTTTGGTATGCGCTTGGAGCTTTTATTTTACTTTTATTTTTATGGGGAATATCTGCATTAGGGGCATTTCGACCATTTTTATTCAACATACCCCAAATCACCGGGTGGCCGGGCACCGAAAGAACTTATCTTCTCCTTTTTCAAAACAACACTGAACTTAGACCAACTGGCGGCTTTATCACGGCCTATGCGCTTTTGAATTTTAAAAATGGAATACCCAGCGGCCTTTCTTTTTATGACGTCTATAGTCAAATTGATGATCATCCTTATGTTTCTCCGCCTTATCCGTTGGATGTGCTTTTGGAAAAAGATTCGAAAACTTATAATGGGCATAGTTTTCGTGACGCTAATTTCAACCCTGATTTTACGGTCGCTAAGGATGATATTTTGCAATTTTTTCATCTTACTTATCCTGATATTAATCCAAACGGGATGTTTGCTATTAATTTTTCGGTCTTAGAAGATTTAGTTAATTTATACGGGCCTTTTAAAATTGGAAAGCAAGAACTTACCAAGGAAAATTTATTTGAAAGTTTGGAAAATAATGTTTCGGATATTGATCGCCACAATGTTAATGCTTTAAATACCCGTAAGGATATTATTAAGGAATTCGGCCAAATAGTTTTAAGAAAAATGGTTTTAAACCCTTGGAAATGGCGAAGTCTTAGCGAATTGCTTGTTCAAGAATTAAACCATAAGGATATTTTACTTGTTTTTGAAAATAAATTTCTGGCTAAAAAAATAGCCCAAAAAAACTGGGATGGGCATTGGCCAATTAATGACGCTCGGCACAAAATAGATCGTTTAATTGTGAACATCGCCAATTACGGAGGGATGAAATCAGATCGATATCTCACTCATGAAGTGCACTACACAATTGAAATAACGAACAGAAAAGATCAAGACGGCAAGCCTCTTGTTTACGGCGATTTAGAGATTAATTTACGCCATCTAGGGGGCTATAATACGCCCTTAAGTGGTGACTATACGGGTTATTTGCGTGTTTTTTTGCCGCCAGGCACCTCTTTGATAGAAAGTTTAAGTGGTCAGTCAGGTGACGTTTCTTTGAATGGCTATGCAGGGTGGGGGGATTTTATCACCCTGCATCCTGGAGAGCAGCAAACTTTTAAATATCGATTTAAGCTAAATGCGGATTATTTTTTGAACGATGCCTATGTGTTAAATATTATTAAGCAGCCAGGTACTTTAAATGATTTTTATGATGTAAATATTAAGGCGCCACTGGGGAAGAAAATTTCAGGTAATCAATGGGAAAATCATGAAAATGTGGCTTTTTATCGAGGTTTTCTAAATCAGGATCTTGAACTGGAACTAAAATTTTCCGAGGATGAATTCGGGCCGCGCCTTTTTGATCAAAAAAATGCGGCTTTAAATATTATTACTCTATCTTTTGCCGAATCCCTTGACACTTCCGGAGCCACGGACCCTTTGAATTATCAAATTGCAGATTTAGATGTAAACGAACCAGGCATCACAGATTCTTTGATTATTGATTTTATCGAAGTAGATGAAGGCACAATTAGAATTTACACCAAGGGAATGACCATTCAGCCGGAAGAACATTTTAGCGTTTCGATGCGTAATATTCGAGATCGAAATGGAAATTATATTAATCCCAATCCGCGAGCGGTAACTGTTGTTCAACGGTTGGAATAGTTTATGCTTTTATGGTTTTGGATAATAGGCCGTAGCCTAAAAGGGTAAGATAAGTCGCTTTCGGAAAAAGATTATAAAAGTAGTAGTTAGCAGAGCTTCCTAAATTGCGCTAAAATATATCCATAAAATCCTATTGTAAAATTTATGGAGGAATCCTTTGATAAAATTGCAGTTATTGATTTTGGTAGTCAATTCGCTCATCTTTTGGCTAATCGAATTCGAAGATTGAAAGTTTATTCCGAAATTTTGCCTTCTGATGTGTCAATTGAGCAATTACGCGCCTATAAGGGAATTATTATTTCCGGCGGACCGGCTTCAGTTAATGCCCCTTCGGCTCCCACTCTTGATCCGCGGATTTACGATTTAGGTATTCCGATTTTGGGTGTCTGCTATGGTCATCAGCTAACGATGAAACTATTGGGTGGCGAAGTTCAAAAAGGAGTGGTAGGTGAATATGGATTAACGAAATTTGAGGTCATTAAGAAAGTTGGTATTTTAAAAAATTTAAAACTGCAAACATATCAGGTTTACGCTAGCCATTTCGATACGGTTTCCAAATTGCCGTCCGGTTTTTCTGTCATCGGTAGTACCCCAGATGATTCTTTTTCCGCCACTGCCAACCTTGCCAAGAATATTTACACGGTTCAATTTCATCCTGAAGTAACTCATACGGAGTGCGGATTAAAGATTTTAGACACTTTTGTTGAGCTTACTAGAGCCAAAAGAGATTGGAGTATTGAGGCGTTTATTAATCAAGAAATTGCCTCAATTATCGAAAAAGTTGGCGATAAAAAGGTCTTTTTGTTTATCTCTGGTGGGGTGGATTCGTCCGTGGCTTATATGCTATTGGTCAAAGCCTTAGGAGAAGAAAGAATCTATGCCATGTACGTGGATACTGGCTTTATGCGTCAAGGAGAAACCGAGGAAATTCAACAATTTCTACGCCAGGCCGGAGTTAAAAATTTACATGTTTATGATGCCAAAGAGGCCTATTTTAAGGCGCTTAAGGATGTTTACGACCCGGAACAGAAACGCAAAATTATTGGGGATAAATTTTTAGAAATTCAGCGGCAAGTAGCCAGCGAATTAAAACTTAATTCCGATGAATGGATACTGGGACAGGGCACAATTTATCCGGATACCATTGAAAGCGGGGGCACTAAAAACGCGGATAAAATCAAAACGCATCACAACCGTGTCCCTGAAATAGAAGCCTTAATCCGCCAAGGGAAAATTATTGAGCCGCTTAAGGAATTGTATAAGGATGAAGTGCGCTCCGTAGGTGAAAAACTTGGGTTGCCGGACAAAATGGTACATCGGCATCCTTTCCCTGGTCCGGGCTTGGCTGTACGCTGTTTATGTTTAGAAGAGCCTTTTCCTGATCCCGAAGCCGAGCAAGTTGAAAAAGCAATCAAGCAGGAATGGAGCCAGGAGCAAGATTTGCAACCCGTGGTTTTGCCAATCAGAAGTGTGGGCGTGCAGGGTGATGAAAGGACTTATCGACATCCGCTTTTAATTAATCCTATTTTTAAGCACGAGTGGAATTATTTGCGCGAAATTTCCCCAAAAATCACCAATCGTTTTAAGTCTGTTAATCGGGTAATTTTGCTTGTGGCCACGAAAAACAGCGAAAAGGTCGAAAGTTTTTCCGTGACCCCTGGTTATTTAACCAAAGAGCGAATTTTAAAACTTCAAAAAGCCGATAAGCTGGTGATGAATTTTATTGAGCAAGAGGATTTCGAGAATAAGGTTTGGCAATGCCCAACCGTACTTTTGCCCATTAGTATTAACAGTAAAGGGCAAGAATCCATTGTTTTACGCCCGGTTAGTTCCACTGAGGCCATGACCGCTAATTTTACGGAATTGGATTTTGAAAAGGTGAGAGAATTGGGAAAAGAAATTTTAGCTATTCCCGGTATTTCCGCGGTGTTTTACGACCTTACCAATAAGCCACCGGGGACGATTGAGTGGGAATAAAGAAATTTTCTTGACTTCCAAGGATAATCTAAGTAAAAATTATTCCTTATCTTTTTAAATTTAGAATTATGGGATATAAATCTAAAGATTCTCCGGATTCGAGAGATGTCCCTGATGAAATATGTCAGGTATTTAAAAAAGCCGCACAATCTCAATTTGATTTGTACGATTTGTTAAGACATGTAGCCATCTCGGTTTTTGATAGCAATGACGAAGTAGAAAGGGCTATGGTTGAGGGGCAGGAAAATCCTAGGTTTAGTTATCTCTTACGTGAGGGAATTTTAGCGAAATCTGAAATTGATACAGTCCTTACTTGGGTTTTTGATGGCAATGTTCAATATTCCCAGGATTCAGGTTTAGTCTTTAGGAAAAGTAGCTGGGGTTTAAGCGATTTTGCTTTTGATCGATTAGCTAAGTTGGGGACTATGGGAACAGATGTTCCCGATGCAGACGCGCCCGCATTAGCTACAGCAAGGTCTGATTTCTCAGGCGAAATACTAATAGTTGTTGCAGCCAACGAAGCACCCGAAAAAGAGTCTGAATCCCTATAACCATACCATTACTCCTCCGGCCACGAGCGGGACTAGAACATTGTCATCGAGTTCAATGCCGATTTTTAGATCCCAGGTTTCTACGAATAAGGCCGCAGCGCTAGCCAAAAAAGCCGTAGTAAACGGCACAAAAAAGAAGGCAGCCAAAGACGCGGCTCCGATTCCCATCAAGGCGCCTTCTAGGGTTTTTTTTCGATTGTAGGGAAGATAAATTTTTCCCAAATAGCGTCCTAAAATATTCGTTGTAGAATCACCTATGGCCATGATTGCAATTGCGGCTAAGGCTATGGTTTTTGGGAAAAGAAGTATGCTCAAAAGCGCTCCGAGCACCATGTAAAAAGAACCTCTTCCCGGAAAAGTTTTGCAATGTTTTGGTCGCTCAAAATAAGCCAAAAGATTTTTAATAATCGGAATTTCGAAACGCAACGAGAGTAAAGATAAAAATCCACCTAAAATTAAAACCCAAAGCAGCATCCTGGGCGAAATTAAATCAAGATAATTAAGAAAAATAATTCCAACCCCAATAACTGCATGTCCGATTTGTCGGCGCAGTTCAAATTCGTCTTTAATATGAGTTTGCAACCAAAGCGTTATTTTATATTTATTTTCTAGATATAAAATTAAATACCCTAGGCCATATCCCAAAAATGCCCCGCCAAGCACGTCGCTGACGTAATGAACTCCCACATAAACTCGACTCCAACCAATTAAAATTGCAAATAAAAACCACATCCAGCGATAGCGGCGTAATCTGCCTGTAAAAAAAGGCAAAGCTGAAAACACAAAAGCCGTGTGCATGCTGGGGAAGGAAAATCCTTCGGCTGTTTTTAAGGCTATAATATTCCAGGTTTCGTAAGGTCGAGGGGAGGCAAAAACCCATTTTAACAAAAAACTTGCCTCTAGTGATGATAAAAAGGTAAGAGTTATTAAGATAAACGATTCCGTTAGTTTTTTATCCAGAAGCATAATAAAAAAAAGAATTACGCCAAAAAGCAGCCCAAAATCAGTCAAAAACAGCATCCAGGGATTAAGCCAAGGCATGCGGTGCTCCGTAATTCCAGACAGCAAAGAATGATCTAAGAAAAAAGATAGTATGAGGGCGCAAAACGACAAAGTCACTAAATTTTTTTTCATGAGTCTATTTTATGACAAAATTAACCCATCTGCACTTTTTCTACTTCGGTAATTGGTTTGCCGAAAAAACGCGATCCCAAATTTTTAAATTTATCCACATCCCCTGTAGTCATAAAGTGAATTTTTCCCTGTAAATTTTGGGTTAAAATTTTTTCGATTTCCGGATGGCGTTTTAAATAGTTTTCTAGACTTGAGGCTACTACAAGTCCGGTGTCCGGAATCGCAACTTGTTTATTCATAACTTGTCTAAATTGTTTTTGCATCAGCGGATAATGGGTACATCCCAAAATTAAGGTGTCAATGTGGCACGATTTAAGAGGTCGTAAATATTTGCGTAGAATCATCTTAGCTTCTGGCTTTTGTTCCCAGCCCTCTTCAATAAAAGGTACCAACAAAGGACAAGCCTGTGCGTAAATTTTACTACCTGGACGCAATTTTTTTAATTCATGGTTATAGGCCTCGGAATTAATCGTGGCTCGCGTTCCCACAATTCCAAAATTCCCATTTTTGCTGATTTTTACGGCTTTTTCCGCTAGTGGGAAAATTACTCCCAGGATTTTTTTATCTGTTATTTGCGGTTGACGCAGATAATCTTCTTGTAATTGACGAAGAGCCACGGCCGAAACCGTATTACACGCCATAATAATTAAACGCACGCCTCGTCCAAATAAAAAGTCCACCGCTTGCCTGGAATAGGTCAAAATTGTCTCTTTATCATGCCCCCCATAAGGCGCCCGAGCGCTATCACCCAGATAAAGATATTTGTATTGCGGTAACTTAGAAGCAAGCGCTTTTAGCACAGTTAATCCGCCATACCCTGAGTCAAAAATTCCAATCATATCTCAACTCTATCACATTTAGTGGCTATAAGGAGAAAGTCTACAGCTCAAAGTATTGCTCAAAATACTAAATTATGTTAAAATATTAAGATAGTTTAAAACTAAAAATAAAAGCCTTAAATTTACCCACTTGTTTTATGGATTTACAGTCCGCCATTCGGCTTGTTGAGGAAAGTCCAAATTATGATGAGTTTTCTAAGATAAAAAAAATTTTCAAGGATCGCATTGAGGATCTAAAGGAAACTGATTTTACAGAAAAAGGGATCTGCTATTATTATTTATTGCGAATTGTTTTGCGTTCCCATTTAATGTACGAAACCGAAGAATGTCGTACCTATTTAGAGGGTATGGACAAGGAATTTAGAGGACAATTTGAAAAATATCAGAAAGATTTTAAGAAATTTGATCGCAATGAAATTTTTGATTTTTTTAAATTAATGGAGCGTTCTTACGGTTCTCTGGAAATTATTTTTAGGAAAAAGGATTTCTTTGAAGAAGAAAAATATGCATATCAGCAAAAAATGTGGTACCGGCAGCAAAAATTTTGGACTCAAAGAAGAATTTGGAGCTGGTTTGAATATGCTTTTTTGGGTGCAACCTCAAGTTACGGAAATAGCTTTATTAGGTGGGGTCTCACGGCTTTCGTTTTTGCAATAAGCATGGCGGGTATTTATTATTTAAGTGATTTAAGTAAGACCCATGAATCCATGCGTATTGTAGCTTCGGCGTCTCTTTCCCACTGGTATGATTATGTTTATTTTTCAGTTGTGACGTTAACTAGCTTGGGAATTGGAGATTTTGTACCTCGTGTGCTTGTGGATAAAATGTTAGTTTCCGCGGAAGTCTTTTTTGGGTTTATTATGCTGGGAATTTTTATTAGCTTGATTCAAAAAAAGATGTGATGTGAAATTGCAATGGACTTTTGCCGATGCCTGTTTACGTTCCAAATAAAATCAGTGATTTTGTAATCACAAAAATATTACTCAATAATTTCCATAAAATAGAAACTCCGAATAAATTTTGTAAAATAAAAGTATCAACCAAAATCACCGCGATAAAATATTTAACTCCATTCATTAAAAAATGCTGATATGCGCCGTAATATTGCTGCGGGATAAAAATGCCGATAATTTTAGATCCGTCCAAGGGAGGCAGGGGAATTAAATTAAAAATAGCTAAAATCAGGTTTAAATCGAAAATAGCCCCAAATAATTGGGCTAGAGCCGGGCTTGTCCCTTGCAGAGAAACATATTTATAGGGCAAGGAAATGGCTAAAGCTAGAAGAATATTTGAAACTGGGCCGGCCAGAGAGACTAAGGCCGAATCTCTCTTGGGGTGATAAAGGTTATTGGAATTTACCGGAACCGGCTTGCCCCAACCTAATCCCACCAAAAAAAGCATAATTGTGCCAAAAAGATCCAAATGAGCTAAGGGGTTAAGGGTCATTCGTCCGTGATATTTGGCCGTTGGATCACCAAAATAATTGGCCGCAAACGCATGAGAAAATTCATGAATCGTGATGGCTATAACTAAGGCGATAATAAAATAAATATCAATTCCCATTGGCTTTCAGTATATCATAAAATACGGCAGCTAAGATTTTTGTCCCCTCGCAAAAAACCATTTTTTCTTAATTAAGAAGACCTTATAAAAAAGCTCAAAAGATGTTAATATTTTATTACTCTTATAGTGCTACTTCCTTTTTTAAAGTTTTTTAATTCGCGTAAATGAGCCTTAAATTACCCCTTTTTTGCGTCAAAACTCTTTTATTTTTTTCGTTTTTATTTATCGGAAGTTTGATTGATAGCCAGGCAACAGTTTATGCTGGTGTTTATGATTCAAATTATACCCTGGAAACCGAACATTTCGTAATTGCTTATGAATATACGGAAACGCAGGATCAAGCTCAAAAAACCGCTGATGAGCTTGAAAATATCATTTGGGAAAAAGAAATTAATGATTTGGGCTTTAAAAGTCCCTTGAGGCACCAAGGTGATAAATTTCGAGTCTATATTGACGATAACAACGAGGCAATAAAAAACCCTAAAGTTCTAGGTGTAACAGTGGCGTCTAGCGACGGTGAAATTTATATTGCGGTTTCTGAAAGCATTACGGACTGGAATACTTATATCGATACCCTGGCTCACGAATTTTTTCATGTTATTCAATATCGTTATTTGAGTCCAGATGGTGCTAGTTTTCAAGGCGCACCTTCTTCTAGTTTTGAATCTGGGGCAGTGTGGATAGAAAGCAAGGTTTATCCTGAGATTGATGATTACGCTTCTTATATGAATGTTTTTTTAACCCAGCCAAACGGGTCGATTTTTTTAGGAGCACGACCCGGATTATCTTATTGGGAATATTCCTTATCGATCTGGGTTGAATGGGTTCAGGAAAATTTAGGAACACACGTTGTCAATAATTTTTGGCAAGAATTATATACTCTTTCTACTCAAGAATACGATATAACCAACTCTTTTTATCCTTATTTAGTTTATAACCGAATTATTTCTTGGGAAAACCACACTTTGTTGGAACTTTTTCATAAATTCACTATTGCGAATCTCAATACAGATCAAAATTACGCCATTGGTAAAAATCTAAACGATGTTGTTCCTATTACAACTTACAACGCCTACCCGGTCTTAAATACTGGTACTAACTACGTTTCTTTATTTGGTAGTCGCTATTTTAATTTTTATCCTGAAAGCTCAACCGGTAATTTGAAGTTTACCCTTACTGGCGATCCTTTGGTTGGGTATTTAATTAGTTTGGTACCCCTTGATTCCACTGGAAAAATTTTACACGAGAAGGTAGTCACAAAATTAGTAACGGTTGGAAGTAGTACGGGTACTATTATTCTGGAAAATGCCCAACAATACAGTAAAATTATCGGGATTGTTTCTCCTGTTGATTATCAATTTTCGGATCTAGATTTGAGTACGGAAATTTTCCAGATAGATAAAACTTTTTCTTTTGAGGCGGATTGGGTTACCGAAGCGCCGGAGAAGATTATTTTAGATAAAGTTACTATCCCTACGATTTCCCCATATCCCGATCTTTCTACTACCCACAAAAATTATAAGGCTATTACCTACTTAACAGCTAAAAAAGTTCTTCAGGGTTATCCGGATGGTACTTTTGGGCCAGATAAAAGTATTAATCGGGCTGAGTTTTTTAAAATTGTAGTGGCTTCTTTAAATATTAATATTGATGCGCAAATTTATAATAATTGTTATCCTGATGTTCATGAGGAATGGTTTGCCCCCTATATTTGCTATGGAACGGAGCAAGGTTGGATTCAGGGCTATCCAGATGGTACCTTTAAGCCTGAACAACCAGTTAACAAAGTTGAGGCCATTAAAATGTTGTTAGAATCCCGCGGAATTTCAATCAGCGATTTAAATCTTCTAGCTTACAATATTCCACCTTATACCGATACGCTGACAGACGAGTGGTATTATCCGTATCTTGAAATTGCGTATGGGCTAAAATTATTAGAGGAAACAGGCGAGATGTTTAACCCCGATGCCTACCGAAATAGGGCTGAAGTCTCAGAGGAAACTTTTCGTTTAACTACTTTACTAGATGCTCAAAAAGTAACGCCTTATCCTATTTTTTATTGCAGCCTAGTTGATGAACAAGTCATTGATTAATGGTTGTGGAACAATAAAAAAGGAATCCTCAGGATCCCTTTTTTTACTTGATTGCACTCCTTCGTTTAAAAGTTTTAAAAACTAATATCACCTTCAATTGAATTTTGCCCTAAATAAACCCAGGTACTAGGGTTTCCAGGGTCTGAGGCGGCATAAATATCAACATTTTCGGTGCTATCTCCAACTTCATTAACTATTATTCCATCCACGTCTGTGGCCAAATCCACATCGGTTTCAAAGACCGCAAATCCCGAGCCCAGTGAGGTATAGCCAAATTCTCCACTTGAGCTATAATCTGGAGCATTCACCATGGCCTGAATCCCATCATGTCGATTGCAGCGATTATCGTTTTTAAGTACCCAAGTTACCGGAGAAAAAAGGTAAGAAACAGTTGCCTCTTTTTTTATAATTGTCACCGAATCCACATCTGGGCCTGGATACATTTCGCAAGTGCTACTGGTAGTAACATCGCTTTTACTAACTAGGACAAGATAGGGGTAGGTTGTTTCGGAAGCAGGATAAAGAGTTTTGTTATAAAGATGAGAATTGTAGAGAGTTGCCCTGGAAAGCATGGCTGCAAATTGAGCGCGATTAACCACGGTATTAGCTTCAAAATAAGATCCGTCATCATGAGGTACACCAGTTATAATTCCCATACAGCCCATTAAGCGAGCCGTGTCATAGTACCAAGATGTTGTATCAGTTAAGTCTTTAAAAACAGAGGCGCTACAGGATTCGCCTAAGATATTTTGATAATAACTAAGTAACATTTCCGACCCACCTAATGCCCTGGCTATGACCGTGGCTGCTTGGGCTCTGTTTAGGGTTCCGGTTGGGTCAAAGGTCTGATTGTCAGTGCCAGTCATAATTCCTAAGGTATTAAGGTCACAGGCTGGCTCTGCATACCATTCACTTTGAGGAACATCTTTGTATTGATTAACGCAGGTTTGAGTATCGCTAATTAAGCCGCGGTAATCCATGACCGCTCTTACTAATTTAGCGGCTTGAGCACGAATAACGGGTTGATCGCCATTGAAGCATTGTCCGTTGCCGTTTACGCAAGGCATCCCAGACCAATAACTGGAACTAATAGACGGTGCATACCAATCGCTGGAATCTACATCCTCAAAAGTTTCTTCCACGTAATCCTCTTGGTCAGAGTTAAGTTGATCTTCTTGAGTGGCTTCTTCGTCACTTACTTGGTCGGTGTTTTCGATATCCACAGGAGGATCTTCCGTGTTTTGGTTAGCTTCTTCGGTTGAGCCATCATCAACTTGAGCAAGATAAGTTAAAATTTGCTCTTTTAAATCATTAAGTTCGTGTTTAGCATAACGAGATCGACCTGATTCTGCCCCTACAAAATTTATTGAATAGCCATCTTCTGTCCAGTAACCATCGCTAGTAACCACATAAATTATATTTCCTGAAGAATCCACGCTATAGGCTGATTGTCTGAAATTAGCATGGATTTCACCGCCATAAGTGTCAGCGTTATCCAGTAAATGATTATCTTGATAATCTGAAGCCACCGTGCCGCTAGGGTAGAACCAAACTCCGTCAAAAATAAGAGTTTGTTCAACCGTAAGATTATTTACCGCAACATTTCCTCGATAGTCTTGAAACATGAGCTCACCACCTTTTATGGTGTAAGCGTGCCCAACCAAAACGCTATCCAAAACTGGAATTTCCCCTCTTCCCCAAAATGCCCCTATTGTATTATAGGTTGGATCCAATCCATAGGCTGAAAGATCTTCGTCAGGCACATACATTAGTCCTAAGCGCAGGCCTTTATTATTAGCTCCATCAGTTATTACATATTCTCCGTCAAAAACAAGTTCTGGGGTTAACTCTTCAGGGTTTTGGCCTAAAGTGCAGGTTGTTGCTCCGTTTAAGCAGGATTGGACTAAAGTCGCTAATTCTTGTGCTTCCTTTGTGCTGTAAATCGAACGTCCTGATTCAACAAGGCTAAAATCAGTTTGAATTGCTTCGGTCTCGCTATCTTCGGAGTAAACTGTCCAATACCCTTCTCCGATTGGGACTCCTAAGTCATTCATGCGAAAATTAATCACTAAATCACCTTGAGGAGTATCAGGATTACCCCAATACCATTGTCCGGTAAAAATATAGGTGTCTGCTGTGTCCCCTGCGGTTATATCGCCTAGGACATAAGAATCAACATAAGGCCCAACATCTCCTTTGCGGTAAAATGCACCGCCAGCTCGCTCAACTCCATTGACGGTTAAGGCTACTAATCCTAATCGCCAAAATTCACTTTTGTCGTTGGTTAGTAAAATATATTCGGCTGACAGAAAATTATCCGCCGTAATTTGTGACGGAAGGTTATCTCCAAAGGCTGCTGACCCCTGTGTTGGAAGCCATAAAGCCACTAAGGATACCATTATAAAAAAACCAAGAAAGCGTTTAAGGGAAAACATAAAATAAAGGGTTAATAATATAAAACTTGATTTTTTTGTTTATTTTTTAAATTGGTGTTTATCCCACGGGTATTTTATCAGAAATTTTCCCTAAAACCTACGGTATAATTCAAGTTATCTGTATATTTGGACGTTTTAGGCTAACCCGAAGTTTCAAATAAATTATAAAAGGTCTTGCCAAAGTAGTAAGCTAATAGTATGCTCCTCCCGCTATGTCTAATATTTGCGAAAAATGCGGTAAAAGACCAAGGGTTGGTCACAATGTGAGTTATTCTCAACGTAAAACCAAACGTAGATTTATGCCAAATTTAGTAATTAAGAGAATTTGGATGGCGGCTAAAAAAAGTTTTATACGCTGCAAAGTGTGTACAAGTTGCTTGCGAACCATGATGAAGAAGATGTAATATTTCGGATGTCTGGAATAATCAAAAGTATTCCCAATATCTGGTTTTTTGTAGGTATAATTTTTATTATGGAGAGATGTCCGAGTGGTTTAAGGAGCACGCTTGGAAAGCGTGTGTATGGGAAACCGTACCGAGGGTTCGAATCCCTCTCTCTCCGCCAGCTAATACAAATCTGCTCAAGACGACCACTTCTTCCGCTTCCCGATGCTCTTTTTTCTGATTCTTTTCTTAGATATTCTTTTTCAAGCTGTTTATAAAATTTTGCGTTGACAAGTTGAATTAGGGTATTATAATACGATCTTAAAAATAATTTAACAATATGATATCAGCCTACAGACACCCAGCGGGCAAGGCAGTTGTAGAAGTTGCAGTAACTGTAAGCCCAGAGGTTAAAGCTGCTGCTGTACAAGTAGTATTGTCAGATGGTGAAGTAGAAGTTAACGAAATTTTGAGTGGCCGAATAGGTGAAACTCTTGCATTGGCGCAAAGATTACTTGCCTCAGTAGGTATCATAGATATTAGGGGGCCATTACTAGGGGCACAAGAAGGCGATGAGGTTGCTGTTGACGATAAACTCCCCTCAGAACAGGTTGAGATGATTGATGCAAGGTTAATATCTTTAGTTGTTGACCCTGTCAACGCCCTCTCGGAAGCTCAACGAACTGTAAAAGGCAAAGTTCGTAGCGGTGAAGAAATTGCCAGAGCTATCCCAGATGTTGAGGCATTTTTGGATGCAGTTAGCCGTAGAAAAGATGGGAAATTCTTTGAACTGAATGAGGCAGGGCAATTGGTAATTGAAGATGGATGTCCAGAAGCCTATGGATTAGGTGATGATTTTCCTACAGCAAAGATGAGACAATCATGTATTTGGTATCTTGATGAGCAGGGAGTAACCCAATCTTTGCAAGGCGAAGAGCTATACACGGTAAAGGAGGTAGATGGAAAAGAATTTGGGGTAAGAGGCAAGGTACAGGTTCTTGAATTAACCGATGCTGCTAAAAAAGTAGTGCCAACTATGGCGAGCGGACTTCCTACCCTCAAATGGTGGGATGATGAAGAGCGACATAAGGGCGAATATGCTCGCATGAACACAGGTCATCTTGAACGACGAACATATACTTGGACAGATGACGATTCTCTTGGCTGTTTGCGCGCTCGTATTGCTAGTTGGGTTGTTAATTATGGGTGCGTGTCCTCGAATGTGTTCCGTTCTTACTATCAGTGTGACTATCTTGGGTCGCGCGGCGTGCTAAGGGTCAACTTGAACCTTAAATCTTAGTTTTTTTGATATACTCACATCAACTGTGAAAAGTAACCTCGTCTACGATTTTACTTTCAGGTTAAAATATCAAAAAAGCCCTACTTAAAATTAATAGGGCTTTTAAGTTACAAAAGTTTTAATTTTAGAGCTCAGAAGTGTCACTTTCGACACCATCCAAAACAGCCATTCCGTCTTCCCCAGAATTTACATCATCTACTAGGGAATTTAGGTCATTCGATAATTGGGATAAATCATCCTGAGTTACGGTGGTGGTTGATCCACATCCGAAACTTAACAAAGCAATCATCAGAACAAGTGCTCCTAGGAAAATTAATTTAATTTTTTTCATTAGATTTTAAGGTTAGAAAATAACAAGAGATAAGAATTTACTTTATTGTAAACAGACACTTTCTAATTCAGCCACGTCTTTGGCTAATTTTTCAGCAATACTGGTTAGGCTTTTTACAGAGGCTTTTGTTGCCTCAATATCTTCATTAGCTAGGGCAGTTTCTAGGGCTGTAATTTCTGTAGCTAATTCACTTCTTAGGGTAGTAATTTCGCTTGTTAGCTCGGTTTGATCAGGACAAACTGTAACTAGGGAATCTGCATATTGATCAATTTCACTTTGAAATTCTTGAAAATAAGCTAATTGGGCTTCAGCTACATCAAAGGTTGCACTAGTAAGGATAGCGGAAAGATTTTTTTTGAATTCTGTGTTAACCGGGGCCATTTCTTCGTAAGAAGTAGTAGCTTCAAGAGTGGTTTTATAGGTATTTAGAAGGGCTAAAACATCTGTTAATGCTTGATTTACGATAGGATAAACTTCAGCGGAGAGATTTCTGTTTGCTAATTTAACCTGGGTTTGTTCAAGTCGATTGATCGTGAGATCAGTTAAATTAAGGATTTTGCTTTTGGTAACATCATAATCAACATTAGCTTCCAGCGCTGCTTTGATGTTATCTTGACGGGTTGGAGTGGTGGTTGTGGTGTCATCTTGAGCGAAAACCAATCCCGAAACCGAAAGAGTAAGGAGGATACCAACCATTAAACGAGAAAATATTTTCATAGTTTTAAGGTTAAAAAGTAAATAAAAGTATAAAATGTGAAATAAAAACTAAATGCTTAACTCCTAGAGCTTGCAAAGCTTACACCTAAGCTAGGGAAGAGGCAACTGATCATTGGGAAAATTTTAATGATTTGTTAATTTTTTTGAAAGGTTATTTTCATACCCGATATGCTATCCTTGGAAAAGAAATTTATGAATTTCCGATGTTAGACAGGGGAAGAAGATAAAAACTATTTACCATTGCTTCAAAAATATCTTGAAAAGAATTGTCGGTCGTAGAGGTATAGGTGTAGCTAATAATATAAACAGTTCCCTCCACAAGCGTAAATATAGACATGACGTTTCCTTGTAAAGTTTCATCGACTGAATAACTGCCGAGGAGGTATGCCCCGTCATAAGAACCCACCTTTCTTACTCCTCTTTCAAGCAGTTTATAATCAGGAAGGGCTTTTAGTAGTTGGCCATAAGCTGCGTCTCCATATTGTTCCAGGGTTACCCCCTCGTAAGCAGAGATATCTTCTAGGGAAAATACCACATTTTCCGTAAAATCACCCGGGGAATTTTCTTTAACCGGACTACTAAACATAGCTGGTATTAGTTGGCTAACAGCTGCCACTTGCCAATCTGAAGGGTAATCAATTTTGATGCCTAAAGCATTTTGCGTAAAGGTATTAAAACCAATGGTTGTGGAGGCTTGAGTACTGTAATCCTGATAATCAAAATTAACCGCCCAATCAGGTATTTCTCCAGGTGTGATGGAGTCTGGGACAGAGGAGTCTGTCGAGGGAGTATTAACATTAGATGTCTGTTGGTTAAAATACAAACCTCCGCCAACGGCTAAAACAGCCGCTAGAACAATAAAGAGAAGCGATTTCCTGGTTTGGGAAAAGGGGCTATCACCATAAAAAGGAGCCGGATTTAAGTGAGGATCATTGGGGTTTATTGGTTGTGAATCATTGGGTGGTTTTTTGGAGTTAAAACGTGGTTTTGGCGAGGGGGTATTCATGAATGTAAAATTTCAGAAAATAAAAATTCTTGGAATGCTAATTTATTCTAGCATAGCTTAATTTAAAGTGAGCGAGAAATTTAAAAACAGGCTTTTTAACCCATTAAAAGCTCGTTATAATGATTAGGCGTAAAATCTGGTTTTCTCCCTTGCTAGTATGGAGAGATGTCCGAGTGGTTGAAGGAGCCGCTCTCGAAAAGCGGTACTCCGTTTACGGGGTCGAGGGTTCGAATCCCTCTCTCTCCGCCAGGGTTTTGCGCGTCACTTTTTTATTCAATGGGAGTTAATCCGGCATTTCGCATGGCTTTTTGGAGAGCTTGTTTGGGGTTTGGAGATTGTTTTACGATTTCTAGTATGCATAGAGCTACATCAATTGGAACTTTAGTTTGAGGTGCGTAAGATCTTGCCTCCAAAATTTCAACAAGCCTTTCGAGGTCTGCTAGTGGAAGGTCTTTTAACCTTGATAGGGCACGATTACGATATTGCTGCCAAGATTCACCTGTCGGGTTTTCTATTATTAATTGGTTAGCAGATGGTTGTTTTTTGTCTCCGCTAACCCATTCGCAAAACAGTGGTACTCTTTTTTCTAAGTCAGTATTTGCCCAAATTCGGATATAAGCCATTTGAGTCTTTAGAGACGAGTCGAAACTTATTCCTTCTTCTGGTATTGATTGATCTGGATTTTTAGCTAATTCATTATTTAAGTTAAGAATTATGGCATCCTGTTTTTCCCTTGAAATATGGTGATATGTCTCTAATGCAGTGGTTAAACTTTTTTCATAACGGGTTTTTTGTTGACGTTCCTCTATAATTTCAGGATCTTCTGCTTGCGAGCTTCCGGTAGTTTTTTTACGCTCACTTTCGTTTTCTGTTACCCATCTTATAAATTTCGTCAACCTTGCCTTATCGTTGCCAATCCATTCCCGGATAGTGGCAATTTGAATCGGCTTTTCTTCATATTCATTTAGTTTTTCTCCTTCTGGCTGATGCTTATTAAATTCTTCAATAACTTTAAAGCGTTGAAAGACCGTGAACCTTTGAAATCTTAACATGTTTTCAGCCAAAACTTCTTCGTGAATTGTAAAATCGCTTACTTCCTCAACAGCTTCAGTCGCAACTGCGGCAACACGTTGCGAATAATAATCAACGGGAGTTTGGGCTAACGTTACCCCTGCTAAGGTAGCTCGTAGGCGTGATTTAATTTCGGGGTTGCCCCTAGCAGCAGTTAGTAACTCTGCTACCTCGATTCCCGGGTTTAGTCGCAGATTTAGATCCCATCCCAATGATTGAAACTGCGCTGGTATTAATTTAGTTAGCCCCTGATACAAAGTGAGCCATTCTTGTAATTCGCTAGAAGTACTAGTGGACATTTCCATCCCCGTGGCGGTAACAGCTTGATAAGCAGCCAAATATAGCGATTGCCTTTGCATAGAAGCTTGTGATACCCAGACCAGGATCTCAGAAAGCGCCTGGGCAGGATTATTTTGGTTAACTTGGTTAAAAATACCCAATATTGCGGCCAAACTTGCCACTTGACCCCGATTAAGACTTGAGGCTTCAGGGGCGGCAGAGGGTGGTGCACAAAAATATCTAGGCATAGTTTGTAAATTTTAAATAGTTAGCACGGAGGGAAAGAGTAATATTATAGATTATATATAAAATAGAGCAAGGTCTGTTTTTAAGTCTTCTCTTGCTTATCCTTCTCTGGTAAACTCCAGTCGCTTTAAAAATCTTACCTGCTGTATGCTCGAATTTTTAATTATCTCAGTTGCGATTTTTGTAGGATTTTTTGTGCAAAGTATTGCTGGGTTTGCTTCCATGTTGATGGCGATGCCTTTTTTGTTGATGGTTTTAGATTTAAAAGAGGCACTTGCGCTGGGGGCTGTTTTTTTGGCTTTGTTTTCTTTAATTTTAATTCCTAAAAATTGGCGACATATTGATAAAAAGATTTTCGGAGAGGTGGGACTCGCCATTGTTTTTGGTTTTATAATTGGATTTCAGGTACTTAAATATGGTAATCCGTTGATTTTAAAAAAAGTCTTAGGGGTCTTTATTTTAAGTTATGTGGTTTATTCAGCCCTAAAAAAAGGTAGGATTAAATATTTTGAAAAAAAGGGTGTTCTTTTTGGTTTAGTTGGCGGATTTTTTACTGGACTTTTCTCTAGTGGTGGACCTTTTATCGTTACTTATATTAGGAATAAATTAGATAAATCAGCGGTAGTTAGGGGAACAGTTATCGGAGTTTTTGGAATTATTAATTGTGTGCGAATCCCCATGTTAATTCAAAGCAAAATTCTAACTTGGGATGTTTTTTTTAAGGCTTTACTTGGAATACCAGCTTTCTTACTAGCTCTGTATTTAGGACATTTGTTTTACAATCGGCTCAATGAAAAAGCCTTCCAAAATATCATTCTTGGATTATTATTTATATCCGGAGTCTTAATTTTGATTAAATAATGGAACTTATTCGCTATAAAAAGGCTTATTTTGATTTTGAAATCCTGGAAACCTACGAGGCTGGATTGGTTTTGCGCGGTTATGAAGTTAAGGCTATTCGCCATAAAAATATTAACTTAAAAGGAGGTTACATTCTTTTTAAGCATGGTGAAGCCTGGGTAGAAAATATTGACATTGGCGCTTATCAAGCTAAAAATCAGCCACCGGAAGACACTCATCATCCGCGTAAGCTTTTGTTGAAAAAAGCCGAAATTGCTAAGTTGCTCGCGCATTCCGAAAGTCCGGGATTAACAGTTGTTCCTTTAAGAATTTTACTTAAAAATAATCGCATTAAGCTTGAAATTGGGCTCTGTCGTGGTAAGAAAAAATATGATAAAAGAGATACAATTAAAAAAAGAGATCTGGATCGCGAAATTAGAAAATCTGTAAAACTAAGATAAAATAGTAGGTGCTAATCACCAACTCTAGGATGCCACATCACTTCTGAGCTCTCCTACGGCGGGTAGGCAAAACCTTTCTAAAAAATCAAAAAACATGAACTGCAAAGCAGCTCACCAAAGAATCCTCAAAGGACTTCAAAATTATCTTAAAAAAAGTGGGCACAATAAGGTCGTACTTGGTTTAAGCGGAGGAGTTGACTCCGCCTTAACTTTTAAATTGGCCATTGATGCTCTTGGCAATCGGTCGGTTGCAGTTTTGATTATGCCGGAATTGGGGTTAACTGACGGAAAAAATATTGATCATGCCAAAAAATTAGCTTCGTTTTTTAGAGCTAAAACCTATTATGTGCCAATTAACAACTTAATTACTGATTTTGCTATTACAGCCTGGAAGCCAAATAAAATTGCGCAGATGAACACTAAAGCGCGTATTCGGTCTGTGCTTCTTTATAATTATGCTAACACGAATAACGCTTTAGTTTTAGGAACTTCCAATAAAAGCGAATTATTATTAGGATATGGCACTAAATATGGTGATTTGGCCGCTGATCTTGAGGTGATAGGTAGTCTATATAAGACCGAGGTTTATGCTTTGGCTGAATTTTTAAATCTGCCGGAGGAAATTTTAAAAAAAGCTCCGACTGCGGAATTAACCGCCAATCAAACCGATGAAAAAGAATTAGGCGCAAGTTATACGATTTTAGATCAAATTTTAACTGGGTTAGAATTAAAAAAATCCTTAACTAGCCTGGTCAAAGCTGGATTTTCCCTGGAATTAATAAAAATAATTCAAAAGCGCATTTTAGATAATAGTCATAAAAATAAAATGCCGCCGGTGCTGTAATTTTTTTTAATCTGCTTAAGCTATTTTTTCTCGTCTGCGGAAGATTAAAAATCCTAGCAGAATTAAAGTTATTCCTCCACCCCCAATCGCCAACCAAAAGCCGAGTGAATGCGGTTTATTAATAGCTTCGGAAACTCCAGTTAGCAGAACTTCAAAATTAATATTAATTGCCGAGGTATAAAGATTGTCATTGGGGTTAACCGCGTAAATAAATAAATCGTGCAGCCCTTCTTCCAAGGTTTCAGGGGCATTAACAATAAATTCTCCAGAATCAGTATCAACCAATAAATTAGAGGTTAGACTTTTACTTTGCCAGGTTGTAACTACTTCATAACCTTTTTTGGCAATTCCATAGAGATAGGGCTTATTATCGGCTAAGCGAATTAATTTTAAGCGATCCAAGTCGATTTCTACTTCATTTAATTGCTTAGGTTCAATTATTTCCGAAGCTAGGTCAGTATTAATTGTTATCTCGTAAGGGAGACTCTCTTCTTTAATATTTCCAAAACGATCCAAAGAGCGCACAATTACCAGGTATTCGCCATTGTCGAGATTAGGTTGCGCTAGAAATTTTCCAGTTTCATCCGTGGCGACATTTTTAGTTAAAATTTGTTCTTCTAATCCAAATAAATTAGCGAATAAGGCAGATAAAAAGCTCATTTCTTCGCCTTTGTCCTTGGGGATAATGATCATAATCACATTAGAATCTGGTTCCGAAACCCCTTTAAAAATTGGATTTTCATCTGCAAAAGTTGCCATTTCATTATTTTCTATATTGGAAATTTTAGTTTGATAGAGTTCTTCTTGGGTTGTCGGGCTGGTGGGGCTGGTTTTATAGTCAAAAATTTCCGCCCCGTCCTTAATGCCATCACCATCAGTATCAGGAGAAGTAGGATTACTTCCGTACCGCATTTCGTCTGCATCCGTAAGTCCATCGCTATCGCTATCCGTCATTTCAAAACTGAGGAGGATTGGCTTATCAATACCTTGAATTTTTTTGGGTTCATTATAAGCAATCTGTTTAAGTTCTGGATATTGTTCTTCCCATTCATCTGGAGCTCCATCCAAGTCGCCATCAATCGGAATGTTGTAAATATCTAAGGGATCGCTTCCGGAAGCTATTTCAACTGAATCTTTAAATCCATCCCCATCGGTATCCCAAAGGTTAAATTTAGTCCCATAATCAAGTTCGGCAGCATCGGGAAGTCCATCGCTGTCAGTATCATATTTATTGGGGTCGCTCCCAAATTGAAATTCTTCGCCGTCGGATATTTTATCATTATCAGAATCCCATTTTCTCAAATTAGTTCCCATTAAAAATTCTTGTTTGTTGGTTAAGCCGTCATCGTCATCGTCATCGTCAGGATTAAAATTTTTATTATCTTCAGCGTAGGCTTCTTCATACCAATCAGGGATACCATCCCCATCTTCATCATCAGAGATCAGGCGATACATCGAATCTTCGATGGCAGCTTGGCGAGTAGTTGGGGTTATTGGAATTTGTGGAGATAAAACTGGCGGAGTTAATTCAGGTGAGCTGCTAGTTGTTACATTATCGTCAGTCGGTTCTGATTCTGTTTCTGGTGAGGTTTCCGAATCAATTTCCGGATTAACAATATCTGTAGTTTCGGTAGTTTTTATGGGTTCAGGAGGTTGGGATTGAGTTTGTTCTTGGGGTTCAGAAGGTTCAGTTTGGGAAACGGAAATAGGGGGAGGAGTTGAAATGGATTCTTGTTCTGGTGGAAGAGTTTGCGGTTCACCAATTTCATTTGGTTCATCTTCTCCGGATAAAGAAGAACCGCCCTCTTCGTCTTCAGTTTCTATTTCGCCACTTAAGGCATTAGAAGATGAAGTAGAGGTGGTTGAACTTGAACTTGAACTTCCCGATCCGCCGCTTCCCCCGCCGGAAGTAGCAATCTCGGTACTTGCTCCACTGGTACGAATTGAAGCCGAAAGGGGGCCGCTTTCATTGCCAAAATCATCAATTGCCCACAAAGCTACACTATAGGTAGTGCCTGTACTAAGAGCGGCAAGAGAAGATGAGTTTGTATTCATCGCTAAAAGAGCAGCATTATTGTCTCCGTCATATTCTGTGGCATCATTAGTTCTATTTAAGACGGCACTATTAGAGGTGCCATACCAAATTTCGTAATGATTAAAATTGGTTTCACTGCTTACCGCAGTCCATTGGCAAAGAATCGTATTTGTCCCGGTTTCTAATACCAAATTACTCATATTAAGAGGAGAAACATTGTCCAAAGTGAATAGTTCGGAATTTGCGATATCCCCTATTTCAATTCCATCATATCCCGTCACTCGAACTTGTGCAGTCGCTAAATCACCGGCTGGTACATCGGTTTTAGATAGCCAGATAAGGGTGACGGTATTTTCTTCTCCACTTGTACTCACTCCTCCAATTGGATAAGTATTGTCATTTTCTATGGTTGGAGCTGTCCCGCTGCTAACGCTTATATCCGAAGCAGATTCACTCAATGTCGCCTTGGTCCAGCCTGAACCGGTATTGTATTCCACTAAACTTTGCACATTATTCAAATCTGTATCGCTGGCAGTATAACTAATCGTCACTCGGCCTGTGCCATTAGTGGCAGAGGCTGCGGTCACGGTATTTATGGTCGGGCCTGAATTGGTGATGGCCGAAATTGTGGGTAAGATTAGCTCGTTTCCGTAACTGTCTAACGCGTATATCGAAAAATAATACGTCAATCCGCTCGTGAGCCCCGTGATTGTGGTCACTGAAGTTGACATCGTTGTGAGTAGAGGATCGTCCCCATCATCCCACTCCGTCCCATTGCTTTGATTGAAATCGCTATTCGTTGAATACCATATTTCATAATGTCCAAAATGAGTCTCCGAAGCAACTGGAGTCCAGCTAAATGCAAGAGAAGTAGTAGCCCGAGTGGTTACACTAAAAGATGAAAGCCCACTTGGAACCACGTTATCGATTGTAAAGGCATCAGAGGTTCCTGCACTGCCCACTTCTATTCCATCCAATCCAATCACTCGAACTTGGGCATTATTGATATCCGTTGTCGGGGCATCCGTCATTGCATCCCACACCACGGTCACCGTATTGGCTCCAGCAGTCGTACTCACTGCGCCTATTTGATACGTATTGTCATTTTCGACTGTCGGTACACTGCCGCTACTCACCGTGATATCAGATCCCGATTCACTTAACGTCGCCTTAGTCCACTCGCCTCCGATATTGTATTCCACACGGCTCTGCACCGAATGGTCATTGAAATCATCCACAACATAAGTAATTCGGATATCCCCTGTCCCATCCGTTGAGATTTGCAAACCAGTCACCGCGGTCATCACTGGTGATCCATTTGATGCCGCCGTAAGGGTAAGACTCGTTTCATTTCCATAATTATCAATCCCAAATAGTTTCCAGTAATACGTAAGGCCTTCGGAAAGACCGGTCACTATGGTTTCATTGGTGGCCAAAGTCAATAGGTCCGGATCATTATCATTATCCCATTCCAAGGCTGTGCCGGTTCTAGCCGCAACATCATCGGAAACCGTGCCATACCACACTTCATAATGATTAAAATTGGCTTCGCTTGTTGCCGCGGTCCATCCTAAAGTCATGGTCGATGACGTCGTGGAGCTCGATACCAATGAGGCCAATCCACTGGGCGCCACATTGTCTACCGTAAAATCACTGGAACTTGTGGCTCCACCTATTTCAATTCCATCATGGCCTGTAACACGTATTTGAGCATTACTCACATTCGCAGTTGGTGTATCGGTTTGTGATAGCCAAACTACGGTCACTGTCACTGCCCCCGAACTCGTGCTCACGGCTCCCACTTGATAAGGATTATCGTTTTCTACAGTCGGCGTTGCCCCACTGCTCACCGCCACATCCGCAACCTCCTCACTTAACGTCGCTTTGGTCCATCCACTGCCCACGTTATATTCCACTAAACTTTGCACGGAATTATCATCGCCATCATCCACAATATAACTGATCGTCACTCTTCCGGTGCCATTGGTTGCCAAGCTAGGGCTCACCGTAGAAATAGTCGGCAAACGATTCAATGTTGATGATATCGCAGATAACGTCGCCTCATTCCCAAAATTATCCACGGCAAATATTTTGAAATAATAAGTCGCCTCTGCTGTTAAGGGGCTGATTGTAGTTGCCGCCGTAGCCATGGTGGTAAAGTCGGCATCATCGCTATTGTCCCACTCTAAAGCGCTTCCACTACGACTGTTTACATCATCCAATATAGTCCCATACCAAATTTCATAATGATTAAAATTATCTTCAGAGCTCAACGCAGTCCACGATAAGTTGATCGAAGTAGAGGTCGCACTCACTTTGGCCAATGAGGCCATTCCAATCGGGTCGAGGTCATCAATGGTAAGTGATGCAGATGTCTGAGTCGTGCCATCAACACTTCCATCATTTGGCGTTACCCGAATTTGAATATCGGATTGCCTTGTATCATCCAATCCTCCCAGCCCACCATTATTACTCATACTTTTTGTATCCCAGACTACAGTCAAAGTAATTTCTCCACCATCTGTATCAATTGCATTTGCAGTTCCGATTTGATAAGTATTAGAATTTTCTAAATCTACGGTTCCACTACTAGAAGCAGCAGATACAAGATAAGGGTCTTTCCAGGTACTTCCTCCGTCATCGCTGTATTCCACTTTTAATTTCGTCGTATCGCTGTCTACATCACTTACGGTCGCAGTAAAAGTCAAATACCCACTCCCATCAGAAGCTAGACTCGTTCCCTCCCCAGGAGGAACCACACTTGGAGCTGTATTATTGATGTACGTGAGCGCTAAATTCGAAAGATCTAGCGCATCGCCGGAACTCAACAAAAAGGAGGCGATCTTTAAAGCCCCAGTCCCCACATCCGTCACCAGCTGTGACAGATAGGCGTTAATTTCATCATCCGTATTCATCTCCGTTAATATCCCGGCCGTTGCACTCGTCCATAAATACGTCGCTGTATTGAAATAGTACCAGTTCGTTCCGTCCGGTGAGAGCTGATATTTTACGCTACCATTCGTGTTAGGACCTAATGTTTCGATAAAATTGTAAAGAGATAAATAATCTAATCCAACTGTATTCATCACCCTAACATCGAGTGTAGAACCAATGGTAGTTTCTGGCTCAACAGTCGCAGACATCGCCATCACATTATACGGCTCGTGGGCATAGTGAGCCTGTACCTCAGCTAAAGACATGCTTTTGTTGTAGACTCTCACTTCATCTAATTTACCATCAAATTCTTCTCCGGTAGATCTGCGACCAAGAATTAAATTACCGGTTGAAGAGGGAGACACATTTTGCTCATTGTAGGTACCGGCTAGCGCACCATCAATATAAACCAAGAAAGAATTGGCTTCACTTTTGTCATGTGTAAGCACCATGTGATGCCACGCGGCGGCTGTATAACTACCAATAGAACCATTACTGCCAATTCCATCAATATTATAATGTAATGTAGCTGTACCTGATTGTTTCCCAAACAAAAACAAGCCACCGGAAGCTTCTCCAAAAAACCATCCCCAATCATCAGCGGCTTCGTCAACCATAACCCAGGTTTCTAAAGTAAAATCATTACTAAATGTAGTATTAATGGGTAAACCGGTAGTCATTTCATGGGTACCGGCCCCATTAAATTCGATCGCATTACCAGAAGCAAAATTACTATCTGCACCAAGCCACGCATTATCGAAAGCACCAGTATGGCCATTACCGGAAGAATCAGCGACGCTTGTGCCTGAACCTTCATCCATTTCCCATTGCGCAACCAAGCTACTATCCCCAGCATAATTATTAGTTTCAACATCATTAAAATCTGACGTAGTTGTCGCTCCGGGATTGCCATAATCCATATAAATTGTTTTTCCCGCGGTGAGTACGGACGGTATTCGCACCCAAATAGTCGCACTATCGTTCGCTGTATTATCATTTGTATAGGTCCAATCTTCGATCCAAAAACCTAGTGGCGTAGTGCCGTCACTATCGTAAAAACGAATATCAGAGCCGTCGGCCTTCGCTGTATCAAATGCCGCATCCAGGTCGCTACCACCGGAAAAATTAGCATTTATTAAAGCTAAAAAAAGATTGCCGTTTGTTAAATCTGCTCCGTACAGATTACTGATTATTATGGGTCGACGATTAGTCCAAACTTCGACATTTGTAGAAGCTACACCACCACTCACTGTAATATCAGCACCAGCTGTATAATCTTCGGCAGTGGAAAAATCATAATTTGTTTGAGTTATACTAGCATCGGTTATTGTGAAAAATTGGATGCCCTCACTCCAATCACTGTCTCCAATTGCGTTCGTATATCGTACACAAGCGTAATAAGTTGTTGATGCACTTAGAGTGCCCCCAATAGTAATAGATGTTTTATTGGTAGAATCATCAAGTGAACTCCAGGCCACACCACTATCTACACTACAATCTGATCCGGTTTGCACCTTCCAATCACTGGATGAATGAGTGCCATAGTTAGTGCTTTCAGTATTGGATGGATAAGCGCTGGCACTTAGAGAGCCTCCTGTTAAAGCAAAAGAAAAAGAATTGGGCAGCGGAAAAGTAATTGTTGGTTGGGTTGGTACAGGATAAACAAGTAAATAGGTGGTTCCGTCAGATCCATCCGTTTGATTCCCAGCGGTTGTCCCCTTTAATCCTTTGGTTACGGTAATATTTCCCAAAGTAAAACCAGAAGCATCGCTGTAATACACGGCTATGCGTCCACCACCACCACCACCACCAGTGCCAGTCCCCGCACTACCCCCATTAGCAGAAATGGTGCTTGAACCGGTTAAAACATTGGTTGTAATATAAATCGCTCCCCCTGATCCACCGCCAGCAGTCGTAGAATTTCTACCGTTGGCAGAAATGGCACCATTAACCGTTAATGTCCCAGAAATATCCAGACGGACTTTTCCGCCGCCAGAGCCACTGTCACTGGTTCCACCGTATCCGCCGCCACCAGAACCTAATAAGACCGGCGCGGTATTTACATCATAAGTTGTGGCTTGAGGGTTGGCTGACATACCTCCACGGCCACCGGCGCCACCATGAGCCGCACCACCACTGCTGTATTTACCATAACCGCTGGTAGTTTGTGCACAGATCCCGGTGCTAGTGTTTGGCCCATAGCCATTTTCATTTTGTGGTCCACCGGGACAACCCTGATAATCTGCATTAATGGCCCCTCCACTATTGATGGTAAGAGTTGCGGCCGTAATCGTCACTCCATCCGTATCTTCATCTATGTGTGTTAAGATAACTCCAGTTGAAATAGTCAACGAATTCACGGTCAAGGGATTATCCAAGGCACAATACCCATCACCACCGGTATCCGTCATGGTCACATCATCGGCGCTGGTATAACTGGCTTCCGTAATAGCCGTTGGCGTGCCAAAAGTCCCGGAACATTCAATGGTTAAGCTGGCAGCTTGAACTTCTTGAGGTTTAATTTTAGTTAGCAGGCCGGGTTGAACTAAAAAAAAGAAAAAATTAATTAAAATAAATAAAATAATTTTTTTCTTAGGAAGGAAAAGGCGCATAAATATTTAATAAATCAAAACACCGTAATCTTACCATTGCTTCCTTTAAAAACTCAAAGGAAAAAAATTGGGTTAAGGCGGAAAATAGGAGCTAAGCAGCTGGTGGTTGATTTTTACGAAAAGCTAAATAGAGAATGGTTATTACGCCAAGCCCCCCAAAGCCACCTGCCAGCCACCAAATAAGGGGGAAATTTTGAGATGTTTGGGGAATTGCGATCGCGCCTTGGGGCAATACTTCAAAATCAATATTAATAGCTGAGGTGTAAAAATTCTGAGCAGGATCTACGGCATAAACCAAAAGATCATGATTGCCTTCTTCAAGTACATTCGGAGCACTAACAACGAATTCTCCGCTATCAGTATCAGCCAAAAGGGAAGCGGTATATTGCTGACTCGCCCAGGTTGTCACAACTTCATATCCTTTCGAGGTTTTCCCGTAAAGATAAGGGCGATTATTAGCGAGACGAATCAATTTTAAATTTTTAACATCAATTTTTTCTTCATCTAATTGTTGCGGTAAAACAGGGTCAATCGTTGTCGAGGAGTCAATGGAAATATTATAAGGAAGACTTTCGTCCTGGATGTTTCCTTTACTATCTAAGGAACGAACAATAACCGTATAATCACCATTTTGGAGTGTTGGCATTGCTAAAAATTTACCCTTATCATCCGTGGTCACGCTTTGAGTGATGATTTCCTCATCGACTCCGAAAAGGCTAACCAGGAGTGAAGATAAAAAGGCTTGTTTTTTAGTATCAGCGGATTGGGGAATAATGAGTAAATTAAGAACCGTGTTGGGCGTAGAAATACCTTTTATGACTGGCGTTTTATCCGCAAACGTAACTTCATTTTTAACATTCGATATTTTAGTCTGGTAAAGGTTTTCTTTGGATGTGGCTAAAGTCGGATTTGTTTGATAATCAATCACTTCTTCGCCATCACTAATACCATCTTTGTCGCTATCTCCATCCGTGGGATTGCTACCAAAGCGCATTTCTTCAGCATCGGTTAACCCATCCCCATCACTGTCCGTCATCTTAAATGTCAAAATAAGCGGGTGATCGAGCCCTTGAATCGTTTGTGGCTTAGTATAAGTAACTTCTTTTAAATTAGGATATTGATTAGTCCATTGATCCGGCGCCCCATCGTCATCACTATCAACCGGCGTGTCAGAGGAACTTAAGGGGTCACTGCCACTGGCAATTTCTATTGAATCTTCATAGCCATCCATATCCGTATCGAGCAAATTAATATTAGTTCCAGCGCTAATTTCCTGGGCATCGGAAAGTCCATCGCCATCGGTATCATAACTATTAGGGTTACTGCCTGAATTAAATTCTTGAAAATCAGCTAATCCATCATTATCAGAATCCAGTTTTTGGAAATTAGTTCCCAATAAATATTCTTGCTGATTAGATAATCCATCCCCATCATCATCGGCCTGGGGATCAAATGATTGTTTCGTGGAAGTAGATTTTGCTTCATACCAGTCCGGGATACTATCTTGATTTTTGTCAGCTGATATTTCTTGATAAGAAGTATTTTCAGTTAAATTTTCTCTTGTTGACGCAATGACTGGCTCATTGCTGGGCTCATTATTTGTTGTGGCAACTTCCAGAGGTATTTCATTAGAGACTTCTATAGGTGTTTGGATAAGTACTTCTGTGGAATCGAGATTAATGTTCGAAGGTGTAATTTCAACAATAAAATTGATCGATTCAGATGCCGGTTCGCTTATTACTTCAATATCAGTTAACGGTTCTGTATTGATTGGTGATGATTCGGTCTCGCCGCTTAAAGAATAGCCCTCTGAATCATTAAGGTTGTCTTCCCCGCTCACGGAAATTGAATTTGGATCAATGGCCGTAGTAAAGGAATTAGTTGCATTGGCATTGCTGCTGCCATTACCGCTACTACTACCACCACCTCCTCCACTATTAGCGCTAGTTTCCGTACTACTTCCGCTGGTACGAATTGAATTAGTAGCAGTGGTGCTACTATTGCCGTAAGTATCAATTGCCCAAAGTTTAATTGCATAGGTTGTTCCAACTGATAGAGCTGGTAGTAGGGTAGTACCAGTGGTCATGGTAGTCAGATTGGAGTTATCGCTATCGTCATATTCAAGAGCGGGGCTGGTACGAGTAGAAACATCTGTCGAGTTAGTTCCGTACCAAATTTCATAATGATCAAAATGGGCTTCGGTGCTAACGGCTGGCCAGGTAACGCGAATAGTATTTGACTCTGTGCTTAACGATAGATTGCCCAATCCACTTGGTGCGGCATTGTCCACCTCAAAAGAAGCAGAAGTTTGCGATGTTCCGTCTATAGTCCCATCATTTGGAGTTATCCGAATCTGAATTGTGCTTAAATCGTTTCCAATAATTCCTCCTTCTCCTCCATTGTTATTTATGCTTTGGGTGTCCCAAACAATTGTTAGAAGCACATTTGTACTATCGGTATCAACAGCATTAACGGTTCCAATTTGATAGACATTTGAATTATCCAAATCAACGCTGCCGCTGGAAGGGGTCACAGAAACTAAAAAAGGATCTTTCCAGGTAGTGCCCGCATCGTCACTATATTGTACTTTCAATTTAGTCGCATCATTATCTTCATCGCTAATCGTTGTGGTAAAAGTTACATAACCACCCCCGTTCGTGGCTTGCGTGGGGGCAGTGGACAAAGCCGTTGCGCTCGGAGCTGAATTGTCAGCAATCGTGGTAAAATTTGACGCAAGACTCCAGCTAGTAGAGCCTACGACATTGGTATGTTTAACAAAAGCATAGTAAGCCGTGCTGTACCCTAAGGCAGTTTCTCCCTCCAATACTCCGCCGAAAGTGCCATTTGTGTCATTAATAACAATACTCGTCAGGTTAGTGGTGTCATTATCTTTATGCCAAACTGAGAATAATCCTAAAAGGTCAGTGGTGATTTTCCAGTTGCTGGATAAATGTGGTGCGCCGTCCGATGAATAGTTAGAAGAAGCAATCGTCGGATTAATTAGAACATCCAGGGCATTACCAGCTGGAGCAATAATAATCGGGCTAACGGGGACAGAAAAATTGTTAGTTGTGGTAAAACTTGACGCAATACTCCAGTTGGTAGAGCCCACGACATTAGTATGTTTAACAAAAGTATAGTAAACCGTGTTGTACTCCAAGCCAGTTTCCCCCTCCAGTACCCCGGTAAAGGTACCATTTGTAGTATTAACAGCGATGCTTGTTAAATTGGTCGCATCATTATTCTTATACCAAACTGAAAATAACCCTAAGGGGTCAGTGGTGATTTTCCAGTTACTAAATAAATGGGTAGCTCCATTGGATGAGTATTCCGAAGAAGTAAGTGTCGGGTTAATGGAAATATCAGTTGACTCATCTGCTGGGGTTAGAATAATTGGGGCAGTGGGGATAGAATATTGATTTTTTAATAAACTCCCGGTTGCTCCGGCATTTCCGCCTGAGCCTGAACCTCCGCCGGCCGTGTTGTTTTCGGCAATAGTGGTTGTTAACCAATCAGAAGAATTATTAACGTAGTTGATAGAGATTATTCCGCCGCCTCCTCCTCCTCCATCATTGCTATTACTACTATCGCCGCCATTTCCCCCGTTAGTCGTAATGGTTCCGCCTGAGCCACCTATAGTCGTTGTGCTAATATAAATACTTCCACCAGCTCCACCACCTCCACCATAAGTACTCACTACATTGCCTGCTGAGCCATTGGCCGAAAGAGTTCCGCTTAAACTAAACGTATCCGTTACCGTAAAATGAAGAATCCCTCCACCTTTTCCCCCGGCACTACCCATTCCAGATGTATTTCTACTTCCTCCAGCTCCAAATAAAACCGGCTCGGTTGTGCTGTCGTATGTTGCGCCGCCTGTTCCGGTGCTTTCTCCGGCTCCTCCAACTCCACCATGACCGGCTCCACCATTTGAAATTCCAGTGCCGCTACCTCCGCTAGTACAAACATTACTTTCATTGGGGCCATAACCGGGGTCGCTTATGGCCATTGAACCACCGCCACATCCTTTTTCATTAGCCGTAATCGTCGAACCACTATAAATAGATAAATTACTAAAAGTTGCGTTAATATTACCCGTAAAAGTACAGTTTTCTCCAAATGGTGATCCCATATTAATGGAAATTCCATCTGTAAATTCCAGTGATTCTGCGATTCCTGTGTCCGTCGCCGTAAGTGTAGAATTTGTAAAACCCAGGCTTGGGGTTGCAAATTCAATGGTGTCTGTGGAAATAGTTACCCGATCAAGACTGTTAATAGAGCTGGTTGCGGTCAGAGTTAAATCTCCCACCGAAGAAATAGCCAAGGTATCTTCAGATGATACATTGTTAATAGCCATTGAATCGGCAGTTAGCCCTAAGGAATTTACCCCGGTTCCAGAGATCGTTGTATTTGATAAATTCATATTATTTGTAGCTTGAATAATTGTATTTGCAGTCGTGACCACGATATTAGCGTTGTTAACATTCCCTAACACCTGAAGGCTTGAAAAAAGAAAATTATTCCCACTATTTTCTTCGCCGGCTTGAAAGCGAAATCCATCATACATATAAACATCCGCATCCGTGTAATTCGTTGAATCCGTATTCCAGTCAACAAAAGCAGCGGTTCCGTTAGTTCCCGCTTCTCCCATGTTAGACGAACTTGCACCGATAACATTAACTTTTGATTCTAGGGTCGTCGCCAAATTCGTTAATGAAGTTTGATAAAAATAAACGATAACTCGGCCACCTCCACCATTGCCACCATCTAAACTAGTAGTATTTCCACCCCCGCCACCTTTGGCAGTCAACGGGCCTGTCCCTGAATAGCTTCCGGCTTTAATATAAATAGTTCCTCCAGCGCCCCCTCCACCACCCGCGTCATTAGTATTACTTCCAGCTGCCCCGTCGGCAACGATAGCTCCATTATTAGTAAAAGAAGCTTCGCCTCCAAGTGTGGTAATATTGACAAGCCCTCCTCCCGCTCCACCGTAACTTTCCGAATATTCATTAGTCATGGCTCCACCAGCCCCAAATTTACTAGGGGTAAAACTATTGTCAAAGGCTGCGCCACCGGCTTGGAGTGTGGTTTGGCTATCACCACCTTCTCCTCCATGCCCAGCACCTCCACCATCAAGGTCGCCGGTGCCATTACCCGCTGCAACGCAAGTATTGGTAGCATCTGGCCCAAAGCCAGTAGCATTTGTCGCTAATGTTCCGCCTGCGCATCCTTTACCATTAACATCAATAACTCCGTTTAAAACAAAGCTAGAGGCGGTAATGGTTAATCCATCGGGATCCTGGGCATCATGCGTTAACCAAACTCCGGTTTCAATAGTTACGGAATTTGCAATAAGAGGGTTATCTAAAGAACAATAGCCGCTTCCTGTATAAATAAAAGTAAGATCATCCCCGCTGGTATAGAGTGATTCATCTACTACTGTCGGCACTGAAGAAGTTCCTGAGCACTCAATCGTATAGTTTGCTGCTTTGGCAATTTGGGAGTTAGTCAAAATGCTAAATTGCCATCCCCAAAAAGTTAGGCTTAATAAAATAAAAAAAGCGATGGGTTTTTTTGTAAACAAGAAAATAGGCTTCAAGTTCAAGAGAGAGGGAATTATTAAATAACATAATGCATCCTAAATTAATTTTAAAATAATTTCAATCAAACAAAAAAGAGCGAAGAATATCGAATTTGATGCAGTCTTTATTCCTTATAATGAAAGTTGTATAATTGCCTTAAAATAAATTTATTTGTATGTTACGCAAAACCGCTTTGTTTATCGGTCGTTTCCAGCCTTTTCATTTAGGGCATTTAAGTGTAGTTAAGCAGGCCTTAAAAGAGAATGATTTTTTAATTATTGGAATCGGGAGCGCTGAGGATAATTATTTACCAGATAACCCTTTTACCGCCGGGGAACGTTGGGAAATGATTACTAGCGCTTTGGATCAAGAAAAAATTTTTCGTGATCGTTATACGATTATTCCTGTTAGAAATATTAATAATTATGCGATCTGGGTGGAGCATGTTTCGAAAATTCTTCCTTGCTTCCAAAAAGTTTACACCGGTTCTCCTCTTGTTAAAAATTTATTTGAAAATTATGGTCGCAACGAAGTGATTGAGGTACAATTTAAAATACCTACCTCAGCGACTGAAATCCGCAAATTAATGTTGCAAGGGGAAGAATGGGAAACGCATGTTCCCCGGGTTGTGGCGCAAACGATAAGAGGTTTTAAAGGAGTTGAAAGACTGAAAATTATTACAAATTTTTATCCGTAAAATTATGAATCCGCACATTTTTAGGGCTTATGATATTCGCGGGATTGCCCATTTACCTAAGTCTGATCTATTAGTTGACCTAAATTCAGAAATTATTGAGTTAATCGGGAAGGGCGTTGGGACCTATTTGTTGCGGCATAGTGGTCCTAAAATAGCGATTGGAGGTGATAATCGTTTAAGTACCCCTGATCTTAAGGCCGCTTTTACGAAAGGCCTGCTTTCTACAGGGTGTCAGGTAATTGATATCGGCTTATCTCCGTCACCTTTACTTTATTACGCTACTTGCAAATTAGGACTGGACGGAGGAATAAATATTACTGCTAGCCATAATCCAAAAGAATATAATGGGATTAAGATAGTTGGGAAAAAGGCGCATGCTATTTGCGGCGAAGATTTACAGGAAATTTATAGAATTATCGAGGAGGAAGCCTTTAAGGTAGGAGAAGGGTCATTGATAAAAAGGAATGATATTTTTGATATTTATATCGCAGAATTAAAAAGTAAAATTAAACTAGGAAGGCCAGTGAAGGTTATTGTCGATGCTGGGAATGGTGTCACCGGGCCATTCATTCCTAAACTTTTGAGGTCTTTAGGATGTGTGGTGGAAGAGCTTTATTGTGATCTTGATGGTAATTTTCCTAATCATCCGGCTAATCCTGAAGAAGTAGAAAATTTGGCAGTTTTAATTCGAAAAATGAAAAATAATGAAGCTGAAATCGGATTGGGATTTGACGGCGATGGCGACCGCATTGGCATTATTGACGAAAAAGGAAATCACTATGCGGCTGATATCCATTTGTTTTTATTGGCTAAGGATCTTTTAGGGAGAATCCCCGGTGCTTCTATTGTGTTCGATGTTAAAGTCTCTCAGGTTATTCCCGAATTAATTAGGAAGTATGGAGGAAATCCTATTATGGCAAAGACAGGGCATTCATTTATTGAGCAAACCATGCACGAAAAAGGCGCTTTGCTAGCCGGTGAAGTGAGTGGGCATCTTTTTTTTGGAGAAGATTATTATGGTTTTGATGATGCACTTTTGGCTGCCGCTAAAACCATTGAAATTATTTCTCAAGGTAATAATCCGCTGTCCGCTCATTTCAAGGAAATTCCAAAAACTTATACTACGCCTGAAATTAAAATTCCTTGTCCTGATGATCGGAAATTTAAAATTGTGGAAAAATTACGCGACTATTTTGTTTCTATTTATGATTGTATTACCATTGATGGGGTGCGAATCCTTTTTGATCAAAATACCTGGGGCATTATTCGTTGTTCCAATACGACCCCTAATATTACGATGCGCTTTGAGGCGTTAACAAAAAAAAGGTTAGGAGAAATAATAAGTATTATTATTCAGGAGATGGGGAAATATCCGGTTGCAGATATCAGTCATTTAAAATCTCTTGAAAAGAAGTTGCTATGAAAATTACTGTTTTAATTATTTTAATCGGAGGGTTAGGTTTTATGCTTGCAGTCGGGGCATTGGGGGTTTTGCAAGCAATGCGATTTCGCTATTTAAGCGGGACTTCTCGTCTTGTATCCTGGGTTTATTTAGTCATAACCTTAATTATCAGTATTGGTATACTAATTGTTTTTCGTTCCATAGAATGGTGAATAGTGTTAGCTGCAAAGGTTAGGGCAGAGCGTGGGGTAATAGCACTTATTGAGAAAGTTTTATTTATTTCCTTTGATAGCCTTAACGATAATTTTGGCTTCTTCCCCTGTAATTCCCTCTATGGACAGAAAGTCTTTTTCGGATAGACCCTTTAATTGAGCTATTTCCATAAGATTAACTTTTTCTAGTTTTGCAATAATTTCCGGAGTAATCTTGGGAAGATCAGATACTTTGGCCACGGATGATTTTTGGGGTGCAGTAGCTTTTTCTCCTTCGGTAGTCGATTTAATGTCCTCTTGACTCAGGTCGATTACGTCTAAGATGTCAATTTCCCAACCGGTTAAATTTGAAGCCAAACGGACATTTTGTCCTTGGCGGCCAATAGCCAGTGGACGTTGATCTTGCGCCACGTAAACACCAGCTCTTCTATTGTGGTCGTCTAATTTTATGTGGGTTACTTTTGCAGGCGCAAGGGCTGACGAAATATATTTAGCGGATTCCTCCGAGTAGGGAATAATATCAATTCGTTCTCCGTTAAGCTCGTCCATAACTGCTTGCACTCTTACTCCTTTTTGCCCCACACATGCTCCAATGGCATCTACTTTTGGATCAGAGGAGCTTACTGCAACTTTGCAGCGAATTCCTGGATCCCTGGCCACGCCTTTAATTGTAACAATACCTTCTTTGATTTCCGGAATATCCAATTCCATTAGCTTTTTAACTAAATTGGGATGAGTTCTTGAAATAAGGAGTTGTGGCCCTTTAGTAGTTTTAATAACCTTATCGAGATATAATTTAATCCGTTGCCCACCATAATAGCGCTCTCCGGGAATTTGATGTTCAGTCGGCAGAAAAGTGGTAATGCCGCCTAAATCAACGTAAACATTCCTTTCATCTACGCGATGAACTAGGGAATTAATCAGTTCATTTTCTCGATCCTTAAACATTTCATACATGGTGTCTCTTTCTGCTTCTTGTAGTTTTTGCAAAATTACTTGCTTCGCTGATTGAGCCGCGATGCGACCATAGCTAATCGGGGTGACATCAATTTTAATTGTATCTCCAATCTTAGCTGTTTTTTTATTTTTTTGCGCCTCTTTTAGAGAGATTTGTTGGTCTTCGTTTTCAATAGTCTTCACTACTTCTTTTATGAGGAAAATCGTGGCAAAAGTTTCTCCGTCGTTAAATTCCACCTCAATATTTTGGTCACGATTTCCATAATCTTTTCTGTAAGCGGCCCGAAGCGCTGCCTTAACTGTTTCAAAAACGATTTCCTTGGAAAGATTTTTTTCTTCGCAAAGTTCATTAATAGCCCTTAGAAATTGAGATTGCATAAATAAATTATTAAATAAAAAAACCGCAGGATAACTAAATCCTACTTTTATAGTAACTAAATATAGCTTACTAACTTAATAAATATTTGTCAATGACATCCCTGCAAGTCTCCAAATTAAATCCCCGTGACTTTAGGAAATTAAATATTTTTTGGCGTTGAACAAAAGGGGGTAAGGTGTGAAGGCGCAAAAGTTTTTTAAGGATCACTTTTTCGGCAAGGATATTTTCATCCAGGGGATTTTCTATCCAGAATTTTTCAATAATGGGATTTGGTATGCCACGGTTTTTAAGTTCTTGGGTCAAAAAGTATTTTCCTCTTGGTTTTAAACGACATCTTTCTTCTATAAAGCGTTTCGTAAAATCAAAATCATCCAAATATTTTAATTCAACTAGCTTGTTAATTACCTGAATAGTAATTTCGTCCGATTGCCTAGGATTTAGTTTGAGTAGTCGTTGGGTTAGTTTTTCTTTTAGGCGCTGCACCGAATAGGATCTTTGGCTCAAAAGGCTTAGTGCACAGGTCATTAATTTTTGATAAAAAGGATTAATTTTTGCGCTTGATTTTGGCAAGTGATCCATTATTTAGCCATTTTAACTTTTTCCATTACTATTTTGTATAATTCCTTGGTTACTTTTGGGTTTTGTTCTAAAAATAATTTAGCATTTTCTCGTCCTTGTCCTAGCTTTAATTCTTTATAATTATAGAAAGCACCGGAGCGATGTATGAACTCGTATTGGGTAGCTAGATCTAATAAATCACCGCTAGAAGAAATTCCCTTGGAATACATAATATCAAATTCAGCAACTTTAAAGGGTGGGGCTATTTTGTTTTTGACTACATTAACTCGTACGCGATTACCGGTAAGTTCCTTGCCGCTTTCAGCAGAAGTTTCCACTTTTCCAATGCGACGGATATCCATCCTAACGGAAGAATAAAATTTAAGGGCTTGCCCCCCTGGTGTTGTCTCTGGATTTCCATACATCACTCCTATTTTCATGCGAATCTGATTGATAAAAATGACCGCTACCTTTGATTTACTAATGGCAGCAGTCAATTTACGTAAAGCTTGGCTCATGAGGCGGGCTTGGAGTCCCATGTGCGAATCACCCATTTCCCCTTCAATCTCTGCCCTTGGGGTTAAGGCTGCTACTGAATCCACTACAATCACATCAACTGCATTGGAGCGCACCAATGTCTCGGTAATTTCCAAGGCTTGTTCCCCATTATCTGGTTGGGAAATTAAAAGATTATCCAAATCCACGCCTATTTTGCGAGCGTATTCCGGATCAAGGGCATGCTCCGCATCAATAAAAGCCGCGCAACCGTTATTTTTTTGAGCTTCAGCAATAACATGCAAGGCTAGGGTGGTTTTACCGGATGATTCTGGTCCATAAATTTCCGTGACTCGCCCCTTGGGAACTCCACCCCCTAAGGCTACATCAAGGGATAAGGCTCCGGTAGAGATGGTTTCTATCTGCACAATTTTCGCTTCGCCCATTCTCATAATGGCTCCCTTTCCAAAGTTTTTTTCAATTTGAGAAAGCGCGAGATCAATAGCTTTATTTTTTTCGTCATTAGTCATATTTGATAGATTTTAAGTGTAAAAGGTGATGGCTAGATCATAGGTGAGTATTTACTCACCGTCAAGTAAAAAGTTAAAACAAGTACCCGCATCTGATATATCACAAGAGCATTAAAAATACTTTTCAAAAAAATTAAAAAAACATGAACGAATTACAGTAATTTTTTTACGGGGAGCTTTATTTTGTAGTTTCTTCTCCTTCTCCTTCCTCAATATGGAAAAAGCTTATAATGCTACGCTTTGTTCCAAAAGCCACATTTTTAGTGCCACATTTTACGCAAGTATAAACATATTGGCGCCCTACTCGCTTCACGTCTGTCATTTCATGGCAATCTTTACAATAAAACAGGATACTGTTTGGAAGTCCGGTTGAGGAGGTAAGTGGACGAGCTGATTTGTCTGTAGGTGCACTCATGGTAGGGCTATTATAAATTTAATTGTAAGGGTTGTTCCTTAGCTGACTTATTATTTGTTGGTGATTCCGTAACTGTCGCAGTTGGGCGTGATGTCCATTGATTTGACATTTGTTCATTTCGATTTAGACTTTGAGTCGTTCTTTTTATGGCTTCTTTATGCAATTTAATTAATGGTTCCAAGTGCCCATCAGTTGATAATTGAGAAGTTCGGCTGGTTTCGCGTCGATAGAATTTGTAACCGCTCCAAATTAAAAGGATAACTCCCACAAAAGCTAACATCATCCCAAACAAGGTTTGTTTTAGGGTAATATTAACGCCAAATTTAGAATGGAAAAAAACGGAATTTGTAATTAATAGCAGAAGAAGATCTTGTAGCCCTAAAAAAACAAATAAGGTTTCATTTTTGATTGGTAAAGTTGGCAGAGGCTTTCCTAGTAAAGGAAGAATTATCCAAGCAGCTGTTATTAGCGCAGATCCTAACATCAAAATTCCGATTAAATAAAGTGGCCCAGTTATCCCAAAATAAGAATTTCCAATATCAAAGTTGTCTACATCTCGATACCAGGGTAAAAAAACGCTTAAGGTAATAATACCGGCACTTATTAGTAGCCATTTACGAGTTACATCCAGGCGAGATAAAGTGTATTTTAGAGATTGAGACATAGTAATAAGATTAAATCATCCCTAAAATACGCTGGTTTGGAATTGAAGACAAGCCACGGTTTGCCCATTTGTCGGAATAAAGTTATCGCCCTTATGCCGCTTACGATTGCCATTGATATTCGTGAAACATCCCGTATTAAAACCGGCAAAGGTTGGTATGCTTTTTTACTTATTAAGGAGTTATTAAAACAGAATTCTAAAAATCATTATCTGCTGTATACTCAGAAAAAAAATCCGGAATTTGAAAAATATGCTTATGTCGAGCAACGCGTTTTTTGTCAACGCGGAATCTTTTGGCATTTGGCTGTTTTGAGAGATTTAAAAAAAGTTAAACCCAGTTTTTTCTGGGCGCCAACCAGTTATCTTATCCCGGCTTTAGCGCCGAAATGGCTTAAAATTGTAATTACGGTACACGATGTCGTGTCATTTATTTTTCCGCTTGGGCACAACAAAAAAGCTCTTTGGTTGGAGAGATTTACTTTAAAATATGCTGTCAAAAAATCCACTAAAATTGTTACTATCTCTCAAAATACCAAAAATGATTTAAGAGCCCTTTTTAAAATTCCTGAAAGTAAAATTGTGATAATTTCTTGTGCGGCAAGTAAAATTTTTAAACCTGATATTGAGAATGAAAAGCTGAAATTTGTGCAAAAAAAATATAATCTACCTGCCAAATTTATTTTGGCGGTTGGGACTCTTGCACCCAGAAAAAATTTGGGACGCTTAATTCAAGCTTATTCTCAAATCGTTCATTCTTATCCTAATATCCATCTTGTTATGGTTGGTGATCGGGGTTGGGAAATGAGCGATATCTTAAAAGAAATTAAAAATAACCGTAACCAAATTCATTGGATTGGTTATGTTGAAGGGGGCGAATTAGCCGCCCTTTACTCCTTGGCGGAATTATTTGTATTTCCTTCTTTATACGAAGGATTTGGTATTCCCCCTTTAGAAGCTATGGCCTGCGGTTGTCCGGTCATAACTTCCAATAGTTCCTCCTTGCCTGAAGTGGTTGGTGATGCGGCGTTGCAGGTTGATCCCTATTCAGTAGCAGCTCTTAAAAAAGCCATAAATCAATTTCTTTCTAATGATATTCTAAGGCAAGAATTTACTAACAAAGGCTACGAGCGCGTTAAAAAATTTTCCTGGGAAAGAAGTGCCCAAACCCTACTGGCCACATTTCAATCTTTGCAGGGGGATTAAAAAGTGATTACAATGGTTAAAGATGGTAAAAAAACCTCAAAAGATAGAAGTTGTTGGCGTCATTTCAAAGGCCTATCTCGATAGGAGTGGATTGACGACTTTACGAAAAATTAATACTTTTCTAGAATCGAAAAATATTAAGATCTTGTATGAAAAAAATGCTGCTCGATACCTAAAGGCTAATTTAACTTCAGCTAAAATTATTATGAGGGAAGCTGATTTTGTAATTACAGTTGGCGGGGATGGAACATTAATTAAATTAGCGGAGAATATTGCTTATAAGGTTGTGCCTATTTTAGCCGTGAACCAAGGACATTTAGGGGCGCTTACTGAGGTTCAAAATTCAGAAAAAATACTTGAAGTATTGAAAACAGTTTTTAATAGACGGTATCATTTGGATGAACGGCAAATGTTAAGGGTTACAATTTATCGGCAAGGAGAAAAAATATACACCACCCTTGCTCTTAATGAAGTAGTAATTAATCAAGGAAATTTTGCAAGACTTATAGATTTAAACGCGGAAATTAATCAGCGTAAAATGGTTCGTTTTAAGGCTGACGGAATTATTATTGCGACCACCACTGGTTCAACTGCTCATTCTTTATCAGCCGGTGGTCCCATTGTACATCCAAAAATTGCGGCTTTTATTTTTACCCCAATTTGTCCCGCAGCTTTATCCATGCGGCCGATTGTTATCCCCAGTAGTCGCCAATTAACTATTACGATCGAAACACATCGAAAATTTAAAGATAATTATGTTGCTTGCACTGTTGATGGTCAGCGAAGTATGAAGCTGGAATATGGGGATCAGATAAAAATTAGGCGCTCTAAACGCTCTTTTTATTTAGCTCGGATTAGTAACACTAAATATTATAAGGTTTTGCGAGATTTACTGGCGTGGGGGGACTAAGGTAATTCGAAGGGGAACAGTAACGCAGTCCCTTAATTAATGGCTTTAAATCTCTCAATCACAAAAGTGCGATCTAAAGCTTCAAGGAACCAGCCAGCCTGAGGCCCCGAATCTTTTCCTAAAAGTGCTTGATAAATAGCTCCAAACGCTTCGCGGGCTTCCAGGGGTGAGGCTTTTTTGAGTTCATGAATCTTGGAATGTAATTCTTCTCCCGACAAGCTTGGATTTTCTTGAAGGAGCGTGGCAATAGCCTGAAGGAATTTTTTTTGTTCTGAATCCAAAGAAGCGGCACTCACAGGTATTTCTGTTTGAATTTGAAATTTGGCCTGATCAGAAGCAAATTCATCCAACCATCGCCGCGCATACGCTACTCGATCTTCAAGTTCCTTTTTATCTTCCGGGGTTAAGGTAATGCCTTTTAATTTTTCAACCTCCTTTGTAATCGACAAATGCGGAATTTGGACCATAAAAGCCACTCTGGAAAAACGAGAAAAATATCGGGCAGGAATATTTTGTGGATCCATTTGAGCAAAGTAAAACGCGCGTCCTAAATCAGGCGTGTCCGTCTTTTGTCCAAAATAAATTGCCGCACATTCATCATGATTATCGTACAGGCGAGGGATGGTGTCGCCTTCAATATTAAAATCAATGGGTTGGTTAGGCCGTGTGCGGATCATTAAAAATCGCAATAACTCCGGCGGCATCATTTCGGAAACTTCCTTTGCCGTGGCTCCCAGTCCCTTTGACGCGCTCATTTTTGCTCCTCCAAATAAGAAAAATTCATAAGGAATATTAAAAGGGACTTTTGCTCCAAGAATTTCTTTGCAAATTGCTTCACTGACTTCATGCGATCCCCCTGAGGCATTGTGGTCTTTTCCGGATCCCTCAACATCGACGGGCAAAGCGGCCCATTTTACGGCCCATTCCATTTTCCAAGGTAATTTTCCTCGGCCATTAAAAGGAGAAACTTTGCCTTGATAACCGCAGCCTTGCGCCCAAGTCACTTTGTTAGGTTCACAGTTGTAGATAGCTTCTTTTCCATTAAATTCCGTTACAGTTGTTGTGCCCACCTTGCCGCATTTTTCGCAAACAATTTGCAAGGGATTCCATTCTTCTGATTTTTCCGAGCCACTGATTTTTTGGTAAATTTCACGTACTTTATCAGGATGTGCACAAGCTTTTTCAATCCATCCATTGTAGCGCCCTTCGTGATAAAAATCACTTGACCAAACAATCTGGGCATTAAATCCCAGTTTTGCAATCACTTCCACAAATTCATTCCCAAAGTAGCGAGCAAAATTATTGGTTGCGGTTGGGGTAGAAGGCGGCTTACCTAGTTCATTTGGCGCTGGTACCGCATTCAGGGGCTTTCCCATATATGGACGGTACGCATTTTGATCTAAATAGACTGGCAGCCCATCCATTGGATCACAATCATTAATCTCGTAGTAAAAAGTTACTTTTCGTCCTAGTTGAATTAAAGCCTCAGCCAGTACTCCATGAATAGCCACACCTCGCAATGAACCCACATGTACTCTGCCCGAAGCGGTTTTTTCATCACGAATAATAATTTCTTCCTTATCAGGAAAAGCTTTGTTAATTTGCTGAGCGACATCGTCAATCCAAAACATGTTAATTTAGTTAGGGCTTATTTAAAATTACGCCTCCATTTCAACCCCTTCAAACGCCTCAGCCAGTCCACTATGGGTGCGATCAATATCGTAAAAGCGCATTTGTTCTTTTTTGAACATCAATTCCACTTTGCCGGTTGGTCCATTACGATGCTTGCGAACATATATATCCGTAATTCCTTGGCGATCAGTGTCTTCTTCGTAATAATCTTCACGGTAAATCATTAACACAACGTCGCTATCCTGCTCGATTGAGCCAGACTCTCTCAAGTCTGATAATTGAGGGATTTTGCTTGGTCGATTTTCAACCGCACGAGAAAGTTGAGATAAGGCAACAATTGGAATTTTTAATTCCCGCGCCAGAGCTTTTAATGATCTAGAAATTTCGGAAATTTCTTGCACACGATTAGTAATATTGCCACCAACGCCACTAATACTCATTAGTTGGAGGTAATCCAGGATTAAAAGATCTAAGCCGTGTTCCATTTGCAGTCGTCGCGCTTTAGCTCTCAATTCAGCTAGAGCTCCGGAAGTTGAATCATCAATATAAATTTTGGCGGAATTTAATTCATCCATTACGGAACCGATTCTGGCAAAGTCATCTTCTTCCAATTTACCGGTACGCAATTTCCAGGAATCCACGCTTAAAAGCGAGCAAAAAAGACGTTCAACCAATTGCTCTTTGGACATTTCCAGGGAAATAACGCCCACGGTGCGATTTAATTTAGCGACATTTTGAGCAATATTAAGAGCCATGCTGGTTTTACCCATGGATGGTCTAGCTGCCAAAATAATAAGATCAGAAGGTTGTAGGCCGGATAAAATTCGATCCAAGCTATGGAAACCAGTAGGTATGCCTCGGTATTTTTCTTTGCCTTCGTCATCGTGTAAATCCGCTATTTTTTCGTAAGTTTGCGCTAAAATTTCTTTAATATGCACAAATTTATCCTTAATAAAATTTTGGGAAACATTGTAAAGCGCTTTTTCGGATTCTTCGAGTAGATTTTCAATTTCCTGGGTTTCTTCGTAGCCCAAACCAGTGATAATTTGACCCGCCTTAAGCAGTCTGCGAAGCGTTGATTTTTCTTTAACAATGGTGGCGTATTGCACAACATGGGTGGAAGTAATGACCGACTGGGTTAATTCCACTAAATAAGTGCGACCACCAACCTGTTCTAATTCATTGTGCTCTTCTAGGATATTGGCCAGGGTAATTAGGTCAATAGGGCTGCGTTTATGAAAAAGGTCTAAAATTGCAGCATAGATAATTGAATTTTGTCCATGATAAAAATCATCTGTACGGATCATATCCGCAATCTTAATGATTGCATCCTGATCGAGTAGGAGTGAACCAAGTACGGATTTTTCCGCATCTAGGTTGTGAGGTGGGACTTTAGCGATGATGGAGTCGTCCATGGGGAGTGAGTAGTTTAGTTTGGAGGGACGGACTCTTAGTTTTACATAAAATAAAGGAAATTTGCTAGGGGAAATGGGCGGGCTATAACGTATTTCTATTCAGATTAAAACGAGTTTTACTTGCATTAAATAGCTTTAGTGTTATAATAATCGCCTTACTTTAATAACCAATCTAATAATGGCTATAGAAAAACATGGTGAAGATGAGAGTTTTGCATCATTAGGGGCTAATCCTACAGGTGCGTTTGCAGGATTTCAACAACTTTTCTCTGATCGACTTGATGAGCTTATTAAGGCGGCTACGGCTTCACGATCTGCACAATTAGAAAACGAAGAAGACTCCGCAGTACTAGGGCTTGCAGAGATGATTGGTTTTTTGGATAGTTTTAAGAGGGGGGAATTCCCTAAGGCCGCAACGCTTCAAGTGCCTTCATTTAATGATCTTCAAGCAATAGATGCTGAGACTCTTAGTCTCATAAATCAACGGGTTGAGCAATTTTTAGCACAAAATCATCTCGATGATTTTCCCTACGCTTTAGTTTTAGATTCGGCTTATCTCGATACGGCAGCTCAAAATCCTGATTTGGTAAAAATATTGGAATATTTTGGTATTACCCCAGAAGACATCACTGAAATCAGGGCGCTTTGTGAGGTTAGGGATAGTGTATTTAAAGCAGCCTATCCTGAAGAAAAATCTTATAAGGAGGCGTTTCCTCCACTTCCTGCTGATTTGAACGATAAGTTAAGGAAGATAATGGAGCAATGATGCAAAAAACCAGCTTGGGGCGAGCGTTTTTCCATGAGCTCTAGCTTAGGAAACTTGCGTAGTTGTTGCGATTCACCAGCTCTATCGTACTTTCGCTGCACATTTCCAAACCTCGTCGTTCGCTGCCTCATTTTTAGCCGTTCAAGGATGCAAAAATTAAATAAAAATCAAGGACTTCGTTTCGAATTTGCCTATTAAAATTTACATTTTTTTCGAAGTAACTCGAAATAAAATATTTCAACCTTCCAAGAATTTTTCATAATTTTCAGGAGTAATCACTTGAAATGTGCTTCCTTTATAGGTTTCTAAAAATTCCTTGGGTGGCTTTACGGTGCGGTGGGCGTCCCATTTAAACTCATAAGCAGCCAATTGCCCTCCCTTTTCCTCGATGAAATCGATTTCTTTTTGGGTGTAGGTTCTCCAAAAATAGTGATTGGCTGTTTTTTCATCATATTCAAGCGCTTTGATCCGTTCAGCAATGCAAAAGTTTTCCCAAAGCTCTCCGGCGTCCTTCCTCAAAGAAAGGGGATTATAATTTTGGATGAGGGTATTTCGAATCCCTAAATCATAAAAATAAATTTTCCGGCTTTTTGCAACTTCTTTTCTTAAATTTCGACTAAAGGCAGGTAAACGAAACAATACAAAGGCCTCCTCTAAAAGATGGATATATTTTTGAATCACGGTTTGATCCACGCCTAAATTAATCGCCAATTCGTGATAAGAAACCTGATGGCCGATTTGGAATGCAAGCAGTTGCAATAGTTTGATCAAAAGGTCGGATCGTTTCAGGTCTTGAAAGGCCAATACATCCTTAAAAAGATAGCTACTGGTGAGTTCTTTCAAGGCGAGTTCAGCCCCTTTTTCATCCGCAAGAATCGCGGCGGGGTAGGTGCCGTAACGAAGAAAATTTTCCAAAAGGCGATTTTTTTCTAGTTTTGTTTTATGAACGAAAAGTTCCGATACAGAAAAAGGAAACAATTTTAGTTCAATTTTGCGTCCAGTGAGGGGCTCTTTGATCTTATTGGAAAGATCAAAACTGCTTGATCCTGTAGCCACGACCTGCACACTAGGATAGTGGTCCACCAGTATTTTCAACACGAGCCCAATGTTTTCAATGCGTTGAGCTTCATCCAGGATGAGTAATTTGACATTGGACAGGAATTTTTGAAATTGACCGGCGTTTTTATAGGCGAATTGCTCCTGAACATCAAAATAGTCGCAATTGAAATATTCGGCTTTCCCTGGGTGTTTTTTCAAAAGTTGTTGAACCAGCGTGGTTTTGCCGACCTGGCGTGGGCCGTAGATGATGATGACTTTTTTCTTATTTCTTCCCTTAAAGAGGTGAGATTCGATAATTTTTGAAATTTTTCGTTCTATAATCATATATTTACATATAATTTTATGAGTTCATTCATGATTTTATCAAAAATAGGCCTTCAAAGCAAACATTTTTATTATCCAAGTTTTATTAAATCTCCCCTTTTGGTCATTGGGAATTGGTCATTTGATTTGGGGTTTTGGATGGCGCGCGAGTCAGGAAATACAGATTATTGCACGCGCCACCCGAAAAGGATTGGTAGGTTGCCCCATTACGGTCGGGGCAGCATCGCGGGGAGGCGCGAAAGAGGAAAAAACGAGGAAGAGTTGAGGACACGGCCGGCGTAGAGCTGAGGCCGTGAAGTCGAGAGTTATACATCATGTGGCGGCCCGTCGGATGGGCCGCGTCGCTGTCAGTGCTCGTCGTCTAGTCTAGTGGACGAGAGGACTGAAGCTGTCGCGATCGTAATCGCCGGAGTCGAACCCGGCCGGCGCGTCTTCGATTTCCCCCGGCCAGAAGTAAGCCGGCCATCCGTCCATATCCGGGTCCAGACCGTCGGCGCCGGGCCCTCCAAAGAGGCCGATGTCGGACATGGAGCCGTCCGGGTCGAGGATTGCGGGGTCACCCGCGTTGACAAACGGAGAGGTGCGCGCAATGTGGTATCCGTCCTGAGCGAACTCAATGTCCAGGAAAAGGACCCCCTCTCCAATGGTTCCGTCCAGGTAGCCCCCTCCGAATCCGGAATATTCAGCCAAGCAGGCCCCACCGAGACAATCCACCGTATTCCCGCTATAGAAATTCAACATGTAAGCCTCTCCTCCATCCTTCACGTAGACACTGCTGTTGGTCATCGTTTCCGGGATGAGCACGTTAATCATCTCTCCATAGCCGGTCATGATGTACAAATCCGTTCCAATCCCGGCAACCGTCCAGTTGTCCTGCATCAACACGTTTTCGAGACGTACCGTCCCCCTATAAACCATGATGCCCCCCCCGCCTCCGTAGGCGTGGAGGATGGAGTTGTTCATGAACACCGAGTTGGTTACCACCGCTTCCGCTCCCTCAGACACGTAGAGTGCCCCTCCGGAACCGGAACCACTGGCACCCGCCTCGTTCGCCACAAAAACACACCCGCCGATGCTGGCGCGAGCACCTGGATTCAGGTGTATTGCTCCACCATAATGACCTGCAATGTTGCGATAAAAAACGCTGCCTTTCACTTCCACATAGCCGCGTTCTACCCAAACCCCTCCTCCGTAATTGCTTCCTTGACTGTCCTGGATGGTGAACCCATCCAGGACAAAATCCGTCCGGGAGTTAATGAGTCCATCGCAGCAAGTCTGAGTCCCTTCTAGGATCGTGGACAGGGCGCTATGGGTTGAACGTAGATTCACCGAATTGTCGACATCGACGCTCTCTGCATAGATCCCCGGGCCCACCCAAATTGTAGTCCCCTCAATAGCTGAATCCACGGCTTGTTGAATTGTGGGGAAAAAACTGTTCGGCAGTCCCACAAAGGGATCAGGCCCCCCCCCGTAGCTTGCCGCACAGTCCTTATCGTACTCATCCCCTTCCATGTCCAGAGCGCCCGGATAAAAAGAGGGATCCTCATCGTTGCAGTCACCTCGGCCTGAGGCTATCGATACGTCCGGGGCGTGACACTCCACAACCCCGCCCTCCTCGTCCCCGAACCCATCGCTGTCCGCGTCGCGGTACCAGGGACTCTCGTCGATCAGTTCGTTGCAGTTGTTGTCGATTCCGTCACAGGTTTCGGGGACGCTTGGCCCATAGATGACCCCGTCGCAGTCGTCGTCCACCTCGTTGCACAGCTCTGCGGCTCCGGGGTGGACAGCAGGATCCGCATCATTGCAGTCTCCCCCATCCTCGGTATACCCGTCGCCGTCATCGTCAACGGCCGTCGGGCATGACTCGCCCATGGCCAGTATGGCCAGGGGCACCAGCAACCAAAGTTGCTTCTTCATAGGACATTTCCTTTCTTCTTCGCCAGCCCATTCATTCAGGTTCTCTATAGGCTTAGGGCTGGCATCGTTCACAAATGAGGCAGATCCCACCATGGGCCTTACCTCGGTTCCTCCAACGTCTTTCTTATTGCTACCAAACAGGTGATAGACGTCGGAGAAGGAGAGAAAAATACTCAACCCTTGAGATTTTTTCCCTTTTTCCCCGAGTTTATCCCTATATAAAAAATCCTTTTTTTCAAAGAACCTATTTCACCAAAACCAGTTTGAGAAATACGTTACGGGAAAATTATATAACAATATTGCTTTTTTGCAATAGCAATCCACCCAAATCCTTATTTTTTCATTTTTTTGAAATTTTTTGTTCATGGGTTTTTGTTATAAAAAAAGCATGTCTTCTTATCTAAAATCGTCTTCGGTATCTGGAAAAACAGGAACCCGTAATTCTTATTGGCTGGGAAAATACGGAGAAGACTTAGCGGCTCATTACCTGCGCAGTATAGGTTTTATTATCCTTTTTTCGCGGTTTCGGACTCGTCACGGAGACATTGATTTAATTGCTCAAACTGAAGAAATACTGGTCTTTTGTGAGGTCAAGGCCAGAGCTTCGCAGCAATTTGGCAGAGGACTTGAGGCTGTAAATTACCTAAAATGGATTAGGTTATGCAAAGGAGTTTATGAATATTTGGACCGCACTGAATGGCAGGGGGATTTTCGAGTAGATGTGATTGAGGTTGAATTTTCTTTGCAAAATGAGATGATCAATTTGTGTCATCTTAAAGATATTACATTTTAAACTTGTTATGAATTTTCACAAAAAAGCCTTGTTAATTGGAGCCATAACCATGCTGTTGATCTTGGGAATATTTTTATGGATGGTGGTTTTAAATAAGGGGGTTTTAAAAATTAGTGCTCAGCCCAAGGGCACTTATTCTGTAACAATAACCGGTGGGCAAACTAAAATTCCAATTCAGAAAAACTGCGATCTTGATCCTTGCTCGATTTCTCTCCCTATTGGTAATTACAATATTTCTCTCAAAAAAGATGGATATTTAGAAGAGCAGGCTTCTGCCCTCATTCAGCGTGGCAAGGCAAGTGATTTATCTATAAATTTTATTTATATCCCACATGTCCAGGAATTAGACTCACTCGCTTCTTTAGATTTTTCTGAAAACAGTGACCCGGATAATAAACTTTTTCAGTTTAAAATTGATGCTACCTATAATAAACAGCAACTTATTTATACTGAGCCTTCTTCCCAAAAACAGGTAGTCTGGGCTTATTTTGATCGTCCGCTTCAAAATCCGCTGGTTTTCCCGAATCCACAATATACAGAGGCCTTAGTAATAGATCGAGCAGAGGAAGATGAAATTATTTATTTGATTGATGGGGTTAATTTTAGGCGTTCTTATCTTGGTACAATAAAAGAACTTAAATCTGTTTTATGGGATAAAATTAATTCTGATAATAACCAAATTTTACTGGAAACTGGAGCAAACCAAAACACATTTTGGTTATTGGATATCAAAACTTCACAAATAACAAAATGGCCAATTGTTACCGATTTTCAGAAAATAATTTGGGACAAAGATAAAACTTTAATTTTTGCAACTAAACAGGATTTACCTAAAATTAATGGAGACCAAAAACAAACATCACTAGATGCCTTAGAAACTTTGCTAAGTGGGCAGTTTAATGATTTTTCTACGCAATTTTTTATTGGTCAATATACCCCAAAAGACGGCACTTATCGTGTTTTGTATCAGGCTCCTTCTTCTTTGGAAATCAATTATGAAAATACAAGTTTGAAATACAGTGAAATTGAAAATCGATTATTTTTTACTGATGGGGTAAAATTTTATGAGGTAACCACCCAAGGGTATTAGGATTAAAAACGGAAAAAGTCGCCAGGAAAGTCGATCAAAAATTACAATTCTTAATGCTTCCAAAAAAGAAATTGGCTGACTGTAATAAGGTTGGAAAATTAATTGATCCGTATCTTGATAAGCCCTAGCTAATTCTATATTTCCGGAATTATAAGTGTTTGCCTTAATTGAAATTTGAAAGTCCTGATTTTGCGAATCACTAATCCCTGGAAATTTAAGCGTTGCCACTTTGTCCCATAGAGAAAAAGCAGAAAAGGTGGTAAGGTATTCTTCCCCTGTGCTTATTTGTTTTAGGCGTAAAGTGTAATGATCGAAGAGAGAAAATGAGCTTTGAGTCTGAGCGAAAATTCTAATTTGCGTTAAATTTTCATCTTGCGCCTTAAAAGTAAAATTAAAAGTTTCGGAGGGATGAATTATCACTAGATCTGATAATTGGAGATGCACCAAGTTAAGACGAATTGTGCGTAGGATTGTTTTGTTTTGATAAAGGGTAAGCAAAAAAGGTAATAGTAAGCAAAAAACAAAGATGATTAGCGCCATTTTCTTAAATGTTTTCTTGAATAATTGAGGCGATTTTTTTAGCGGCAAGTTATTTTGAGATTATAAATAAAAACGCGGAATAACAATGGCTCCGAGAAAGAAAAAATGATAAAAAAGGTAAAAAACAATAAGTCCAACGTAAAAATAATTTTTTTGATGTGGCGTTAGCCATTGCTTGATGCCGCTTATAAAAAGATAAAAAAGAGGAGCAATTAAAAGAAAATAATATCGCCCTTGCACAAAACCAAAATCAAGAATTGATTGGTGATCAGTTTGAATATTAGTTAGGGTAACTACAACTTCGTAAAATAAAATACAAATTAGGCTATAGGACTCTAAAGATAGGTTAGGGGTTTTTTTAAAATAGGATTTCATAATTCCGCCTAGGCTAAAAATAAAAAATAGGGCAAAAATTAACAAAAAAACAAAAGGTAAACTACCATCTTGGGTCCCATATTCCCCCCAAAATCCAGAAAAAAGATGTCCCCATCTTTCAATAAAAAGTACCTGCAAATTAGTCCAGGGGGTTTCCATGAAAAATGTTTTCATTCCCGCAATTGGTATGGTGTAATGCGCTACTTTAAATAAAAACCACAAAAAGAGAGGAATCAGTCCCCCTAAAAAAAATAAGGCCCATGACCAACGTAATTTTTTGGATATTATGAGCGCAAAAAAGAAGAAAAAAGGCAGAAAAATACCGGAAAGTTTAGTGGTTAGGCCGAGTATGCTTAAGAGGATTGCAAACAGCATAAAACGATTGTATTTAGCAAAGACCCCTTTTTGACTTAGGAAACTAGTGGCGGTCCAAAAACTCAGTAAAAAAATAAAATTAAGCAACCCATCATAGCTAATTGTAATAGTGGAAATAATAAAAATTGGCTGGAAGCCGATCAGTAGCGTAAATAAAATTTGATCTTTTTTATCTCCAAAAAGTAGGGTTGAAATTCTCGCGATAACGTAAAAAGCCATACTAAATAAAATCGCTCCCAATATTCGCAAGGCATAGAATTGTAATTCCAGGTTATCCGGCATTATCGTCAAAACCAAAGACGTTACTAAATAGTAAAGAGGAGAAATCATGAAATGCTCACAACCGTGGTCATAAAAATGGGGATCATCTCGGCGTCCACCCGTTTCCGGGCCAGCATAAGTACTTAAGGGATTAAAGCGGAGCGCAGCGGTTCGGTATACTTGCGCCATGGCATAAATTTCATTTCGACATTGAATTTGTGATGCTGTTGACCATAAGCGGACTTGCCCAAAATGAGCACTTTCATCCGTGCCCTGGAAAGGAGGTAAGATAAAAGCCCACAGCAAAGCTAAACTGAAAAAAAAGCAAATCCCCCATTTTAATTTTATGCTTTTTAACATACAATAACGCTCAGCCACTTGGCGCGGTAAAAGGATTTCAATGAAAAAATTATATCCAAGCCTTAGCAATTTTACCATCACAAGTCTATTAAAATTAATGCTGATTCTTTTTACGGTAAGCGGATTTCTGTTCGCACCTTTAGCGCAAGCTCAAAATTTAGAGTCACCTTTAGAGCAAGAAGTAGGCAATATTTTTAAGAATTATTTTGAAAAACATGAATTTCAAGTAGTAAATTATCCTTGTGTTGGGGCTCAATCTCAAAATTTCAATTTTAAAAAGGTTACCCCTAATAAATGGCACAGCTTTAATTTAGATGAATTATCCTTAAAAAATCTAGATAGTGTTTCTTTTGATGTTTTTGTAATCAATGAGGAAATAGCCCCCCTAGTTTATGTGGCGCCATTAGATGAAGTAGGACAACCTTTAATTAATGAAGTAATAACATTAGGGGATGATTATACCTTTGCGGGAAGTCATTTTTTGAAAAAATATCCTGGTCAGGATGAAGGGAAATGGGCTTGGTCCTGGGGATATCAGCAATTAACTGATGAGCAAAGTTTAATCCCAGCGGATATTTCCATTCAGTTAAATGACAAAAAGCAAATCGATATGGGTAAAGTTTGCTTAATAACCAGGGATGACGCTGCCAGCCCAGGAAATTTTTCCTTATTTGAAGACGCTTTTTCTAAAGGTATGAATTTGGTAATTTTTGACAATGAAGCAATATTGAAATTTTTTAATGTCAGTTTTTACCAAGATGATATCCCGGAAAACAACGAAATTATTGTTAATCATAATTATTTAACTTACATTAATGATTCATCTGGATTGTTAAAATCCCCCAAATGTTTGGGGCAAAATTTATATAGTCTTGAAAAAGATAATTATAGCTTGGTCAAGCAATGGCTTTGTTCGCGAAATGGGAGGAATCAGAATATAACTTTTATTAGTCCTGATTTTTTTGCGTTACCGGAAATGACCAGGAATTTTGTTTTAGGATTAATTAGGAGTGGTGGAGATGCGGTAACTATTAGCGAAAACAGTGATCAAGCAGGAGAAAAAACAGTATTTTTAAATCGAGTAGGTTTATATAAGTTGGTGGGATTTCTACTTATCATTATAAGCGCAATTTGGGTAATTATTTTTATAAAAAGATTTTTTAAATTTTTCTTAAAATACCGATTTCAAATTTTTCAAATTTATTTCAAATTATTATTAATAAGCGGTTTTTTATTGCTTATCTTATTTGGTTTGCAGACTTGGATCCCAGCGGCTAAGGAATCCATTTCGAAAATTCCCAATTGGTTTTATCGAGGATATATTATGATTTTTGTTTTAAGCAATTTAGGATTGTTTATAATTACTACCCGAACAAGGGAAGCTGTCAGGGTAAGGGTAGTAAATCTGCTGCAGAAATTTAATTTTGAAGAAAAGCTAGTTGCTCAATGGGGTAATAGGAGTTTTTTTATTTTCAGTATAGTGTGGCTATATGCTTTTTTCTTTATTCCAGGGTTGCAATGGATCCCATTGCTGGGAGTTTTGTTTAGCTATGGTTTATTGCTTGCCATAAAACAAAATCCTTTTCGGGATTATAAAGGAGAGAAAGAGTCTTTATTTATAAAGCCTTTAATTTTGTTGCCAATCGTTTTTGTTATTCTGGCTTTATTCCAAAATTTTAGTCATAATCCGATTTTAAATTGGGAAGCAGCGCAATTTGGGAATCCGCAATCAATCCAGGTTTTAAATCAGGATGGGCAACCCCTCAGTGCCACCTTTTTGTCTTTAGAGAAGGCAATTTTAATTGGAAACCCAATCATCTTATCGGTTACAAGGCCTACTGCTCTTTTAGGTTTTTTAAACAAAGAAGTATCCCTAAGTGTTACCCTGGAAAGTAATCAAGCTTTGGATTTAGCCCCTTATAATTTTAAAACAGCTAGCAAGAGAGAATTATTTGCTATTCCCTACTTAGATCAGCTCAGCTTAGTAGGTAAAAACGAAAAAGAAAATTTAAAACTCTATCGATTTTCACATTCCAGGACAATTTCTCTGCCCAAAAATGGAGGACTTGGTAAGATTGTAAATCAAATGCAAGAGGAAGATGTTTTGGCAAATTTATTACCTAATAGCCGGGATGAATATTTAAAAACCTCTTTTCAGCTTAATGAATCTGCGTCGCAGGAAACTATTTGGGATATACCTCTTTTAGGCAGTAATCCTTATGAATTTTATGCTGAATCGGAAAATGGCAATATTTCTATTAATATAAAAATAATTAAAAATGCCGAAATGGTCTTGGGTACGGAGTTTTTAGATTTTATTTTAATTGATAGGAATAATGCGGTTGTTGATGTTTTACGACAAGAAATTAATTTTAGTGATGGAACAGGTGACCAAATTCAGGAAATTAATTATGAAGGTAAAGTAACTCCTGGTATTTACAAAATTAAAATTCAGAAAGAAGACGGCACTCAGGAATATCTCAAAGAAGGTGAAAATGTTGGCTATATAATTAGTGCCATCACTATAAATACGCCCGTAATAATGCTTTATACTAATAAAATTTCTTTACCGAGTCAGGGGCAACTAATTGTAAAAAATATCGGCAAACAAGCCACCATTCACTTTGATGAACAGGGAGAAATTCTAAAAAGTTCAAAGGCTTTGCAAATTATTAATTTCCCTGAAGGTGGTGGGGATTTTGAGTCAGATGAAAAATTACTTTTTGCTTTATCTGCGGAAAATTGGCATTCACCTTTTAAAGTCTTAGTTACTCAAGGGATCAGCCCGTTGGCGGATTATTTAGTAACAGAATGGGACACCTTTGATGACGCGATTCAAGATGATAAAATGAATTGGACTTTTACGAACCATTTTACAGTTCCGGCAAACCAGGATACTTATCAATGGCTCTTAAGTACCCATAATCTCACTCAGCAAAGCTTAAAATGGCTGCTTAGTTCTGTTACGGTTAAATTTCTTTAAATTTTAATATCTGAAGAATAACATTTTACGATAATGAATGCTTTCGTTTCCCGCTATTGTCAATTCTGGTTAATGAGTTTTGGAATTACTTCCTTAATTGCCTTAATCCTAGGTAAGGAGGATCGTGGCCTTATTATGTGGATATTCACGAGCTTTTCTTTAGGTGGGGCCATTATTTTGACGAGTAAAGAAAAAATAGCAAATTGGAAACAACAATATTTACAGGTTTTTTTAGTAGATTTTTCCAGTGAAGAAATTGCTTGGATTAGCGGGCTTTTTATCGGGATAGAATTATTTTCAACTTTACTTTATCTGCAGTTTGCTAATCTTATTTTTAGTTTAATATTGGGACTTTTGAGCGCCCTGGTGTTGCTTTTGTTTATTCTTATTTTAAATAATGATCATTCTAATGAAATTAAAAATGATTAAAAATTACGGGATTGAATTAAGCGTTATCGCAGTCGTCATAATTATCCTTTTTTTATTGTCTTGGGTTTTTATACCAGACATGACTCCTTTAATTTTCCTAAAAGGATTAGCGGGAATCCCTTTGCTGAGTATTGTACCCGGGTGGATTTGGGCGAATCTTTTTTTAGATAAAAAAGAAAAATTGACTATTCGTCTGGCTTATTCTTTTATGATTTCTATTGTAATTATCGGTTGGAGTGTTTACGCTCTTCGTGCTTTTTTCTTTTCCTCAATAACTAATTGGCTTATTATTTTAGCCTTAATTTTAGTAATTGGGAGTGGGCTTATTGCTAACTTAATTAAATCTTATTTTATCCCAATACGTAGTGAATAGGGCATTTTAGCTCGATCATTACTTCTTACTCTTTACCATCCGAAATTTTTTTTATGACAACTAAATCCTCTCAAACATTATGTGTTGTTGGGCTAGGTTACGTCGGTTTACCTTTAGCTGTGGAGTTTGGAAAGACACAACACCCGACTTATGGTTACGATATTTCAAAAGAAAAAATAGCCTTATTAAAAAAAGGATGTGACCCTAACAAGGAATTAAGCAAGCAGGAATTAAAAGAAACTAAGCTGATTTACAGCGCTGATCCCCAAATTATTTCTAAAGCGGATATTATTATTGCGGCTATCCCGACACCGATTGATTCGGCTAAAAATCCAGATCTGCGTCCAATTCAAGGTGCTTCTAAAACTATTGGGGAAAATTTAAAAAAGGGCGCAATTATAGTGTTTGAATCTACGGTTTATCCGGGGCTTACAGAAGAAATTTGTGTGCCTATTCTTGAACAGTATTCTGGCCTTAAATTAGGGAAGGATTTTGAGATAGGCTATTCTCCAGAGCGCATTAATCCTGGCGATAAAGAGCATACTCTTAAAAAAACCATTAAAATAGTTTCCGGGCGTACGCCCCAGATACTTAAAATTTTAAGCGCTTTATATCGTGAAGTGGTAAAGGCCGGAGTTTATGAGGCGCCAAGTATTAAAGTCGCGGAGGCGGCAAAAGTTATTGAAAATATTCAGAGAGATCTTAATATCGGACTGGTAAATGAACTATCAATTATTTTTAGACGTTTAGGAATTGATGCGCTTGAAGTATTAAAAGCCGCGGAAACGAAATGGAATTTTCATTCTTATCGTCCGGGACTAGTAGGCGGTCATTGTATTGGTGTTGATCCATATTATCTTACTCATAAAGCGGAAAAGACAGGTTATCATCCGCAAATTATTTTAGCTGGCCGCCGCGTTAATGATGGTATGGCAGTTCAAGTTGTTGATGGCTTAATCAAAGAATTAATCAAAACCGGCCGCCCCCTTTTAAATAATAAGATTTTAATTTTAGGCGTTACTTTTAAAGAAAATGTCGCTGATATGCGCAATTCAAAAGCTCAAGAAATTATTACTTTATTGAAAAATTACGGCCTATCAGTCGAGGCCTACGATCCACTTGTGGATGCCGTTTCGCTTGAAAAAATATTTGGGGTTAAACCAATTGGAAAGGTAAATTCAAATGTAAAATATGACGCCTTTATTTTATTCTCTCCGCACGAAAAAATCTTACAAAATATTGCCGCTATTTTAAAAATGGGTAAGAATCCAGCGGTTTTTTACGATATAAAATCAAAGCTTAAGGGAAATTTCATAGGTAAAAGTTCCATCCTATATCAAACTTTATAATTCGATGCTGCCTCTTTTTAGTGTCATTATGCCTGCCTGGAATCGTGCTTATTGCATAAAAAAAGCAATTCAAAGCGTCTTAAATCAAAAAGAACAAAATTTTGAAATCATTATTTTTGATGCTGGGAGTAGGGATGGAACCGCAGAAGCGGCCAGGTCTTTCAATGATCCTCGGATTAGGGTTGAAGCTTGGGCAATAAATAGGGGGGTAAACTTTGCGAGGAACCGGGCGATTGAGATGGCCAGGGGGAAATGGATGGTGCTATTGGATACTGATGATGAGCTAACCCCAGATGCTTTTGAGGTGGCAAAAAGTGATTTTAAAAAAATAGATAAGCAAGTAGGGTTAATATTTTATGGTACTAAGGACGTAAAAACCGGGAAAATGAAATCTTTTTTTGATAAAAAACGAGGAGAAATCTCTTATGAAGATTGGTTAGGAGAAAAAAATCTTAGAGGAGAATTTTTACCCATAGCACGAAGAGAGGTTTTTGCAAAAGAAATGTTTCCCGAAAATATTATCGGATTTGAAAAATATTTTTGGCTGATCGTTGCGCAGCACTATAAAGTAATTATTCACAATACCGCTATTCGATTATATGACCCCAGGGGGGAAAATAGAGCTTCAAAATATATTTTAAAAGAAGAATATGCCGCTCCACGAGCAAAATCCTATAAATTATTTCTAAAAAGATACGGGGAAGACATGAAAAGAGTAAATCCAAAACTTTATGCCCATTATTTAAGTGTTATGGGGCATTTGTTTTGTTTAGCCGGAATGAAGCAGGAAGGCAAAGCAGCAATACGAGAAGCAAGTCAGTATGATTTTGGGTTTAAAATAGGCGGAGTTTATCTAATGTCTTTTTTGGGTAAATGGCCATTTCGTCTCGCGAGTCGTATTGTGGCACGCTTTTCCTAATGGAAAGGGGAGTTTGAAGAAGGATGTTTTTTTGTGGCGCACGGAAGGATTATCTACTATGATTTTTAGGATTTAAAATAGGAGTGATGTAAAATATTTTTAGCAATAAAAAATAAGAAGCATGAACTTATTTAAAAATTATCTCGATCAGTTAAAAAAGGGGCTCGATCAGATGGACATAAGCATCCTTGAAGAGATTGCCCATATTCTTTTCGAGGCTTTAATTAAAGAGCGGCTTGTTTTTGTAATTGGGAATGGGGGGTCCGCCAGTACGGCTTCGCACCTGGCTTGCGATTTAGGGAAAAATACAATCCTTGACCTAAAAGGAGAAGAAAAAAGATTTCGTGTAATTTGTCCTTCGGATAACGTGGCCATGAGTACTGCTTACGCCAATGATATTGGATATGATGCTATTTTTGAGCAACCCTTAAAAAATTTTTTACAAAAAAAAGATATTTTAATTGCTATTAGCGCTAGTGGCAATTCCCTTAATGTGCTTAATGCCGTAAAATATGCTAAAAAGAAAGGGGCAATCACTATTGGATTTGTCGGATTTTCCGGCGGAAAATTAAGGCAATTATGTGATTATGTAATGCATTTTCCTGAAAATCACTATGGGCGATCAGAAGACGCTCATTTGATTTTAAGCCACATGCTCCGTGAGGCTCTCCTGGAACTAAAAATATCAAAAACAGAAAATTAATTCCCACTAGAACTAATGATTTTGCTTAAACAAGCCGTAATTTTAGTCGGAGGAAAAGGAACTCGTTTAAGGCCACTTACCAACGATTGTCCAAAGCCCCTGTTGCCTGTCGAGGGTAGGCCTTTTTTGGATTACCTTATTGTTCAATTAAAGGAACAGGGGATCGAAGAAATTATTTTATTGACTGGTTATTTAGGGGAGCAAATTAAAAAGCAGGTCGGGGACGGGTCGCGATATGGAGTCAAGATTCATTGCGCTCAAGGGAATGAGAATTTTGAAACCGGAAAACCATTAAAAATGATTGAGAAATTATTACGTAAACATTTTTTATTACTTTATGGCGATAATTATTGGGAGGCGTTTGATTTAAAAAAATTAATTGATTTTTACGATCAGCAAAAAACTAGGGCACTTGTTTGTATTTTTGATAATCATCTGAATACCACCACCAATAATTGTTATGTAGAGGAGTCACTAGTTAAAAACTATGATCCTTCTCGGAAAAATCCAAAATCAAACGGCGTGGAAATAGGCTTTTTTATTTTAGAAAAATCGATTATTGAAGAAATGCCCAAAGATAATCTTTCTTTTGAAAAGGTGGTTATGCCTCAACTAATTAAGCAAAAACAGCTTGCTGCATTTATGACTTCTCATCGCTATTATAGTGTGGGTAATCACGATACCTATTACGATTTATGCCGCTATTTAAGAAGTAAAAAAACGATTTTTCTCGATCGAGATGGAGTAATAAATAGAAAATCATTACCAGGAGAATATATTTTAACTCCAGAGCAGTTTGAATTTCTTCCTGGCAGCATTGAAGGTATTAAACAATTAAAGGCCAAGGGATATCACCTGATCGTAATCACAAATCAAGCAGGGATAGGGCAAGGACAATTGACAAAGAAAAATCTAGAAAAAATTCATAGCAAAATGCTAAATGAGCTTAAGGAAAACGGAGCAAAAGTGGATCGCATTTACTATTGTCCGCATGATTGGGTAAATCCTTGTAGCTGTCGAAAACCAGGAGGAGGGATGATGTACCAGGCGGCTTTAGACTTTGACCTCAGTTTAAGGCACACGACTTTTATTGGTGATGATCGTCGTGATATGATGTTGGGGCATAATATGGGATGCAAAACCCTTTTGTTTAAGGGAGGGGATCGTCTCGATGATTTTATTTCTAATAATAATTTATGATTATTACACGAGTCCCTTTAAGAATGAGTTTTGTGGGAGGGGGGACAGATTTGAAAGTCTTTTATGAAAAAGATTATGGAGAAGTGTTAAGCACTACTATTAATCAATACATTTATATTACGGTAAAAAAACAGACAAAATTAGTTCCGGATAAATTTAGGATAGGTTATTCTAAAACCGAAAACGTGAATCAAGTTGCGGATATTGAGCATCCTATTGTTAGAGAAATTTTAGGCTTTCTTAAAATTAATTTTCCTTTAGAAATTAAGGTAATGGCTGATATCCCAGCGAGAACGGGATTAGGTTCATCAAGCAGTTTCACGGTTGGATTGTTGCATGCTTTACATGCCTTGCGAGGGGAATCAATTTCCCCTTATCGGCTGGCGGAAGAAGCGGTTTATATTGAACTTAATTGCCTAAAACGAGCAATTGGGAAACAGGATCATTATGCGGCTGCTTTTGGGGGGTTAAACAAAATTAAATTTATGCCTGATGAATCCGTGATTGTTAGTCCGATTTTATGCCCTAGAACTATTAGGGAGAATTTTTTTAATCATCTAGCTCTATTTTATACCTTTAAAACACGCGATGCGGAGAGTATTTTAAAAGGGCAACAAAGGGATACTGCGGGAAAATGGGAAATCCTTAAAGAAATAAGGGATAGTGTTCACAGGTTTGAGTCAATTTTAGAAGGGAATGGTAATTTTAAAGATTTAGGTAAAATTCTAGAAGAATCCTGGCAAAAGAAAAAAACACTGCATGCGGAAATTTCTAATGAATCGATTGATAAATTCTATCAAAAAGCTAAAAAAATTGGTGCCCTGGGTGGAAAATTATTGGGAGCTGGAGGAGGAGGATTTTTATTGTTTGTTATCCCTCCCGCTAAGCAGGGAGTTCTTGAAAAAGAGCTAAAAGGTATGCTTAAAGTTGATGTTAAATATGAACCACAAGGGAGTACAATTATTTATTTTAACGAAAATGACTAATGAAAATTATTGGATTAAATGTCGGGCATAATGCAACTGCTTGTTTATTTCAAGCCGGGGAACTAACACACTGCGTCAGTGAAGAAAGATTTACGAGAATAAAAAATTTTCTTGGCATCCCAATAAAATCAATTGAATGGATATTGAAAGATGCCAATCTTAAAGCAAGTGAAATTGATCGGGTTTGTTTTTTGGGAGCGCATGCTCCTCTTTCCGCTTCTTTGCCAGAATCAAATTTTTATGCTCCCAAAAAAAATAAATTAGGAATTATTTCTTTAGGTAGATCATTCGCACAACGGATTAGTTATATTTCTCCCGAGATTGAAAAACAAATTGCTGAAAAATATCGATCTCTAATGTGCCAAAGATTTGATTATTATTTTAAGCATTTGCTTACCATTTTATTTGATCAATTTGATTTTAGAAGAGATCAAATAATGACTGTTGAACATCATCGAGCGCATGCCTTATGTGCTACATTGCTTGTCCCTTGGGATGAAGAAGTTTTAGTTTTTTCCTGTGATGGCGAAGGCGATAACCTCAGTGCCACGGTTAGCATTTTACATCGAGGGAAAATACAAAGAATTGCTCAAACCTCCGCTGAAGATTCCCTAGGTATTCTTTATCTAAAAGTAACGGAATATTTAGGCATGAAGGGTAATGAGCATGAATTTAAGGTAATGGGGATGGCCCCGTATGCTAAAAGTGATAAGGCTGAGGAGGTTTATTTAATTTTAAAGGAGTTGCTTTGGTTTTCCCCAGAAGATCCTCTTGCGTTTAAGGCGCGCTATCGAATGCCAACCATTGAAAAGAGATTAAAAAATTTACTTTATCGCAAAAGATTTGATGCTATTTCTGGAGGGATTCAGCGACTTACGGAAGAGCTTATTTGTGAATGGGTTAAAAGAGCGATAGTTAAAACTAGTATTGGAAATATCGCTTTAACTGGTGGTGTTTTTATGAATGTCAAAGTTAATCAACTTTTGGGAGAGTTGACAGAGGTAAAGAAAATTTATGTTGTCCCAAGCTGCGGTGATGAATCAGGAGCGATTGGCGCTGCCGTAGAAGGCCATTTACGCTTTGCCGAAAAACATGCTTTTTTATTAAAACCGCTAAAATCACTTTATTTGGGGACTCAAGTTGATAATAATTTAGATGAACTTTTAAAGGAAGAAGGACTTAAGAAACGTTATCATATCGAATATTGTCAGGATATTGAAAGTCGAGTAGCAGATCTTTTGGCTAAAGGACAGGTCGTTGCTCGTTTGAATGGAAAAATGGAATGGGGTGCGCGGGCTTTGGGCAGTCGGTCAATTTTAGCTAATCCAAATAATTTTAATATCATCCGCATTATTAATGAAAAGATTAAAAATCGTGATTTTTGGATGCCTTTTGCCGCTAGTATCTTAAAAGAGCGAGCGAAAGATTACATTGTGAATCCTAAAAATATTGATGCTCCCTATATGGCGATTACTTTTCATACCACGGAAATGGCCCAAGTTCATTTACCAGCCGCTATTCACCCTTATGATTTTACGGTACGTCCTCAATTGGTAGATCGAGCGTGGAACCCTTCTTATCATAAATTGATTAGCGAATTTGAAAAAAGGACTGGCATCGGAGCCGTCTTAAATACATCATTTAATTTACATGGCGAACCAAACGTGCAAAATTTAAAGGATGCGATTCATACACTAGATCATTCGGGACTAGATTATTTAGCAGTCGATGATTATTTGTTGACAAAGAGGAGGGCTTAAAAAAATACCAGCTCCAAATAAGCTGTATAAGTTATTACGTTTTTTCAGGGAGATGGTTGTAAAAAGTGGCGAACAAATTCTTTTTCTTTTACTCCAATAACGCCTAAAAATAAACAGAAGAAACTGTAAATTAGCACTCCTAATAAAATCATAATTATAAAATGGACAGGAGGTAAAATAAGAATAATTATAGCCATAATACCAGTAATTAAAATTGGTTTAATTATACTAAAAACAAAGGGGAATAAAGACACAACGCGATTTACAAAAAAGCAAGATAACCCAAAAACAACTATTTCGGTCATTAGGGTTGTAAGAGCTGCGCCAACGATTCCATATCTTGGGATGAAATAAAAATTGGTGGCAATATTAAAGAATAATCCAAATCCTGTAGTTAAAAGATTGAGGTGTTGTCGGTTCGAAGAGTTTAGGAAGGTCGATAAGCCGGAATTTAAAAAAGCAAACAAAAGCACCCATGCCAAAATTTGGAGAGCAGGAATGGCTGGAATATAGCTAATCCCAAATGCGAAAGGGACTACGGATGGGGCAATGAGTGTTATCCCCATGCTTAAGGGTAAGCCTACGATCATTAAAAAACGGAGAGATTCGGTGAAAACAAGGCTTAATTGCGACGATGATTTAGTATAATATTCAGACATGATGGGATAAATAGCTGTCATCATCAAGCCGGCAATAAAGTAGAGAACCAAAATAGGCTGATAAGCAGCGTTGTACCAACCGACAGCAGCATCTCCAAGAAATTGTGAAATCATGAGAGTATCAAAATGAAGATAAATCAGGCCAAAAAAATTAAATAAAGCAAAAGGAATTGCTGTTTTTAAAATTAAAAAAAAAGTATTTTTTTGAAAATGGGGCATTTTTGGATAGGGCAGATAACGCAGAGCTAGAAATAGGGTAGTGAAGAAGCTGAACCCGTATACACCAATAATAATTTTAAAAATCAGAGAAACGGTGGCCCCTTTCCAGGTAAAAATTGTAACAATAATTAGCAAAAGAAGTTTTTCGAAAAAGCGAGGTATGGCGATATACGCCATTTTTTCAAAGGCCTGGAAAAAAGAACGGAAAAGGGTGTTTAGATTATCCAAAACCATCATTACGCCCGCTAATCCAATTAGAATAAAAATATCTTGATTGTATTTTAAGATCCATAGAATCCCAGTCATAAGAATAAAAGCAATAAAAATTAGGGGGATTTTCCAAAGCAGGGCATACCAGAAATAAATTGAATAATGAGATTTATTTCGAGCTATTTCACGAGTTGTATAAGCCATAATTCCCGCATCAATTATGACGTTAAAAATCGTCACAAAAGCCACAGCAAAAGAGTATTGGCCAAAACGGACATCTCCTAGGGAATTAACCAATACTAAAAACAGAAGAAGGGAAACGCTTTTAGTCCCCAGTTCAGAGCCATAAAGATAGAGTAAATTACGGAAGACAGTGTGATGACGATTCATAATTATTTTGGAAGTTGTATTTTAAGGTCTAGTCTAATTTTCAGATAGAAAATCTATCGTCTTTCGAAGGCCTCCTTCCAACGTTTTGACCGGTTTAAATTTGATAAGCTGTCTTGCTTTAGTGATATCCGGACATCGTCTAATCGGGTCATCCTTAGGAAGAGGTAGATAGGTTATTTTACTAGTTGAATTCGTTAATCGAATAATTGTTTTAGCAAGGAAGTGCATAGTTATTTCTTGAGGATTTCCTAGGTTAATCGGGGACTGAATTTTAGGCGCTTCCATAAGTCCAATAATACCCTTGATCATATCGTCAACATAGCAAAACGATCTTGTCTGTTGTCCATTACCATAGACTGTTAGTGGTTCGTTCTTGATAGCTTGTCTAATAAAATTAGGTATCACGCGTCCATCTTTTTTCCTCATCCGTGGGCCGTAGGTGTTAAATATTCTAGCAATGCGTACATCAAGATGGCGCTTAAGTCCCCAATTTATAATTAGACTTTCCGCAAATCTTTTGCCTTCATCGTAGCAACTTCTTGGTCCAATAGGGTTTACTTTACCCCAATAACTTTCTGTTTGGGGATGGACATCTGGGTCACCATAAATTTCAGAAGTAGAGGAGAATAAAAACCGAGCTTTTTTTTCTTGTCCTAACTTAAGCATATTCCATGTCCCCATTGAGCTTACCAATAATGTTTCCAGGGGTAGTTTTTGGTAATCTCTCGGAGAGGCTGGGCACGCTAAATGGTAAAGATAACCAAAATTACCCTTTATCTTTAAAGGTTTCTGAATATCATGCTTTATAAATTCAAAATTTTTATTTTTGCAAAACGAGGCCATGTTTTTTTCAAGACCAGTACATAAATTATCAACACCAATGACATAATGATTTTGACTTAAAAGAGCCTCACATAAATGACTACCGAGGAAGCCGGCTGCCCCAGTTACAAGTATATTCATGTTAAAAAATATAGTTTATTGTTAGAATGATTTTATCATTACTTATTTTATTCTTAAACAGGATTCTTGAATTCCCCTATCTCGTAATGAAACACTATCACGCATTAAGGTTATTATGATATTATTTTTGTAATTCTTTTGAATTACTTATGACTAAATGGAAAAACATTTTAACGCTTCCTGTAATTGTATTATTTTTAATTGTAATTTTAGTGATGCAATTTATTTTTTTAGAAAATTACACCTTAACTATTTTGGAATTAGTTGTTAGCTTATTTATTATTGGTATTATTTTGTATTATATTCTTCGCTATAAATTATTACTTAAATTAGAATTTTATCTTGGAATCCCGGCGTTGTTTACTATTTTATTTCTTTTTTATCATATTTCCATTCCTTTGGAATTTTTTGTTTTTATAATCCTGGTAATCGCTATTTTAATTTCTTTACAAAAACTTCTACATGAAAAAAACAATAGTTAAATTTACACCTCTAATTTCTTTGCTAATTTTATTAGTATTTGTTCTATATAAAATAATATTTTCATCTTTCGAATATCCTCGTCAGTGTGGAGCGGTAAATCCTAATAAAATGTCTTCACGCGTTCCAATTTATCCTTATGCCACTAGCTTAACCCCAGATAACGCAAAAAGTCGTTCTGCAGAATATATAGTTGATAAAAATCTCGCTACTTTTGCTTATCCTAATCAGACAAAAATGGGTTATTTAGTTGATTTAATCAATTTATACCCTATTCGTATGGTGGAAGCCGTATGGAAGGATTATGGGATACAAGATATTTATATCACGCAATGGGTAATAGATGGGTGTAATGAGCATGGACAATGGGTAATCCTGGGGCAAGGAGGTTTCCCGAATAGCCAAATCACCACCTTAAAATTTGACCCAATTTTACTTTCTCAAATTCGAGTCAGAGCAACAGGTCCCAATAATGCGGTTTTATACGAACTTCAATTTGAATAAAAGCTGTGTATAATTCTTTTTTTCCAAAGAAAAATATTTTTCAAAACAGGAAATTGTCTAAAATTAGCTAATTTAGGGTGTAAACTTGACACTAACTTATCCAGGAAAAAGAAAAAAATCATTATGCTTCCTAGCCAAAAATTTACTCTACCTAAGAGCGAATGTCTTTCAATTTCAGCCCCGATATCGCCAAAAATAGCAACGAAAAATTGAGAGAAACTGATAATCATCAGTAAGATTATTGTTGTACTAAGCACCAAGTTTCTTAATGAAAAATCGTCTTTTTGCTGAATATATTTTTGAACAAAGTTTAAATAAAATAGGGATATGATTAAAAATCCGAATAAAAACAGTAGACGCAATTTAAATAGCCACCCTACTAGAATCTGATTAGATATATTTTGCATTTTAATTTCTAAAGGCGAAAATCGATATCCATATGATCCAAGGGGATTTATAAGATAAGGTAATTCTTTTTTTAGTCTTTCGAAAACGAAAAATGGATGCTTCAATAGAAATAATTTATATTCGTTTAAGGCATCATTTTTTATCCATTTTTGATAATCTTGATTTTTTTGAAAATTTTCCCAGGTAATTTCCGCTGATGGGTTTTCTAGATCAAGCAAAAAAGGTTCAATCGGCATACCGCGATCAATGAAAAATTGTTTATATTCCGTGTTTTCCTGAAAAATTGAAAATAACCCATGAGTAATGGGTACTAAGGAACGCGGACTTTTTTTTAAATCAAATGAATGTAGAAAATATATGCCCCCAAAAATAATAGCAATAATTGCTGGAAATAAAAAATGAACTATTTTTATTTTTTTTGTTATTTTTCGTAAAAAAAATAAAATCAAGGCTATGCCTATAAAATAAAAAACGAAAATTTGATCAATTATCATATTGGCATCTCTTGTAAAAGAAAATAAGGTGCCTATTAAAAAAACAGCAATTAAACTTAAAATATGGTCTTTGTAATTCAAGGGAATATTAAAATTTAAGGGATTTAAATATCTCTTTGTAAGATTGATTATCAATCCCAAAATGACTGCATATGTCGATAAATTAAGGCTTTCAGTTAAAATATTATAATCCCAAGGCCAGATTAAATTTGTAAAAGGGAAAAGGATAAATATTAAAACCACTAAAGATTTTAAAAATTTTGAATTTAATAAGCTGGCTAATACCACCCCTAAAAAAGTCCAGGCAAGTACGGAAAAAATTGTCTGGAAAAAGACAATCACAGAAAGATCACTATAAAAAATAGCAAGCAAAAAGGGGAATGAAGGGGTATTAGAAAGGTGCACTAGATTCATTGATTGGACTTTAAGGCTAATGTTTAAATAACTTTGACTATCCATAAAGAGAATGGGGTTTTTGGTAATAGAAACTAGTGCCAGGAGCATTAATCCTATGCCCAATAACCCCATGAAATAGTTTTTATTTAATAGGTTTTTCTGCTCGGCTTCCTTGTATATGAATAAAAAGCCCAAACTCAATAAATAGCTTACTAAAAAAATTAAGATCGCGGAGCAAAAAATATTTGGAGTATAATATAAATTTATTTCATGTATATAATTATATTTAGCTTCATGCCCACCTATTGTATAAGATAGTTTTGATAAACTTGGGGAATGATTATTAAAAAAAATGAATAAAGGCGTAAAACTTATTATAAAACCAAGTAAAAGGCTTGTTTTAATTAATCTGAGTGATTCTTTATTTAGTAATGACATAAATTTAAAATTTCAATAGTGCCCATTAAATATTGTTTTCATTTTTACCATATTTATCCCTCTAGGGCTATAAAATTTCCTTCCTTAGAGCCCTTTAAAAATAATTTTTTCATCACTGGCGTCGTTAGGCTGGCCTACTTTGCCATCATAATTAGCTATATATAAGATTGCTTTTATTTAAAAAAAAATCTATGTTTTTAGGGTATTAATAGAATTTAATTCTTTTGTTTTATGGCTTTTTTCCTTATTACTGGTGGATCTGGATTTTTAGGAATTAATCTTATTCGTTATCTGCTAGATAGGGGGCATCAGATTCGCTCATTAGACAGGGTATCTTTTGATTATCCGGAAAAATCTAGAATAGAGGCGATTTTAGGAGATATAAGAAATGAAGCTATTGTAAATAATGCCCTAAAAGGGATTGACATTGTAGTGCATTGCGCCGCTGCACTCCCTCTTTATAAAAAAGAAGAAATATTAAGTACAGACATTGAGGGTACTAAAATAATTTTAGACAGCGCTTTGAAAAATCGGGTTAAAAGGGTGATCCATATTTCTTCAACTGCGGTGTATGGGATTCCGGATCATCATCCGCTATTTGAAAATGATGAATTAATTGGTGTGGGGCCATATGGAAAGGCCAAGATTGAAGCTGAAAAAGCTTGCTTATTATATAGAGAAAAAGGACTTTGTGTCCCCATTATTAGGCCAAAATCTTTTATTGGGCCTGAACGACTAGGTGTTTTTGCCTTGCTTTATGATTGGGCTAAGGATGGTAAAAATTTCCCTATGGTAGGCGGCGGCAAAAATCGTTATCAACTTTTAGATGTTGCTGACTTAAATGAGGCGATTTATCTTTGCGCGACTAAGCCAGAGTCTGTGGTTAATGACACTTTTAATATTGGAGCTAAAGTGTTTACAACTATGAAGGAAGACTTTCAAGCGGTTTTAGATAAAGCAGGGCACCATAAAAAAATTCTTACCTTTCCCGCTTTTCCGATGATTTGGACTTTACGGTTTTTAGAAATTTTACACCTTTCTCCTCTTTATAAGTGGGTATATGAAACTGCAAGCAAAGATTCATTTGTTGCTATTGAAAAAGCGGAAAAAATATTAGGATTTCATCCTCGTTATTCAAATAAGGAAGCGCTCCTGCGCAATTATCAATGGTATCTCGAAAATTTTGATAAATTTGAAGGCCAGTCTGGGGTTTCTCACCGGGTGCCGTGGAAACAGGGAATTTTGAAATTATTTAAATACTTTTTTTAAATTGTCGATGGCAAAGCTCCCAAGTCCTATCCAGTTATTTAAAAAAGAATACAAAATAATAGGTTTCTTAATAAGTCTTATTGTTTTATCGCGGTTATTTTTTTATCGTTTTATTCCACTTGCCGATCCTTTTCAGTTTCAGCATCACTTAGATCGCGTTTGGCTCAAAAATAATTTATGGGAAAGTATTTATAATTTACATGCTCAACCGCCCCTATTTAATTTTATTCTAGGTTTTATTTTAAAAATAGCTCCATCGGGACAGGAACAAATAATTTTTTCAGGATTTTTTTTAGTAATTGCCCTTGCGATTGGCGGTGCTACTTATTTATTGCTACGACTTTTTTCTTTGTCCCCTAGAATTTGTTTTACAGTGACTTTATTTTATTTACTTTTTCCGCAGGAAAGATGGCTCGTTTATAATATTTATTTAGTGGTATTATTATTGATTATTTCCGTGCTTTTTCTATCTCAATTTTTTTCTGAAAAAAAAATAACCTATTTTATATTATTTTTTATATCAACGAGTAGCATCGTTCTTCTGAGGAGCTTTTTTAATCTTTTTTTATGGTTTGTCCCAATCTCAATACTAATTATTTGGCTAATTTATAAAGATAAAAAGCTTAAAAATAATATTAAACGCTATGTTTTTGTCGTTATTTTATTTTTTCTTATTACGGCAATGCCTTATGTGAAAAATTACGGCCGTTTTGGCTTTTTAGGGAGTAGCTCGTGGGCTGGCCTGAATTTAACCCATCTTACGCATTATGTTTCTTCACAGAATCTACAAAAGGAATTAGAAGCAGGCAATATTACGGCGATTCAATTAATCCCTGATTTTTCACCTCCGCAAATTTATTATGATTATTTTAAAATTAAACCATATACCGGGGTAATGGTCTTAGATGCTTTATTAAAAAGCAATGGCATACCGAATTATAATAATATTATTTATATCCGGGCATCTGAAGAGTATAAGCGTAACTTTTTAGTTCTTATTAGCGAATATCCAGGCGCTTACGCTTTGGCTGTTCTTAATGAAATTTATATTTTCATGGGATTCACCCCTTATAAGTTTTTCAGTACCTATCCTAATTGGCATGTTAATCAAATAACTCCAAATATTTTTGTAAATACGACTTTGGCAAAAATTGATACCTTCGTGATCCCCCCCCTCTTTTTGGTGGTTTTTAGCGGTGCTTTAATCTGGTTTATTAGGGCACTAAAATCTCTTTTTAGAGGGGGTAATATTCTTAAAAGTGGAATAATTATTTTTATAATTTTCAATATTAGCTATGTTTTTTTAATTGCCAATTTTTGCGAACTAGGGGAAGCTAATTTTATGCGCAGCCCAATCGATGTTTTTATCATGCTTGGCTTTATTCTATTCCTGAAATCATTTTTTAAAAAAAATAATTTTTATTTTTAAATATGGCTTTCATTTATTTAATTATTGCCTTCACCCTTAATGCTTTAGCCAATATTTTTTTGAAAATAGGTGCTCAACAGGGGATTCAACTCAAAGGATTAGGAGTAATTTCACTGCTGACACATAACGCAATTCCCTTGGCTGGAATTATTTTATTTGGGGTGAATGTCATGTTCTATTTTTTAGCGCTTCGGTCACTTCCAATCTCCACCACTTATCCGGTTATGACTATAATGAGCTTTTTTCTTATTAATGGCTTCGCTTATTTTTATTTGAATGAATCCATTAATGTGGCTCAGCTTTTTGGTTATGCCTTGATTATTGCAGGATTAATTCTGATTTTTTATTTTAAATCATCGGTTCCATCCTAAGATTTTTTATTTCCCTGTGTTAGAATATTCAAAAGTAGAAAACTTTGTTTTTTTCGGGAAATTCTGGCAAAATGCCAGCATGGCTCTGAATAATAAAAAGGTTTATTTTTACACGGGAAATTTTACCCATAATTTTTACAAAGAAATTTATCGTCATGCCCCAGACGGATTTTCATTTATCCCTTCATCTAAGGATTTGGTAAGTACAGGAATAAAAAAGGATATCATTAAAAGTAGTCAATGGTGGGGTAATGTCATCAATAAAGCGGTATTTCATGCCGCTAAGCTTATGGCGTTGTCTCGTATTCCCAATCTTAAAATTATCAAAATTCCCAAAGAGGCGGATCTTGTTCATAGTGCTCAGGCCATGCTTCTCAATCATCGTCCATGGGTAGTAGATTTCGAGGATATTTCTGTTTTTGGCTGGTACAGTCCAAAGCTCCTGGGATGTTCGTGGTCAAAGAAAATTATGCAGCATTGCTTTGAGTCTGATGCTTGCCGATTAATTTTGCCATGGACTTTAGCGGCAAAGAAAAGCCTTCTTAATGCACTTGATTGCGAAAAATTTAAAAATAAAATTGAAATTGCTTATCCTGTAAAGGAGCCGAATATTCCCTTTAAACCTAAAGAAAAAAAACCGGGTGAACCTATAAATTTACTGCAAATTGGGACGGCTTTTTATACAAAAGGCTGTCATGAAACACTTCTCGCTTTTGAAAAAATTCAAAATAAATACAATGTTCACCTCACGGTTATTTCGATTTTTCCAGAAGATATTAAAAACAAATTTGGTTCAAATCCCAAAATTACTTTATTAAGTCGTGTTTCGAATGAACGTATAAAACAGGCTTACGAGGAGGCTGATATTTTTGTGTATCCTGTGCATAACGATACTTTTGGTTTTGTTATTTTGGAAGCTTATGGATATGGGCTCCCGTGTATTTCAACGCATCAATTTGCTATTCCGGAAATAGTAATAGATAATGAAACAGGGCTGCTTATCCCTCCTTATGTTTCCAGGTTTAATGACCGGTTTCTTCCTCAATATCCTCTTTTGTCAGGGTTAATTAACGAGGAAAATCATCCTTTGTCTCAAATGTTGAAAAATCCACCGGATGATTATGTAAACCATTTAATTAAAGCAATGGTTACTCTTATTGAAAATTCTTCATTGCGAAACAAAATGAGTGAAAAAGCCTATCAAATGGTAAGCGTAGGTCGTTTTTCTAGTCAAGCACGAAAAAAACGCATGAAAGAATTGTATCAGCGTGCCCTTGCTTTTTAAAAATTCATCAGGTAAATTTTTTCTAATTTATTAAACCTTAATTAATGCGTGTTTTTATAACTGGAGCTGCGGGGTATATCGGTTCTATGGTTACTGATTTTCTTTTAAAAAAAGGGCATGATGTTTTTGCCTATGATTCTTTAGTTTTTGGTGGCGAACATCTTCAGGATTTTTTCGTTAGTGAGCATTTTAGTTTTGAGCGTGGTGATATTCGAGATATAAAAAAAATTACTCGTATTTTTTATGAGTGGAAACCACAAGTGGTTGTTCATCTTGCTGCTATTGTTGGTGCGCCTGAATGTGATGAAAATGTAGCTTTAACTGAACTAGTTAATTATGACGCAACTTGTAAAATTATCGATTTATCTATTGAAAAAGGGATTAAGCAATTTATATTTTCTTCGACTTGTAGTAATTATGGGATAGCCGACACTTCTAAATTGGCCAATGAGGAAGATAATGTTAGTCCGATTTCTTCTTATGCGGACACAAAAATACGAGTTGAAAAATATTTAAAAAGCAAAACAGGTCAAAACAATTTTGCTCCAGTTATTTTACGGTTAGCTACGGTTTATGGAATATCGCGACGAATGAGGTTTGATTTACTCCTGAATGAATTTGTTAGAGATGCATTAATCAACGGGAAATTAGAAGTTTTTATGGGTAATGCTTGGCGCCCTATTGTTCATGTTATCGATGTCGTACGTGTTATCGCTACTATTTTGGAAAAAGATCCTAAAAGTTTAGGTGGCGAAATTATTAATGTCGGAAATAACGATTTTAATATTCAAAAAATGGATTTAGCCAAGGCTATCGGTGAAAAATTGGAAAATATAAAAATAATTATTGCGAGTGAAACGCAGGATCCTAGAAATTATCGAGTCGCTTTTAGTAAAATGGAAAAATTATTAGGTGTCAAAGCTATGCGTACACCAGAACAAGGAATTCAAGAAATTTTAAAAGCAGCTCAAAGTAATATTTTTAAGGATATGTATAATCCTATCTATAAAAATAAAGGGCATGATATTAATATCATAGGTTCTATTTTTAACTAATGGAAAACCATGATTTCTTTTTTAAAAGAGAAGAAAATTCTTGTTACTGGCGGGAAAGGGTTTATCGGGTCACACGTTACCGATATTCTTCAATCTGAATTTGGAGTAAGTAAAGAGAATTTAGTAATTCCTGCCTCGGAAGATTATGATTTAAGAATTTTAGATAATTGTTTTAAAATAACTAAGGGAATCGATGTGGTTTTACATTTGGCAGCTAAAGTTGGGGGCGTAGGTTATAGTAGTAAATTTCCTGCCACACAATATTACGATAATATTTTGATGGATCTTCAAATAGTCGAAGCAGCCCGACAAAATAATGTTAAAAAATTTGTACTGGTGAGTAGCTCATGTGCTTATCCTAAAGATTGTGAATATCCTTTAAGGGAAGATTATCTATTTGATGGTTTGCCTCAAGAAACAAATCGCGCTTATGGTATAGCGAAAAGAATTGAAGTAGTCCAAGCTGAGGCTTATCAGCAACAGTATGGAATGAATATAGTGGTGGTAATTCCTAATAATGCCTATGGGCCACGTGACCATTTTTCTCCGGAATATTCACATGTTATCCCTTCGTTGATAAAAAAATGTCTTGAGTCCGGGGATAATAATGAGGTAGTGCTTTGGGGAGATGGAACGCCGACAAGAGATTTTCTCTATGTTAAGGATTTTGCGCGTGGTGTCATTTTGGCTGCGCTAAAATTAAAGGGCAATGAACCTGTAAATCTTGGATCTGGAGTTGAAACGTCAATTAAGGAATTAGCCCAACTTATTGCTGAACTAACAGGTTTTAATGGGCATTTTGTTTATGATACATCTAAGCCCAATGGGCAACCTCGTCGATCAGTGGATATTTCACGTGCCAAAAATCTTTTAGGATTTGTTCCCGCGTATTCCCTAAAGGAGGGATTAAAAGAAACTATTGCCTGGTATAAAGAAAATTTTTCACTAATTACTTAATTTTTTATGCAAATTATCCCTCAATATGAACCTGATTATGGCGAAGAAGAAAAAAAAGCAGTTATAAATTATTTAGACTCAGGCGCCTGGTTAACGGAATTTAAGCAAACACGGACATTTGAGGAGATGATTAAACAATTAACAGGGAGTGCCTATTGTTGGATTATGATGAATGGGACAGTTTCCTTAACGGCTGCACTTTATGCGCTTGGTTTTAATAAGCCAGAAGATGAAATTATTGTCCCTAATTTTACAATGGTTGCTTCTCCTAACTCGGTTTTACTTGCAGGGGCTAAGCCTGTTTTGGTGGATATTGATGAAACAACACTTTGCATTACTCCAGAAACAATTGAGCCGTATCTTACTGCTCGCACCAAAGCGGTTATGCATGTTTCCCTTAATGGACGGTCAGGAAATATGCAGGATATGGTTGATTTTTGCGAAAAAAAAGGACTTATTTTAATTGAAGATGCGGCGCAAGCGTTTGGGTCATTTTGGGAAGGAAAACATTTAGGAACATTTGGCACTATTGGCAGTTTCTCTTTTAGTATGCCTAAAATTATAACTACTGGTCAGGGTGGGGCATTGATCAGTGATGACGCAGTTTTAATGGATAAAGTAAAAAAAATTAGAGATTTTGGTCGTTCGCGCGGCGGCATAGATGAATATGAAATGATCGGATTCAATTTTAAATTTAGTGATTTACAAGCTGTTATTGGGATTGAACAAATGAAGAAAATGCCTATTAGGATTAAACGGAAAAGAGAAATATTTAAACGTTATCAAGAAAATCTTGCGAATGTTTCATCTGTTCAATGGATTGAAACTAATTTAAGTGATACCACACCCTGGTTTATTGATATTTTAGTGCCTGATCGAAAAGAGTTAGCTGATTTTCTCAAGGAAGAAGGGATAGAAACTCGATTTTTTTATCCAGCGCTTCATACGCAGGCTCCTTATAATGAACAATATTTTGAGAATCAAAGATTTTTAATCAGTTCGAAAATAGCTGCTCGCGGACTTTGGTTACCATCTTCTTTGAAATTAAGTTTTGAGAAAATTGATCAAATTTGTGAGGCGATTAGGAAATTTTATTTGTAGTATATGATGGCTTTTTTTATTAATTTTTTGGTTAATACTTTAGGAGGATGGTTTGCTCGTTATTTTTTTGTGGGTAGAAAAGCCATTATTGGAAAAAAGACACGATTAAATTTATTTTCTTATGCTCACAATGATTCAAATGATCCTCAAAAAATTACAGTAGGCGATCATTGCTTAATGTTTGGACAACTTATTACCGAAAAAAATGGTACGATTAAAATCGGGAATTATGTTGAAATTGAACCAAGAAGTATTCTTCGAGCTATGGAGCGGATTGAAATCGGGGATTATTGCAAAATTGCCGAAATGGTATATATTCATGATAATAATAGTCATCCCGTTGACCATATTGAACGCAGGAAAGAATTAATCCAGGCAATTAAGGGAAATAAATTGGAAAGAAATAATGTGGTACATGCACCGGTTATTATTGAAGATGATGTTTTTATCGGCCGACGTGTTATGATTTATAAAGGGGTTACAATTGGCAGAGGAGCTATTATTGCCGCTGGGTCAGTCGTAACGAAAAATGTTCCCCCTTATTCTTTGGCCGCAGGAAATCCAGCAAAAATTGTTAAATCTTATAATCAAAATTAGATGCCAACTAAAAATGGTCGAAAGATAGCTCTTATTACTGGAGTTACAGGGCAAGACGGATCATATTTGGCAGAACTATTACTAGAAAAAGGGTATCAGGTAAATGCTATTATCCGTCGATCAAGTACATTTAATACTAGCCGTATTGAGCATATTTATGAGGATGAACATGAAGTTGAAGATTACCGATTTCGTTTACACTATGGTGACTTAAGTGATTCAAGTAATTTAATGAAATTATTTTCTAGCATTAGGCCGGATGAAGTCTATAATTTAGCAGCGCAAAGTCATGTTAGGGTAAGTTTTGATATCCCTGATTACACAGCTGACGTTGATGCCATTGGGACTTTGCGAATGTTAGATGTCATTAAGTCATTGGGGTTGCCATGTAAATTTTACCAAGCATCTTCTAGTGAAATGTTTGGTTCTACTATGCCACCTCAATCAGAATTATCTTTTTTTCATCCAAGAAGCCCTTATGCTGTAGCCAAAGTTTTTGCTCATCATACAACTATTAATTATCGTGAAAGTTATGGATTATTTGCAGTATCCGGGATTTTATTTAATCATGAATCTCCTCGTCGGGGAGAAACCTTTATTACCAGAAAAATAACGCGAGGTATAGCTCGTATTTTAGCCAAAAAACAAGAAAAAATTTATGTAGGTAACTTAGAGGCTAAGCGTGACTGGGGCTATGCTCCGGAATATGTTGAAGCCATGTGGTTGATGCTGCAACAAGACAAGCCAGATGATTTTGTTATTGCTACGGGAGAAACTCATAGTGTGCGAGAATTTATCGAGAAGGCTTTTTCTTTAGTGCAATTAAGTTGGGAAGATTATATTGAAATCGATTCACGATATTTTCGACCAGCAGAAGTAGATTGTCTTTGTGGAGATTATTCTAAGGCTAAAAAGAAATTAAACTGGGAACCGCAAATTAAATTTGAGGATTTAATTAAGATTATGCTTATCGCTGATTTAGAAAATCAAGAAATTAATCCCTTAGATTTTGGCTTAACAATTAAAAATTACAGTAAAAGGATTCCAGGAGTTTTAAATCGAGAAGGGGAAATTACTAATATTAAACATTTTGCCCATTAAAACTAAATAGGCAGCGTAAGCTTTTAAAAAATATATATGCGAGAACTGTTTCAAGTTTTGCGGCTAAAGCAATGGATTAAAAATTTTCTTATTTTTGTCCCACTTATTTTCTCGAAAAATTTTTTTGTACCTGAAAAATTTATACTTACTATTTATGGGATTGCGATTTTTTGTTTATTTGCCAGCTCCGCGTATGTTCTTAATGATTTAATTGATTACAAAAAAGACAAGCATCACCCTGTAAAAAAAAGTCGCCCTTTGGCAAGTGGCGCCTTAAAAATTAAAAATGCAGTGGTATTATTAATTCTGTTAATAACTATTTCATTAGGGTTAGCTTATCATTTAAATCCCTATTTCGCAGCCAGTGGAATTTCATATTTAGCGCTCAATTTAGCTTATTCCCTTTTCTTAAAAAATATTGTCATTATAGACGTAATGGTTCTGGCCTCTTTTTATGTCATACGTATTGTAAGTGGAGGGGTCTTAATTGATGTTCCGTTAACTCCTTGGTTTGTCATTATGACTATGCTTCTAGCTTTATTTTTGGGTTTTGGGAAAAGGAGGCATGAATTGACGCAGTTGGGCGACAATGCTGGATTTCATCGTATCAGTCTTAAAGAATACAGCACTTATTTTTTAGATCAGATGATTAGCGTCGTGACCAGTTCAATTATTATTGTTTATATCTTTTATACGCTAGATGAAACAACCAAACTGCATTTTAATACCTCCTTGTTTCCCTTAACCATCCCCTTTGTAATTTATGGAATTTTTCGCTATACATATTTAATTTTTCAAAAGGAAAAAGGGGGATGTCCCACGAATACTATTTGGTCAGATATTCCTTTGTTAATAGATGTGGCTTTATGGGTAAGCGCTATTTTGTATATCATTCAATAGAAACGATAAATCTATGCACTTAAAAACTAAACAATTATGTGTTTTTTTGATTATATTAGGGGTAGTTTTTTCATTTTTCTTAATAAGATTTCAAGATATTATAAACGAATTTTACGCCACTCACACGGTTAATATTGAAGAGCTTAGGCGTATATCTAATTATGATGGTTTAGTGTGCAGTATAGCAAATTTGACTGGTACGTATTGCACCGGTGAACCCAATAGCATTGGGGGAATGCTTTTAGTTAAGCCTATTTTTGAATTGCCTTATCCCATTTCTCTTTTTGGATACCAGTTTATTTTAATTTTATTAGCTTCTATTGCTTTATTTTTAATCTATCTTTTTACGGATTCTTTGTTGGCAGTTATGATTTCTCTTTTTTATTTCCCTTTAATGTCGCATTTTGAAGCCATTAGTGTTGCCCCATCCATTATTTTATTGGTTGGGAGTTTACTGTGTTTTAGAAAAAAATATTATATACCAGCTCAGATATTAGCCGTATTTTTAGCTTTATTTCGTCCAGAAACCATCATTCTATCGATAGCGTATGCCTGGCACATTCGTAAGCTCTATTCGCTAATTTTTATCTTTGCCTATTTTGCTCTTTGGGCAGGATCAATGACTTTTTTGTATGGTGATCCTTTGGCTCAATTAACCTATAATTTGGATAATAAAGGTGAAGCTACCAGTTTTATTATGATTATTAATTTTACACTATTGACGATAGGATATTTAGCGGCATTATTAATTTTCCTGAGAAGCCGAAAAGAAAAAATAATAAATACTTATTTTATAATTTCCTTAGGCTTATCAGTAGCCTATACTTATTTTGCAGCCATAGGCAGTGTTGCCTTTAGTTGTTGTTTTATAAGAATTTTTGGAACAACACTTTTCCCTATAGTTCTTTTCGCTTTCAAAGATTTTTTTAGTAAAGTAACTGAAAAAAGTGTTCCCTAATTAGAAAAAATATATCGATAAATCTGCGTTTCCTCATTATCATAAATTTGTTCAAAATAGGAGTTGTCTTTAAATTTTGTTTCTCCCGCGAAAGTAAAAGTTTCATCTCGAGGATTTATTCTGGCTTCATAAAGAATTTTCCCTTCACTTTGATCAAAATAGGAAACAGTCATTCTTGTTCTGGGAGAAATAATAATAAAAAGGTCGTCAGCCTTAAAAAAAGATTTCATTTCATTTAAAAAATCAATAGAAGATAGCGTTAGAATCGGTTCAGATAATGTTTTTAAAATGCGATACATTTTAGGGGTTGTAGCGTAAAAATAACATGCATGGGCAGCATAATCAGCAGATTCATTATCGCTAGCAAAATTTTGATAATAATAAGCAGTCAAGCTGTTAACATAAAAATTAGAAGAGAAAATTGTGCCCGCATCGGAAACAATTAAGCGTGTGGGCATATCATAATTAGTTTGTAGCCATTCAAAAGCCTGCATTTCACTGGTGATAGCCGGGGGGATAGGAGCTATTTCAACAGCGTATGTTTTGCCTGTGCGATAGCCTAGAAACAAGATGTAAATAATAAAACATAGCGAAAAAACAGTTTTTAAAAATAAGGATTTTATTCGTGAGTTTACGAATAAATAACCAACAGTAAAAATCATTAAAATACTCAAAAAAGAGAAGAAAAGAATACGCAAATGAGCATATCCTCCTATAAGAAAGTAAATAAAAAATATAGTACCTAACAAAGCACAAGTAGTCGTTAATAAGGGCTTAAAACGGTGTTCTTTAGGTAAGAAAAAAATAGGTAGTCCTAACAAGGCTGGTAAGTAATATTTAAAAATGCCCCAAATTCCTGGCCAATAATTAGCGCTATTATCTTCTTTTAAATTAGCTGCATATTTAAAAAAAGGAGAAAGATCTTGGAATGACTCGTAGGATAGTAAAAAATAAAATCCGGCAATGAGTAAGGTAAATAATAAAATCGTCTTATGGCGAGGTTTATTTTGGAAAAAATAATAAAAAGCCACAAAAATTAATATTGGAAAGAGTCCCCACCAAAACAAAAAAATCTCTAAAAGACCTAGGATAATTAGGTGTTTATAGTTTATTGGCTTATTGGTAAGAGTTAAAATTAATAATAATAAAATAATATTACTAAAAAATGATGGTGTTACGTAAGTCTGTCCCGGGTAAAAAACTGGTGTCGGAATAAAAGCAATCAGGGCGGCTAAAATTATCCCAGCAGATTCGCTAAATTTTTTCCCAAGATGATATCCTAAGAAAATCAACAAAAATAACAGAGTGGCATGGCAAAAGCGGGTTAAAACTTCAAGAGGAACCCCTGTAATTTTATAAACAATTCCTAGCCAGTAAGAATAAAGCAGCGCACTGCCCTGGAAAGGAGCAATAAAAGCTAGTTTGTTTTCAAAAATAATCATGCGCCGAGCAATGCCCATATAAACATATTCATCAGTGCCATTTGGTAACCAAAAGTATTGCAAATTATTTAAAAGTACACTCATTATTCCCAGCAAACTCACCAAAATATAAGGTAAGAATTTTTTAGGATTAGTGCCTAAGAGATTCTTCATAAAATAAAAAAAATAAGGAATTATTCACATCATAACGCAAAGTTAAGCCGGAGTCATGAAAAAATAATGATCCGCGGATAAGGTGCGGTTCAAATTTTAAGGATGGACAGTGTATAGATTTTAAAACCGGAGCAGTATAATATGGTCGCATGTGTGGATTTACCGGGAGAATTAATTTTAATCTCCAACAAAACATTAACGAAGCCTTACTTAGGAAGGCTAATCAGGCTATAAGTCATCGCGGGCCGGATGATGATGGAATTTATTTAAAGCAAAACGTGGGGTTAGCCCATCGCCGTTTGTCGATTATTGATCTTTCGCCATCTGGCCATCAACCAATGAGTAATAAAGAGAAAAGTGTTTGGCTCATTTTTAATGGAGAGATTTACAATTTTCTAGATTTACGTACTGATTTACAAAAAAAAGGGTATTCATTTGTATCCAAGACAGATACGGAGGTTATTATTTATCTTTATGAAGCCTACGGTGAGGAATGTTTTAAATTACTAAGAGGTATGTTTTCTTTAGCTCTGTGGGATGATCGTAAAAAAAAGCTATTATTGGCTCGTGATCGTTCCGGTAAAAAGCCTCTTAAATATTATGTAGGAAAAGATTTTATTGTTTTTGGTTCGGAGTTAAAAAGTTTTCTTAATTATCCGGATGTCCCCAGAAGGGTTGACCTTGAGGCTATTAACCATTATTTAACTCTGCAATACGTTCCTAGCCCTAAAACTGGTTTTAAGGATATCAAAAAACTTCCTCCCGCGCATTATTTATCCCTTGATCTTAGTAAGGGAAACCCAGAAATAAAAATTCAAGCTTATTGGGAAATGACTTATCAATATCCCTTAAAATTGTCTATCCCCGAATGGAAAGAAAAAATTCTCCACATCTTAGAAGAAAGTGTTCGATTGCGCATGATTGCGGATGTTCCGTTAGGCGCTTTTTTATCAGGAGGATTAGATTCAAGTGCAATTGTGGCCATGATGGCTAAGCATTCTCCCCAACCTATTAAGACGTTTTCAATTGGGTTTCATGAAAAAGATTACAACGAATTACCTTACGCTCAAAAAGTAGCTGATCAATTTTCCACAGATCACACTGAATTTATTGTAAAGCCAGATGCGCTTAAAATTCTCCCTAAGTTGGTGACAGCCTATGAAGAACCTTATGCTGATTCTTCTGCTATTCCAACTTGGTATCTTTCGGAACTTACTCGTCAGCAAGTAACTGTAGCCTTGAATGGTGATGGCGGAGACGAAAATTTTGCCGGATATGGCATGTTCCCAATTCATCAATTTGCGGAAAATTATTATGGGCGAATTCCTTCCTGGATTAGAAATAAAATTATTATTTCAGGAATTAAAACTTTTCATAATTTACGGAAAAATAATTTTAGTGAGCGTTGTCTGGTTGCCGCAACCAGCTTTGAAAAGCAGCCCAATGATCTACGTTATCTTTACTATATTTCCTATTTTACCCCAGAACAGAAACAGGATCTTTATAAGAGTGTAATGAAACAGGAGTTGGCGACAAGCCAAAGCACGGAAAATCTTTTTCTGAAATTATGTGAACAATCCCATTCGCAAAATGTTGTTGATCGTGCCCTATATTTTAATTTCCGATCTTATCTACCGGATGATTTATTAGTAAAAGTTGATATAGCAACCATGGCATTTGGGCTAGAGGGCAGATCCCCTCTTTTAGATCACCATTTTTTGGAATTAAGTGCGCAAATCCCTTGGGATCTCAAAATAAAAAAGGGAGAAACTAAGTATATTTTCAAAAAAGCTTTAGAGGGAATTTTATCCCCAGAAATTATTTATCGTAAAAAGAAGGGTTTTGGAGTGCCTCTTGAGCATTGGTTTAGAAATGAATTCAGGGATTATGCCAAGGAAGTTCTTTTAAACGATCATGCTAAGATTCATCAGTGGCTAAGAAGGGAAGCGATTGCTTCTCTTCTGGAAGAACATTTAGTGACTCAAATTAATCATGCCAATAAATTATGGGCATTACTTACCTTGGAATTATGGATGCAAAATTATCTTTAGAATCATCTTCGGAAAAACAAAAAACTATTATTCATCTTGTTTATGTTTTAGATAGAGGGGGGACAGAAAAAATGCTTTCTCGCCTCCTCCCTCATCTAAAAAAGGATTATCAAAATGTGGTTATTGGGATGAAAGGAGATGGGCCGATAGGGCAAGAATTGCAAAAAAAAGAAATTTCAGTTTTTTATCTGGATCATGGCAAGATTTGGCATTCCCCAAGGACATATTGGCGTTTTCGTAAATTAATTAAACAATATAAACCAGCTATTTTGTCCACGTATTTACCGATTCCTGATATTTTTGGAAGAATCGCGGGGCGATTATTAAAAATCCCTAAAATTATTTGCAATCTCAGGTCTACTAATAATCATGGTGTCTATGCCAAGGTCGTGCTTATTGATTATTTAACCAGTTTTTTGGTCGATCAGTATACCATAAATTCCGTAGCCATTTCTGATTATTATTGTGCTCGATATCCCTTTAAAAAATCTAGATTTAGAGTTATTGCTAATTTTATGAATTTAGATTCTTTTGAAAAGAAATATGAGCCCTTGGTTATAAAAAAACAGCTTACAATTCCAGATAATCATCTGGTTATCGGGTATGTAGCTAATTTCCATCCGTATAAAGGTCATATTTACTTATTAAAGGCATTTGAGGAAGCCTATCGGTATCATAAAAACATAAGCTTAATTTTCATAGGTGATGGTAGCCAAAAAGAAGCCTTAAAAAAGGAAATAAAACAATATCAATCCCAAAAGCAGATTTATTTTTGTGATTTTTGTGAAAATATTCCGGAAATGCTTTCGGTAATGGATATTTTTGCGATGCCCAGTTTTTTTGAGGGGCAAAGTAATGCCTTATTAGAGGCCATGGCTAGCGGATTAGCAATAATAGCTAGTGATATCCCCGAAAATAGAATTCTTATCGAGCATGAGGGAAATGGATTATTAGTGCCGGTAAAAAATAATATTTATTTGGCCAAAGCCCTAAAGAGGCTTATTGAAAATCCGAAACTAAGAGAAAAATTAGGAAAATCAGCAAAATTAAAAATTCAACAAGAATTTAAACCTCAAAAAATCCTAGATCAATATCATGAAATTTACCGCAAGTAGTCTTATTCGCAGGGAATACTTAGTTACACCTTAAAATGGACTTTCAAGGAGTGCCCTCTACTAACGATCTTTTTCGACTTTTAAGTTTTTTAGCGCTAATTCTCTGACTAATTGTTCTATCCGGTGTTCTAGCCTTCTTACTACAAGATAATTGTGAAGAAGGATGCAAAAAATAACCACAACCGCAATAACGATTACAAAATCCATTAACCTCGAAAACCCTAAATTTTTGATGTAGGGACTGACACTTTGAGGAAAAAATGAAACAAATAAAAATCCAGTCCACAGAATAAACCAAAATAAGAATTCTTTAATTGTAAAAATTCTTCGGCGATATTGGTAATAGCTAAAATAAAGTGAAACAAGTCCGAATGTGATTGCAATAATTTGAATACCAATCATAGTTTAATTCGCCATAAAAATATTTGAGCTAAAAGATAGAGCCCATCTACTACAGTCATACCCTTAAAGTCATCATGGTAAATAGTTTCGATAAAAATTTGTTTAAATTTTAGATGAAATTTCCCGGTTCGTATAGTCATTTCTGCATCCGCATGATAACCATTTGATTGCCAGTGTAAGTATTTATAACAATCAGCCCGAAAAGACCGGTATCCAGATTGAATATCTTTAATCTTAATTTTAAAAAGAAAACGAGCCGCCCATTCCAATAATTGATTTCCCCATCGACGAAAAAGGGGCATTGTTTGCCCTCCTTTGCGGGCTCCAATCACAATATCATAACCTTCTTCGATAAGGGGTTGGATGAAACGAGGAAGATCTTTAGGAAGATGCTGTCCATCACTATCCATAAAAATAATAATCTCCGCTTTTCGTTCTAAAGCTGCCTCGGTACCGGTTTTGAGAGCCGCAGCTTTTTTAAGATTGATTAAATGTTTTAAAACAATAGCGCCTGCTTGAGCTGCTTTTTCAGCAGTTTTATCACTGGAATGATCATCCACCACAATGATTTCGTCCACATAAGCTTTTGCTTCATTAATTAATTTCCCAATATAATTTTCTTCGTTGTAGGCAGGTAAAACTAAGATCGTTTTCATTTTTAATAATTAGAATTTATTTTCGCAAATCATTGTATCCAAATTATTAAAATTACGATACAAAAATGCTAGTAAAAATATCCAAACGTCTGATAAATCAAGAGGAAAATCTCTGTTTCTAGGTGATTTTTTTATACCATGCTAAAGTCTGACTTAGCCCTTCTGATAATTTGTAATGAGGCCTAAATTTTAATAGTTTTTGCATTTTAGATACGTCCGGGAAGCGATGTTTAATATCGTTGCGATTAGATTCGATAAATTGAGGCTTAAGGATTCCTTGCTTGTCAGCTAACTCAATAATTTCTTCGGCTAAATCTAAGATAGTTACTGGTCTACCAGTGCCGATATTAATGACTTCTCCGGCCGTAAGAGGGGCATCAATGGTTAAAAGGGCTGCTTCAATATTATCTTCAATATAGACAAAATCGCGAGTCTGTGTGCCGTCACCAAAGATCGTCGGTGCGATATTTTCTAAAACTTGATTTATAAAAATTCCAACCACGAAACCGTAATCACTACTTTCTTGATTTGGGCCATAAACATTAAAAAAACGCAGTGAAGTAGTGTTGAGATTATACATTTTAAAGTAAGCTTCCATTAATTTTTCGCCTGCTAATTTAACAACTGCATAAGGCAATTTGGCGTTAACATGCCCATCTTCTACTTCGGGAATTTCTACTGGCTCCCCATATACTTCCGAGCTTGAAGCAAAAATCACTTTTTTAATTTGATGGAGGTGCGAAAGTTCTAAGATATGGCGAATGCCTTCCAAGTCATTTAAAACCGCTAACGGATTCTCTAAGGTTCTTTTTACTCCCACTACCGCGGCATAATGAAAAACAATATCAATTTTATTTTTCTCAAAAACAATTTTTAGTTGATTATAATCGTTGCAATCTCCCTTAATAAAATTTATGTGGGGTTGAATTTTTTGTAAATTATTAAGAGAACCAGTGCTCAAATTGTCAAAACAAATTACCTTGAAATTTTTTCCCAGAAGACGTTGGCAGAGGTGACTACCAATAAATCCAGCACCGCCGGTTACAAGTACAGTTTGTCGAATCATGTTTCTATAATTACACAACTTCTCGGAAGAGATCAATGTAAGATTGCACAATTCGCTTCCAGGTGAAATTAGCTTCAAGATGCTTTCTGGCCGCACTACCTAATTCGTTAGCATAAAGCCGGTCTGTAAGCGTTTTTTGAAGATAAGCCTTAAGTGTTTTTAAATCTTTGGGTTGAAATAAAAGGCCTGTTTTCTTATGAAGAATAATTTCACTTGTGCCTCCAACATCGCTGGCCACAATGGGTAAACCGATGGCGGCAGCTTCAAGGACAGATCGTGGTAGCCCCTCGGAATGGGAAGGGTTTACAAAAGCATCAGCAATTTGCAAGCACTCTTCAACTTCCGCGGCCTGCAAAAGACCTAAAAATCTTACCTTTTTTCCCAAATGAAGATTAGTTTGTAATTTTCTTAAATCAGTCGAATATTGGCCATCTCCCACAATTACCAATTTCAAATTAGGTTGCTCGTTAATTAGTGAAGGAATAATTGCCAGAACATCTTGTAATCCTTTGGCATAAATTAAGCGCCCGACAAAAAGCAAAATATAATCCTTTGAGCTAAATCCCCATTTCTCTTTTAATTTCCTTTTTTCTTCATTAGAGAGGGAACTGATGAGCTTAACCCCATTGGGAATACGAGATATATGTTTTGCGCCTATGTGTTTCAAAAAGTCACAAGCCGCCTTAGAAACGCCGATATTTTGGCGGGCTACTCGTACAATAAAAAATCCTAAAGTGTGATCAATAAGACGACTAGCGATATCAACAAAACGACTTTGGACCACGCTGTGACAGGATCCTCGTTCAGTATGAATTAGGGGAATTCGTTTTATAAAGGCTAAAAAAGCGCCCAGAAAAGAGGTTGGGAAAAAACGAGTTTGAGTACTAATAATGTCGTATTTTTCTCGCCATAAATCCCAGATTATGCGCAGAAAAGTGATTGTTGGTTTAGGAATAGGATAAGTTTTATTTAGGGCATACCAAGAAGGGAGCCGCAAAATTCGTACCCCATCGATGAATTCTTCCAGAGAAGATTGATATACGTTACAGGTAACGATTGTTACCTGGTATTTTTTTTTAACTAAGCGGTTTACTAGACCGTGAATGCTTTCGACATAACCACCCCGAAAGGGGAAATAATAACCTGCAAAAATTAGAATTTTAAGGGGTTTCATGGTTTAATAATTCCTAAAAAATTTACCCGCCCGCCCTTACCGTTCTTCTACGGCGGGGAGGTAAAATATTTTTAATATCGATAGTATGTCGGTTTATAAGGGCCGTTAGTTGATATTCCCAAATAAGCCGCTTGTTTAGCAGTTAAAGTGTCAAGGCGCACCCCAATTTTTCCTAGATGCAGCCGAGCCACCTCTTCATCTAATTTTTTTGGCAGCATATACACCCCAACGGGATATTTTTCGGATTGAGTAAAAAGCTCCATCTGAGCCAATACTTGATTGGTGAAGGAATTACTCATTACAAACGAAGGATGACCCGTGGCGCAGCCTAAGTTGACTAAACGACCCTCTGCTAAAAGATAAATCGTTTTGCCATTCGGAAAAATATATCGATCCACTTGGGGTTTAATATTTTCTCGCTTAAAGCGGCCTGCTTTCACTTCTTTGTTGAGCCAAGCGACATCGATTTCTGAGTCGAAATGGCCGATATTGCACACAATTGTTTGATCGGGCATTGCCTTAAAATGCTCTTTTTGGATCACGTCACAGCAACCAGTTGCCGTCACAAAAATAGAACCTTCCGTGGCCGCCTCATCCATGGGTTTTACTTCATAGCCTTCCATGGCAGCTTGTAAAGCAATAATGGGATCAATTTCAGTAATAATGACCCGGGCTCCAAATCCGCGCATGGACTGAGCGCAGCCTTTTCCCACATCGCCATATCCAGCAATCACCACCACTTTCCCGGCAATCATTACGTCCATGGCTCTTTTTAGACCATCGGCGAGGGATTCACGGCAGCCATACAAATTATCGAATTTGCTCTTGGTGACCGAATCATTGACATTAATGGCCGGCACTTTGAGTTTGTCCTCTTTATGCATTTGGTAAAGACGGTGCACGCCGGTCGTGGTTTCTTCTGTAATCCCTTTTACCTCTTTAAGTAGGTGTGGGAATTTTTGATGCATCATTAAAGTCAAATCGCCACCATCGTCCAAAATCATGTTGGGGCCTAAGGTTTTGGCTTTGTCGAAAAAAAGAGTTTGTTCAATACACCAGTTGTATTCTTTTTCCGTTTCACCTTTCCAGGCAAAAACAGGGATGCCAGTTTTGGCGATAGCTGCTGCGGCTTGATCCTGGGTCGAAAAAATATTACAACTCGACCATCTGACTTTAGCGCCCAAATAAATTAGGGTTTCGATTAAAACCGCGGTTTGAATCGTCATGTGAATGCAGCCTGCAATTCTGGCTCCTTTGAGGGGTTTTTTTGCCCCAAAACGTTTACGTAAAGCCATTAGCCCGGGCATTTCCTGCTCGGCAATAGTGATCTCTTTTCGTCCCAAAGAGGCTAAGGAAATATCCGCAACTTTGTAATCATTCATAGAAAAATAGCTAAAAATTAAGCCTGACTAAAGTAACATAATTAAAAAAAGATGACCATAATAGAGGATGCCTATGAGAAGCGATTTTTAATAAATCCTAATTTTAAAGTCCGGATTGATCTTTTCTTAGGCCTTTATCTTTTACTTGTCTTATTTGCGTTAAATTTTGAGTATAAAAATCAGTATTGGGGAAAACTTCATCATAATCAAGTTGACGCTGGGATCCTGGCGAAATACTGTCCGCAATCCACACTCCATTTTGATCAAAGGAATATGCCACCACATTGTGTCCAATATTTTCTTCTACACCATCGCCATTGGTATCAAGGTAATAAGGAATATATAAAATCATTGGTTCTCCCATGGCTAATTTCTTAAAAAAAAATTCCGCACTAGCATTATAGGTAAAAACAATATCCGTGTTATAAGCAGCACAAAAAGCATCAAATTCATCATCTGTCCAGATGTAGGATCCATCCCAATTAATGGTGGTTTGTACTTCGGCAATATCAAGGACAATTCCGTATTTCCATTCGGTTAAATTTTTCGTAGCAAAAGCATAACAGCCGTACGGATAACCGGTTTGGGCATGATGCGTAAAAGTCATGTCCGAGGGGTATGCTGGCTGAATCCCGGTAGCTAGAATATCACTGTAAGAATGAGGGCGTTTAGAGGTTAATTCCCAGATTTCGAAAGGTTGTCCTTCGGCATTTTTCATGGCTCGATACAGGATTTCCGCCATTTGAGCACGACTAATTAATTCGTGTGGAGAAGCATAGCGATCAAAGATATCAATTATTTGGCGTTCTTCAGCCATCATCACATAAGAAGCAAACCATTGTTCTGAATCATTAGGATCTATATCTAAAAAAGAGCTAGTTTTCAGGCTTAGCGTCCAATCCATGGCCATGGCTAAAATTTTTAAAGCTTCGGATCTGGTAATGGAATCACTGGGGTGAAAATTTCCATCCGTATAACCTTGCACCCAGCCAAGCTCTTTGGCATAACAAACATATTTTGCATACCAATCGTCAGCCACATCAGGAAAGCAGTAATGGTACCTAGTTTCATCTGGAGTTTGTTGCAAAACTCCTTCCACGATCATTTTAGTAAATTCCGCTCTGTTTATTAGCCATAAAGGCTGGAAATTACCATCTGGATAACCTTGAATCACCCCTTTATCTACTAAATAGCTTAAAGCAGTATTTACAGGGTGAGAATCATAAACATCAGGAAAAACTGAACCAGCAAATACGGGAAAAGTAAAAATTATCCAGGTAATTATTCCAATAAAAAGAAAATAAATTTTTTTCATAAACATTTTTAGAAGTAAAAATAATGGATTAAAGTCCGGTTTGTTTTTTTAAAGTTCCTCCTCCTTTAACCGCTCTAAACTCGGTTACCCTTTTTAGGGAAGAAGCTGATCCCCAGAATACATCCTGATACCCCAAATGTCGTTGTTCTCCAGGGCACACATTGTCTGCAATCCAAAATCCATTCTGGTCAAATGAATACACTACCACATCATGACCAACATTTTCTTCAATTCCATCGCCATTGGTGTCCCACAAAAATGGAATGTTAAGAATTAATAATTCGCCCATGGCTAATTTATTAAAAACATATTCCGCCGTAGGCTTTGAGGTGTCAATTATGTCCATATAATAGACCGAAGCAAAGCTTTTAGCTTGTTCATCTGACCATTGGTATTGCCCTTTTTCCCAACCCAACCAGGATTCTATTTCTTTAGGGTTTAAAATTAGCCCGTATTTCCATTCCAAAAGATCCTGAAGGGCATAAAAAAAAGCATCCGAATAATCAAGCACAGTTGTATCGTGAGCATAATGTGGTACTTCCATGTCCGGTGGGTAGGCGGGCTGAATGCCAGTGGCTAGAACATCGAGATAAGTTTTGGGGCTTAAATCTAGGGCAGCACATGCTAAATTAGGCCTTGGCGAAATGAGGACGATAGAAATAAAAAACAGAATAAGGATAAATTTTTTTAAATTCTTCATTATTTTTAATAATAGCACAAAATGATGGTAAAAAAAACATTTTAGGATTGCTTAAAAAGTTTCTTTCGCTTGCTAATGGCTTAAATTAAAGCTAATTTATGATCTTTATTAATTTATAGTGTATGGGAAATCCAACGCCGGATAATGAAGGAGAATTAATTACTACCGTGCAGGTTGTTGATACTTGGCGCGACGGGATGCAAGGAATAGGAAAAACGATGCTTCCTAGTCAACAAGAAGCGTGTGATGCCATTATGGCAGAAGAAACGACTCGCCACATTGCGAATGTGCAAGAAATTTTAGGCCACCATGTGCAAGTGGATTGCATCAGCTGCGTCAGCCCAAAACTTCCACTGCCAACCATGAGGAATTCGACAGAATGGTTAGCGAGATTTTTAGATGATTTACCAGGAGCGCATAGCCCCGCCTTGCAATTACAAGCGCTTATCATGAAAGCTGATGATCAAATTTTGGGTCGATTAAGGCCATTAGTGGAAAGGGGGTTAATCACTCAACTAGCGTATGTGCACTCTCCGGATCCGGTGTTTTTGATTAGAAACAACAATTGTATTCCACAGACCCTACAAGGATGTAAGCCAAAAGAAATAACTGAAGAAGAAATTAGGCAGTATAAAAATGAAATTTTAGAAATTTCCAGAAATCGATTTCGTTTAATTCAATCCTGGGCACAAAGCGAGGGACGTCATTTACCCGTGCATGTTTATTTATCTAATGCCACCTCGGTAACGCCCGAAGAAGTGGCTCTGGAAATGGATCAAGTGCGATTGAGTGAAAACAGTCGATTTATTGTGAGTGATACTAAGGCAGAGGGCACACCGGAAACCTTGAAATCCCTAATGGAAATGGTGGTGGATCGAGCCAGAGAAGTCCTGGGGATTCATTTACATGTTAAGAAACACTTAGGCATCAAAGAAGTGGAAAAGCAAATTCGGGCCGCTTTAGTACCTATACTAGGAAAGGTACATGAATTATTTGTGGAAGCAGGTCAAGAGGGCTTGGGCGGTTGCCCCTTCAGTGGAGTAGAGCCCAGTGCAAATTTAGATATGATGGCGTTATTTAGAGTGTTGAGGCAAATGGAAAAAGAAGGAAAAATTAAGCTAGGATTTAATTTAACTGGCAGTGAAAGTGAATGGGAAAAATTAAACGAAGCACCCAGACGCTGCAAAGAAAGGCTTGAAAAATTGAAATCAGCTCTTGCTACGGCTTAATCATACTTCGTCCTTGGTGAGCGGCTTTGTAGTATAAGCGTTAGTCGCTTGGTTCCGGGGTTTTAATATTTTTGATAAGATTTATTCATGTCAAATATGCTATAAGGAGATTGTTGGTGGTCAGCCCCCGGGTGGGAGGGGGAGTATTCATTATTTCTAGTTTTAACTCGATCTTCCCTTTAAAACCGTAATTACTTCTTGAAATTTCACTCCTTTTTTTACTAAAAGCACCATCAAATGATATAGCAAATCCGCGCTTTCTTCGGCTAATCTTTGCTTGGTTTCTTTAGTCGCAGCCTTAATCACTTCTCCGCTTTCCTCCGAAATTTTAGTGCAAATTTTATAAATTCCTTCCTCGAAAAGACTAGTTGTATAAGAACCCTTAGGCATTTTTAGTTTGCGATCATTGATTAGGTTAAAAAGTTTTTGCAAAAAATCCCCATTTTCTTTTGCAGGATTTTCATTTTGAAAGAACCTTTTAGTTACCGAGTCCCTAAAACAAGAATATTCCCCTGTATGACAAGTCGGCCCTGCTGGCTGCGCTAAAATAAGAATCGCATCCTGATCACAATCCAGGTGAATTTCCATGACGCGTAAAACATTTTGACTCGTTTCTCCTTTCATCCACAATCTTTTCTTACTTCGTGAATAAAACCACACTTGACCTGTCTGCTGGGTTTGCTCGTACGCTTCTTCGTTCATATAGCCCAGCATGAGAATTTCCAAACTGTTTATATTTTGGATAATAGCCGGGATCAATGGAGATTTCTTAAAGTTAGGCTTTAGCATAAAAATTAAGATTAAAGACGCACATTCACTCTACGCTCATCTAAATAATGTTTCACATCCGCGACGTGGAATTTTCCAGAATGGAACACCGAAGCCGCTAAAACCGCATCCGCTCCGCCTTTTACGATGCCTTCATAAAAGTGTTCCAATTCACCTGCTCCGCTGGACGCAATTAGGGGAATCGTCAAAATATCGCTTGCGGCTCGCAATAATTCCAAATCATACCCTTTTTCTTTTCCATCTTCATCAATGGAGTTGAGTAAAATTTCGCCAGCCCCTCTTGCCTGCATTTCTTTTAAAAATTCCCAAAGGTCTCGTCCCGTGTTTTCTCTGCCCCCTTTAATGATGACTTCCCATTTTAACTGTCCGAGTACGCGTTTAGGAGAAACAGAAATCACGATCGCTTGTGATCCAAAATAACGAGACGCTTCAGAAATTAGTTCAGGGTTTAACACCGCTGCTGATTCGATGGAAATCTTATCCGCTCCGGCCCCTAACGCAGCTTGAATATCTTCCATGGATTTAATTCCTCCCCCAATCGTAAAGGGGATAGAAATCGTTTGAGCCACGTGACGCGCTAAATCAGCGACCATGGCTCGTTTATCGGACGTAGCCGTGATGTCCAGGAAAACCAATTCATCCGCTCCCTCTGCGTCATAACGTCGAGCCAACTCTACAGGATCACCCGCATCACAGAGATCCGTAAATTGAATGCCTTTGACCACACGTCCCTGATTAACATCAAGACAGGGAATGATGCGTTTAGCTAGATTTGACCCTTCGTAAAAAGCTTTCCCCATAACTGCAGAATGAACTCCAGCAGACTCGAGTTTTTTGCGGTCAGCGAAGGAACCCACTCCTCCGGCCGCAATCCAATCTATTTGCGGAAATTCCATAGCCAATTTTTTGTAAAGCGAAACATCAGGTCCCTGCATCATGCCATCACATTCAATGGCTGTGCAAAGTATAGTATGTACGCCTATTTTCTGCATCTTACGTGTAAACTCAGGAGGAGTAATTTTAATTCCTTCTTGCCACCCTGAAATCCAAATTGCTTGATCATCCCGGATATCCATGGAAACCACAATACGATTAGTTCCAAAACGGTGAATCGCTTCTTGAATCACTTCCGGAGCTTTGAGGGCTACGCTCCCCAAAATAACCCGTGCAACTCCCATCTGTAAAAAAATCGAAATGTCTTCTAAGCGACGGATTCCTCCTCCTACTTGAATGTTAAGTGTGGTTTGAGAAAGAATTTCTCGAATCGTTTGTTGATTTTTGCTTTTGCCTTCCCTGGCGCCATCTAAGTCGATGATGTGAAGCCATTCATAACCCATTTTTTGTAAACGCTTCGCCATGTCGATAGGCGTTTGGGGGTAGAAAGTCGCTTGGCCAAAGTCGCCCTTTTTTAGACGAACGCAGCGACCTTCCATTAGATCAATAGCAGGAATAATGTTCATAGTTGTAGAAAATTATTAAGAAGACGTAAGCCCACCTCACCCGATTTTTCAGGATGGAATTGGACACCAAAAAAATTGTTTTTCTGAATTGCCGAAGAAAACGGAGTGTCATAAAACGTAATTCCACAGGTCTCTTCTATGATTGGCGCTGCAAAGGAATGCACGAAGTAAAAATAGGATTCATCAGGGATTCCTTCAAATAGGGGATTTTTGCCTAAATACTTAACCGCATTCCATCCCATATGAGGGATCTTGAGAGGTTCGGACGTGAGGCGTTTGGTGCAGCCTTGTACTAACCCCAATCCTTCTGTTTCATTCTCTTCTGAACGCTCAAAAAGAAGTTGAAGGCCTAGGCAAATTCCCAAAAAAGGGACGGTTAAATATTGCAAAGGATTAATAAATTCGCGTTCAATCAACGCCTTCATGGCTTGCCCCGCGGCGCCTTGGCCAGGGAAAATAACTTTGTCGAATTGAAATAAATTTTCTGGAGATCGAATGATCTGAGGAGATTGGCCAATCCGCAATAAAGCATTCTTAACACTCATCACATTACCTCCGCCATAGTCAATGAGGGCAATCTTCATAATGAATTTTTAGTGGTTGGAAGTTGATTCCGAAGGCGAAGATCTTTTTCGCAGGCCAGACGGAGAGCCTTTGCATACGCCTTAAACGCCGCTTCAATGCGATGATGTTCGTTATTCCCTGGATTAAGAAATTGAAGGTGTAAATTCATTCCCACGTTTTGGGCCATGGCTTCAAAAAAATGGCGTACCATTTCAGTGGAAAAATCATTCACTTTTTCACGAATAGGACAATAGTCCGTAGCAAAGGCATAGCGTCCTGAAAGATCCACAGCCGCCAGGCAAAGCACCTCATCCATGGGTAAAATGTGGAACCCATAGCGCCGAATTCCTTTTTTATTTCCCAATGCCTGTTTGAGAGCTTGCCCGAGTACAATACCCACATCCTCAATGAGGTGGTGGTCATCCATTTGAACATCGCCTGTAGCCTTGATCGTCAGGTCAATGAGGCTGTGCTTGGAAAATAATTCAAGCATGTGATTTAAAAAACCAAGAGGAGTTTGAATTTTATATTTTCCAATCCCATCAAGATTTAGAGATAAATTAATTTGTGTTTCTGTTGTAATACGTTGTAACGAAGTGGTGCGAGGAGTGATTTTCATAAATTGAAGGTTAAGAAGTGATACGGGTAGAGTTAATTATTCATTTTTTGTTCACGATTCCATCATGGTGAATATGCTATGCTCCTCATGTGGACGGTGGCCCCCGGGAGGGCGGGTACTGAATTTAAGAAGAAATAAAGGACTTTAAAGATTCCAAATCAATGCCTTTATTGGTTTTTACTTTAAAAAAGCGAATATCTAGGTTTTGCGCAAATTGGCCATCAGTTTCTCGATCCCCTAGCATAAAAGAAGTTTCTCGATCAAGGTCAACAGTCGTTAGAAAATAATCTACTAAGCCAGTTTTTGGTTTTCGGCAATCGCAACCCCCTTCTTGTAAATGAGGACAGACAAAAACTCGTTCAAAATTAATTCCATTTTCTTTAAAAATTTTTAGCATTTCCTCTTGTGGCTCAACAAAAGTAGCGGTGGGAAAGCAAGTTAAGCCCACTCCATTTTGATTGGTCACCATAACTAGTTTATATTTTTGATCGCGCAGCAGTTTTAACGATTCAATAACTCCGGGTAAAATCTTAAGTAAATCTAACCGATCCACCTGAAAAGTATCTTGTGGCTCTTCAATAAGAGCTCCGTCGCGGTCAATAAAGGCAATTTTAGTTTTCATAGATTTTCTTATTATAGAAATAATTGTTGATAAGTTTTAATAAATTGTTCCATTTGGGAAACGGTTCCAATACTAAAACGAATCGTCCCTTCAATATTATGGCCACTTCGCGGCCTTGTTAAGATGCCATTAGAGTAAAGCTGTTCGTAAGTTTTATTTACATCATTGGGCCGAAATAAAATAAAATTGCCTTGGCTTGGGAAAAAATTAATTTTATTTTTGGAAAAAAATTGTTCAACCATGGGTTTGGCTTCGTTCATTACTTCATCAGCATAGCGATTAATCTCATCAATCTCTTCAAGCGCTGCTTGCGCTCCGCAGGCTCCAGCCTTATTTACATCATAAGGGCCGCGTACTTTAAGCATTTCCTCAATATTTGAAGCCGTGGCTACGACGTATCCAATCCGCAAAGAAGGAATACCGAATGCTTTTGAAAACGTACGCGTAATCATTAAATTTGGATAATCTTTCAAAAGGGGGATGGCGGTTGTTTTTGAAAACTCAAAATAAGCTTCATCTACATACACGACAGTGGAAGGGGCTTGTTTAAGAATTATTTCAATTTGCTCTAAGGCGATCGGGGTTCCTGTTGGGTTATTGGGATTGCAAAGCACGAGGAGTTTAATGTTCCCTGTAGAAAGAAGGCTTTGAATTTCCTCAAAGGGAAAGGTAAGGGTTTCGGAGTAAAAAGGGCGCAAAATTTTATTTTCCCTGAGCGCGGCACATTGCTCATACATCGCAAAACTGGGAGTGGGAATAATGACATTATCGCCTTTTTGCGTAAAGGTGCGAAAAATGAGGTCCATCCCTTGGTCAGAACCATTGGTGATTATGATTTGCTCCGGAGCAACGCTAGCGTAATTCGCAATTTGTTCGTTGAGGTTTTCGTATTCAGGATAAAGTTCCAGGTGGAAGGCTTTTAGGGCGTTTAGAACTTTTGGAGGAGGAGAAATTGTGCGTTCATTGAAATCAAGTCTTAGCCCTGGGAAAGTGCTGCGATTATCTAAGGGGGGGCAATAGGCTTTCATTTTTTGAATATAGGAATTAGCTAGGTTATTCATAAATTTTTAATAAATTTGAAAGGTTTTGGTCATGGAGGATATGCTATAAAGGGGGTGGATGGAGGCCCCCCGGGAGGGAGGGAAAACGATTAATGCTGAGAAAAACGAATCGATACCGCTCGTGCATGCGCCCCCAGCCCTTCATAATTCGCCAATTGTTCGACAGTCTCTTTGAGAGCTTTAAGTCCGATTTGATTCACTCGTTGAATTTGCATCATTTTCCCAAACGCTTCCGTGGAGAGAGGAGGGAACATTTTCGCATAACCCGCCGTCGGAAGGGTGTGATTGCTTCCCGTGGCATAATCTCCCAAAGGTTCTGTGGAATATTTCCCGAGGAAAACAGATCCTGCGTTTTGGATACGCTTTAAAACGCTTCCTTCTCCATTTTTGAGCACAATTTCAAGGTGTTCAGGCGCGTATTCATTCACCAATTGAGTCGCCTCTTTTAAAGTGCGCACAACCACCACAAAACTTCTTGCGAAAGATTGTTGAATAATCGTTTTTCGAGGAAGGGTTTTTATTTGGCGGAGAACCGCCTGTATGACGTTTTTGCCGAATTTAAAAGAAGGAGTAACTAGTAGTGCTTGAGAATTTTCTCCATGTTCCATTTGCGACAAAAGATCAGCGGCAATCCAGTTTGGGTTTACAGATTCATCGGCAATCACGGCCACTTCAGAAGGTCCCGCCGGTTGATCGATGGCCACTTGTCCAAAAACCATCATTTTTGCGGTCGTGACGTATTGATTTCCCGGGCCAAAAATTTTGTAGACCTGGGGGATCGTTTCCGTTCCATACGCCATGGCTGCAATAGCTTGAGCGCCGCCCACTTTATAAATCATAGAAACTGCGCATAGATCCGCCGCCACTAAAACCCCGGGGTTGCATTGTCCTGCACGATTTGGAGGAGTGCAGAGAATGATTTGACGGCATCCTGCCACGCGAGCCGGAATAGCGTTCATCAAGACCGTCGAAGGATAAGAAGCGGTTCCTCCTGGGATATAAAGTCCCACTTTTTCAATGGGTCGAAATTCTCGCCAAACAGTCACTCCGCGGATCGTTTGGATCTCTTTACTTTTGCGTTCGATGTGGGTTTTATGGAATTTTTCAATGGCCTTCGCTGCCTTTTTTAGAGCCCGGATGACTTCCGGAGAAATTTCGCGGTACGCAGCACGAACTTCAGCCGGAGAGACTTTGAATGAATTCACCTCAGCGCCATCGTATTTTTTGGTGAATTCTTTTAAGGCCGCATCGCCTCGTTTTTGCACCGCATTCACGACGGGTTGCACGATGTTTAGAACATCGGATTCTTGACTACGTTTTCGGGCGATTTTTTGAAGAATAACCGGAAGTGAGAATTGAGCAGTGGTAAGGATTTTCATGGACTTAGAGTAAAGATAGAAAAGAATCTTTTTGCAGTTTAGGGAAAGGGCTTTCCACTAAAATCGCCTCCGACTGAAGCAGCGACGTCAGTGGGACGAGTCCTTGTTCTCTCAACGTCGTGCCCGTTTGGGTTAAATCACAAATCGCATCCGCTAGATTTAAGCTAGGCGCAATTTCCACGGATCCTCGTAAGGTAATCACCGTGGCGCTGATTTTATTTTGTCTAAGATAGCGCGTGAGCGTTTGAGGATAGGAAGTGGCAATACGCCCCCCTTCCAGATCGTTAGGCGTTTTAATGTTAGAGAGCTTAGGAATGGCAATCACCAGAAAACATGTGCCAAATCCTAATTTTTGGACAACCTTTAATTCGTTCTCTTTTTCAGCTAAAATATTTTCTCCCACGATGCCGAAATCAGCAACACCTCGGCCAACATACTCTGGAATATCCTCATTACGTAAAAACAGGATCGTTAAATCAAAATTCGTGCAGGAGATAAAGAGGCTCTTTTCGCGCACCGTGAATTTCAATCGAAGGGATCGAAGAAATTTAAGGCTGTCATCTTTGAGGCGACCTTTACTTTGAATCGCAATTTTTAAATTATTTTTCATGAGAAAACGTAGCCATTAAAATAAGACGTGAGTTGGGTTTGAGGAATGGTTTTTTGTTTTCCTGTTTTGAGAATCTTAATGGTGACTTCTTCTTTTTTTATCTCATCCGGTCCACAAATCACCACAAAGGGAATTTCTTTTTTGTCGGCATATTTAATTTGTTTGCTTAATTTTTCGGGCTCGAAATAAATTTCGGCATTGATGGCTTCTTTTTGGAGATTAGTGAGAATTTTGAAAGCGTTGGGAAGAGTGGCTTCATCAAAGTAAGTCACTAAAACTTGAGCATTTAAACGAATCTCATTTAATAAGTTGAGTTGTTCCATGGCCACCATGATGCGATCAAAACCAAAGGCCACACCCACGCCACTGAATTTTTCCTTACAAAAAAGTCCACACAGGTCGTCATACCGACCTCCTGCACACACGGCCCCAATAGCTACGTCAGGCAAAAATACTTCATACGTAATCCCCGTATAGTAATCCAACCCTCGGGATAAGCTCATGTCAAATTCAAGAAATTTTTCATCCAGGCCAAATTCTTGGCAAAGTCTAAAAAAATCTTCAATTTCTTGAGTAGAATAGCTCTTAAGAGAAGCAATTTTTTGAGTGATACTCCCTTTAAAAAAGAGGACTTTAAGCAAAGGGGGAATGGTTTTTAGGGGTAAAATTTCTTTAAGGCCAGCCGTTACGCCTTCTTCTCCGATTCTATCTATTTTGTCGAGCATCCGAATCACCTCAATTTGTTTTTCTGGAGGCACATTAAAGCGCCCTAAAATGCTGTTCATGAGGCGGCGGCTGTTGAATTTAATCACAAAACGTTCAAAGCCTAGCGTTTGAAAAACATCCGCCATGACTCGCGCAATCTCCGCCTCTGCCACCAAGCTCTGAGTACCAATGACATCGATGTCACATTGATAAAACTCGCGATAACGCCCCTTCGCGGGTTTATCGGCACGCCACACGCGTGAGATTTGATATCGCTTAAAGGGCATGGGTAAATTCTGATAATTGGAAGCCACAAGACGGGCAAAGGGGACCGTTTGATCGTAACGCAAAGCGATTTCTCGGCCGCCGTTGTCTTTGAATTGATAAACGAGTTTATTGTCTTCGCCGTATTTCCCTAGCAACGTTTTGGCGTATTCAATGACTGGGGTTTCGATGGTGTCGTAGCCAAATCGTTCAAAGACTGTTTTGATTTTTTGCATGACCGTTTGGCGTTTTGCCATATCTTTGGGTAGAAAGTCGCGGGTGCCTTTGAGAATTTCAGGAGTGATGTAGGATGACATAGAATTCAGAAGTTATTAGGCGATATAATAATGTGATAATACGTTGATACAAAATGCAAGTATAAAAAATCTCGCTGATTGGCGCGAGAGGGGAGGCTATCGAGATGCTTTTTTAGCGACTCAGGCGTTTGAGCATCAGGGCATAGCCTCCCATGCCGTAATGCAGCCAATGAGCCACTCGGGTTACAGTAGCGGTGCTAGCGCCTGTTTTTTCGCTGATAAGGCGGTATGGAATATTTTTATTGACCTGCTTCGCTACTTCCCAGCGCTCACTCATGGCTTTAAGTTCAGAAAGGGTACATAGATCACGGAAAAAGCGCTCACATTCTTCTGTGGTTTTAAGCTTGAGGATGGCTTGATAGAGGTTGCGAATTTGAAGAGGCAGGATTTCTTTTTGCATGGGGAATATATATAATGTGATAACACATTAATACAAAAGACTATATTTTGTCAAGAAAAATAATTGCTTTTGCTACTGTCTTAGGAAAATTAGGTGGTGGTTGTGGCCGGTTCTACCGTTTTTTCTACGTCAAAAGTGGAAACTACGGCTTGAGCTTCTGCGACACATTGATCGGGATCCTTAGTTGGCATGCGTACTTCAAAAATATAGGGAAAATCCTCAACCTCATAACCCACCACGTGCAACAACTGGATTCCAATGGGGTTAAAAACATCTAAAGTGCGAGCTGAATAACGAGTTGTGACGAGCGAACCTTCGATAACCTGGTTTCCCTCACTTCTGCCCAAACCAGTTGTTCCAGGTAAAATTACGCATTGTCCTTCCGGGTAGTTTTTATTAACCAAGGCAAGCCTATTAGGAGCATCTGTAATATCCCATTCCTGTAAGTCCCATTTACTAAGTTCGTAATTAAAGGTAAAATATTTACTCTTTAAATCAAAAGTTTTCATGGTAATGACCTCAAAATTAGGGTCTGTTGGATCCTTAGAGGTTTGATAATTTTTAGTTTTTCCGATACACCCGATACTGGAAATTATTAAAAAAAGCTCTAAAAGTATGACCAAAAAGTAATTAACTTTAAACATTTTTTTAAGCATGGGAATTGGAATTTTTAAATTATAAAAAATAATAATTAACTAGAGGGAGGCTTTTAAGGTTTTGGGCTTTTCTAATACAAAATACAAAGTTGATAGAAACATTTCACGCAAAAACGGCAGTTTAGCTAATATTTTAAATATTTTTTTATTAAATGTTGAATAATAATTCGCTTCTACTTTTATCAATTTCTGCTTTTCAAGTTTTTTTAGTATTTTTTCAAATTTCCTGACCGAAATTCTGTTTAAATAGGAAATCCGCTCAAGTCCTTTTTTGTCTTTTGAAATGCGAAAATTAATCCTTTTTTCTCCATTTTGAAATTTCTTCACGGCTTGTTTATAAAGAGCGATTCTGAAATTTTCTGTTGTGAATAAATGCAGCCAAGGGATAGGCAAGACATCCCATAAATGATGTCCAAAAAAATAGTAGTATCCTTCAAAATTAATATAAATTTTACCGCCTGGTCTTAACACCCTTAATGCTTCTTGTAATGTCTTTTCGGTATCTGGTATATGCTCAATCGCATCATTGAAGATAACCATATCGAAATAATCATTGGGAAGGTGGCTTTTCATGGCATCATCCACTAGAAAATGACATTTTTTTTCTATTTTTTTTTCTAAAGCTAGGTTTTTTGCCTGGGCTATAAAGCCTTCACTAATATCAATTCCATAAACTTCCCTAGCCCCATTGATGGCCAAAAAAATACTTTTCCCACCACCACCACAAGCAAAGTCAACAATCTTTTTACCTTTTATTTTCCTTTGAAAATCACCAAAGCGATTATATTTTTCAAAAACATTAGGAGCGTTTAGTAGTTCAAAATTTGCATAACTCAAATCGGAATCAGTATCTTTTTCATTAAAAGGATGCGGTTTTAGAGGGAAAAAAGAATTAAGCTTAAGGAATAATTTTATAAGGATTTTTTGCATGTTTTTAAATTTCGCTATTTTAAATTTGTGGATTTTTTAGGGATTAGAGGTTTACCACGCCATTTCCAGAAATATTTAAGAGCACTAAAAATATGAATCCAAAAAATGCGTCTTAAAAAAAGCAGCAAGAGATTACCATCGGAAAGCCTTTTGTGATAGTGCACAGCTTCAACTTTAGGATAATAAATCACCTTATATCCGGCGTAATGTAAAGTGCGACACAAATCATAATCTTCCATAAACAGAAAAAACCGCGAATCAAATCCTCCCATCTGAAGATATATTGTTCGCTTCATAATAAAATATGCTCCGGTGATTAGGTCTACTTCTTGCACCTCGGCATGATTAAAATCTTCCATCAAATAAAGATGGAATTTTTTTTTAAAAGGAGTAATTTTTTTTAAAAATGTCCTTTTGATCACTAAATCCCAAAAGCTCATATTTCGCCGACAAGAAGGTTGAATAGTTCCATTATAATAGCGCAAGCGAGGAGCCACGATTCCCGCCTTGGGATGCTTTTTTAAATAATCAACAAGTTCTTGCATTGTATTATCGTGAACCACAATATCCGTATTGGAAATAATCACGTATTGGCCTTTGGCATGCTTTACTCCCAAATTATTACCTTGTCCGTATCCTAGGTTTTTTGAGGATTCGATTAATCGAATCCTCTTGTCCTTATGAAGATTACGAAGGTAAGGCAAGCTTTCGTCTGTGGAGTTATTATCCACCACAATAATTTCATATTTAAAATTGGTTTTGCTTTTTTCAATGGCCTCCACACACATCTTAGGGAAATATTTGTGATTGTAATTCACTACAATAACGGAGACGAGTGGAGTATTTTCCCTTTTTGCAGAAGGATAAATAGCGGTTTTCATTAGTGTAAATTATTTTAATTTAGAATGAAGAACTTGGCGTGAAGCTAGTTTTTTTTTACGATTTTCTTTAATATCAAGACTTATTTTCCCTGAAACAAAGCTATTTTCAGGAATATTTTGATTAATAGTGAGCCCGGCTCCAATTAATGAATTACTGCCGATTTTAATCCCGGGCATAAAAGAAGTATTTACCCCTACCCGAATGTTATTACCGGTAATAATTCCCAGTTTATTTTTTTGAGAATTGATTTTTTCGCCTTTTATTTCTACCGCGATATTACCTTCATCAAACCTTAAATTTCCGGTTATGGAACCTGCTCCAAAAGAAACATTATTCCCAATGAGGCTATCGCCAATATAGTTGGAATGGGTCCAAACTTCATCACCCAAAAAAGACCGCGCTACTTCGGTATTATAGCCGATTACGCAATTTTTCCCGAGATAGGATTCGCGAACCAAAGCATTAGTCGCGACCACTGAATCCTTGCCAAGATAAGCAGGGCCTACAATGGTGGCATTTTCGAAAATCCTAACTCCGTCCTCAATAATTACTTCTCCTTTTATGGTAACGCTTTTTGCTATTTTGGTGTTGGATGAAAGACGTTTTTTGGGCGAAAGCTGATCCAAAGTTTTTTGAAAAAAGTAAGCCGCAACTTCAAAAATATGCCACGGATATTTGATGGCTTGCCAATATCCATCGTAAGGAATCGCTTTTATTTTTATTCCGTCCTTAATCATTTGATCCAGGGCAACTTCGTAGTGATCGTCACGACTGCTTTTGGTATTTTTAAGATAAGAATAAAGTGCTTTGGTGTTTTTATGAAGATGCACTACGAGATTTATCAAGTTGCTTGGCTCTTTGCCTGCCCCTGGTTTTTCGATAATTTGGGTAATTTCCCCTTTGGAATTGGTTTTTAGGTAGCCTCCTGGAAAATAAGATGAGACTTTTTTCCCAAGTAGATAACTGTCGAAATTATTATTTCGAGAAGCCTCAAGGATAATTTGGTAAGCTTTACTATCTACCACGTCATTAGTGCTAATGATCATAATTGATTCATTGGCCTTGAGTTTTGATTTAGCTGCTAGAACAGCTCCAGTCATACCCTGATCCAAATTTTTCTGCAAAGCTACCGCAAAGGCAGAATTTTTATGCTGCTTTTTAAGAATGGAAAGGAGATTTTTAATGGCTAATAAATTATGTTTTCCGGCCACCACTATAAATTCTTTAAAACCAGCTTTTAAAATAGCCTCAATTTGATGTTCGATTAGATATTTTCCGCAAAAACGGAGAAAATTTTTGTCTTCAATGGGTTTAACGCGTTGACTGCGGCCTGCGGCCAGCAAAATAACTTTCATGAATTGAGGATAATTTGTAGCCATTTTAAAGGAAAAATCGTTTTTAGGCCATAGTTCAGGATTTCGACATTTGCTAAAGCTTTTCTTTTTGCTCTATAATTAAAAATTACTACTAAAACTATTTTTATGAATACTAAGTTAAAAGAAGGGCAAAAAGCCCCTCATTTTTCACTTCTCGACGCTTCTTTGCAGCTTTTTTCATTGGCTGATTTTCAAGGCAAGTGGGTGGTTCTCTATTTTTACCCGAAAGACAATACACCGGGCTGCACAACGGAAGCTTTGGCTTTTACACGTCTTGAATCCGAATTTCAGAAGGCGAATGCCGTTGTTTTAGGAGTGAGTAAGGATTCGTGTGCCTCCCATCAAAAATTCATTGATCAACAAAAATTGACGGTGGCGCTTCTTTCTGATTCTGAAAGTGTGGTCCAAAAACAATACGGAGTGTGGTGCCCGAAAAAATTTATGGGACGAGAGTTTTTAGGAACCGTACGTTCGACGTTTTTAATTGATCCAAACGGGGTTATTCGCAAAATTTGGGATGAAGTGAATGCCAAAGGACATGCCGAAGAGGTGCTATCCACCTTAAAATTATTGACTACCGAATAAAAAAGCCCTTATGAGTCTTCCTGAGCCCCTCTGCCTATGCCTAGGTTATCAACTCTACTATTTTCCCCGTTTCCACCGCCTGCCTAAGTTCCAGCGCGATTCTTTCTCCGTAACTCAGGCTTTCGCCATGCAGATAGCCGGAATAAGGAGTAAATCTGGTACCTGGTGAACCTGGGATACGCATGGAGACATCAAAAATCACGAATTCTTCCTTGCCTTCGTCAGCGGCCACGGCACCTTGTAAGGCAAACGGGCCAATGATGCCCGGAGCGACCTCCTGCTTCATGGTTTTTACGAATTTTTCACCGATTTCATAGGCCTTTTCCAATAAAGATTCCTTCATGGTCACGGCATAATGCCCGGTTTCGATCATCTTGGGCTTAAAACCCATTCTATGTAATGCCCTCTGTTCATTAAAAGGAAGCCGCAAAAATCCATCAAGATCGGTTTGTCGACGAGTGTCCGTGCCCATGAGTTCAAGCTCATTATTCAAAACAGAATAGAAAAAATTTAAATTGAGGTGCGCGCCGATGATGTATTCCTCGATCGTGGCCTTATCCAAATCTTCTTTTCTAATTTGCCCTGATGAGATCTTTTTGGCTGATTCGCTTTCAAAAGACTCTTTATTGTGGGCAAAAAAGAAAGCTCGTTCATAGCTGCGCTCAGCTTCATTAACCTTCACAAGCACCAAGCGATCGATTTGATCCTGTGAAGCAAATAATTTCGGCATTCTAATCCCGGCTTTTTGGAGAAGATGATACTGATTAAGCGGTTGATCTCTTTCTTCCAACTTTACACCTTGTCTAAGCCCGAAAATAGGTACTTTAAATTCATTTTCAACCCTGGAAAAATCCTTAAAATAGACCCAAAAATAGCGATTTTGAATAAAAATAGCATTGCGTTTGCGAAGTTCCTCCTGAATTTCAGGCTTCAGAACATCATCAAATTGATCCATCAAAATTACTTCATCGATGCAACCACGCCCATCTTCACGGGTCTTATAATAATCCGTATATGTTTTTTCGCGGCCTTTTTTAGCCACCACCAGAGTTTGAAATCCGTATTTTTTCGCTCCATGACAAACATCCAGCGCGCTATGCCCGCCGAGCGAGGCGATGGTGAGATTTTTTAGGTTATAGGTAGTTAGGATTGAGGTAATGTCCATAGGGATTTGCTATTTTATTTAAGTATAGCAAAAAGAAATCAGGACTAAAACAGGGATTATGGAAAAATTTTAGTCTTGTTTATTATTTACCCCCTTATCAGGATTCAGCCTTATTGGTATTGGTGGTCGTTGCTCCATTTCACTTAACTTATCCTGAATATCTTCCCCATCCCTTAGAGCTTCAAGGAGTAAAGTAGCTCCCTCCCAATCAGGGGTGATTGTTATCATATTTAGATCAAGGTCAGGATGATCTGGTTGGTCAATTTTCGATTCATCACTAGCAATTACCGCAGGCTGGGAAGCATCAGGTAATTTTTTACTTTTACGTTTTTTTAGTTGCGCTTTTAGATGAGCGATAGTTTCTTCAGCCTCTTCAATTTGCTGAGTTAACTGCACAACTTCAGAAGCAGTAAATTTTTCTCGATTTTCTAGTTCCCTTCTAAGTCTGTCTAGGGCAACATTTCGTTCATCTGTTAGGGTGAAAACCTCCGCTTCTAATAAGGCAATTTTTTTTTGGTCTCTCTCTCGGGTTCCGTCTATGTGTGTTTGCATTGCTGCTTTTTCGTCTTCTATTCGGGAAGAATAAAGAGCGCCGGATGAGGATTCGGTCATTAATTGAGATTTCATTTCGCTTAGTTCCAATCTGGCCACTCCTAATAATTTCCTAAGTCCGTTAATTTCTTTTTGCGAAGCTCCTAATTCCGCCCTTGTTTTAAAAAGAGCTTTTAGCGTTTCCTCATAATTTCTTCCTGCTCTTATTCGTTCGGTTCTTGCTTCTCCAAGTTCTCTTTGGGTTACCTCTTTACTTCTTTTTAAAGATGTAATTTCTTCCTTGGCTTGAATAGCATGCTTTCTCCATTTTCTAAATTTTTGAGCTAAAAGAGCTAAAATGGCAACGAAAGAAAGTCCGCTTATTCCTTCCGCAGCAGTACGTCCTGAAATAGGCAAAGAGTCTTGTTCATCCAAGCCCTGTTGTCCTTCGTAGGTTTTGCTCGCCACCTTTTTATCCCCAATTTTCGGCCCAATTTCTGCTGATAAAGTTAATTGTTCGCAAGTGTTTGGCATTCTGGCTGCTTTGATAGCTCTTTTTAAGCCATCTTGAGTTAAAGGCCTACCATTTAAAATTAATTCATGTCTTGTTGCCCCCTCTCCATCTGGATCTGGATTTTCAACAACAATCACACCGTCAACATTTTTTAATTCAGCACCAAGCCCCATTCCAAGAATTCCTAAAGATAAATCATTGAGGGTATGGCCATTAATCCCAACAACAATATCAATTGAATTGGGTTGATCCGAATGTAAAGGACTTTCCATTTTTTAAAATTAGTAAATTAAATTATTTTTATTCGTCAAAATCTTCGATTTCATTTCCTGGCGTAAATTCAAATAATTCACTGGCCGGAGTCATTATTGCTGGCGTTGGGGTTGTTGGCTGCTCTATCTTAATATTTTTTCGTTCTGCCAGGGCATCAGTTTCGATTTTTGTTCTTTTCCCCTCAATTTGATTCAATCCGCTTTCATAATCAACAGTATCATTCGTATTGAAGGTAAAAAGAACTTTTTCTTGTCCGTTATCTTTGCGGATGAATTTAATTGTTTGTGAGTTTTCTGTCCCTGAAAAATCAACCTCCAAACGATCCGCTTTGGCTAAAACGTCATTAACATCAACTGTTTTATTTTTTTCTAAAATAGCGCAAATTGTTCTAGTGACGTGGTAATCTAAAAGCGCTTCGTCTCCGGGTTGATCATAAGCTCCAGATTCTTTGTATAAGCTTCTAATAGCCTTATAAAGGGTATCAATGTATTCTATTTGGTCAATTTTATCAGGAAGCCATTCCTTAAATTCTTGCGTGGTTTTCTTTGTGCCTCCTTTTTTAAAGGTTACATCGTGAACTTCTGGAGTTTTCGACTGTTTATTTAATTTTCGCTCTATGCGCTTTGCTTTGGAAAAATAAGCTAGCATCTGGTTTTTATGTGTGGCTTTTAGGTAATAACCTTCATTCATTTTTTCCCCCTTAATTTTAAAGGGATTTTCTTTTGGACTAAATTTTTCTTTAGGAGCTTCGGCCATAGATTTATATTTAAAAAAAACTATTATTAAATAATAGCATATTTAAAGGAATTAATCAATTTAATTCCCTGTAAAATAATATTTATCTTTTATCCAAGTATTTTGTCCATGGCTCCGGACTGAATTGCCTCCTTGATTTCGCGTGCTAAACGCCGTCCGGTGGACATGGGCTCATTGTAGCGGAGCCAGGTATAAGGCGATCCGTTAATGTACGGATTTGTTCCGGCCACGATTCGCGCTGAAATTTCAAAAACAAAAAAATTAAGATTCGTATCCATGATTCCTTCAAGGCAAAATGGGCCAAATAATCCATCGCCCACCAGCTCTTTGGAAGTGCGAACTACATTTTCCCCCAGCTCATACAAACTAGGCAATAGAGACTCCCTCACTACCATGGGAATATTTCCGGCAATTGTATAACTAGTTTGAATATCCGCTGCTAATTGATCGCGCGCCGCAATACGGCCAATGGAATCCGCATTGGATTCATAGCGCTTATCAAAGCTCATAATTTCCAACTCGTTTTTGAGTCTGGAATAAAAATAATGGACATAAATCGGAACGCCCACGATGTATTCTTGAATTACATAATTTTCTTCCTTGGGGTATTTTTTAATGCGTTCATAAAATTCTTCTGGGCTTTTCGCAATAAAATAGCCGAATCCTCCGCCAGCTCCATGAAATTTGATGATTACAGGGCGATTAATGGCTTCGGGATTTTTAAAAATTGCCGGCAATTTTAAGCCAGATTTTTCGAGCCAAATGCGTTCTTTGTTGCGATCCGATTCCCATTCCAAAATGCCTTTGGTACCATAGTGCATTACGTTCAATTTTTTCATTTGCTCGTGCCCCAAATAGCTTACAAAGGAACCATGGGGGATCACAATGGCGTTGCGACGTATCAGCTCATCTTCAATTTGGAGAAAATTTCGATAATCATCCACCTCAATAAATTCATTAGCAACTCCATAATATTCATAAATTTTTCGAGCATTTGGGGTAACCACGCAAAGACTTTTAAGGCCTTCTTCTTGGGCGCCTTTTAGGATTTGCAAGGCTGTATGGCTGCCAATGGTGGCGATGCGGTAATCATTAGTATTGGTGGAGGGCATGAGTATGAATTACTACCGGATAAGTCAAAAAATACCTTTAAAATACTTTGGATTAAATTACCACAGACTTAGGGGCGGCGTCTAGGAAATTCATCCCTCTTAGGGCTTTGATTCGTTCTTCGATCGGGGGATGAGTGGAAAACCATTTTGACCAGGCACCAGCCTTAAATGGATTGCAGATATAGAGATGAGCAGTACCCTTGCTGGCCGTGGTCAGGGTTTGAGAATCGCCGGAAATTTTTTCCAAGGCCTGAGCCAACCCTTCTGGATAACGCGTTAATAGTGCTGCGGAAGCATCGGCTAAGGATTCTCGACGTCTGGAAATGGCCAATTTAATTAAAGTAGCAAACAGGGGGCCAAAAATTATTAAAATTACGGCCAAAATAAGTACAACTAAACGAGCTTTATCTGAATTTTTATTATTACTTCCACCACCTCCAAAAAAATGAATCCGCCAGACTAGGTCAGTCATAATCATCACCATTCCGGCCAAAGCGGTCACTACCATCATTAAGCGGGTGTCGTAATTGCCAAGGTGGGAGAGTTCGTGAGCTAAAACCCCCTCAAGTTCCGCTTTTTCCAGACGATCCAAAAGCCCACGGGTCACCGCAATCGCTCCATGCTCCGGATCTCGGCCTGTGGCAAAAGCATTCATGGCCGGTGATTCGATGATGTAAATTTTCGGAGCAGGCACTCCAGATGCAATTGAAAGATTTTCCACTACATTGTACAAAGTTGGGTTATCGCGTCGCTCAACTTTTTTAGCGCCACTAATGGTTAAAGCAATTTTATTTCCAGCGAAATAAGAAATTAATGACCAAATTATGGCGATTATCCCGGCAATGGCCAGACCAGGAATTCCGCCCCCCGGGTTATAAGCTTCGGATAAAATAAATCCCATCGCCATTACGAAAATCACAAAAAAGGCGAGCATAAGCCAAGATTTAATTTTGTTGTGCGTAATTTCGGTATAGGCTAAAGTCATAAAAAATAAAGGACAGTTTAGGTTTTTATTTAGAGGTCTCCTTAGGAGAATTTTTGGCATTACTAAAATCCACTTTGACTACTTCGCGCTCCGCTTCATTTTCAATTTCAAAAAATGTTTCTTCTTTAAATCCGAATATCCTAGCCATAAGATTACTTGGGAAAACTTGAATTTTGGTATTTAGGACGCGAACATTTCCGTTATAAAAACGGCGTGAAGCCTGAATTTTATCTTCAGTATCCGTTAGTTCGTTTTGCAAGTCGAGAAAATTTTGATTGGCTTTAAGATCAGGATAATTTTCTGCAACAGCGAAAAGTGATTTAAGAGCTCCACTTAGCATATTTTCATTTTTGGCCTGCTGTTCGGGACTTCCTTTGCCTTGAATGGCTGCGGTACGAGTTTTAGTTACGTTTTCCAAAACCTCACGCTCGTGCGTCATGTAGCCCTTTACAGATTCAATTAAATTAGGGATCAGGTTGTAGCGGCGCTTGAGTTGTACCTCGATATCAGACCAAGCTTCTTTAACGCGAACCCGAGCACGCACCAATCCATTATAAAGACCAATTAAGGCTAAAAACAGAACACCGACAACAATTAAGGCAATGGTAAGAGGCTGCATGAAGAAATGATTAATTAAAGAATAAGACCAATTTAATCTTAGGCTCTTTCAAAAGGAGAGTCAATTTTGGAGGGAAATGATTAGACTACCGCTCAAAACTACTATACCTAGGTAAATTGCAAAAACTCGCAGACTATGTGTTTTTAAAAATCTCATTAAAAAAGCTATGGTTAAATAGCCGACTACAGCCGAGACACTAAAGCCCACGAGAACAACATCCCAGCCTGGCAATAATTCTTGCTCACGATATACCTTAAATGCGGTCAATAGTATGGCGCCACCAATAGCCGGAATACCCAATAAAAAGGAGAATTTTGCAGCCTCCTCCCTTTTAATTCCTTGCATTAAACCCATGCCAATCACTGATCCTGATCGCGAAATTCCAGGGATTAGGGCTACGGCCTGTGCTAAGCCCATTATAAAAGTATTTTTCAGATTAAAGGGAATGGGTTTTTTATCAGAATGCAAATATTCCGCAATTAGGAAAAAAAGCGCTAATATCCCTAACATCGAAAGAACTAGCTTAGGATCGCGAAATATTTCATCAAGCCAATTCTCGAGAGTGAAACCAGCTATTACAGCCGGAATAGTGGCCACCAAAATGTAGGCGCCCAGTTTCCAATTCTTTAGTAATCCCCAAAGATCCTTCCAAAAATAAGTCATAATGGCGACTAGGCTTCCGGCATGCAACGCCACATCAAAACTTTTTAATTCGTCGACTTTTAGCTTTAAAATTGATTCCAAGAGCACTAAATGTCCAGATGAAGAAATGGGTAAAAATTCAGTAAATCCCTGAAGGAGGCCAAGGAGAAAAGATTGGAAAAGGGTCATGGGGCTATTTATTAACTAAAATAATTTATTCCCCACCCTTGGGTGGGGCGCATCCCACCCAGAATATAGCATATTTACCATTACGAAAACCTTTCAAATTTATTAAAAAATTCTAAATTTTTAGCAAATTTTTATCATCAAAATGTTCAATGCATTTCTCGTCATTTCCAAGATCTTAATACAGCACGGCGTCGTTTTGTGAAATTTTCGAAATCATTGGAATTAGGACGCCCAGTAGTCATTTTTGGACTGGCTACTCTATCCAGAAGATTACCGGCTGTACTTAGTACTTTTTTCCTTGATCGGCCATGTCTATCTGGCCAAGTTGTCACATTACCATTTTTATCGATGACTTTAACCTCAGCGCTGTTTGGAGCTACTTGAATTGCGGCAGTATTGTAACGTTTACTTGTGCTACTCCATGTGCCATAACAGGTGGTTGTACCTGTTTCTGGTAATGTAATACAACTACACGCAAGCTGCGGCTGATAAGCTCCCCCCGTATATGGGTAACAAACACTGTGAGAATAGGTTATTGGATTATTATTTGTATCCCAGACACTCCGAAGACCCCCATTTGCAAAAGAAACAGGAGGCTGAGAAATATCAGATTTACTCCTTGGTAATTTAATATTATTACATGATTTACCTAGCATCTCATCAGCGTAATCAGGCGTAGCTGGAGCTGTAGTAGTTGCCTCACAAATCCTGGCTAAGCGATTAACCTCGGCTCTTACGTCGCCCACGGATAGACTCTCTATTTTTTCATCGGGATTTAAGACGCGAGGAGTACAAGCAACTCCACTTAGGGCTAAAATGGTAGCAATGGCAGGGATTGAAAAATTAATTTCCGACTGGGGATTTTTCATATAAGTAAGGTTAATTTATGCTAATTTTCTTTTAAAAAAATTACTTCAAAATTTTAAATTCCATTTTGAAGTGCACCGATAATAAGGAAAAATCGTATCACATTTTTGGTACTAGTCAATTTTTTAGTGTTTAAACGACCTTACTCCGGTAAATACCATACTAATTCCGAGTTCATTGGCTTTATCAATCACTTCGCTGTCGCGCATGGAGCCGCCGGGTTGAATAATAGCAGACACCCCGGCCTCATGAGCTTCCTCTACTCCATCTGAGAATGGGAAAAAAGCATCTGAAGCCATTACGGAGCCTTTTAAGCGCTCGCCGCCTTTGTGGCGAGCAATAAATACAGAGTCCACGCGAGACATTTGACCGGCTCCTATAGCCACTGTTTGCTCTATTTTAGTCTTTGGGTTGTAAGTAGCAAAAACCACGGCATTTGATTTAACATGCTTAACCACTTTGCGCGCAAAAAGCATGGCCACAATTTCATTCGGCGTGGGAGTCACAGTAGTCACAACCTTAAGGTCATGGTTCGTAACCACATATTGGTCAGCATCTTGGACTAAAACCCCGCCTGAAACGGTTTTAATATCTCTGTCGTTAGGATTTAAGCGCAAATCCCCTATAGCTAAAAGACGCATGTTTTTTTTGGTTTCCAGGGCTTTAAGCGCTTTTTCCTCAAAAGAAGGAGCTGCAATAATTTCTACAAACAATTTATTGCTTACAATATGTTTGGCAATCGCTTCGGTACAAGGACGATTCATCCCAATAATGCACCCAAAAGCGGATTTAGGATCCACGTTATAGGCAATTTCAAAAGCAGTGTTAATTTCTTCGGCTGAGGCCACTCCGCACGGGTTAGTATGTTTAATAATGGTAACTGTTGGTCTGGAAAAATCACTTACAATTTTAATAGCCGCGTCTACATCCAAAATATTATTAAAAGAAAGTTCCTTATTGGCTTGAAGGAGCTTGGCATTAGTCACATTGGGATAATGATTGGCTGGATCGCGGAAAAAGGCGGCTTTTTGGTGTGGATTTTCGCCATATCTAAGCTTATGTGACTTCTCGTAGTGTAGATTAAGTAATTCCACGGCACCACCTTTATTTTTGAGATAACTAGCAATTGTTTCGTCATAGTGGGTGGTTTTTTCAAAAGCTTTAATTGCTAATTTGCGGCGTGTTTCCAAGCAAATCCCGTCTTCATTTTTAAGCTCATCTAAAATCAAAGAATAGTCTTTTATTGCGGTTATTACGGTCACATGTTTGAAATTCTTGGCTGCAGCCCTTAGCAAGGCCACACCCCCAATATCAATTTCCTCAATCGCTTCTTCTTCGGTTACTCCTTCTCGATTAATGGTTTGCTGAAAAGGATAGAGATTAACCACTACCATGTCGATGGGTTGAATATGGTGTTTTTCGGCGTCAGCTAGGTGATTTTTTTTGGAACGATCCATTAAAATTCCGCCGTGGATTTTGGGTTGCAAAGTTTTAACCCGACCATCCATAATCTCCGGGAAACCGGTATAATCACTAATTTCAATATTTTTAATCCTGGCCTCCCTTAGTATTTTGGCTGTGCCTCCAGTAGATAAAATTTCAACCCCATAATTTTCAAGCGATTTAGCAAATTCCACCAAATTAGTTTTATCAGAAACACTGATTAAGGCGCGCTTTGGTTTTTGGATATTGGGCATAGAAATAAGGGGGAATTATTTAGTTCTAAGTGTTTCAGGGCGGTTTTTAACTAGATCAATACCACCTTTGCTGCAAGGATTACAACGCAAAATTCGCCAGACAGCCATTCGGCCTCCTTTCCAAAGCCCATAACATAAAATGGCCTGGTGGGCATATTCAGAACAACTGGGCATAAAACGGCAGAATCCGCCAGGAAAGCGATATCTAAAAATACCGTGATCCGGCGAAATGGTTTTTTGATAAAATCGAATAAAAAGCAGTACCAATTCTTGGGGAATGTGTAAGGCGGACATTACCATCGATTTTAGGAATTCCCACATAACAAATTTAAATTTTAGCAGGGCTTGACTCTACTTTAAAATAAGAGAAAGCGCATATTTTATAATCCAAAAAGAATTTTAGGATTTATTTTAACTCCATCACACCTTAATTCTACGTGTAAATGAATGCCAGTTCTTCCATATACTCGTCCCGTATTTCCCATGCCTGAAATTACTTGTCCGGCATCAACATACTGCCCTTCGGTAACATATAACTCATTACTATGCCCATAAAGAGTGGTACAGCCATTATCATGCTGAATAATAATTTCGTTACCATAGCCTCCATTCCAACCATGAGCAGCTTTAATAACCGTACCAGCAGCCGCGGCCATAATGGGGGTATTTAATTTGTTAGCAATGTCAATGGCGTAATGGCCAGCATGGTGCCATTGAGTAATAGTGCCAGAAGTTGGCTTCATCCAACCTGCTCCTCCGGGACTTGGAGCCACAGAAATAGGAGGAGGAACAACAGTTTTACCACCTGACCCGCCGCTATTAGCGGCAATTATAGGTGTTATATAAGGCTGACCATCGGCAATGAGTATCTCTTGCCCTATTTCAATTATTCCGTTTTCAGGGAGATTGTTCCAGGCTATGGCCTTTGTACTATCTTCGTTACCTTTATATTTTTTAACCAAACTAGCCAGAGTATCACCTTTAGCTACTTTTATTTTATAACCACTTGCGACCGGAATAGTGAGTTGTTGTCCAACTTTTAAAGAATTAATATTTCTAATTTTACCTTGATTTGCCCAGTAAATTGTATTTTGATTCAGGTCGTAAATATAAGCGATTTTGGATAATGTTTCGCCCGCTTGAACTTCATGAACTATTTCTTCTTTACGATTAAGGTAGCGAGGTGAATCAGTTACAATGGGGCTAACTTTTACTAAATAGCCACCATCATCAACCAAGGTAACTTCCTCTGGGTTAAGATCTGTACCTAAAGCTTCAACATAAGCACCGCCAGCATCTCGATATGATCCGGATAAATTTAGAGAATTAACCAAAAGTAACATAAAGCTTACCCCCATGATACGCTGGAAAAGTCGCTGCGCTGGAGAATAGCCGTGAAGGGGATTAGTAAAACGTTTTCCGGCATTGGCAGCAAAAGCTCGTAGCCTTGCTCTGCCTTGTCGGAAACTGGCGAACTGTGATTTAACCTTACCGAAAAGTTTATGATGACGATCCTTGCGGGCGTCGTAATTGATGGAACTAATGGGATATCGGGTTAAAAAGATAAAAGCACTTTTTAGTAACCAACCTCTCTAATAATCACGATATTTGACCATATAGTAGGGATTTTTAATGAAAAGTCAATAGTTCTATTAATTTAACAGATAAGGTTAACCTGTTAAATTAACCTGGCCATTTTTTTCGCGAGAGCGAGAGATAAAACGAGAACGAAAATATGCGATTATCTTGTCGATTAAGTTTTAATTGTGTATTAAAAATAGGCTTAATTACTTTTTTATGAATGTGCCTATCTCCTCTATTCGCAATTTTTGTATCATTGCTCATATTGATCACGGAAAATCAACTTTGGCTGATCGTTTATTGGAAATCACCCATACGGTTGAAAAACGCGATATGAAACATGCTCAACTGCTTGATACCATGGAACTTGAGCAAGAGCGGGGTATTACCATTAAACTTCAACCAGTCAGAATGTCCTGGACAAAGGACGGACACCCTTATCAACTTAATCTTATTGATACCCCTGGACATGTTGATTTTACGTATGAAGTGTCACGTAGCCTAGCTGCTTGCGAAGGTGCAATTTTGGTAGTAGACGCTACTCAAGGTATTCAAGCCCAAACTTTGGCTAATTCCTATCTTGCCCTGGAGCATGATCTCACCATTATTCCGGTTTTAAATAAGATAGACCTGCCAGCGGCTGATGTTGAAAAACGCACTCAGGAATTAATGAATGCTTTTGGTTTTACGGAAAATGAAATTTTACATATTTCCGCTAAAGATGGAACAAATGTTGACCAACTTTTAGCTCGCATTATTGAGCTTGTCCCTGCTCCTAAAAGCCATAATAAGGATGAAGGAACCAAAGCTCTTATTTTTGATTCTTTATACGATTCTTATCGAGGTGTTGTTGCTTATGTCCGAGTTATGGATGGAGAATTAAAAAGAGGTGATAAGATTCGCTTTTTAAACACTAAAACAGAAGTGGAAATTTTAGAAGTGGGTTATTTGCAACTTAAATTAATTCCTAGCCTCTCTTTAGCTAGAGGAGAAATCGGTTATGTGGTCACGGGTTTAAAAGATGTACATGAGGCAAGAGTTGGCGATACGATCTGGTCTCCCGGTAATACTGGTCTTAAATCTACAGATATTAAGCCCTTACCTGGTTACAAAAAAGTAATGCCTTTTGTGTTTGCCAGTATTTATTGTAGTGACAATGCGGATTTCCCACTTCTAAGAGATGCCTTGGAAAAACTTAGCCTAAATGATTCTGCCTTATCTTATGAACCAGAGCAATCCACTGCCCTTGGACATGGATTTCGTTGCGGGTTTTTGGGTCTTTTGCACCTGGATATTGTTCAAGAGCGTTTGGAACGTGAATATAATCTGGATTTAGTGGTCACGGCTCCTAGTGTATCTTACATTATTATCAAAAATGATAGCACTGAGGAATTTATTTCCAATCCGGTATTCTTACCTGAAGCCGGGTATTACCAAATTATTAAGGAGCCTTGGGTTTTGATCGAAATTCTAGTCCCTAAGGAATATTTGGGAGGGGTTATGAAGCTTATTGATGAATGTCGGGGAGTTTCCAAAGCGATGAAATATCTTGATGAAAATCGCGCGATGTTAACTTATGAAGTGCCTTTAGCGGAAATTGTAGTTGATTTTTTTGATCAATTAAAAAGTATTACTTCGGGATATGCTTCAATGAGTTATGAATTTTTGGAATATCGTCCCGGTAATTTAATAAAATTGGATATGCTGGTTGCCGGAGAAAGGATTGAAGCGCTTTCTTCAATTGTTCATCGAAATTCAGCCTTTTCGCGCGGCTCTGTTGTCGCAAAAAAGCTGAAAGAAATTCTCCCGCGAGAAAATTTTGAAATCGCAATTCAGGCCGCGATTGGCGGCAAAATAATTGCTAGAGAAACTTTGGGAGCTATGCGCAAAGACGTAACGGCCAAGCTGTATGGTGGTGATATTACCAGGAAACGTAAACTTTTAGAAAAGCAGAAAAAAGGGAAAAAGCGCATGAAAATGATGGGTAAAGTGGCGATACCCCAGGATGCATTTTTGGCAGTACTAAAAAGGAGCTAAGTTATAGAGCTAGGGAAAGGGGGGCTATTGGAAGTATCATAAATTCCAAAAGTATTTTTGAGCCAATTTTTAGCCCGAGTCTCAACTTCTATGGTTTTATTTTCGGCATGGTAGCGGCGCGTTGTCGCCAATTTCATTTTACCATGTCGATCGCGTCGGTAAATATTGCAGTGGTTGTAAGAATTGCCTCCATTTTCTCCGGTTAAAAAATCGATGCGCGTATCCAGATAAGATTCTTTTCCTGCTAGTACTTCACCTTGATCGTCTTTGGGTAAATCCCACAAATATTGCTGCGCCACAATTTCTTTTTTAGTAGGCTGGGCATATTTAACGTAACGTAATTTTTTCCCTTGCGCAAAAGCCGGATCATATTCACTCCAAACATAACGATCACCATTTGGTAGAATTTCTTCAAAGCCTTTTACAACTCCCTGGGTTTCCTGGTCAGGGATCGTGCTAGTTATTTCCCATACCTTTTTCTCGCTTACTAGAATAGCCGGGGATATAATGGGATTTCTACTTTCGTTAATTTTTTTTTGTTGCTGATTTTCAGCCGATATTGCCTTTACTTCTTCTGTTCCCTCAACCGTTTCCCCTAAATTTCTTAAAATTTCCTGTGCCTTATTTCTAAGATAAGGAGATTGAGCAAGCTTTTTACCCATTTTTTTGTTTTTTATTAAATCCACTCGTCTTTCTGTAACTCGGGGAAATCTACTTAATTGATATCTGTCCTTCTCTCTTCTTTGGCCAGTCTTTTTAGTAGAAAGATTTTTTAATAAAACAATTAATTGGCCTTTAGTTTTGGGGTCTTTTTTAATGTTTTCAAATATGTCCTGATTAACCAAAGCAGATTTTCCTTTTTCATCTAATTTCTTGGCGCTCAAAATTTCTATTAGGTTAACCAAGGCAATTTCATCAACCGGGCGATTGTTGTATCCCCCTGTGCCTTCTTCATTAAATTCACCCAAAGAACCACCATACGAAAGCCCTTGAATCAAATCTTTGACCACATCAAGATAATTAACATCCTCAAAATTACCATTCTTTTTGCGCTTAAATCCGAATTTTTCCGCGATATTATCGCGTCTTCGTTGTTCATATTGTTCATGATCGTCCGGGGTCGGCATCCTAATTTGTAACTCTACGGTTTGGGCGTCTTTAGGATTAACTTGCCAGGTAAGACGCAAAGTTAAAGCGCGGTGAAAGGAGCTGGTCATGCCATGTTTTCCTCCACTCCCGTTTCCGCCGTTTTGAGAGTGTTTTTCTAAAAATTTTTCTACTGATAACTGGGAATCACCTTTTTCTAGCGGAATTAAATTAGAAATATCTGGCTTTTGTTCCTTATCAGAATGCACGGTGTTTGTCCCAATAGCTGGCATCATAAAAGCTAAAACTTCTTGAACTTTTGCAAGAAATTGGTCAACAGTCAAACAATCTTCTTCTTTAAGAGTAACCGCTAATCGCACCGTATCGCGGAGAAAATCCGGAGAAGGGACATCTTTAGCCATGGTTTTAATAGCGACTGATTCCTTGCTTTTCCCTTCATGGACTTTTACATCTTGGACAATCAAAGGATTTTTTCCCTTTTTTGATCCCGAATTAATATGAAAAGTACAGCCACTTTCATCTCGGGTATAATAACGAGCTAAATGCTGATTTAATTTTCGTGAATTTTTGGCTATTTCTTTTTCGTTATAACCTTTTTTAACATTCATTAAAGCGTACATCACATTTGCTTTTAAAACAGCGCCTCGTAGAATTTCAAAATCCTCAGAAGTACGCAGCTCTGCTTTTTGCATAAATTCTTCTAATTGTTTGGCAGTTGAGCACTGTTTAACCTTGTTTGGAAAAGGAAATTTTAAACTATGTTCGATAAATTTATTAGCGTCTTCGGCCAAAAGTCGAAATTTATAACTATCAATTTGCCAAAATTCTTTTAAGTCCGCAGGTTGATCGTAAATAATTCGTTGTGCCCACACGCGTAAATAAGGAGGGAAATCGTAAATACTTAATTTCTCAAATAATTCTTGCAATTCTTTGGGGCGATTCTTGAAAGTTGGATTGATGTAAGGACGGTGATAATCACCGTCTTGACAATACCAACCTCCCCCTTCTTTTCTAGAGCAAACTTTATTAACCTCGCCTTGAATAATTTCCAAAGCCTCACTCTGGGACAGTATTTGCCCCCTTTTTAGCCTTTTAGCTTCTTTTAAGGCATCGAAAATTGCCCCCGCAGTTTTGAGATAATTAATGCTCACAAATTTTTCAGGATTTGCGAGACTTAACGCTTCCACTATTGTTGCCTCTGGCAGGAAAACATGTTCGATAAGCTCTAGTAACTCATGCCTTTCTCCTTCCTGATATTGGAGTGCTTTAGTATGCGCAATTCTTACAATTGAGGAAGCTTGGCTACTAGCCAGTTCGTCAGCACGAATATCAAGAGGATTTGTATCTTGGTTTAATAAATCTTTAACTCTGGCGGCTATCATTTCCGTTGATTCTCTCCAGTCAGGCAATCTTCTTAAAATATCATCAATTTCTCGCCTTTGGTTTGTTGGCAAGTTATCCTTCCCATGGTCAGGCATTTTGGGACTTAAATTCATAGAAGTGGTTAGCGCGAATTACAATTTTTTATTAATCTTTTTGATTTATTATTTTAACATAAGAAATAAAAAATAGAAAGGTCAATAGACCTCATTTTGCCTTAGTGCTCTTTTATAATTGTGTTCTTTGGAAGTTCCTGTTGAGATTCTAGGGTATATTTTTAACTGGTCTATTATCTTTGACAAGAAAAATAGCCAAAAAGAGCCAATTTCGACTTTATTTTTTACTATTTTGTTTTTTTGAGCATTAAGGTTTGATAATCTCGTTTTGAGTTAAAAAAATATTGGGGTACTATTACCTAGATGAAGTCACTCCATTGTCTTCCCATTCAGGCCAAATCCATGCAAGAGCTTGAAACTCGCTTGGCTAATGAAGCCCCCTTAGCTGACGTAGTAGAAATTTGGCTAGATTCTATTAAGGATTTACGTTTAGCTGAAATTTTTTTTGAAAAAGAACCAGTACGTAAACCGTTTTTATTCGTCAATAAAGCTCCCTGTGAGGGTGGCGATTTTCTGGGAACAGTAGAGGATCAAGTAGAATTATTAATTGAAGCCTTAAAGCGCGGTGCGGAATATATTGATGTTGCCTTGGGAACAAAAAATAGCGCCTTAAAAAAATTAGTAATTGCTAAGGAAAAAACTAGAGGTAAGATAATTATTTCTTATCATAATTTCAAGGAAACGCCGAGTCTGTCTCATCTTAAATCGCTAGTAAAACGCGCTTTAAAAAAAAATGCTGATATTGTTAAAATTGCCACTTTTGTGGGAAATAGAAATGACAATTTAACTCTTCTTTCTTTAACAGGGTGGGCTAGAGAAAATGATTTTGAAATTATTGTCGTGGGTATGGGCGAGGAAGGGAAATTAAGCCGAATAATTTGTCCGCTTTTTGGTTCATACATGTACTATGCTCCTCTTTCCGTTGGCAGTGAAACGGCTGCTGGGCAAATTCCACTCGAGAAGCTGAGACAAATTTGGGAGCAAATAGAAGAAACCCGCCATTGTGTTTAAGGTTGTACTAGTATAACCTTATTTTATTATTTTATCGTTAATCGGAAAAATGGCTCTTCAAATCGGCATCGTCGGGCTCCCTAATGTTGGCAAATCTACCCTATTTAATGCGCTCACTAAATCCTCTGGCGCTATGGTTGGCAATTATCCTTTTTGTACCATTGATCCCAATGTGGGCGTGGTTGAAGTGCCTGATGCGCGAATCGAGAAGTTAGCTATTTTAGTTAAACCTGAAAAAAAGATCCCAGCGATTGTGGAGTTTTTGGACATCGCGGGTTTGGTCAAAGGCGCTTCGCAAGGTGAAGGACTGGGGAATCAATTCTTAGCCAATATTCGTGAATGCGATGCCATCGCCCAGGTCGTTCGTCTTTTTCAGGATAGCAATGTAACTCATGTTCATGGGGGGATAGATCCTAAACGCGATCGAGAGGTGATCGAATCCGAGCTTATTCTCGCTGATCTTCAAAGTCTTGAAAAGCGTGTATCAAAACTCGAAAAAGAAGCACGCGGTGGCGATAAGGAAGCTCAGCTCCTTTTGGCGCTCACGAAACGCCTGAGTGAAGAATTGAATCAAGGGAAATTGGCCAGTCAACTCGACTATACAAAGGAAGAAAAAGCGATTTTGCCGCGATTACAGCTCCTCACCCAAAAACCCATGTTGTTTGTGGTCAACCTACATGAAAATGAAATTATTAATTTTGACGAAAATAAAGTCCGTGCTGAATTGGGGATTCACCCTAGTCACAAAATTATCCCCATTTCTGCCAAAATAGAGCAAGAACTTGGTCAGCTTTCCGAAGAAGAAACGCAAGAATTTTTAAAAGAATTAGGCCTTAAAGAGCCAGGTTTAAATGCTTTAATTCGTCATGCGTATGACCTCCTTGGTTTACATACGTATTTTACGGCTGGCCAAAAAGAGGTGCGTGCTTGGACAATCCCTAAAGGGACACTAGCGCCTGAGGCCGCAGGCGTGATTCACACGGACTTTGAAAAAGGGTTTATTCGCGCTGAGGTCATTGCCTATCAAAAATATATTGAACATGGCGGTGAATTAGGCGCTAAAGAAAAAGGACATCTCCGTCTTGAGGGGAAGGAGTATCTTGTTCAAGATGGGGATGTGATGCACTTCAGATTTGCGAACTAAGGACATTCTAAAAAACACTAAGGGGGTTCCTAATAGAGTGTTTCTTGGTAGCACTTTTCACAGTAAACTTTTTCTTCCCGACTAGTCAAAAACACACTTTTAATAGAAGTTTGACAGTTTGAGCAAGTTCGTTCGTTTAATTGCCGCGCGGGTCTTAATGAAAAACGCGCTTTGTGTCGACAATCTGGGCAACTATGCGGGATAGGAAGACCTTTTTCGCGATAATAAGTTAATTCCTGGCGAATAATCTTAAAGTTTTTTTGGCAGATCGCACAAGTTAGGGTTTCCTCGATAAGCGAATCGGGCGCATCGCGAACATGGTCAGGAGTGAGATAGTTTTGAGTGATTTTGTGAGACTCGTTTGGATTATTATACCAGTTGAATCCCTTTTTTAAGGCTTCCTTCTCGGTTAAAGGGAAATATTCATTGGCCACGGTTTCGTTATAAGCCCAAGGAGACAAAGCAGCCGGGAAAAATTCCCCCCATTCCTTTGTTTCTTTCATGTGAGCGATGAGCCGCTCCTTAAGCGTTTGGTATTCTTCCGGTGAATATTGCTTATTTAAAATGCAGTGCTTTTTTCGATTGAGTCCGATGCAGCCAAACAAATCCGAAGAATTATTAACCATATCACAGTAATAAACATCGTGATTATAGTGGCTAGCCATACTAAAAGCGCTGTATCGCATTTGCAGAGTGCTGATTAGTTCATAGGCAACTTCTGGTTTATAGAGAGAATAGTTAAGATCCTGACAATCCTTGGCATCGAGTACGTCATAAAGATACTTACAATCCTCGCAATTTGTGGCATTAAAAGAAGCGTGTGTGTTTTTGCAGTTTTTAAGATCGTTGCCCGAGGAATTTTCACAATTTAGAAGATAGGCATCACGATAAATTGCCTTTTGTTTTCTAAAATCAGTCCATTTTTTTAGAGATTGCTGAGTCTTTGAATAGGAGCCGAAATTCAATTCTTGACGTATTTTTTCGTAATCTTCCTTGGAATACGGTTTATTAAAAATAAAGTATTCTTTTTGCCTTAGGTTAGAGGAAAATATGCAATTTCGACATCCTTTAAGATCATAACAAAAAAAGCAGTCTGAGCAGTCGTCGCAGTACATGGAATAATTGACATTATAGCTGTTGTAAACCTGAATAGTTTCGTAACAAAGTTCCGAAGAATAGGCAAACGTGGTGTCCACGCAATTTTTAGAGTGTTTGGTGAAAAGATTGAAATAGCAATCCTCGTTGGCTTCACCGGCGATGTCGAGATAACAATTTTTATCATCCCCGCAGTAATTGCAAAAATAACTGTTTTCGCAATGCACGATGTCTATCCCAAGGCGAGGAACCGCGAGCGAAAGCTCTTTAAACTGCTCAAAAAATGGGCGGTTAAAATCAATCGCGCGGCCGTAATCGAGTGCGTCCCAGTTTTCGCTGTACCAAGCGTCGGGATGGTAAATTTTGTACGGCTTATCCGGGGCATACATGGAAACAAATTCTTTGCCGCTCTTGTCGCAACGACGTTGATAGAAAGCGCGATCATTCCGCCAAGCCAATCGGCGCTGCTGGCGGCAGGCCGGGCAAAGCGTAGGAGGCGAGACAGCCAATTTTTTATAAAGTTGAAAGTCTTCTGGACTGATGAGGATTTCGTTTGGACATTGAGTGCAAGTGAGGTGAGGCATGATTATAAAAGTTAAATGTAGGAATGTTGACACTGCATACTATTGCATAAAATGTTAATAAAATTAAAGCGGAGCACGATTATTATTTAAAATAGACGAGTGGTCAATAGCACCACGTGGTGATTATTGACACCACATATCTCATTAAGGTATAATAAGAACATTATGTATACCTCCATTTTTATTGAGATTGGGTTATCGCCGAACGAAGCCAAAATTTATGAAACCATGCTTGGGGAGCGGGAAATTTCCGCTGGTGAAGTCGCCCTTAGAGCCAAAATCCATCGTCGAAATGTCTACGATGCCGTGAATCGGCTCATCGAAAAAGGATTGGTTTTTCAAATTTTCCAAAAGGGAGAGACCCTCTATAAACCGGTGGATCCGGCTAAACTCATGGAACTCGTAGACGAAAAAAGGCAAAAACTCGACGGAATCATGCCGCGACTAGAGGCCATCTACAAAAGCCAGCCCCAGCATGAAGCGGCTTTTATTTACAAAGGAGTAGAGGGTTTTAAAAACTATTTGCGGGATATTTTAAGCGTTAATGAGGAAGTGTGCTTTATTGGAGCCAAAGGAGCGTGGTTTGATCCGCGTCTCCAACCGTTTTTGAGTCGTTTTCTAGCCGATGCCAAAAGACAAAAAATCAAGTATCGGCACCTTTTTGATTATGAAGTCAGAAATCATATTCCTCATGTCCTGAAATCGATCAATAGACCTTATAAATTTTTACCAAAAAAGTACTCAACTCCTTCCATGGTTGATGTTTTTGGAGATCACGTGGTGTCCTTTACTGGCGCGGGTTTAGCTCAGATTAATGATGACATCACTATTTTTGTAATCATCAGTCGCCCCATGGCTGAAAGCTACAAAACCTGGTTTCAATTCATGTGGGATGCCTGTCCAACAATAAAATAAAAAGCCCCGATAAGCGGGGCTTTTTAGGAGGCAGATTACTATCTCTTCTTTGCCTTAGCTTTTGGCTTTGCCTTTGCCTTAGCTTTAACTTTCCCTTTTCCTTTATTAGGCGCAACTTTTGCCTTAGCCTTAACCTTAGCTTTTGCCTTTGGTGCCATGGAGAGGAGGTGTTAAGTAATAGAAAAAGTAAACAGAAAAATTACATTTACTTTGATTTGATTTTCTTCATATTTCCAACCTGTTACAAGAGGCTTATTTTAAATTCTATATCAGCTTTTAAAAAATATTTTATTGATAAGATAAGGAACATTTCAGGCTATGCGATGCCTGGCCATGCTTAAGATCAGCGAGCAAGTTTCGTTCTTATTTTATCTAATTCTTCTAAAGCTTCTAAAGCAGATTCTATTGATGGTTGTTCATCCATTGTAATTGAGATTATGGGACTTAACGTCCGCTTTTTATTTTAGTCAATTTTTTTTGTTTTTTTCGCTATGACGGCTAACTTCGTTTTTCGAGAAACCCTTTTTCTAAACAATCACGAATTGCTTCTTTAATTGGACGCATTTGAATCCCTTCATTTGCTAATTTTTCAGTGTTTAAAACGCAATTAGAGCGTTTAGCAATGGCATATTTTTGATACATTTCCTCTAAAGACATCACTTCAAATTTAAAATTGGGGTCAACGATTTCCTGATACATTTTTAAAATTGTTACATGATCAATAGCTCCAGGATTAGTCATATTATAAATACCGGTTTTTTTACGCTTAATAAGTTCATAGGAAGCAAAAAGTAAATCTTCCACCACAGTCATTGAATTTTGAATATTAATAATTTTTTCGTACTTTGTAATTTTGGAAATAAAATTGCGTGGCCCAGGCTGCTTATCGATTGGCATACGTAATCGTAGCTGTAACAAGGGAAAAGGTTTAAGCATTTGCTCGCTCCAGGCCTTTGTGGAGCTGTAAAAACTATCAAAAAAATTAGGAGCATCCGTTTCCCTAAATCCCTGCCCATGATTGTCACCGCTGTAGACGCAGCCACTTCCCAAATGAACCAATCGAACACTCATTTCGTGACAAGTATGCCATAAAATAAGCGGTCCCGTAACATTGGAATAAAGAGTTTCTTCCTTGTGATCTTCGCACCAATCCACATTGGGGCGACCGGTTTTCCCGGCACAATTAAGAACGATATCAGGACGGTAAGTAAGTAAATCGTGTCGAATTTGTTCTAAATTACCAATATCCGCTGTTCCAAATTCGACCTCTTCTTTCTGTGATCGTAAATAATTTAGAAAATGGTGACCAAGGAAACCTTTGCCGTAGATTAAAAATTTCATAGTAAATTTTTTAATTGACCATTGACTTATATAAAAATTTTATTTAAGATTTTTCTCTTCTAGTTATTTAACTTTTACACTAAAAAACATGGAATTTCCAGGCGACAAAACAGGGCCAGGCCCTGAGGGGTTATCAGCTAATAAAAGTCCAGAATTAATTTCCCCCGAATTAGTCGAGGTTCTTACCTTTATAGATCTAAAAGGCTGGGGTGTTACCTTTAAGGAGCCTTGTTTAAGTCGCTTTGTGAGACATGGAATCGCCAGAGAGGATGTTGCAATTTTGTTTACGGGCCCGCCTACTTGCATTACCGGATATACCGTAAAATGTCGTCCGGCTATTAAAGAGCAAGTGCAAATTGCTTTAAGGGAAATTTTAAGTGAACTTAAATACCCTTCTTTCGATAAGTCATCATCAGCTAAAGGATTGTTTGGTGACTGGTTTCAGAGGGGATCGCGAGAAGATAATTAATTTTTTGGCTGATTTTCGTTTCGGAAAAATAAAAAACTCTGGTTTTTTGAGATAAATTTTGATATAATTTAAAGATTAAATAAAAAATAAAAACAAAATTTAGATGGCATCAGAGTCTAACCATGAGGCCGGTTCACCTAAAAATGCAGAAATACCCCAAGGAGAGGGAGAACATGTTTCCGCAAAGCCAAACGCACCTTCGGTGCAAGTGGAGACCATCGCAAATAAAATGCGTGCGCGGCAGAAATTTGAGGAGCAAAGGCAGCAGAGAATTCAAAATGCAATTGATTTAGTACGACCCAAAGCTAATAACGAAGGAAAAGAATCACTGATTTTTAAATATCCGAAAACTGCTGAAAAAGAATTAAGAAAAATCATCAAAAATAGTGCTCCAAATTTTTCTCCTGAACAGATAGATGTAGAGGTGGAATTGGCGATTAATGGCGCGATGCTAGAACTCCGAACCATTGATTCATTAAATGCTTTAAGCGCCCTAAAAGAAGAGGCGAAAGAGACTTTAAATCAGGAAATGCAGCGAGTTAGAAAAGATCATCCGGAATTAAGCCGTCGTGATACTCGTCTTACGGCTTGGGCTAATTTGGGGATGAATGATTTCGAGCGTGCAGTGGAGGAAATAATTACGGAGGAATTGGCAAAAAATCCCTTAAAAAAAAGGGAAGGAATTTTTGGGGAAATTATTAATCCTTTAATCACTTTAGGTGTAGATGCCTTAAAAGATTCTGATCTAATTAAAAAATACCCAGTCCTCCTTAATGGATTTAAAGATACAGTGGAGCAAATTATGCAGAGTGACGGAATTAAGGAGGAGTCCGTAGCAAGGGTGTTGACCCTTCAAGGGTTATCTTTTGGCCCAATGCAGGGTTTAATAGCGCGAATGAAGTCCTTGGCAGATCGGGATAAAATTCCTCTAGCTGAAGCTGAGGAAAGGATTTTAAACACTATCATTCCCACGCAAATTACCAAAGAACAGGTAAATGAATATATGCTGGAGCAATATAATAGCGAAAGAAGAAAATTAATCCCAACTCAAGCTCGCGAAGAACTGGCTCAAAAATTGTATCAATCTCGGGCCAGAGAGCATCTAGGTGCGGCTGTAAACGAACGGCAAGCTGCCCTAGCGTCCGATTTGAATCGTTATGATGAGGAAGCCCAAAGGATGTTATTCGAGATGAATGCTGGTGGTGCTTTGGTTCATTATGGAAGGGCGATGGCGGTATTTAGTCCAGAAGCACAAGGGGGTGGCCAATCTTCAGCAGAGGCTTATGAGCAATTAATGTCAAGATGGGGAAATGTTGAATTTACTGCTTTCCCGGGAACAGGAGATGCTCGTTTTCGCGAAACAAGTTATTGGCAATTTGGCGAAAGTAGCCCTAAAGAAGTGCAACAGACTTTATGGCAGATTTTTAATGATTATGTGCCACCAATTAATGAATATGCGAAATTTACCCCACCTGATCCTGATAATTTAACCTCGCCTGTTTCGGATTTTCCTATTTTTAACCCTGAAAATGGACCACACATGACCAGAGCTCAATTAGTACAGCTCTATAGTCTAAATTTATATAAAAAAATGGTAGCTGCGGAGCTTATTAAACCTTCTGGAGAACTGCATGAAGGAATAAAAGGAATGCAAATTCAAGGTAAAATGGTGCGGTTAATTGCTAAGGGAATAGGAAAAGACGATAGTTTTTTTCGGTTAGATGCTTCACCTGGGGAGATTCAAAAAGCTTGCTTTAAAGCCATTTTCGAGGGAAGTGATGATAATTTGAGAGCCCTTGAATCTTATGAAAGAGAGCTTCGTCAACTTGCTTTGCGTTATTGGCCAAGCCAGCGCGGCGGGCCACGAATTTCTCAATTGGAGGCTGATTTTCCTCTCGATATCGCCTTAGCTCAAGGAGTTAGGAGTGATGAAACTCCTATTTTGGTTGAGTCGCCGGTCGCTAGTGAGCAAAATGGACAAGTTTACCGTTTAACTTGGCTCATCCCCAAAGATTTACCTGATTATGTGGATGATCCTGCTCGGGATATTCAGGATAAGAAATTTTCTTTTGCTTGTATTGAAATCAAAAAAGAAGGAGATAATTATTTTGTGCGTTCAACCGACACAAATGGTAAATGGCCAAAAGCGGGTAAGGGATGGGAACCTTTGTCCCAATCTTCAATAGCTCATGTTTGGCAGGCCACACATTACGCAAGCCCACTCAGTCGTGCTTCAAGAGAGGAGGTTGCTAATTTCCAAGCTGAATACCAAAGAATAAAATCAATAGTTGGACAATTGCCGGCCATAGTGACAATGGAGGCCGCAAAAGAAAAACAGGACAAAGTAACAATTACAGGGACAATAGCAGCATCTGTTGAGGTTACAGCTGATAAATCGTCTAGTTGGGTACGTAAGGCTCGTGATCGAGATCGCATTAATCGCAATTTGGATCTTTATATTGAGCAAGCAACCGCGTTTTTTAATAGGCTAAAAGCATTGGAAGCAAGGTATTGCCACGAAGACGCAACATTAAACCCTCTAAGTTCAGATAGAGTAGATTTAGCATTAAAAGATTTAGATTTTTTGGAAAATGATAATGATACCGCTTTGACTGGTGGTCGGCTTGACCCAAAAGATGATCGTTATAAATTATGGGACAATCTCAGGCAACAACAAATAGACAATGGTCTATTTTTAAGTGTACCGGTTAGCAAAGGAGTTAAAACAACCGTAGCCGAGGCTTTAGCTGATTTTCATGAGCGCGTTACTTTTGAAAAAGCCAAATTACTGGTTTCTGGATTAATGTCGCTAAAAGATCAAGCGCAGAGCACTAATTCATTAGGGACTTTGGGCGAAATTCAGGAGCAAGCTGAAATATATACCGAACGTTTTGCTCATCTTCCGGATAACGCGGGATTGGAGCTTAATGGGGTTAACTTTTATGGGCAAATCGGCGCTTTGAGGACCACAATTGATGCCTTAATTCAGGAAAAATTGGGTGAAAAAACAAGGGATTTAAGTCTAAAATTACAGGAAGCAATAAGTACTTTTTCTGCTGAATATCCACCCAAAAAAGAGTTGGAATTCACCACGAATTATGAAACTGCTTATCTTGATTTAAAGAAGATCAAAGAAGGGGCCGCAACTCTTAAGCAAGCATTTTCTAGTTTAAAAAATGAATTTGGGGAAGTTATTGCGAGTATTCGAGCTCATCCCGTTTTTAAGCAGCGACCAATTTTAGAATCATTGGGGCTTAATTCCCTTGCTTGCTCGGTTAAGACTCCAAAACAGGGAGGGGAATTATTTTTGGTTGATGATCTCCAATTTAGTAGTTTGGTTAGGCGCGGCACCGCAATTGAAGTAAGAGACATTATGGCGACCGCTTTAGTCCCTTCTTCTATTGAAACTTATGGTGATTTGGTCCGGTTTTTAGATAGTGAGGCCGGAATTGAGCAGCAAGTTAAATTAGCTGAATTGAGAGTTGTTTTAGCTGTTTACAATGACATCATCGCAGGCCCTCTTCAAGAAGATGGCATTAGTAGCATTTTGGCTGATTCAAGGTCAGCTAGTAAGGTTAAGCGCCAACAACTTTACCAAAAATTAATCGAAGTTAAGGAAATGGCCGAGGCTTTAAACCAGGAGCCAGAAAGCACTTATGCCTATATTTCATCTGATACAATTGGGGATCATAAATTGCCCTGGGCTGATACCATAAACCTTGTTCCCAGTTCCAAGCAGGATTTCCCTTTATGGACGAGAGAAAATGGTTCAGCTATGAGCGAAATTCTCAAAAACGCCCAGGTCGCTATTGAAGGACCTCTTAATGCTTATCGTAATTTAGTCAGCTATTAATCTAAACTCTATCATGCAAAATACCCCCCCCTACAACCCAAAAGATCTTCGTCAGGAGCATCTGTTTTTTAATCCTGATCACGAAACTCAAGATGATCCTACTTTTGAACAGGAAGTTACAGATTTTCAGGCTTCGGATACTTTAGATAAAATCATTTTCCCAAAAGGTCAAAATGAAGTCACGGCTAAAGTTAAAAAGGGTGATCACTATCCGATTTATACTATTTTGGATCGTTTAACCAGCAGTATTACTTTTAAAACCGGAGCTGAGCACGATCAATTTATCCGTTTACTGGGAAGTCGACTTTCTATGGCTGGCTTGAGTACATATACGGCTTTTGCAGGAGATACTTTCACCTTACGCAAAGAGGATGATGATGGAATATCACAATGGGTTTTAGATATGGAATTGTTGCCTTATGAGGGCGCTTCACAGTCAATGGCTCTAAAAATTCATCTTAATTATACCGTAGATGCCCAACAAGCTGAGATTGAAAAGCAAACGGAAAATAATTATCGTGAAATGCGTAAACGTTTAAATCAAAGAATCACCCCGATTTATGGATTTAGAGGTAACGAAGAAATAAAACAAGTTTTAAGTAGTGATAGTATTGCGGGGATACGGCAGGCGCTTTATTCGAAAAATCCTGAATTTAAGGATGGTTTTAGAGAAAGAAGGGCTTACTGGGAAGACTTTGTGCTACCTAATTTGGAAGAATTAGAAAAGCGATTGAGTGATGAGGTTAAAGAAACAAGAAAGGAAATGGATGAATTAGAGAAAGAAGGCTTGGCGGAAAGTTTAAATTATATCGAGGAATCAAATCGGGTAAAGAGGTTATTCAATATTTTGGCTAATTTTAATCGTGTAACCAATGCCCCTTATACCGGGACAGAGGATCAAAATAAGTTATTTATTGAATTTTATCGTTACGGCTTATTGGATAATGCTTTTGCTGATGAGGACGGTACGCCGGCTGAGGCTTTTAAATTTTGAGGGACGGCGCGGTTTTAGGAGTGATGTTTTTTGAAACCTTTTTAAGACCAAAAAAGTCTAAATATTTAGGTTCACACTTGCGAATTGACAAAATTTTAAAAACATGTATTATTCTTATCCAATATCTACAATTTAAAATCAATGAATATGAAATCAGTTTCTAAATTAGGCATATTAGCCGCAGCTGTTTTAGGTGCCAATGTTGCTTTAGCTGGTCAGCCAGAACAAATGGAACAAGCCCCTTCTTCTGAAGTTGATCATTCTCAGTATACTTTCAAGCAACGATTGCGCCTATTTTTAGGAATGAATCCAGGTCTTAATTCGGAGACTAGAGAAGATCTAGCCGGGAGAGCTGCGAGGGCTGCACTTTCTGATGAACAAAAAAAAGAGTTGGATGAAATAGTTAAAAAGCATAAACAAAACATTGAGCCAGCAGTCTCAGCAACAGCTACTACGCAATCATCAGCTCAAGTTGATTCTTCCAGGGATTAAATTTTACCTTTCTGAGATTTTTTTAACTAATTCAACCCAAATCCGCCTGCGTAAGCCGGCGGTTTTTCGTTATCCCTCAATCACCACGTCCCCCATCACTTCGCACTGGCAGGCTAGACGGTGATCTCCGTTTGCTTGTCCCATGGCTTTTAAGGTTTGGTCTTCTGCCTCTTGAATAGGCTCAAGGTTTTCTTTGCCAGAAACAATCTGCACTAAACATGTCCCGCAAATCCCGTTTTCGCACCCAAAAGGGATGGGCCAGCCGTTTTCCTGAATAACTTCTCGCAGATTTTTACCTTTCGGAACTTCTACGGTTTGCCCGGTGGTTTTGAAAGTGACTTTTGGCATGATAAAATTCATTTATAGAAATTAAAAACACGTGTATGGTACCATATTTTACCCCAAAAGTCCTGAGAATTGTTGCCCAAATTTCTTCGGGTCAAACTCTTACTTATCAGGAGGTCGCCAAGTTAGCCGGAAAACCAAAAGCCTATCGTGCCGTGGGTAATATTTTGAGTAAAAATTACGACCCCTTAATCCCGTGTCATCGAGTAATTCGATCAGACGGGAAAATCGGTGGATATAATCGAGGAACATCCAAAAAAGAACAATTACTCAGGGAGGAGCAACGCCGGTAGTGGCAAAAATTTTTCACATGTCAGAGAGACTTTTTGTAGAAGCTCTAGGGGCTAAATTGAACCCAAAAGCGTTTAAACGAATATGTTATTCTTGTTAGAATCACCTGCACAGCAGATGACTGTTCTCTTTCATCAGAAGGTTCAGGGGTGGCACTGGGGTTTGTATTATTTACTCCTAACCTTAATTTAATTTTAGCGATTTTGCTTAATATGGCATCTGTAATTTCCTGGCCTAGTTGTAAAAATATGGAGCTATTGGTTTCTGCGGTAATTTGTACGTTGATATCACTTGTTAAAGTGTCCAAGATACTTATTACAATACTACTTTGATTTTGATCATATGTGATAGAAATATGGGTTAATTTTCTTCCTGTGCTTAAAATAAGAGGGTTAAGCAATGCCTGAATAGTCAAAGTAGTTTGTCCCTTCACATTTTCAATCTTAAATTCTCCCAATTCATCTGGAAATTCCCTGACTCGCGGATAACTGCTAGATGTCCCAGTTTCGGTTAAAAGTTGATTAATTTCAAGTAAGAGATTTCGAAAAAACAAAATTATTTGTTCTGGATTAGAAGGAGGATCACCTTGGGCTAAAACTGGAGTAGCAGGGGCCATAAATTTAAGGTAAGAAGTTTTAATTATAAAATATTAGACTAAATAAGTAAATACAAACATTTTTTCATTTAATTGATGAGCAAAATGAGTTAGAATCAGATATAGTTATCATTCTTATTTTATGCTTAAATTTCTTTTTGTCATCGCGCCAGATGGCTATCAGGACATCGAATATAATGACCCTAAAACTGTCCTAGAAGTTTCGGGACATCAGGTTGTTTCAGCTAGCACTACCAAGGTCGCATACGGGAGTTTGGGTGGGAAAATTAGTGTCAACCTGCTTCTTAAGAATGCCAAGGTTGAGGATTACGATGGAATTGCTTTTATCGGAGGGCCCGGCAGCTATATTTATTTTAATGACCCTGTGGCGCAAAAATTAGCTCAATCTTTTTACGCAGCCAATAAACTCACCTGCGCGATTTGTGCTGCGCCTTCCATTTTAGCCAATGCCGGACTTTTAGATGGGAAAATCGCCACTTGCTATCCTGGCCAGGCGGAAAACCTCAAAGCTCATGGCGCCCACTATACCGGTAATCCGGTTGAACAAGACGGCATCCTTGTTACCGCCAGCGGGCCTCCTGCTGCCAAAGCTTTCGGAGAAGCGATTTGCACTGCTTTAAATCCCTAATTTCCCGAATTACCTCCTATGTCTCCCCGGGTTTACGATCCAATTATTATTGGTGGCGGTGTAGCGGGGCTAGCTTGCGCTCGAAAATTAACATCATAGGTTTAGCAAAAAGTATCCTTGCATTTTTGTATTTTTTATGTTTTAATATATCCTTTTTATCCTTCCTCCTTATGTCGCAGTTAGATTGTGTAATTACATCTTTAAAAGAAAATGATTTTCCTACTCCTACGCCGGAGGAAGTTGCTGAAATTAGGGCTATGGCCAAAGAAAAAGCAGTTAATCGCAGAAGCGATGAAAGGGTAGAAAGAATTTATGGGCAATTAGCTAAAACACTTAGGGCTGCTTGGGGTATACAAGGAGATCATTCATTTGCCTTATACAGAGGTGAGATGGCTAGGGTCCCAGAAGATGATGGGACAGAGTTTAAGGAGATCTCAAGATTAAGAGCTATTCATCGGCAACGATTTGCGGACATTAGTGGGGCTTTGGGTAATTTAGACGTTAGAATTGAGGATGGTGGATTAAAATCAGTTGCCCGGGTCCACCTGAAAGCTGAAGAAAAATTAAGGCTAGGGGAGAAAATAACTTGCTCAGATTTAACTAGAATGAGGGTTGTTACGCCTGATTTAAGAAGTTTGGGCTCGACATACGTTAGGTTACGGCAATTTTTAAAGGAGGTAGATCTGTTCGTAGTCACTAACAGTATCCACTATAGTGATCTTAGTAAAAGACATGAAACGCCATTTAGGGGGATTTTAATAAGCTTTTGTGGCTTAAATGAGGAAAATCCTGATGATCAAATCGCCACAGAAATACAGTTTGTAACCCGGCGAATGCGAATGATGTTATCTTTAAATCATCCCTTTGATGTAAGTAAAGAATTAGCATGGCCAAGTAAGAAAGCTAAGGCTTATGTCCATCGTTTGATGAACATTGCTTCAATCCTTGATTTACAAGAATACATCCGCTGTTAATTCACTTCAATCTATCTAGTAATGATTTTACGTCAATTCCCTCAAGTGATTGCTCTACAAGAGTGCCCTTTTTAAGCTGCGGCAATCCTTCTTCATAAGTAGGTCGCTTTTCTTCATAATAAACGCCAATATTAATTTTCTTTTCCCAGGATTCAGCGGCTTTTAAAGCCGCTAGCTTATCCGTAACTTTGTGATGATCTTCTCCTTCTCCTAAACGATGAACGCGCTCTTGATACCACTGGTAGGTATTTTTTTTATTAAAAGTAACGCAGGGCTGCAAAATATCCAAAAAGGCAGTTCCTTTGTGTTGAATCCCACTCATTATCATTTGTGTTAAGTGCTTAATATCACCGGAAAAACTTCTTCCCACCCAGGTAGCTCCAGCGGAAATCGAAAGACTAATCGGATTAATCGGAGTTTCCAAAACTCCATGCGGAGTGGAAATCGAACAATAACCTTCATCACTGGTCGGGGAGGTTTGCCCCGTAGTTAGTCCGTAGACTTGGTTATTCTCCACAATATACAGAAGATCATAATTACGTCTCATTAGATGAGTAAAATGTCCAAGTCCAATGCCGTAACTGTCACCATCTCCACCAATAATAATTACTGTTAATTTGTGATTTGCCAGTTTTATACCACTGGCTACAGGAGCAGGTCTTCCATGTAAAGTGTGCAAACCAAAAGTGCGAACCCAGTGCGGCATTTTTGAGCCACAGCCAATTCCGGAAACTAAGACATAATTTTCTTGAGGAATATCAAGTTGGGTCATGGCTTGTTTAATGGCCATCCAAATGCCATAATCACCACATCCCGGGCACCAGGTCGGGAATTGTTTACTTTGCAGTTGTTTGAGCTCAATAGGCATAAAAAATTATTCGTTAAGTGGATATCCTAAGTTTATCCATTCTTGCAGGCCATTTTCGTAATCGCTTATATGCCGATAACCTAGATTGGCTAATTTTTTACAGAATTTAACGCTTTTTTGGCAATCGTGATCCGCGCAATAAATTACAATTGGTTTTGATTTATCCGGTATTTGGTTGTCTACCATTTCTGTAAAGTTTATCGAATTTAGGGGAATATTAATTGCACCAGGAAGATGATTTTTCATGAATAATGCCGGTGCGCGAACATCGACAATCACAAAATCATCATTGCGATCAATCATGGCTTTAATTTCATTGTGATGAATAGTGTTGAACATAGTTTTAGAAGGAGTTAATAAATTTTAATGCTTTTTTAATATTCTGTTAGAATCTTGTCCCTCTCTGGGAGGGTGGGGATTGGTAAAAATTAAGTTAACAGTGATTTTACCTTCTCATAAATTTCCTCCGGGTAAAATGGACGGCCATCCCATTTTAGTAATTGGTAATCCGGTTCCATTAAAGTATGTTGGCGAATTATTTGCCCCAGTTGGGCTGTATAATTACCTTCAATAAGTAATGTTTTTTTAGCCTTAGTTAAAAAAGATTTTATGGCTCTGGTTGGGAAAGGATGAAGAAAAATAGGGTGAATAAAATTAATTGCAACGCCTTCTTCTTCTAACCAACGCATGGCTTCTAAAATTGGTCCCTTGGTAGATCCCCAAGCAATCAACGAAATAGTGGCTTTTTCTTGGCCGTAAATCACAGGGTCAGGTAGCTCAATAGCTAGTGTCTCTAGCTTTCGAAGTCTCTTGGCGTGAATTTTAGCCCTTATTTCACTTGACTCATCAATGTCACCCAATTCATCGTGTTCATTGCTGTTAGCAATGTAACGCGCGTTTTTCATCCCGGGTAAGGATCGCGGCGAAACACCAGAAGTTGTAATTTGATAGCGAGGATAATCTTCGGTTATCCCTTCTCGGTTTTTAAGTTCGGCTTCGGTTACAACCGGGCCACGGTCAATGTTGATTTTGCAATCGTCAAAATTTGGGGCCGAATATAAACCTTCGGATAAATATTTATCCGATACTACCAACACCGGCAAATGATATCTTTCGGCAAAATTAAAGGCGTGTTGGATATAAAGATAGGCTTCTTTAACATCTCCAGGTGCGATGATCATTTTGGGAAATTCATCATGGCCAGAGTGCAACAAAAACTGCAAATCAGCTTGCCCTGTCCAAGTGGGTAGGCCAGTGGCTGGGCCAGGTCTTTGCCCTTCAATTACGACGAGCGGTACCTCAATCATTCCAGCCAGGGAAAGAGCTTCGTTCATTAAGGCAAATCCACCACCTGAAGTCGCTACTAGTGCCCTAATTCCGGTATAGCCTGCCCCAATTGCATATAGGATAGCGGCCAATTCATCTTCTGGTTGCTTAACCACAATGTTCATTTCTTCTTCATGCTTGGCAAAAATAGTGAGCATGCTAGAAACAGGCGTCATGGGATAGGCGCAATAAAATTTACAACCCGCAGCCATCGCGCCATAAGATAGTGCTTCATTTCCGGAAAGCAAAATTTGCGCTTCTTTGTTTTCTGGCAGGGCAATTTTATGAGGGAATTGCGAAACTTCAAAGTTATTTTTTATATAATTATAACCGTTTTTGGCCATGGCTACATTTAGATTTATTATTTTTTCATTTTTGTGCTTGAATTGTTTACAGATGAGATCTTTAAGATGATTAAAGGGATAGTCAAAAAGAGCCAAGGAAGCTCCTAGCGCTACAGTATTTCTCATTATTTCAATTCCTTCGTGATCCTTAACGATTTTCATTAAAGGCACAGGGAAAAGCATTAAGTTTTCCTTCCCTAAATTAGGGATATCAATAGGAAAATCTTCCGGATCAAAAATAATGCCGCCATTTTTAGACATGTTTTCATAATGCAAAGCAAAAGTTTCTTTATTTAGGCATACCAAGAGATCAATTCTTTTTATTTGAGAGAAAAGTGGTTCATCGCTAACTCTAATATGGTAACTGTTATGTCCGCCCCGAATTAGGGAAGGGTATTCCAGGTAGGCAAAAACATTTAATCCTCCTCTGGTAAAACATCTTGAAAACATTTCCCCCGAGGCATTAATTCCATATCCGGCCGGCCCACCCACCATCCAGGTAATTTCAGCCATAGTTAGATAAAATAAATAGGTTTTGAATTTACAGTTTTTTACTCTCCAATTACCACTTTACCGCTTTGGATCCAGCGAATCACTTCCGGATACCATTTTTTTTCAAGAGTTTGGACTTTTTCTTTTAAGGTATCAGCGGTGTCAGCGGGGTCAACTACACATTCGGCTTGCTGAATTATCGGTCCGGTATCACAGCCATTATCAACAAAGTGAATAGTCATGCCAGTTACCTTGTCTCCATTGGCTAGTACGGTTTCGTGGACATTTTTATCACATGCTCCTTTGCCTCCATATTTAGGTAACAAGGAAGGATGAACATTGATAATACGGTTTGGATAATGCTCTACAAATATGGGACTTAAAAATCGCATAAAGCCAACTAGTACAATTAAATCGACGCATTTGCTATCTAAAATTTTAATCATTTCTTGATCAAAAGTTTCTCGTTTTTTGCCTTTTGGATCAATGAAGATAGCGTCAAATCCTTGGTCTTTCGCTCTCTGTAAGGCATAGCAATTTTGTTGATCGCTTAAAACTACAGCTAGTTCAATCCCGGGCATCTTTTTAGCCTTTAATTCATCAATAATAGCTTGTAAATCAGTACCTCTAGTAGAGGCTAAGACCGCGATACGAAACATTTTTTTCATATACTATAGTATAGCGAAAAATCCCTAGAATTAGGGAAACTAAAGTGTATTAAGCATTGACTTAATATGAAAAATAATTTACAATTTAATGATCAGCGATAATTCCTCAGCCCTTTGACAATATGCCCTCAACATATCTTTTTTCTAGGGATGCTCTGCAATTTTTTGCCTGGCGGTCTCTAGGATTTTTTACTGAAATGATAGCAATGCTGGAAAAGACCTGAATGATAAAATATATACTTTCCCCTTTGGGGATTTTGCTCTTAAGAGGCGTTTTTAAAATAATGCGCTAAAGCAAAATTTCTAAAGTAGTGAAGTGTAACCACTAATTTTTAAATTTGCCAAAAATGAAAAACAAAACTCTTTTAATTTTTCTTGTCGGCGCTCTCTTAATTGCTAATGTCGCTTTAATGAGTATGGCCTACGCTAGTAGTCCTTCCTCTACAACTGGCGAGGTTGGGGTCACTAGAGGCGGGCTTTCAATTAATAGTGTCCCAACTAGTGAGAATTTTGGTTCAGTATCAGTTAGTACTGTTGACCAGCTAATTCCTCATTATGTTTTTAGTAGCCCCGTGGAATTTCAAGACACTAGAGATACAGGTGGTAACTATAGCTTAACTGTTACCGCTACTAATTTTGTCGATGGGGCTAAAGTTATCGGCTTAGAAAATCTTTCCATGGTAGCTAATTCTTTAGATGATGCCTCTGGAGGTGTTACGGATTGTTCTGCTGGATTTGCAGCACTTGAAACGCCAACCGCCTTTCAAGACACTGATGCCAATGGGGAATCAGATGCTGAAGTCTTAGTTAGTACGGATGGAACTCAAGACGCAATTACTCATTGCTCGGTCACTCCTGCGATTGACCTTGTTATCCCTGCTTATACTTCTGCTGGTAATTATCAATCAACCATTGTTTTTACAATTACTTAGAATTATGCAAGCTTTGAAATTGAAAATTGACAGGTGTCGTTGATCCCGAGGGCATATTGTTCAAATAGTTACAAAGTTTAATTGCCTCAATAATAAACCCAAGCACTCATGCTTAAAATATTTTTTGTTTCCATTACTGGAGCTTTAAGTTGCCTTCTTGTTTTATTGGTTTTAGATGCAGTTTTTTATGCAAATGCCGCTAATTTTGAAACTAGTTTGTGGGATCTTAATTCTTTAAAACTAACCTCGGCTCCAGATTTGCCATTAGAATATGATCTTACTTTTCAACCATTAAATGGTAGTGATGATTTTCCTTTAATTATGGATCGTTATGGTAGGGTAATTTCTTCCGATGATGAACTTAAATTAACTAAGGAGGAAATTAACGAATTCGCATTTTAGAAGGGCTTTTAATAGGCGTGCCCTTTTGGTCTATAAAATTTAAAAAAACAAATAGTGTTTCCACAAAATAGTCTCAATAAATTAGAAAGGATTCGAAAAATAATTTTCATCTTAGGGATAGCTCTAATTTTAGGTAGTAGGTGGGTTGTTTTACCGGCCGGAGCCCAAGAAAAAATGTTTATCATGCCTATTGATCCAGCGCAAAGCTGGTTTGTTTATAATTTGGATCCAGGTAAGGTGCTTAATGATAAAGTCTTGATTACCAATAATAGTGATAAGATTCAGAAGGTTAAAATTATTCCTGTTGATGCGGAAGCTACTTCCAGCGGGCTATTTGCCCTAAAAAGCAAGCAATCAGCTCAAATTGGTGTTGGGGGATGGATTACCATCAATGACCCAATCTTTAGTTTAGGGCCCAAAGAACATAAAACCTGCCTTTTTACGATCAATATTCCCAAAGATACTCCTCCTGGTGATTATGCCGGAGGGTTAATTGTAATTCCTTACGACGATGAGGTTAATGTCGAGGATACCAGTAAAAAGGGAACTGGAATTTCAACTGTTATCAATGTTGGGGTGAGAGTTTATGTTAACGTTTCTGGTCAGGTAAATATTGATTTTAAGTGGGATGATTTTAGCCAACAATTTAACGACAAAGATCAATCTTTGTTTATGTTTAATTTTAGTAATAATGGAAATGTGGCTATCGAAGCCAAGGGAGAGATGCAACTGCAAAGCCTGTTTTTCAAACCAACAAGTATCCCTATTGATTTGGGGGTAGTTTATTCTGGTAAATCTACTAATCCTAAAGTAACCTGGAAAAGTCCTTTTCCTTTTGGACGAGTAACGGCGACAACTTCAATTCATTACACGAGGGCAAATGTTTTTGGAGCACTAGAAGACAATAGTGATCAAGGGGGAGACTTAGAAAAAATACTTTCTTTTTGGATTATCCCATACAAAGAAGTAGGTGTTAGTTTCTTGGTTTTCTTTATGATATTCGGAATTTTAGCCTATCGCTATCAACGCTCTATGGCTTTACTTAAGAATTGTAAGCCATATATTTCACCAATTGAGGAAAGTATTACCAGTATTGCGCAAAAATACGGAATAAGCTGGAAAGTACTTGCTAAAATCAATAAAATAAAATTCCCCTTTATTGTTCATGAAAATCAGTCTATACTTATCCCGTTTGTCAACAATACATCTAATAATGCGGTTGCTAATTTACAAAATAAATCAGTTATTCAGTCGCAATCAAATCCCATTCCTGCTCCATCGAAAGAAATCCCTGTTACTTTATCTGTTATTCCACCCTCTATACCCTCAGCTCCCAGTATTGCGCCAAATCCTTCGTCCATTTCGCCTAATTCTACAATACCAGGAGAATCTTCCGGTAGTAGTCAGGCAAGCTAATAATGGTCAGTTTTTAGCAATTAAAAATTCAAGAGAAGAAAGGATATTACTTCGCCATCCGAAGCTAATTTTTTGATCTATTTCTTTGCCTAAATTTTAAAAACATGAGCCCTAAAAATAATTTAAATACTCGTAAATTTAATATTCAGCCTATGGTTGTTTTATTAGTGGCCTTTGTGGTGATGATTATTGCCTGGGTGGGTATTTTTTCCTGGATTAGGCTGAATAATGAACAGCATCGGACTTTGGGGGTTGCTTTGTCGCCTGTGAATGTAAATGAAGTTTATCCGGATTGGCTTTACTATGAGCTTAAGCCAGGGGAAACAATTAATGACCAATTTTCGATTTGGAATGGTTATAATCAAAAAGTAAATCTTAAATTGGGAGCGTTGGATGCCAAAGATAATAGCACTCTCGAAAATTTTCAACTTACCTCGGAGTATAATGATGAACAAAAAACCATTGGAAAGTGGGTAAATGTTACTCCTAGTCTTGAATTAAATTCTGAAGAATTTACGGAAATTTCTTTTATTCTTAGCCTTCCGGAAAATACTAAAGAAGGTGAATATTGGGGGGCACTATATGCTGATTATGAGCCTGAACAAGGTAATGCCCAATTTCGAACCGTGGTTCAAACCGGCCTTAGAATTATTTTAAAAGTTACCAATACCCCTCATCCTCCTAAAATTACGGCTATTCATGAATGGAAAAATGTTTCAAACGAAATAAAGTTCCCCATAGTCTATTTCGGAATATCTGTTACAATTATGCTTGCAGCTGCCGGGTTAGTTTTAGTAGGGAAAAACCGGTAAATAATTTCAATAATCTTTTTTATTTTATGCTTACTTTTTTCTTTAAAAAAAACACTTCGCTAGTTGTGCTATCTTTAATCGGGTTATTTAGTTTGTTTGCAGTTGCCGAGGCTCGTTTTTATTTATCGCCGGTTGATCTGACCCAAGATGTTTTGGTGTTAAACGGTGTACCAGGAGGGGTGGTTAGCGCGGAATTTAATTTGGTTAATGATAGTGATATTAATTCAGAATTTAATGTCGGGGTTGTTGATGCTGAATCTACGGAAGAAAAGGATGGGTTTTTTGCACTTTCTTCAAGTAGCGCCGAGCAATATGCAATTGGGTTATGGGGGAAATTATCGGAAACTAAGGTGCAATTAGGACCTAAAGCGCAAAAAACCCTCACTGTGACTTTAACTATTCCTGATAATACCAAATTAGGGGATTATTGGGGCGGAGTTTGGGCCATGGAAGTAGCACCGGAGGAAGAAAGCGCAGAAGCAACTGGACTTTCTTTTGCTATTCGTAATGGGCTTAGGTTGCATCTTGTAGTTAGTGAGCCTGTTAATCCTGGACTTTTAGCCAAGTTTGAAGATACTGATTTTAAGGGAAATTGGCTTTCGATTACGATCGCAATCGTTGCAGGGGCTTTTTTTACCAGATTGCTAATTAGAAGAAAATTCGTCAATAAAACCGACTCAAAATAAATTATATAATTGTAAACGTAAGTTGCGTTTGATATGTCCCGGCCGGGGTATAAGCCGGAATGGTTAACTCAATTTCCGGTTGAAAAGAATATTTCCCCATATTAGCAAAATTGCCAAATGGCCCCTTTGGTTTAGGAGTTGATGGGAGTTCAATGCCCGTAATAAGAATTTTATTATTGGAAATCCCGTCATCATCAGCGTCTATAAAGGCATTAGGCTCTAATTCGTGAATAACAAGTTGCGTTACCGGGTCACACGCCATAATTTCGATACGGTCATCGGCGTCTGTCGCTATTTTGAGATTGGCAAGGTCAATTTTCTCCTTAGTTTGTGAGTCTAAAAAATCAGTTGCGGTTACATATAAAGAGAATCGATTGTTTCTATTTAAAATTCCACCGCGCATATCTTCAAAATAGATTGCTTCATTGAAAGCAAAGGACAAAGTTGCGTCTTTAGTACTCACTGCTGAATTTCCAAATAGTTGAAATTCAGGGATAGAAGTAATGGAAAGTCCTCCTCCGCCTATACAGATCGCAGCCTGGGCAATTTGGCTAAAGGCCAAAAAGGGGAGTAAGAACGAACTTATTAGAATTAAATAAAAAAATCGCATCAGGGCAAAAATAAATTATATAGCCAAATAAGCGGTAATATCATACACGCCCGGTTTATTAGCCGGGAAATCTAGGTAAATTTTAAAATCAGAAATTCGATCTTGCGGAAGGATAAAATAGGTTTCTCCTTCAAAAGAAATCCCTTGAAGGTGTTTATCGCCAAATTGAAACCATAAATGACTAGACTCAATTATGTTTCCGGAAAATTGGTCTTGAATAGGTTTAAATTTAACAATTATTTGTTGGTCAAACTGTTTTGAGAGTTTTGTTATTATGTTTAGAGGCAAATCAGCCATTAAAAGAAGATTACTACCTTCGGGTAGCACGCTGTTTTCAGTCGCTAGTTGAAAAGGAAATTCTGGCAAGGAAGTCCAATTGGCCAATTGTGCCATTTTAGAGATAGTTTGGTAGGCATGATCAGTGGAAATTTGTTCTTCGACTGCATTTGGATTTTGGATCGGTAGGTTTATTTCTTGACTTTCAAGCTCCGTTTTAGTGGATTTCTCTGTTTTTGTTTGTTCGGGTGGTTTTGTTACTGATTCATTGGTTGGAGCATTATTGATGGTTGTTGTTTCTTTGTCTTCTTCGGGAGCTACTGGCATTATTAAAGCGGATTCATTATCTGAATTCGGAACTTGGAAATAGGCGTAAGCCAAATCTTCTTGTGGAATATTTGAGTGGTGTGTTTTTACGGTTACGGCTGAAGTTATATAGAAAATTCCTTGATTTGAGTTAGAAGTAATGATTAAGCGGTAGCTGTATCCCTCAAAAATTTGCGAAGAGTCCAGGTAAGGTAAAACATAGGGCACATCTTTAAATGAGGGTTCCGCTATTTTAAAAAGTATGGGCGGTAATCCCTGTGCTATTTCACTTAATTCTAAAGACATTCCCTTTAAAGGATTACTTTGGGTTTGATCATCATTAAGTCCGAGAAAAACATCATTATTTGTTATCTGATGTGGTAAGGAAATATAGACAAAACGAATGGAATTATCAGTTTCAAATAAATGAACTTCTGCGGAAAATGGTTCATTTGTTTGAAGAATAGTTCCGGCCCAACGGATCACTAAAATACGTTGCGGAGCTTCTCCTGTTAATTGGCTCTCAATTTTTACAGAAAAAGGATCTAACTGAATATTTTCACTTAATCCCAATGGGCTAATTATTGGGCCTAAATGCTTTTCTCGTGAATTTCCGTTAAGGGGAGTAAAACTTAAAAACCCTTTTGGATCAACAAAAATTCGGCTATATGTCTCGGTATAAAAATTAAAAGGAAAACCAATTTCAAAGGCAGTGGCATTGAGTTGATAAGTAGGATCTTTTGGGTCTAAAGGATAGGTCAAAGTGGCTGCTTTTAACCCTCTTAGAAAGGTTTTCTGGTAAAATAAAGGAGGATTTTGGCGAGTTTGCCAACGATAATTAAGCGTTAAATCGGGGTCTTTAACGGAAAGTTTGATAGGGGATAAACTTAAGTTATCCAAAGGAGTTGGGTTGCCAGGAATGATTTGAGCTTGGGAAATTAGTTGAATTTCTGCCTCAGGGATTATTTCTGGCAAAGATATATCTGTTGTGACTTCGTTGCTAGTTTCGTTAATTTGGATTTGGTTTTCTTCTGGTGTAATGATTATTTCTTCGTCCTTTGAATTTTCCATTAATTCTGGGGTTGAAGTGGCAGCTAACGTGCTAGTAGGGTCAGGGGTGATTTCTGTTTGAGTGAGGGATGGTTCCTCGCTGATTTCCTCTGTGGCTTCTGGAATAGCTTCCAGCGTAGTTTCCAAGGTAACTTCCTCTGTAACTTCCGGAGTGGTTTCTTCGTCCTTCGAATTTTCCATTAATTCTGGGGTTGAAGTGGTAGCCAATGTGCTAGTGAGATCAGGGGTGATTTCTGTTTGAGTGAGGGGTGGTTCCTCGCTGATTTCCTCTGTGGCTTCTGGGATAGCTTCCAGCGTGGTTTCCAAAGTAACTTCCTCTGTAACTTCCGGAGAGGCAGTTTCTGGATTAGCTGCTATTAAAAAATCCGCCTTGAAATTTTGCGGACTTAAATAGTTTAAAAAATTAGCTAGATTAGGGGCATTTAATACGAGGGAAGGGTTAAATAAATTTATTTTTTTTCTATTCCCTGCTGCATCTAACGCCGAAGCCTTAAGATAAAAAATTCCTTTACCTAAAGAAGTAAAATCTAGAGTGATACTTTTGTTTTGCGAACTACTCGCCGTTTGAATCGGTTGATTTAAAATATATTGTTCGTGGCTTGTAAAAAGAGGTATGGCTGAAATTTCAATAATTTCATTTTGCACAGAAGTTTCTTGGTTTTGCCATTGAATGGTTAGGGTTTGATTTTTATTGAGCGGATGAAGATAGTGGATTAGGATAAAAACAATTGGCAGTAGGAGAAAAATTAAAAAATTTTTAATAATTTTTCTTTTAGTTAAAAAAGGAGGCTTTTCAATTTCTACGGGCGTAATTTGAGTTGTTGGTTTTTTAAAGAAGGGTAAAGACATTGGTATTAGGGTTTTAACGCGCGTTTAAGATAAAAACGATGCATTTTAAACAGGACTAAAAACAAGCCGCTGATTACAAAAGCCATCATTAAAATTTGGTTAAGATTTAGGTCAATTTTTGAGGTAGCGTTATCTCGGGCTACAATTGTAAAATTAGCCTTAATCAGGGAACTTACGATATTGGTTTTTAGATCTTGGCTATAGATATAAATCGCATAATCTCCGCTCGGTATTTTTGATGGCGCTTTTAGGTCAAATGAGCCAGAATTTGGATGAGATATGGCTTGCAAATACCATTCCTGTTTCCCTTTCCAGAGAATAAAAATTTCTGCTAAAGGTTGCGTTTTTCCGGAAAAAGTAAGGTCGATATCCGGGCCAAATAGGGTGGTTGCGCTTAATTTGGCATAATCATTTAAGGAAAGAATCGAAGTGTAGGGGATTGGTGTAATGACTTTATAAAAGGCATTAACTTCCAGAGGTGTTGAATTTTTAGCTCGACTAAAAGTAACTATTCCTTTATTTGTTTCATTTAAAATCTTACCCTGGTTGTCAAAGATTTGAATAATAACCGCAAAATTTCCTATTTGCTCAAACGGGACATTAAGCAAAAAAGTACCAGCTTCATCAGCCTTACCGCTCCATATTAGAAAGCGTTGACCTAAAATATTTTCTAACTGGACTTTAATCGATTGGTTTTTTGGAGCAATCCCGTATAGGAAAAAATATCCATTAGTGATAATTGCTTTGTCGAAATTAAGGACATCAACCGGTGGCTGGAAAAAATCATTATAGGAGTAAGGGTCTTTGCCTTCGGCTATTTCGAGGGCATCAGTAATTTGATCTTGATCTGAATCATTAAAAAAATCACTTTCATTTACAGTGAAAGGATAAGTTTTTAACTTTTTGGAAGTTGCTAGAAGTGAATTTGGAGTAATGGTGTATTGAATTTCTTTTTCAGTAACTTTATTGGATAAGGAAGGCTTAGGCGCAAGTGAAAAGCTTGGTTTTTCTTGAGAAATGATAATCATATCAATTGTTACTTCAATCCAAGCGATAGTTGGTTTTGAGATATTCCCCCAATAATCCGTCGCAATTAGGGTTAAAGTATTTGTTCCCAGCGGTAAATCAATAAAGGTTTCAGCTAGGCCATTGGTATTTGTTTTACTGGTGGTTAAAAGTTTATTATTTTCTTTAAAAATTTGGATAGTAGCGTTTGGCTCATTGCGTAGAGTTATTTTAGTTTTTGTTGAGTTTATTTGAGGTTGAGCGGAAACCAATTCCGGTTTTTGAATCTCGGTATCAGGGGAAATTGAAAGCTGAAGTGTGGTGCTTAATTCATTTTTTTGTAATTCTTGGGCAAAGCATGGGGCATAAAAAACAGTTAAAAGGAAGAAACTTAAAAGGATAATAGTGAAAGAATAAGAATAATTTTTCATGATTTTTGTTTTGATGTTTTTGGATTAAATATGGTTACCACTGTGAGATTTTAAATCTTGCATCAATATATATTTAATTATTATACCTGATTTTGACGAAAAGTTAAAGTAAAATTTTGCAAACTTAACCTGTTATTTTTAATGGAAAAAATATATTAAAATCTAGTCTATAATAATAATTTGACCATAATGAAATATTTGATACAATGTTATGAAACGCAAAAACAAAAAGAAACAAAAACAAAAATCAAATTGCGTTCAACTTCGTCCTTTTACAACATCACTCAAACAAAAACAAAAATCGCCTTACGCACAAAGCGGAGGCGAAAAGGTGACTAATCTAGTGACCACTTAATTTAAAGCGGTAACTATTTTGTCCGCAATTATTCTACCTTGCACTAGTGATTATTCGCCTTTTCCTTTCTGCTTTGTGATGGGATCTCCGTTGACCTGGAGAGCCCGATCCACTTAATAGTCTGGTACCTTTGTCCGATTAAACCCTCGTGGTTTAGCGCAACGGTGCGTCAAACAGACGGCTATGGTCAGGCCTTCACTGAACCAAAGCACGGCAGAAAAAAACGAAGGGTAGGATCACCTTCTTTGCCACTCTCTTAGGACCTCTGAGCAGCTAAAACAAAAACAAAACTGCTAATAGAAAGCCTCTCCGGGAGTGGCTTTTCTATTAGTAAATATTTTCTATAGTATGAGTCCTCTGCAAAAGGGCGATCCTGCGGAGGTTCGTTGAGTTTTTGGAATTTGTAATGAATTGTTCATGATTTTTTCATGAACCGTCGATTCAGAAATAAATCCGTCTAATTTCAAGTTCAAAAAATTGATTTTTGTTCACCAAAAGCATACGGTGGTGATCCTTAATCGTGGCCACATGCGCATAAAAATCCAATCTGAAAAACAGGAGAAAAATCAAAAGATCAAAGGGAAGAAGATCACTTTAGAGATGGTTCATCAAAGCGTTGGGAAGGTTGAGCAAAAACTAGAGAAACGCATGGACGGTTTAGAGAAACGCATGGACCAGGCCGATATAAATTTTTCAAATTTCTACGGAGAATTTTGTCAATTTCGAAAAAGCACTGATCAACGTTTCACACAAATAGATGTCCAATTTATCCGTACCTATAAACTCATAGAGAAATTTAGAGATGAGATGATGACTCGTTTTGATGCCATGGCCGCTTCACAAGAAAAACATGATCAGGAAAATACAATGAGAGATTACGATCTCAATCGCCATGAGGTGATGCTCAAACGCATCAACGGTAAATTGGTCATGCCTCACTTAGAAGCGATTTAAAGACTCCGTTCCATAACGCGCCTTGTCGCCAAGACTTTCTTCAATTCTCAGTAATTGATTGTATTTTGCAATGCGATCCGTTCGGCAGAGTGACCCGGTTTTGATTTGTCCGGTGCCCATGGCCACCACAAAATCAGCAATGGTCGTGTCTTCAGTTTCACCCGATCGGTGAGAAACCACGGCGGCCCAACCCGCTTTATGCGCCATAGTGACGGCTTCAATGGTCTCTGTTAAAGTTCCGATTTGATTGAGTTTGATGAGAATGGAATTTGCGGATTTTTCATCAATCGCCCGTTTTAATCGTTTTACATTGGTGACAAGGAGGTCATCTCCCACCAATTGAATTTTTTCCCCAAGCTGTGCATTCAATGTTTTCCAACCTTCCCAGTCATTTTGGTCGAGTCCATCTTCAATTAAAATCAGCGGATAGCGTGCCACAAAATCAGCATAAAGTTGAACCATTTCAGCACTTAAAAGCACTTTGGGTTGGCCTTCCACTTTAATGTGGTATCCATCCTCTTGATAGAGTTCGGAAGCCGCCACATCAACCGCCAACATGACCTCTTTTCCAGCCGTATAACCAGCGGATTTAATTGCTTTTAAAATGTATTCAAAAGCGGCTTCATTGTTTGGAAGATTGGGTGCAAAACCTCCTTCGTCGCCGACAGCCGTGCCCAGCCCCTCGCTGTGCAAAGTTTTTTTGAGGTGATGGAAAATTTCAGCTCCCATGCGAAGCGCTTCTTTAAAGGAGGGAGCCCCGACAGGCATGATCATAAATTCTTGAATATCCAATCCGCTATCCGCGTGCTTTCCCCCATTCATGATGTTCATCATAGGCACGGGCAAAATATAGGCATCAGGGTTGAGCGATTGGAAAAGAGGGATTCCTTTTTCGGCTGCTTTCGCATACGCATTGGCGAGAGAAACCCCTAAAATCGCATTGGCTCCTAAACGTCCTTTATTCGCTGTACCATCCAGGGTAATCAATTTTTGATCGAGTGCTTTTTGGTCGTCTGTATCTATGCCTTTTATCGCTGTAAAAATCTCTCCATTGACGTGATCGACGGCTTTTAAAACGCCTTTTCCCCCATATCGTTTTGAGTCTCCGTCACGCAGTTCAACCGCCTCATATTCTCCAGTTGAAGCGCCGCTAGGCACGATCGCTCGGCCATGGAAAATTTGACCCGCTTTTTCAGACACCAGATCCACTTCCACAGTGGGATTACCTCGAGAGTCGAGCACTTCCCGAGCATGTAGATTAGTGATAACTGCCATAATTCTTTAATTAAAAATAAAAATTTATATTCAAAGTATACTGTCCCGTATCCGAAACTTCAATTAGTGGTTTATTTGGGATCAAAAACAGAGAAAATGAAATTTTTGGTGAAGTTGTTGGTTTCTGATATAATGCCGGGCGTATGGAAATTATTTGGCATGGACAGGCTTGTTTAACCATCAAAGGAGCTGACGCAACTTTGATTACTGTCCCTTATGGTGAGGGGATTGGGATTAATTTGCCCAAGCTTAAGGCTGATATCGTTACTTTGAGTCTAAATGATTCAAATTCTTTTAATAGTAAAGCGGTTGAGGGAGAGCCAAAAATCCTTAGTTGGCCTGGTGAGTATGAGGTTAGGGGTGTGCTGTTAAACGTATTATCGACACCAGAAGGAAGCACTACCGGTGAATCATTAATTTTTAAATTTGAGATGGACGGCTTCCGTTTTTGTCATCTTGGTAATATCAGGAGCAAACTGCCAGAAGCTATTATCGAAAATTTGGGAGATATAGATATTCTATTTGTGCCTGTTGGTGGTGGTGAGGTTTTGGATTTTAAGGCAGCCCATGAGGTGGTTGAGCAAATTGACCCCCGAATCATAATTCCTATTTATTATCAGATCGAAGGGTTAATTACACCTTTAAATGATCTAGAGCTATTTTTAAAGGAAATGGGGACGCATCCCGAGCCGCAAGAAAGTTTTAAAATTAAAAGCAGGGTTGATTTACCAGCCGAAACTACAGAATTAATCGTATTAATGCCAAAATTAGGTTGAAATTGGAATAATAAGCGCCGTAATCTGTAAAGGTGGTTTTGATATTTGCCTTATCCTTTTTTTATGATATAATAATAAGAATTTTTCTCAGCTCAGCTATGCTCATTTATTTTTATGTTTAAGGCTGCGAAGCAATTTAAAAAATAATTCTTAACAAAAAAACAAAATGTCTGCAAATCATAAGGTAGAGCTTATAAAACATAACTCTGAAATAACAGAATTCAAAAGTGAAGTGGGTAGCCCCCCATCCCCTGATCTTGCAGAGAAAAGGGCCGCTCGCCAAATAGAAAATCGTAAAAAAGCCGCAGAAAGCAGCGAAAAACAAGGTTTAATAACATCTATTTTGGATGCGTTTGATGAGGCTTTTTTAACAGAAAAAAACTTAAGCCCAGAAACGATGGCAGCTTATGCAGACCTTCAAGATATTTTAGAAGGTTTTTCGGGAAATAACGCTATGCTTGCGGAATTAGCCGGGATTACGGATGGCATTTTTAAAGACCCATTGAGTGAACCACAACAAGCGATTCTTAACCTTAAATTAACCCTAGCCCAAATAAAGGATGAATGGCCAGATTATCACGTGACAGGTGGCAGGCCAGTAAGGATGGAAGACGAAACGCGTGAAAAAGAATTATTAGAGAGAGATAAAAACAGGATTCAAAACGTTTTTGAGGATGCTTTTCCTTCAGCGCGCCAAGCGCTAGAAGCACTCCAAGTTTTTTTAGAGGAAGGGATTCAGTACCGTGATCAGCTCCCGACAAATCAGGAAATTGCTTCATTTCTTACAAAAAAGGATCCAGAAGTAGCCGTCCAACAGTTTGCTGCCTTAATTGAAAACGAAATATCACCAGGGACTTTCAGCCGAGTACAAACAGCGATTGAAAAGATAACTAAAGGTGCTCATACAACTGATTACGGCAACGCAAAGGAATTTTGGGAGGTAAATGGGGATTCGGTTCTAGAGAAAGTGCAGTATAAGATAGCATCGGTCTTGACCGCTTTTGAAAAAGCTTATCCATATGATCATTCATTGAAAACACCAAAAGACCGAGCCACGAGGCAAGCACTTGCTGGACTTACGTTTTTCCTAGAAGAGATAACTCAATCCACAGTATATCCAGAAGGAGTAGACGATTTAAACTATCTTGATATAACCCCAATTTTGAGCGGGAAAAATTCCCCAGAAGATGCAGTTGTAAGCTTTGCGGGAATAAGGTATGGAGCTCATAGCCTATACGTGATTGATAATGGGATTAATAGAATCCGCACTAGTCCCCCTGCGTATTTTAGGGATGCAGTGCAATTTTGGAAAAAGCATAAAAATGAAATTTAGAATTTTCAACGACTAACTCAAATCTCTTGGCTCTTTCTTTAATTGTCAGTAGAATTGAAGACGATTTTTAAGTTGATCTTTTAAATACCCCCCCCCTCGCTATGTCCCCGTAGTTCAATGGATAGAACAAGGCACTCCTAAGGCTTAGATGCAGGTCCGATTCCTGCCGGGGGCACCATTTTAACCTCTACATTTTTATGACCAAGAAACCATTTAAAATTCAAAAAACATTTTACGCGGTCAATGGGAAAGAAGTTCAAAATTTATCAGATCTTCCTCAAAACGTGAGATCTATTTTGGAGGATAAAGATCAGGATGGACAACCGGATATTATGCAAAACATGTTGGCTAATAATCTAAAGGATACCGTAAAAATCAACAGCGTTAAGGTTAATGGCCAACCTGTGAATGACCTCAATCAATTATCTGTAGAAATACAAAAACGCGTAAACTCTCCTTTTGCTAAATTTTTCCTAAAAATGTTTTTAAAAAACAGTCCAATGAATGCGCATCCCCCCATGAATCAAATAGTTCATCATAAAACTCTACCGTTATCTCCTTCGGAACAATCAGACCCATCGATTTCCAATAACCCTCTCATTATCGGCTCTGATCGAAGGCGAACATTGATCCTGATTTGTATTTTATTTGATTTAGCGCTCATTGGTGGGATTTGGTTTTACTTTAAAGGAGGTCTATAATAAATTTAATTTATTTTTTTCACCTCCATATTATGAAAAAAACTTTCAAAATAGGATTGATGGTTGTTGCGCTTGTGTTAATTGGTGGTGCTGGTATCTTTGCCTATTTGGGCGGGTTTAGTTCCGTGACTCCGGAAGAACGTGAAATTGGTCCTTATCATGTGGTTTACAAAGAATTCATGGGGCCTTATTCTGGGGTTGGTCCTACCATGCAAGATGTCGCCACCATGCTTATGGGTAAAGGCATCGAAAGCACTCAGGGTATTGGATTGTATTATGGGGATCCCAAAACAACTCCTGCTGAAGATTTAAGAAGTGAAGTGGGATTTGTTCTAACGGAAGACCAAGTCTTGCAATTAGGGATGATGGATCCAGAATATGGATTAATGACTGTTGAGAAAATGAACGTCATGATGGCTGAATTTCCTTTAAAAAATAAGCTTTCCTATTTTGTGGGCCCCATGAAGGCCTATCCAGCGATTAACACTTACAGAATGGAGCACAATTATGGGGAAATGGGCTATGCTATGGAACTTTATGACCTGCAAAAAGGGATGATGTCTTTCATGATGGAGATTTCGAAGTAAAAAATCTTTTAATCTCGTGTCGTCCAGAGAGAATATTGCATAATAAAATCTAAATTTCTCAGGTCAACAATAAAAACCTTGACGGTGAGTAAATACTCACCTAATATAGAGACAGGTGCTCACCGCAGGAAAGTATTGTTCATTAACTAATTTTATTATGAAAATTTTCTTTTTTCTCTATTGGTGTACTTTTTTTGCCGGCTATTTGGTTATTCGTTCTTATGGTCATTACTATCGTCGCACTGTATTACGGCATGAATACGCTGAACGATATCGACGCCGTTATAAAGGACCATCTCAATCAAAGCTTTTCTTTGAATAGGGGCTCATCAGAACTCGTTAAAAATTAAATTTTTTATGGTAAAAATACCTCAACCCTTATCAGGGATTTCTTCAATAGATCGCTCAAACCCATTGACCGAAAAACAGCAAAAGCTCTTTGAATTTATCGAACACTATCAATGGGAACACGGATCTTCTCCTACTTTAAGAGAGATGCGCGAATATTTTGGAGTGAGCTCGGACAATGGTGTACTTAAACATCTCAAAGCGTTGGAGGAAAAGGGATTTATTCAAAAAGCCGATACACCACGCGGCATTAAATTATTAAACTCAATCAAGGCCCAATTAGAAGCCGCCGCTGACATGGTCAAAATTCCAATTGTGGGGACAATTCCTGCCGGGGGGCCGATTTTGGCAGAAGAAAATATTTTAGGCGTATTTGAAATGGGGAAAGGATTTTTAAATCCAGGGAAAGGAGCTTTTTTATTGCGCGTGTCTGGAAATAGCATGATTAATGCTGGTATTCATGAAGGAGATATGGTGTTGGTTTCTCCTCGCAAAGAAGTGGATAATAGGGACATTGTAGTTGCGTTGGTGGATGGGGAAAGCACGGTTAAGCGTTATATGAAAAATGGGCAAAATGTTTATTTAAAAGCTGAAAATCCGGATTATTCTGATATTTATCCTAACCAGGAACTTTCTGTGCAGGGAGTAGTCACAGGATTGATTCGGCACTACTAAGGGTAAGCTTTTTGAAATTAATTTATGGAATACAACAGGATATTTCGGGCTATTTTACAATCTCGAAATTTAAAAAATTTCGAGATTGTAAAAAGTGAGTTAAAATTTTCAAAGCGCATAACGCTACAGCAACCTACGGGTCTCGTGGGTCCCGAGGTTGCGGCTGTAGCGGAATTTAGCGGAGGAGATTTTAACGAACATCAGCTCGGAGGGGGAGCTCCCGAGGGGGAACCAGCTGTGCCCCCTCGGGCTATTTTACATGTAGATGCCGATGCTTTTTTTGCTTCTGTTGAACAACAATTAAATCCACGCTATCGCGGAAAACCCCTGATTGTTGCTGGCGGAGTACGAGGTGTGGTTTCAAGTGCCAGTTACGAAGCAAGGCGATTTGGGATTCATTCCGCTATGCCGACCTACCAAGCGCGCAAATTGTGTCCAACCGGGATTTTTGTTTCAGGAAATTTTGAGCTGTATAGTCAATTTTCTAAGGCCATGTTTCAAATTTTTAGAAACTACACCCCTCATGTGGAGCAAACGTCTATTGACGAAGGATATTTAGATCTCACAGGAACTAATTTATTGCATAAAGCCAATAGCCTAACCATTGCTCATCGGATTTTGCTTGAGGTGAATCAGCGTTTGGGAATTTCAATTTCCGGTGGTCTTTCTTCGAGCATGATGGTTTCTAAAATTGCGGCTTCTCGATTTAAGCCAAAGGCTTTAGTCTGGATTTTACAGGGACAAGAAAGAACTTTTTTAGAACCTTTACCCGTGGAAGTCATGCCTGGGATTGGTCCAAAAACTCTCCCTACTTTACACCGGATGGGGCTTTATCGCCTGGGTGATATCGCTGCATTGACCTTTGCCCAAGCCCACCAGATGATGGGCGAATATGGGATTATTCTCAGAGAACGTGCTCAAGGACTCGATTCCCGTAAGCTCGCTCTGCATCCTTCTCGTCGGCAATCCATTTCAGAAGAAAAGACTTTCCCGCGAGATATTTCTCAAGGTGAAGTCCTCTTTAGGGAAGCTTTTTTATTGCTCAAGGGGCTTTGTTTTCGTTTAAGGAAAGAAGGGCTTTACGCCAAAACTTTGACCTTAAAAATTCGCTATGGAAATTTCGAAACCACGACGCATCAGAAAAAAGGAGCTTGTGGTATGAATGATGAAGAAGAGTTCAAAATAATACTAAAAAGGTTATTTAAAAAATCCATTTTAGGGAAACCGGTCCGTTTAATCGGGATTTGCTTGAACGATTTAAGTTCAAAAAATCAAGCAACGCTTTTTGAAACGAATGAGTTCAAGAAACGCCATCAATTAGTGCAATCTTTGGATCGTTTGAGGGAAAAATATGGGTTGGGAGTGATTTAGAATCATTGAAAAATCAAATAGAGATCAGTACAATACCTTTTGATTTAGCCGATGTAGCTCAGTTGGTAGAGCGACGCATTCGTAACGCGTAGGTCGCCGGTTCAATCCCGGCCATCGGCTCCAGATCTCACTTTTTTCACCTCTTTTGCAATTTGTAATTCTTCGTCCGTAGGAATGACCAAAACCGAAACGGCACTGTTTTTTGCGTGGATATGGCCTTCGATCCCTTCATAGGTTCGACGATTTTTTGACACATCCAATTTGAGACCAAAATGCAAAAGTTGCGCACAGACATCGCGTCTTAAGTACCAGGCATTTTCTCCAATGCCCGCGGTAAAAATTAAGGCATCGATCCCCCCGAGGGGGACTGTATAACTGGCAATCATTTTTGCCAAACGGTAAACATAAACGTCATAAGCTCTTTTGACCTTATTGTGTGATTGATGCTTGGGATTTTGAAGTATACCCCAGAGTGGTCGCATATCCGAAGAAATACCGGAAAGTCCCTTTAGCCCAGATTCATGATTAAGTAGATGGTCAATTTCTTTAGCATCCATTTTTAGATGATTGATCAAATGCAAAATAATTGACGGGTCAAAATCTCCAGTTCTAGTCCCCATCATTACTCCTTCAAGCGGGGTAAATCCCATACTGGTTTCAAGCGATTTTCCGTTTTTAATTGCCGTCACGCTAATCCCATTTCCAATATGGCAGGTAATTATCCTTTGCCAAGATTTTTTGGCGTGCTTGAGCCACTTAATTGCTTCTTTGCTTACATAGGAATGGCTTGTGCCGTGAAATCCGTATTTTCTAATTTGGTGTTTTTGATAATATTTGTAGGGCAACCCGTAAAGAAAGGCGGTCTCAGGCAAGGTAGTGTGGAACCCCGTATCAAAAACCGCAATATTAGGAATTAGAGGTGTGAGCTTAAAACAAGCCGAAATTCCAGCTAAATTGGGGGGATTATGTAGTGGCGCTAAATCATTAAGCTTGGTCAGTTCACGTAAAATTTTTGGTGTAATTTTGAGCGGTAGCTGATATTTTTCGCCACCATGCACTACTCGATGACCAATTGCCTTAATATCGCTTGTAGATTTTAAAATTTTAGCTTCTTGAAAAGATAATAGTGCAATTTCTAGAGCTTGGCGATGATCTTGAACCTTAATTTTTTTTTCGATGTCTCCCCGTAAACGACACGTTGAAAGCCCGATGCCATCTACATGACCTTTAAAAAGGCATTGCCACCCCTTAGCTTCAAAAAGCTTGAAACGCAAGGAAGATGAGCCGGAATTTAGTACTAAAATTTTCATGGGGCTAAATTATTTTTTTGGAAACCACCCCGTGGCCACCGCCTACTCCCAAAATAGCATCTTAACCATGAACAGAGTCTTCCACTTTAAGTAGTTCTTTTTAGGTCAGGATTAATCATCGCGAGGTAAAGATTTTTATTCTAAATATTTTTCAACTCCTTGGGCTTCGATTGTGGTAAAAGCGGCTAAATTTACAATGTCTTCGGCGGAACATCCGCGCGAAAGGTCATTTACCGGCTTATTAAGGCCTTGTAAGATAGGTCCAATGGCATCGGCTCCAGCCAAACGTTGTACAAGTTTATAGGAAATATTTCCTGACTGGAGATCTGGAAATATTAAAACATTAAAATCACCCGGAGTTTTTATTTGCGGAAATTTTCGACGGCAAACTGCCGGAATTAAAGCGGCGTCCACCTGCATTTCTCCTTCCACGATTAAATCTGGGCGCTTATATTTAACCATTTTAGTAGCTTCTTGGACTTTCTTTACAAAAGGGTGGCTACCTCCTGATCCGGCTGTGGAAAAAGAAAGCATGGCAACGCGTGGTTCAATCCCGAATCGTCGCGCAGTTTCTGCGGTATCAATAGCGATATCAGCTAGTTCGTTAGAGTTCGGATCTTCTAAAATGGCACAATCCGCAAAAAGTAAAATTCTTTTTTCTAAAATCATAAAAAAGAACCCAGAAACTTTATGAAATTTTTCTTTGGTTTTAATAATACGCAAAGCCGGCCTCACTGTATCTGAGGTGGGAAAGGTGGTGCCGGAAATCATACCGTCAACTTCACCCATTTCAACCAGCATGGTTCCAAAGGTGTTAATGTTATTTTCCATTTCCTCCAAAGCCGCTTTCTCTGTAATAGCGCCTTTTCGCATTTCAAAATAGGTTTTCGCATAAGCTTTTAAACGGCTATCTGTGTGAGGATTAATGACCTCAAGTCGATTCCATTCAATAGTGTGACCAGCTTCTTTGGCTTGTTTCATTAAATCTTCCTTGTCCCCTAAAATGACCGGAATCGCTGTTTTTTCGTGCAGCAAGGTAGATGCTGTGGCTAAAATTCTAGGCTCAAATCCCTCTGGAAAGATAATTCGCTTTGGGTTTTGTTTGGCTTTGGCTTTGATGGTGGCGAGAAATTCTCTCATGATCGAAAATAAAATGAGGAGGCGACCAAGGCAAATAGCGTTTAGCATTCACTAAATTCATTTTAGCAAAGATTTTTATCATCTGAAATAGACTTTTTGGATAACTTATTGAATAAAAACGTTTAGATCTCATGGCCTCAAAAACAGCTTCGATGCTTTTTTCGGCATCAATAAAGACATAATCCAAATGTAGCATTTCTAAAATATGAACATCTGAAGTCGCAATATAAGGAAGATTATGTTGCTTTGCTAAAGACTCTGCTTTTTTATTGAAATTAAACCACTCAGTGTAAAACCAGGATTGTTCAATTCCGTCAAAAACATCGATATAACGATGAGCATTAAGCTGTAAGCACATACTGCTTTGCGGGAAAAAGGGATGAGCCGCAATGATAAAAATTTCAGGGTGATTTAGTCTGTAAGACCTAAGGTCTTCTAGGGTTTTTAGATACTGGGTTTCGGGGTGAGCATTAAGAATAAGGACGTGTCCTCCTAGGTTAATTTCAATTCCGGGAATTAATAAAATATCCAGGCTGCGCGCATATTGTTTAAGATCTTCGGTAATGATAACTCGTTCGTGAGCGGAAAAGGCCACTACGTCAAAATTTAGTTTTTTGGCATAATCCAGAAGTTCAAAGCCAGTATGCCCAATATAGTCGTCATGGTCGCCTTGGAGATGGGTGTGTAAGGTGGCTTTTAGCATGGCTTTATTATAGGCCAGATAAGGGATTCGGGCTACGAAATTATTCCCCTCCCTCCCCACGGGGGCTTACCACCCGGTAATACTCCTATAGCACATTTGACATGAATAAAAATTTGCAAAAATGTGAAAAAGCATGAACCGACAAAAATCTTAATTAGAGGAATAAATTTTTTTTGTTCCCACTTTAAAAGTCGGATCTAATTTTCTTTTGGCGTAACAGTTAGTTGGTAACGTCGGTAACGGTTTGGATGCTATTTAAGACGTTATTAACGCTGTCAGTTGCTTCTTGAACATCGTTAGTCGCCTGTTTAACATTATTGACGGCCTCTTCGATTTGTAAAATTTTAGTTTGCATCCAGGTTTTAGTATCGCTAATTTTAGCCTCTATATTAGTGTAGGCTTCTGTTAATTCTTTAAAAACTGTTTGCGCTGTTTCGTTAGCCGAACAGCCGCTTAAGAGGAGTAATAAGGCGATAGCCGGGAGGAATTTTTTCATTACTGTTTACTAAAGAGTGAGGAAAAATCACCGTTAAAATCCTTGAGAAAATTGCAAAGATCCAAAATCTCATTTTGAGTAATGGGTTTCAGCGAGGGGGAATTTGACGGTCCTCGTTTACTAATGCTGCGATGAGCTGGTCGGCGAGCCTGCACATGAACATTGATTAGTAGATCATGCTGGCAAACAGGGCAGTGTCCTACAAAAAAGCCCTGATCATGCAAGGTGCCAACTACGTTGATTTCGGTATCCTCAAAAATATGACCGCATTCCCGGCACGGGGCAACAGATTTAAGCTCTTTAAGTAGACGTTTTAATTCAGAAAAATTCATGTTTATAATCGTCAAAAAGTGTACTTTAGTTTAGTGCCAAACCCCCGAAATTGCAAGGGAAATTTGACAAAGAAAGAAGCAGTGGTGCAACTCAAAGGTTGGCGGGGGTGGCGGCCAAACTAGAATTCGTTTTTCCGATTCTCTCTAGGCTTTTTTCTTTTCCCAGCAAAAAAATCATCTCAAATGCCCCTGGCGAATATTCCTGCCCAGATAAAGCCACGCGTAGCGGCCAAAGCACTTGACCGTTTTTGAATTTGAGACGGTCGATGGTTTTGACAAGACAGGCCTTGATTGCGTCTTCGGAAGAAAAATCGTCGTGTTTTTTGAGATCCTCATAGCAAGCTTGAAGCGCACTTTTGGCCACGGGTAAGTCGACATTCATTTTTTCATTTTTGAGCAATGAAGGATTATATTCTAGCTTTTCAGCCAAAAGATAATTGAGAATGGCAGGAGCTTCACTGAGTATCGTGATTCTGGTCTGGATGGCGGGCAGAAGGCGATACACCTCTTTTTTTTGTAAGTCATCAGCTGTTCCTTTAAACCAATCTGTTTTTTCAAGCCAAGGATAAATTTTACCCGCAAATTCTTCTACCGAAAGTGCCCGAATATAGTGTGCATTAAACCAATTAAGCCTTTCAAGGTCAAAAACCGCTCCTGCTTTATGCACTTTTCCTAAATTAAATTTCTCCACTAATTGATCAAGGCTGAAAATTTCGTTGGTTTCACCGGCTCCGGGATTCCAGCCCAGTAGAGCTATAAAATTCAGCATCGCTTCGGGTAGATATCCTTTTTTAATATAGTCTTCTACGGCCACGTCATTTTGGCGCTTACTTAGTTTGGATTTGTCTTTATTGAGAAAAAGCGGGATATGAGCGAATTCTGGTCTTTCCCAGTTAAAAGCTTTGTAAAGATAGACATGTTTTGGAGTGGAAGGAAGCCATTCTTCGCCTCGAATCACATGGGTGACTTTCATTAAATGGTCATCAACCACATTAGCTAAGTGATAGGTAGGGAAGCCATCCGATTTAACTAGCACTTGATCGTCAATTGTCGCTGATTCAAATTGTAAATCGCCTCGAACCAAGTCACGAAAACGCAAAGTGTCGTGTTCCGGAATTGCCAAGCGAATTACATAAGGGGCTTTTTCCTCCAGAAGTTGCTTAATTTCCTCCTTAGGGCGATAGCGGCATTTTTTATCGTACATTGGCGCTAAATGGCGCTCTTGTTGATCTTTACGCATTTGGTCAAGCCGTTCCAGGCTGCAAAAACAGTGGTAAGCATGGCCAGTTTCCAATAATTTTTGTACCTCTTCTTTGTAAATTTCCAGTCGTTGCGATTGGATATAGGGGCCAGCTTCTCCGATTGATTGGGTTAGATCATCTGGGTGTGGGCCTTCATCGTAAGATAAGCCAGCCCATTTTAAGGTGTTAATTAGGCTTTCCATGGCTCCTTCTACAAATCTTTCTTGATCTGTATCCTCAATTCGTAAAATTAAATGTCCCTTTTGTTGTTTGGCAAAAAGGTACGCATAGAGAGCGGTTCGTAGGTTGCCGATGTGCACAAAGCCGGTGGGGGAGGGTGCAAAGCGAGTTTTGATCATGGGAGAATTTTAAAGTTTAAATTTGCGGCGTAATTTTAGGCTCATTTAGGGGGCTTCTTAATCGAAATTTTACCCTTTTAAGGCGCAAAGCCCAAATTCTTTTTGCCTAAAGGGACTTGTTTTTGTATAGTTATTGCATAATGTCTCGAAAACGTCCACGAATTAAAATTAATACTAATTTCAGTCGCAGCCGCTCGTCCAGGCGGCGCGCCAAGGGAATGCAAATTTCTGTGGCTTCGCACGTTATGCGAGAAATTTGGGCGGTCATCTATTTGGCGCTTTCAGTCTTAACTATTTTAAGTATTAATGGGCAATTAGGGTTTGTTGGGACTTTTTGGAATAATTTTCTCTCCCCGATTTTCGGCTGGGGGCTTTATGCGGTACCTGTTTTTTTGGGAGGAATTGGTTTGGCATTGTTCTTTTCAAGACGCGTGGAATTTGAAGCAACGCGAATTTTGGGACTTATTTTAATGGTGGCAGCCGGCTTAGGCATAATTCATTTATCTGTTCCCCAGGATCAAATTTATGAAGTAGCCAAAGCTGGGCAGTATGGCGGATATATTGGTTTTGTCTCCAGTTTTTTAGGAAGACAAATTTTGGGAATAACCGGATCTTATGTAGTTTTTATCGCTTTATTTATAATTTCAATCCTGCTTACTTTTTCTATTTCTTTGCGTGAAATTTTTAGTTTATTTGAGTGGAATTGGCAGCGACCAGAAACCAAAGAAAAAACTTTTACTCATTCTAAAGATGAATCAAAGCAAGCTGGTTTAGATGATGATATGATGATTCACGTGGTAAAGCCAATTGGCGATTCAAGTGACACTGATTTAATGACTGTAAAAATGATTGGAGACGAGGGAGATGAAATCGTTGGAACCACTGCTATAGGGTCAAAAAATAAAGCTTTTTATGAATCAGAAGGTGATGCAGGTGATGACCCGGGTGAGCAAGAAAAGGGGCAATCCATTCCGGTAGAACGGATTGTCGAGGAGCTGGAAAAGGCCGAAGCCGAATCTGAATTTAAAGAAGAAATTCCTTGGGAATTTCCTTCTCTGGATTTATTAAGCGATGAAACTATTGATATTCAGCTTAATCAGGAATTATTAAGAGAAAAAGCAGAGGCCATTCATGATAAATTAGGTCAATTCGATATTCCGGTAAAAATGTATGATATCCATGTGGGGCCAACTGTTATTCAATATACCCTTAAACCGCACGAGGGCATTAAATTATCCAAAATAACGACTTTAAAAAATGATTTAGCTTTGGCCTTGGCTGCTCCGGCCATTAGAATCGAGGCTCCGATTCCTGGAAAATCTTTAGTTGGAATTGAAGTTCCTAATGATACTCGTAGCATTGTGCATCTTCGTGAAATTTTGGAATGTGAAGAATGGAAAATCGCTCAAAAGAAAAATAAATCTAAGCTTTTACTACCTATGGGGCGTAGTGTAAATGGAAAACCGATTATTGAAGATTTATCAATTATGCCTCATTTATTAATTGCCGGGGCTACTGGTTCAGGAAAATCAGTTGCCACCAATGTTTTTTTGTCAGCCTTTTTATATCAAAATTCTCCCCGTGAATTAAAATTAATTTTAATTGATCCTAAGCAAGTTGAGTTGACGGCCTATAACGGTATTCCTCATCTGTTAACACCGGTTATCACTGAGCCGGAAAAAGCTGCCATTGCTTTACGCTGGGTGGTGGCGGAAATGACTCGTCGTTATACGGTTTTTGCTGATGCGGGCCAAAGAAATATTCAAGATTATAATGACGATCCTAATTCACCTCAGTCCATGCCCCGTATTGTGGTTTTAATTGATGAATTAGCCGATATGATGATGGTGGCCGGTAAGGAAGTGGAAGCTTCTATTTGCCGTATCGCGCAAATGGCTAGAGCCGTGGGTATTCATTTAATTGTGGCCACACAAAGACCTTCAGTTGATGTTATTACCGGTTTAATTAAGGCCAATATACCGGCTCGTATCGCTTTTACGGTTGCTTCTTCAATTGATTCCCGAACTATTTTAGATGGGATTGGGGCTGAGGATTTGTTGGGCCGTGGTGATATGCTGTATTTATCCGGCACCATGGGGAAACCAATTCGAGTTCAAGGAGTTTTTGTTTCCACTCAAGAAATTCAAAAATTAGCCAATCGCGTTAAATTAACAATTGACGGGAATGAGCCGGAATATTTAGAAGATATCACTTCCCGAAAAACCGCTGGCATTAAAGTTAATGGTGTTCCAAAATCTGCAATAGGTGGAGATGATGATGATGATTTGTACGATCAAGCGTTGGAAATAGTGAAACGTACTCAAAAAGCTTCAGCCACTCTTTTGCAGCGACACCTCAAAATTGGTTATTCGCGGGCAGCCAGATTAATTGATCTTTTAGAAGAAAATGGAGTTGTCGGTCCCGGACAAGGCGCTAAACCAAGGGAAGTTTTTGTAAAGGGAGAAACTGTGTGAGATATGCTTTTGTAATTCTGGATAATACTTAATTTTGCAAGCGATTTTCATATTTTTTAATAATAATAGTTGAATAAGCTTTCCGTCGGATAGTTTGTTGATTAGCATCTCTTTTAAAGATGTTGCCCATGGCATTTTTTGTATTTCTTGCCGCTGCCGCAAGGGCAAGGGTCATTTCGACCAATTTTTTCATTATCAATCCCAGTTCCTGTTACTGTGTGTGTGCCAATTATTTTAGGTTGATTGCTTGCCAAAGGGGCGTTTTCTTCTGCTTTGATGGTCGTAATTTTTTGAGGTAAAGATTTTATTTCGTCTTTAGAGAGTGTTCCTTCTATGGCTTGAGCATTAGTTATTAAATGAGTTAAGGCTGGAGGTATTGCCATAACCGGATTTTCCTCTTTTTCAACTTTAATTTTAAATAAGGTGTTCACTATTTGGTGCTGGATGTCAGCATTAAGTTTGACAAACATATTAAAAGCTTCACCTTTGTATTCTACCAGGGGATCACGTTGTCCATAACCGCGCAGCGAGACATTTTCTCTTAATCTGGACATAGCATCAATATGATCCATCCACAAAGTGTCAATAACGCGAAGTGCTACCATTTTTTCAATCTTTTCCATGATTTGCGGTTCCGGGAACATGGATTTTTTATGTTCGTATTCTTGGCGTAAAAAATTTTGAGCTTTTGCTACTAGGTCTTCGGATTTTTCATGTGCCCTTAAATCTTTTTCTAAAATCACATTTTCTGAATCTCGATGAAGATTACTGAGGGTTTCTGCAATTTCTTTGTAATTCCACTTGTCCTTATCTTCTAAGGAAGCATGACTCATCACAATGGAATTGGCCTCATCGTTCAGCATTTCTAAAATGTGCTCCGTGATTACTTCTTTTTCTAAAATGTCAGTTCTTTTCCTATACATAATTTCGCGATGTCTGTTCATCACATTATCGTATTCCACGAGATGTTTGCGAATATCAAAATGATGTCCCTCAACTCGTTTTTGGGCACTTTCAATGGAACGCGAAATGAATTTACTTTCAATGGGCGTATCTTCTGGTACTCCGAGTCTCTCCATGACTCCTCTTACTCGATCTGAACCAAATAAACGCATTAAATCATCTTCCATGGAAACATAAAACTGACTGGCGCCAGGGTCGCCTTGTCGTCCAGAACGACCTCGTAGCTGATTATCAATGCGTCTGCTTTCATGACGTTCAGTGCCAATTACATACAACCCCCCCACTTCAACCACCCCTTCCCCAAGCTTAATATCCGTTCCCCGTCCTGCCATGTTTGTGGCAATGGTTACTGCTCCTTTTTGTCCAGCTTGAGCTATAATTTCCGCCTCTCGTTCGTGATATTTAGCATTAAGGACATTATGTTTGATTCCTTGCACCGAAAGGAGTTTACTAAGCAGTTCGGATTTTTCTACTGAAATCGTGCCAATAAGAACCGGTTGTCCTTTTTCGTGTAGCTCTTTTACTTTTGTTACAATCGACATAATTTTCCCTTTGGTGTTTTTGTAAATTCCATCAGCTAAATCTTGGCGAACTACTGATTTATGAGTGGGTATGATTAAGGTTTCCAGTCCATAAATACTGGCAAATTCTTCTGCTTCCGTAATAGCGGTTCCGGTCATGCCGGCTAATTTTTCAAAAAGTCTAAAGTAATTTTGAAAAGTAATGGTTGCTAGAGTTTTACTTTCTCTTTTGATTTCCACCCCTTCTTTGGCCTCAATAGCTTGGTGTAAACCTTGCGAATAACGTCTCCCTTCCATTAAACGTCCCGTAAATTCATCAACGATAATTACTTCACCGTCTTTGACCATATAGTCCACATCGAGCTTGTAAACCGTTAAAGCTTTAAGCGCTTGCTCAATATGGTGAACTTCCTCAAACCCTGCCTCGGTATAAATATTTTCTACTCCCAAAAGTTGTTCCATTTTAGCAATTCCTTCTTCTGATAGAACCGCTGTTTTTGCTTTTTCATCAATATTGTAATGGGTATTTTCTTGTAGTTGGCCAACAAGCTGAGCGTATTTTTGATATTTGCTCGTTGATTCTTCGGCTGGTGCGGAAATAATCAATGGAGTACGCGCTTCGTCAATTAAAATAGAGTCAACTTCATCTACGATTGCGTAATTAAGTTTGCGTTGCACTCGATGTTGAGCTTGGCGAGCCATGTTATCTCTTAAATAGTCAAACCCAAATTCATTATTCGTGCCATAAGTAACGTCTGCGTCATAGGCTGCCTTTTTTTCAGCAGGTGATTGGCCATAAGCAATCACTCCAATCGAAAGCCCTAATTTGTTAAACAATCCGCTCATCCATTCCGCATCGCGGTGGGCTAAATATTCGTTCACCGTTACCAGGTGAACACCTTTGCCAGTTAGGGAATTTAGGTAAATCGGAAGGGTACATACCAAGGTTTTTCCTTCGCCAGTTTTCATTTCTGCGATTTTACCCTGGTGTAAAACCATTCCTCCAATCAGTTGGACATCATAGGGAATCATTTCCCAAGTTATTTCTTTGCCGCGAACTAGCCATTTTTCGCCAATGAGTACCCGGCAAGCATATTTTGCCAAAGCAAAAGCTTCGGGTAGAAGATCGTCAAGGGATTGGCCGTCCTTAAAACGTTGTTTAAATTCCGCGGTTTTTTGGGGAATATCACTTGGGGGTAGCGAAGTTTGATAATCTTTTTCAATTTGGTTGACTTCTTCGACGAGTGGTTGAAGTTTGTGTAATTCTTTTTCATTAGGGTCGCCGATAATTTTATTAAGCAACTTAGTGAGCATGATAACTCAAGGTATTAAAAATTAATTTGGATTGGCAAAATAGTAGTAGGTTGATTCTAAACCTTTAGATCTCAAATGTCACCATTCAAATCATTTATACTTATTAAGCTTTTTAGTCCGCTCCCTTACCCCCAATTACCACCAGTAAAGTCCTAAATAAAATTTTAATATCTAAAAAAAGCGACCAATTTTCAATGTAATAAGTATCAAGTCTGGCCTCTTTCTCAAAATCCAAATCACTGCGTCCATTCACCTGGGCTAGGCCAGTGATCCCTGGTTTAATACTTAGTAAAAATCGGTGATGTTTTTCGTATCTCTCTACTTCTTCAGGCAAATGTGCGCGTGGCCCCACCAAGCTCATTTCTCCGCGCACCACATTCCAAAGTTGAGGCAGTTCATCCAGACTCCAACGTCTTAGAAAACGCCCAAGTATTGTTATCCTTGGATCATTTTTAATTTTAACTAGAGGAGAATCTTTGCGATGATTGAGCTTAGACAAGGTTGTATAGCGCAAATTATCAGTTTTATCGCGCATGGTGCGGAATTTGTAGAATTTAAAAAGTTGTCCAAAGCGACCAACCCGATTTACCGGACTACCATCATCTTTTTTGGTAAATAAAATAGGCCCCCTGGAATCCAATTTAATGCCAATTGCTATTATTAGAAAAATTGGTAGCAAAAAAATAAGCAATACGCCAGACATGATAAGATCAAAGAGTCGTTTTAGAACTTTACCCCATCCGTCCAGAGGAGTGGTTTTTAGGGTAATTAGAGGAAGCTGAGCCACATTAAAAACATCAACCTGCGCTCGGTGCATTTGCAAAATATCAGGGACAAAATGATAAATAATGTGATTTTCGCGACAAAAATTAATTAGATTCTCAGTTTGCGCCTCGGAAAGATTGGTTTGAGTTTGAATAACTTCTTCAATCTTGTTTTTTTGAATGGTAGTTTCTAAATCCTTGAGAGAGCCAAGAACTTTACAAGAAATTTCCGCAAATGGTTTTTCGGAAATAGTTAAGCAGCCAACTAAATAATAGGAGGGGAATTTCTTTAATTTTAGATAAAGTCGATTTGTAATGCTGTTTGCCCCAATAATCAAAACTCGTCTTTTTCCGATATTAAAACGACAAAGATAACGTTGTAAAAAGCGCATCATGATTCTGCTAAAAGAAATTAACAAAATGGCCAAAATCCAGATATAGCCTAAAACCAAGCGCGAGAAAAAAAGTTCCCGCGTTACAAAATAATAGGCAATGATGAGCATAATCCAGGCTGAAACCAGGAAAACAACTTTTATCAGTTCGCTGCTAAAGCGCAGGTTGTTGCGCAACGAATACATTTGGTTAATCCCAAAAATAAATATCAAGGCCACGCTTGCCACCATGGCCAGGTATAAAAAAGAATAGAAATTAGGAAAGCTAAAAAGGTCTACCGGGAAATAAACCCCAGGAATAAAATCGCTATATTGACGCATCTGATAAGCTAGCAGGAAAGCCAACAGGGTCATCCCCAAATCAATGGGAATGCGAGCAATGCCAAAAATTATTTCAGATTTTTTCATTAATCGTTACTTCAATATTGTCAAAAAAAGCGGTGGGATTAGTGGTAACTGCGAAGCGGGTATTGCTTTGTTTTAGGAAAATTCGAATTTTTTGAGTAGAGGCGGGCAGGGGATATGTTTTTTCAAGCGTAACCCATTCGTTTGACTTTGAAACTCCGCTATTTAGATAAGTATTAATTTTATTAGGGTTATCATTGGTGCCGATCAGATAGCCGTAAAAATAAGGATTACCACTGTCCGCGTTGCTTATCTCCGCTTTTAGATCCCCCCTAATGGTGATTTTAGCATCTGCTCCGATGGAAAAATTCGGGATATCTGAAAGATTAATATCCTGATAAGTATAAGCTGATTGCAAAACAAAAAAAGAATTATTATTAACACTCATCGTGGAAACGCCGGCGCAAGGAATAATCCAATCATTAAGGCCGTCATTAGCTGAGCCATTTTGGAGAATATTATTGGAAGTTGAAGTAGGCCCCGGGGTAAATGAGTCCTCAACGGAAGGGTTAAAAGTATAGTGCAAATAAACATGTCCGAATGAAGCATGGTTTACGGCTTCTTTCGCTGTTGAGTAAATCAAGGGACTATTTTCATAAAAAGGGTTCCTAACCCCAGTTGCAAAGAATTTTGCCCCATAATCAAGATAAGATTTATTTTTAGTAAAAGAATAAGCATAGCCACAGACATCAGCCAGCGTTAACATCCAGTTACTAATCATCCCATCTTCAGGCGCATTTTGGCCATTGACAGCATAATGGTAAGGGGTAGTTAGCCAGTCATGATACTCGTAGCTGCCATATTTCAATAACCAATCTGTATACTTAACTAGGTTATTTTTGGCGGATTGGCTTTCCGTTAATAGGCCGGCTGTTTCGGTGGCTTGGGCATATCGACCAAGCGCGTTTAGGTACATGCCCAACATCCAAGGAGCCACATAATTGCCCATATCTGAAGTGATCGGGCCATTAATATAGGGTTGTTTTTGAGCCGCATAATAATCAACAAATTGCTGAGCTAATTGTTGATATTTGAGGTCGCCAGTAGCCTCGAACGCTGTTGTTAGTATGGATAATAAATTGGCTGCATAGCGTTCGGCGCTGTTCCATAAGTAAGTGCTTTCAAAACGGTCTTTGTAAAAGCTGTAGGCATATTCTCCGGCTTTATCCAAAAAACGCTTACTAGGCTGATAGCCAGTTAAATAATAGTAAAGAGCGGATCCTCTAACTCCCCAGGCCGTGTCCATTACTGGGCCCAAATAATTGCGTTGGCCGTTTTGATTTCCGGTTTCATTATGTTGCGCATGTCCAAAGATGGCATTATCCCAGCGATAAATATCCCATCCGGTCTCCGTGATAACATCGTGCAACATTAATTGCTCATTGTATTTAGAAAAAGCTTCGCCCATTTCTTTCCAGCGCAAATCTTGAGTGCGCAAAAATTGCATCCAGACCCCCCAGTCAAAATCATATTTACTGTCAAAATAACCAGCTTTTCCATCTCCATACATTTCAAAATCAAGCGGCTGATTGCCATAAGCGTTCCAGCCGTAAAAATTAAAGTATTCTATGGCGCTGGGGGCTTGCGCAGAGCTTTCCCAAAGGCTATGGAAATTATAGTAATATTCCGGTGAGATCGTGGGGTCAGATGATAAAGTTCGATCATTATAATAAGCATATTTCCCAGCATCATTAAGGTTTGAGGCTTGTCCAAGACGATCGGTGACGGACTGAGTCTCGGGAGCAAAATCACCAACCGCTTTTGAATTGCTATACCAATCTGCTGAAGCTAGAGCTAGTAAAGGGTTATTAAGAGCTTGAGCGAAGGTGTCAGCTTGAATTGCCGTTCCCTTGCCGACATGGAAAAATAAGGACATACTTGTGGTTTTTTCTTCCCCTACTCGAAAATTATAGTTAGCGCCATAAGCTTGTGGGAAAATTTGAGTTTTAATTTGGCCACTTTCATTTACGGAAAATCCTTTAGGATAATTTTGCCAAAAATCTTCGATGGCCACGGTAATTCCCTTGCTTGAATCAGAAACGTCCAACCATCCACCAAAATGATCTCCGCTATCCGAAGTTTGGCCGTTATTAGTGAGGCGATAACCCTTAAAGCTAGAATAACTATTTGGTCTGGGATTATCCGTAGAGTTGTAGCGGTCCCAATAAGTACTGCCTGAAGAATCTTGATAAACTGAGAAATTTTGAACTACCCCTTGGTTATTATTTTTACTGCCAGGCGCAAAATAAGTAAGTGCCCCAGAAGGACTATAGATTTGGGTATCTAAGCTTAAATCCTGAAAAGTGAAACTGTTTTGGCCATTATAATTAAAAACATCGTAGCTGGTACCGTTTAGGGCAGCTTTTTGATGATTGCCGACTGTGTATTTGGCTTGGACATAACTTTTACCAGCATAAAAATAAAGGTAGAGGATGTAATCTAAGACTGAATTGCTTCCATTATTCAGGGAGCCTTCTATCTTTAAGGCAAGACGGAGTGGGCCTTGTTCAATAATTGAAATAGTTGGTTTATTTTGGGTTGAAATATAGGAAAGTCCGGTTTGGTCGATCAGCGAAAAAGCATTTTGCGATGAAAAACTAATGATTTGACCATTAACTGTAACTTTTTTAAAAAAATTAAGAGTTTGTTTGTCCAAAGTAAAATCAGCATTGCCAGTGTGAATTGTTAAATCAGTTGTGGTTTCTTCTTTGATTAGGGTAGATGGACTCGTATTTTTAGTCCCATCTACCAAATAATAAGTTGCGGTGCTAAATGGCTCTACGTTTGCATAAAAAGTACTTAGGACCCATTTGATTGGCTTAGTGGTATCATTTGGGGCTCCTCCCCAGCGAGCAGTGACCGTAAATTGAGATGAAATAATCGCTTGATTCTTATCGCGAATATTTAGATCCGAAGTTGAGATGATATTCAGGTTTTTAGGGAGAGGGATGCCAGTGGTTACGGGTTCGTTTTCCCTTGTAATGGCAAGGTTATTTGTCACGGTAAGTGGGACGCTTAAAACGCTAGCCGCTTTAGTTGGAAAAGAGAATGGTTGTAAGAACCCCGCTAAAAATATTCCTAAAATTAGCCCTGAAAATGCGCGATAAAATTTTAGCATTTGGTAGGAAATTAGAAATTTAGAATTGGCCAAAAGGGATTCTACTTTAGAAGATTAGTGTCTAGAAATCAATAAGCCCCAGATCAGGAAAATTTTGAGGTTATTACGTGGCTAATTTGAATGAGGATTTAGGCGAAATTAATTTCGCCTAAATCCTCATTTTAGAGAAAATCTTCATAAGCCGAGTTCTGTTCCCCGCCGAGGCGGGGCGTGATCATCTCTCTAGGATTCTTGTTGCCAAGAACCTCATGCGGTGGGCTCGCTAGATGGTGTACACTCCATTAATTCCAGCGGCCAATCCCACCTTGCAACGAAAAGGGTTTGCCAGCATTCCTGGGTCACCCCAGGTGCCCTGAAGTGACATTGCTGCCACTTTCAGGCGTTTCACATTGCTCGTCTCTGTGGCACTTTCCCTAACCCGCCTGAGGCGGGCTGGTCGCTGTTAGCGACTTTCCTGTGTACTTGCTGCTCGGACTTTCCTCCCTGCTGTAGCCTTAGCGAAGGCGGGGCGATCACTCCGATTTTCTCATGAATTACTATAATCCATTTTTTAAATACTTCAATCTCGGCCAAAAAGAACCCTAAGTTTCTTTTTAGCTAAGCTTAAATTCTTACCAGTCTCCTCTATCTTATTTGCTATTCTTTAATTGACTGTATTCCCTCTGGAAAAACATCGCTGTTTCTAGGCACTCCTTGGCTTTTTGATTTTCGGGATCTATGGCTAGAGCATTTTTTAGTAAATTAATGGTTCGATTAAAATTTCGCTCATTAAGATAGCAAACTGCCAAATCGCACATGATTAAACAATCATCTGTTGCTATAATTAAGGCGCGTTCCAAAATAATAACACCGCGTTTGCGTTGGCCGTAATGAAAAAAAGACCAACCCAAGCAACGTAAAATTTCCGGATGATTAGGTTGAATTTCATCGGCGCGTTCCAAAAAATCAACTGAAGTCTTCCAATTACCAAGGGCTGAATGGGTAAACCCCAGTAAATAGTTGGCATTGGCACTATTTGGATTTAAATTAATGGCTCTTTCTAGAGCCTTACGCGCTTTGCCGAATTCTCGTAAACTTAAATAATTATCGCCAATTTCTTCCAGGGCATCCACGCAATTTAGATCATAGTGCAGAATTTTTTCGCCAATTTTAATGGCTTCTTCGTGTTGGCCATCTAATTTTTTGCGTTCTGCTTCCAAAAGTAAAACCTGATAGGGAGAAGAAGTTTCATCCATGATTTGTGTGTGTTTTATTTATTGAAGTTTCTACTTATTCTAACAAAAAATGACCTCAAAAGCAAGAAGCCCTAAATAGACGAAAGCTTAAAATATTTTTTTTGGTTAATGCAAGCATTACTATTTTTAGCGTTGATTCAATAAATCTTGAGTTCCCTTGAGATGACCTTGTCGGTTTATTTGTCAGGAATATTTTTATCTACTAGATTTTTTAATTTTGCTCCGAAATCTTCGGCTTTAGCTCTTATGGCCGAAACTATTATTGGTAAATCCTTGTCAATAAATTGGTGTCCCTTTCTTGAGTCGGTAGCGATTATCGTTAATATTATGCCAAGAGAAATTCCCAAAATTTGTATTTTTTTTTCTAAATAGTAGGCTTCCATCCTTAGGTCATCAAGACTCCTTAAAAGGACCTCGCCGACCAATATTGCTGTTGTAGCTCGTCGTTTAAGAACTTCAGTTCTTTCTCTTTGTAGTACAGCAGTTTCCTGTAATTCAGCGTATGGCTTATTCACTATATAATTAAAAATATCTCTAGCCCTTATTTGAAGATTTTGATCAAACTCAGAATTATTAGCAATAAGTAAACAAATTTCCGCAATTTCCGAGAGGGCTATTTGTTGGGGTAGTCCAAATGTTGAAATCGCTCTTTTTATATTTTCCCAGCCAGTGGAATTAGCAGATTGTCTGGTAAGCTCATATAAGGGAAGGGTGCTTTTTTTATCACGAGGATTTCCCTTAATAAACGAAATTCGCCTTTTATCTGGTGCATTCCAAGACCAGCTAGAATTTGACGATGCCTCACTTAAGGAAACTACGTCATGGTTAATAGTAGCGATATCTTCCAAAAGAGCATACATATCCTGCACAACTTTTTGCATCAGAGGTTGTTCAGGGGATGCATCTAGGAAACCGCTTTCTCCTATTTCTTTTAACGAGTACATTTGAGGGGTAAATGGGGGACAGATTAAAAATCTTATCAAAAAAATAATATTTGTCAATGTCAATCTTGACAAAATAAACTTATTAAGTAAAATAAACGCCCAATTTAACTTACCCGTTATGCGGAAACCTACTGAGGTTAGCACTCAAGACCCATTAGATAATTTACGAACAAGGTGTGAGGAAATTTTTTTCCCAAAGCCATTCCCTGAAGCTCGTAGTGGATGGGGCGAGGATGAAATTGGATACAGATTAAATAACTTACTAGGTAATTGTGCAAGATTAGGGGTTAGAGTAGGGCATCCAGTTCGGCCATCTTCGCGAGAACTAAAACCGGCTGTTGTTACCCAAAACACCTCCCCTGAATTCATTCCAATTCCTTCTCCTCAATCTGATCCCCGCACATTTGTATTATCCTTATTGAAGTTTAGTTCACGCTTGCGTCGTTGGTGCTTGGGTGCAGCATTAGGTGGAGCCCTTGCTGGTGGGGTTGCAGCTATTCCAGCTGTTTATTTGGCTAAGGGGGCCAAAGAAGCTCATGTCTTTGAATGCGCGCCCCCGATTTATACTCGTGATCCGGATTTAGAAAATGCAAAATATCCGGGAGAAAGGGAGCCGGTTGGCTATTTATATGGCACTAATTTTGTCACTGGTGCCGATTCGGTAAATAGTCATAACGATATTGAACTTCCTGTAAGTTTATTTAGAAAAGGAGGTCGTTTACGCGTTTATTACGAAGCTTTTCGGACATTGGAAGATCAAGGCGGAGGTTTAAGTGATGTTATCGGGGTTAATCCTCGCATGTTAGTTGCTCTGCTTTTTAAATTAATAGGTAGCTCTAAAGGTGGTGGTGGGTCAGGGCTAGCTGAACAAACTTGTGATGTAATTCTTGATGGTGTTAAAGGGCATCATCAGCAAAATCGTCTTGTCCGTAAAATGAAAGGGATGCTTTGTGGTTTGGGCTTAACCTTAACTACGGAAGATCCGGAGGAGATGGCCGCCCTGCATGCTTCTCATGTGCCATTGGGATACGGGATAGCTGGCTTGCAAAAATTTACCCTTAAATACTGGGGTTTTGAAAAAGAATCAGGAAACTATCCCGACGATGATGGGCTTGGCATTTATCATCCGGAATTTGGGGTCGAGCACCAGTTATTGTTAGCGGCTATGAGTCTATGGACATGGTCAACAACCGGTAATTTTAAAAAACTGGAAGAAAAATTAGGAAGACCACCAACTACTGATGAAAAGTATACCTATCGATGGAAATTAATTAGTCATAGAGCCAAAGAAGCTGCTAGGCAATTATCCGAAAGAGGTCTACTTAAGGGTAAGCTTGATGACATTTGCAAGCGTATCGATCTAGCCAGGCCAAAAACTTATCAACAAGTATGCAATTCGCCGACAGGTTTTAGCGTTAAGCCTAAAGAAGGCTATGATGCTGTTTTGTATGAAGCGAGTCGCGAAATGTCTGCCCAAATGGGACCACAATATGCCGCTAAAATTAGTTCTATGACTGTGACTGTAGATCCTAACACTCAAGGGAAAGCTCTTATGGCCGCTCAAGCAGGATTGCGAAAACTGAATAACCTAAAACTTAAAGCTACCGTGATAGTTGTTAATCAAGGAGGTGAGGCAATCGCTTGGTATACAGGAGGTGCTTATGGAGCTGATGCAATTGACCGTCCTCATTTGCCAAATCCGCCCGGCTCGGTTGAAAAAATTTTTGTTACCGCGGCAGTTGGTGTGGCTGGGCATTCTGCTTCTGAAGCAGCACCTTTCTGGCAATATTTAAAGTTGTCAAAAACTGAAAGATTTGCGAGTGAAGCTAAAAGATTAGGGGCCAAAGGTGAAATAGTGAGGAAATTAGGAAAGTGTTATGCGGAAGGAGATACAGAGAGGTGGAAAGATCCGGTTAAAGCCGCCGCTTGGGGATGGTATCTCATGACTTCGACTGGCTTAGTTCGTGTTATTGGAGAGGCAATGACTGGAGAACCTATTCCAGAACCGCATGTTGTGGCTTCTTATGTTTTGAAAGGTAAAAGATTTTTTTCTCCAAGGGCTGAAAGTCGTCCTGGAAATAGATCAAAGTGTGCGCAGTGGCTTTATGCTTCTGGTTTAACAAAGGAGTGGATGAAAGCTCCTTTAGAAGGTGGAACAATGGATGATTTAAAAGGGATCGCTGCGATTGGAAAAACCGGAACAGTTGGAGAAGGGGAAAGTTCTGCAAAGGAAGGGCAGAATAGATCAGTAGCAGCTATAGCCGCAACCGGGCAAGGCCTTTCGGGAGTAGTTGTTATTGCATCTGATGATTTCAGTTTAGGTAGAATGCCTACTGCTTCAAGTACCGCTGTTCCTGTTTTAGCCGAGACGCTAAAAGAAGCCAATCGTCGGCAAAGGGAAGGGAAATTATAAGCGCAAAGGTGTGTATATCAATTCATTCACACAGATGAGAAAACTTTTTAGCGTTGAGGAGTGCCGCGGCCGTGTTTTGATAGTCTCTTTTTTTTGGACAGCTGTGAATATGGAAAGCACGTTTTTTGCAATAGATTTACGAAGCCTTTTTTAGATATTCCCTTAGCTCTTTAGCCAAATCTTCTCTCTTTAAAGCCCAATTAATTGTAGCTTTAATTAAGCCTAATTTTGTCCCACAATCATAGCGGTTTCCTTGAATTTCATAGCCATAGATCGACTGTTTTTTGATAAGCTCTCGGAATCCGTCAATTAAACGAATTTCACCGTCTAAGTGGCTGGATCGGGAATTTTCGAGTGCCTCGAAAATTCCCGGGGTACAAACATATTTACCAATAATACCAAGATTGGAAGGTGCTTTACTTGGCGCTGGCTTTTCGACTAGAGTTTCAATTTCAAAAAGCCTGGGGTCCGCACTTCTCGATGATTTCCCGGAAGGGTTTTTGGGCTTAATCATGCCATAGCTTTTACTGTTTTCTTTGGCAATTTTTTCCAAACCAATAACGCACGAATTGGTCTTTTTATAAATTTTAATTAGTTGTGAAATCGCGGGTGTTTCACTGTCCACTAAATCATCGCCAAAAAGAACCACGAAAGGCTCATTACCAACAACTTCTTTGGCGCAAAGAATCGCATGTCCATCTCCCAGGGGTTGGGGTTGACGCACATAAATAAATTTGGCCATCCCAGAAATGGCCCGCACTTCTTTTAATAACCGATTTTCCCCTTTTTCTACCAAATTGTGTTCCAGCTCAAAAGAAAAATCAAAATGATCTTCAATAGCTCTTTTCCCTCGACCCGTCACAATTATAATTTCCTCAATCCCAGATGCTACCGCCTCTTCCACTAAATATTGGATAATTGGTTTATCCACAATTGGCAACATTTCTTTTGGTTGTGCTTTGGTAGCCGGAAGAAAACGAGTCCCAAACCCGGCGGCAGGGAAAATTGCTTTTTTAATTGGGCTTAAATCCATAAAATTTAAGAAATAAAATTTTTATATAGAATAGGCAATCCACTTCAGAGCTTTTTTATTCTTCGCGAATTCGAACTACTCTAGTTTTTATGTATTCAGTTTTTGGGATTCGAATAATTAAAACATTTTTTTTAAAACGTGCTTCCACCTGGTTCGTGTCTACCGCTACCGGAAGAACAATTGACCTGGAAAAATTACCCCAAAAACATTCCTGAATATAAAAATCAATTTTATTGATGTGATCAAATAGCGGCATTTCTCTTTTACCTTTGATTGTAATAACATCCTCCGTAATACTAATGCTGATTTGGTCAGCCGAGGTTCCGGCAATTGGCGCAATAATAACAATATCTTTTTCGGTCTGATAAACATCAACGGATAGTTGTCCTTCGATTTCCTTTTTTGTAGTATTGATATTTACTTCTGGCTCTGGTGAAACAAAAGTATGTCGCGACAATAAATTAGGCGCCACATCTTCCCTTTTCCCTTTGAGTTGGCCAATACCAATTGGATGCATAAAAAAAGCTAAAAAATTTTAAATATTTACGCTATTTTTTTAGGGGGTGATTTTTCGAAAAAGGCCATAAATTCTTCGTGAGTAAGGGTTTCCTTTTGTAATAAATTTTCAGCGATTTTATGCAGCACCGGTTGGTGTTTTTTTAAGATTAATTGAGCGCTTTCATAAGCTGTCTTTAGAATTTTTTCCACTTCATCATCAATTTGGGCGGCAATTTTTTCCGAATAGTTTCGCATTCGATTAAAATCTTTCCCTAAAAAGACTTCTTGCTCTGATTCTCCATAAATAATGGGGCCGAGTTTACTCATTCCAAATTCTTTAACCATTCGGCGAGCTATTAAGCTGGCTCTTTCTAGATCATTGGAAGCTCCAGTCGTCATTTCACCAAAAATTAATTCCTCGGAAGTGTATCCACCCATCAGCGCAGAGAGTTCCGACATGTATTTACTGCGACTGTTTAAGTGTTTATCTTCTTCTGGTAAAAACCAGGTTGCACCCAAGGACATGCCTCGGGAAATAATTGATATTTTATGGATAGGGTCGCATTTGGGAGAGTAATACCCAACAATGGCGTGACCAGCTTCATGGTAAGCTGTAATGCGTTTTTCTTCTTTGGACATAACGCGTGATTTTCGCTCAGGTCCCATTACGACTTTTTCAATGGAATTTTCAATGGCTTGCATGCTTATTTTTCTTTTATTTTGTCTCGCAGTTAAAATAGCGGCTTCATTCATTAAATTTTCCAAGTCAGCGCCTGAAAAACCAGGGGTCTGTTGTGCTATTTTGAGTAAATCCACGGTTTTATCTAAAGGCTTATTGCGGCTGTGTACTTTTAAAATTTCTTCTCGATCCTTAATGTCTGGTTGGTCAACTACAATGCGTCGATCAAATCTTCCTGGTCTAAGTAAAGCCGGGTCCAGGACATCAGGGCGATTGGTGGCTGCAATGACAATCACGTTAGTTCCTTGTTCAAAGCCATCCATTTCGGTTAGAATCTGGTTTAAAGTCTGTTCGCGCTCGTCATGGCCTCCTCCTAATCCAGCTCCACGATGTCGTCCTACCGCATCAATTTCATCGATAAAAATAATGCAAGGAGCATTGCGTTTAGCTCTTTTGAAAAGGTCTCGAACTCGACTGGCACCCACACCCACAAACATTTCCACAAATTCCGAACCGGAAATATTAAAGAAGGGTACATCGGCTTCACCGGCAACTGCTCGAGCCAACAGTGTTTTCCCGCAGCCAGGCGGCCCGATTAAAATTACCCCTTTGGGGATCTTAGCGCCAATGGAAAGGTATTTTTTGGGATGTTTAAGAAAGTCCACAATCTCGGCTAATTCTTCTTTGGCCTCCTTGGCTCCGGCTACGTTTGCAAAAGTGGTGCGTTTGTTTGCCGAATCATCGCTCAGTCGCGCCCGGCTTTTCCCAAAAGAAATAGCTTGATTGTTGGAGTTTTGCGCTTGCCTCATCATAAACATAAAAAATACAATAATCAGCGCAAAAGGAATTAAGCTAATTAGCAGATCGCGCCAAAAACTAGTAGCCTGTGTGTCCACAATTTCTGTGTCAATAGAACTAACAATTTGAAGTGGCGCATCTTTTAATAAATCGTTTAAGGTCGCGCTCGGTTCTTTAACGGTGTAGTAATCAATTACCCCGTCCTTTTTTGTGGAAAAATTAATTCGATTGCCATTAACCTCGATTTTAGTTACCTGTCCTTGGTTAACATTTTCAATAAAAGTATTAAGCGGCACTTTTTCAATAACACTCTTTGGGCTGGAGAAGAAAAAATAGAGGCTCGTGATAACAAGAGCCACAATTAGGACATATAAAAAGCTATTTTGGTGCTTCTGGGGAATCTTTGGAATTTGAGGTTTTGGAAAATCTTCAGACATAGTAAAATGATTGTACTTGATAAGATGGGAAATTGTAAAGATGCAAGAAAATTAAAAAAAATCACGCCAAACTTTAACAATTAGGGTAGTTTATTTTTTAGGTTTTTAAATCGTTCGTCAAAACGATTCCCCACAGCCACAATTTCATTATTGTTAGTGACTAAAATTGGAATTTTATGACGCCTTGATTTTGGGATTTTTGCATCCGTAAAATAATCTTGAAGTTTTTTAGTGCCTTTCATTCCCGAAGGTTGAAATCGATCTCCGGGGAGCCAAAAGCGAATTTTTAAGTTGGGGGGGATAGCATCTTCTTTAGCCCAAGAGCCGCGGGCTAAAGAAGGCTTTATAGCCAGACGAACCCGACCATAGTCTGTATAAACAAAAAACTTTTTCCCAAAACGTTTGTGTTTTCCGGTGTGGTTATTGAGGATTAAAGTGCGTGCCTCATCAAGGTATTTTTGGGTAAGTCCATAGGTGCTGTCGTAAAACTTTTCGTAAAGATGAGAGAGTAAAAAATTTTGATCTGAAGTCGAAAGCATCTGAAAAGCAGAAGCTGAAAATTCACAATTATTTTTTGCCCATTTTAGGCAATTAGCAGTTAGCCATTTTTTGGATTTTCGGGTTAAAAGATTGTATTTTTTAAGAACTGATTGACGTTGCTTAATAAAATTTTGTAAAAGATTGGGATTTTTCTTAAGAAGTTTAGGAATAATAATTTGGCGAAAATAATTACGTTTATATTTTAGGTTTTGGTTAGAAGAATCAAGCCGATAGGGGATTTTATGGGACATAAGATAAGCGAGAATTTTTTCTTTTGGAATATCGAGGAGCGGTCGAATAATAAATCCGTTTTGTTCGCGCATGCCAATTAGGCCGCGCCAAAAGCATCCGCGGTCTTTATTCATGAGCACGGTTTCCAGGTTGTCGTTAAGGTGATGTGCTGTAAAAACAGAGGTGGCCTGGTGCTTTTGGCGCACTTTTTCTAGAAATTTGTAGCGCAAGATTCGGCCACCTTCTTCCAGTGAAATTTTGCGAGTTTCCGCCCATTTTTTTACATTCCTCCGTTTACTTTCAAAAATTAAGCCATGTGTGGCCGCTTGATTTCGTACAAGCGCTTCATCTTCGTCGCTTTCTGCGCCGCGTAGGCCATGATTGAAGTGCGCTAAAACAGGTTTACAACCTTTTTTGAGGAGTTTGTGTAGTAAATACATGGAATCCGGTCCTCCGGAGCAAGCTAAAATGATTTTCTGAGAGCAAAACGTGGCAAAATTCATGCTTTCAGTTTAACACAAAAACTGATGAGGCTTTTTTCGAAAAATATCAATTAAATGCAATAAAGATAAGACTTTAAAATCTCGTTGCTTTTTGATCCTATTCTACTCCTTTCTCGAAATTCTTTGCCATTTTAACCAACCGCTCCGCTGTCCCTGTTTGTTCGTTTTTGACATGATCGGACATTTCGCCAGGGATGGGCGTCCCGAAAGTTCCTCCTTCTCGATTAAAACGTTCTTCTGGGGTTACTGATCTGTTTAACGTAACATCAGGACCATAAGAATTTTCTAATGCATCGTGCATAAAAAAAATAAATTATAAAATAAAATGGATTTTTACTTTAGGATTTTTTATGCTGTTTCGTCAAAAACTCGGAGAGTCGATCTTCGTCTGTGGCTAAATTGCGAATCTGCTTGCCACAACTAAGACATTGGTGAAGTACGGAATATCCCAGATAACCTTTGCGACTGCCGGCCTCTAAGGCAATGGGCTTCATGAGGCCGCGGCACAAGCTTAAGCGATCACCCGGTACATTTTCATCTACATGCCGCGAATACAAACAAAAAGGGCAATGGTTTCGGTAGCCGCGGCCTAGGGGTATCACTTTTTTTTGGCAATTTAAGCAGTTAAATCCTTCATCGCAGGCCACAAAATTAGTTCGTTTATTTGCTCTATTCATCAAAATCTGTTATAATTAATAGATTTTAAAGGCTCCAAAACTAAAAAAGGAAAGAGCCTAAAGTCCCTCTTCCTTGACTTAAAAACATTTTTGTATTAAAGTCAATCACTTGTTCTTTCCTTCTAATTCCGTTTCCCTGTTCAAAAATAAACTTCTACTTTATAACATCCAATCTATGTCCCTTCACTCTACTTCTGAAATAGATACTCCTCGTTTTCGTCTTACCCATCTTATTTCCTTGGGCATTTTAGTTATTATTTTTTTGGGGACAGGATGGACTTATTTTAGAAATTACCAACTCAATCAAGCCATCGCTAAAACTCAAAATGATATTCAAGTCGCGCAGCAACATTTGGCTAATCTGCAAGCTCAAAATTTAGATGTTTTAATTGTGGCGCAGCAAACCATGGCCCAGATTGATAAGGAAATTTTATGGTCAAAAGTAATTTCAGACCTAATTAAAATTATGCCAATTGATATTTTTTACCGTTCTTATTCTGCTTCCGCCAATGGCACGCTTTCTTTAAGTGTGTTGGCTCCTTCCTATGAAGCCGCCGCTGATCTTATTAAGCTAATTAATAATCAACCACGCTTTTCCAATGCTTTTGTTGCTTCTTTAACCAAGGGAGGATCTAGTGTTAATTCAACCGATTCATTGATTAGCTTTGGAATTACTTTTAACGTCGCATCTTCCACTGCCACGCCTGCCACTACTGATACGCCTACTTTATAATTTTTTTATCCTTCTAACTTTCTAACTTTATTCGCATGATACGCAAATCATCCACTTCTACCCTCATTGCCGCCGGATTTTTGATTCTGGCTATTCTTATTACGGCGCTTTTATGGTTGCCTACTCGTGATAATACGCAAATTTTAAAGGAAAATTTGACCACAAAAAATACAGAACTTACTCAAATCAATACCCAAGTAGCCAGTTTGGTCGACCTTGAAGCTAATCTCCCGGTTAGTGAAGTTGAAAGGCAGCGTATTTTGGCCAAGGTGCCTATTGCCCTGAATCAGGATCAATTAGTTAAAGATATTTCCGCAATTGCTAATTCAGTGGGTATTTCTCTTAATTCCGTTACTTTTGCTTTATCTCCGTCTGAGCAAAAAGAGCAAGCCAATGTGGTAAATATGGTGGCTAATTTTGCCGGTGATTACAACAACCTAATCGCCTTGCTTGAGGCTATTGAAAGAAATAATCGTTTACTTAAAGTTTCTTCTATTGGGGTTCAGTTGGGCGAGACTAGCGATGAAGGCAAACAGCAAATGAATTTTAGCGTCTCTCTCGAATCTTACTATCAGTAATAAATTATTAATTTTTAAGCTTTTATGAAAGATCTTTCTGTTGAGGAATTGCTTAATTCCTTAGGTGAAAATGAAACCGTTTCCAGTTCAGAACAAGTAGTTTATGGTGTTTCTGATCGGTCGAAAGAATCATTTTGGGTTCGTTTAAACGATTCCTGGATTGATCGCCAAAAAGTTCCTTTAAAAGAAAAAGCTTATTTTTTTCATCTTTTAGCAGTGATGTTAGATGCTGGGGTGCCGATGTTGCGTGCCTTAACTGTTTTAGCAAAAAAGACCACTCATCCTCGTTTTCGTCGAGTTATTGCCACTTTGGCTCATCAGGTCGAAGATGGTCGACATCTTTCTGAGTCAATGGCTAAATTTCCCACGGTCTTTGAGGAAGCAGAAATTGGAGTCATTAAATCCGGTGAAACCATTGGTCATGTGGATCTGATGTTGGAGCGATTATCTTCACAATTAGATCGGTCTTATGATGTGCAGCTAAAGTTGAAGGGAGCTTTAATGTATCCGGCCGTAGTGGTGTCTTTATTAATCGCGGCTACTTTAATTGTGATGACCTTTGTTATTCCTAAATTGCAGGTATTTTTTGAGGAAAGCGGGGTGCCATTGCCTTTTTTGACCAAAATCGTTTTGGGCGCTAGTCAAATTACGCTTCATTATTGGTGGCTTTTCGGGGTAACTATTTTGCTGCTTTTTTTAATGCTCAGTTTTTACGCTAATACTCAATCAGGACGAATAATGAGTGACTATTGGAAATTAAAAATTCCATTTGTCGGTGAACTTCTTAAGAAAGGTCTTATTTCTAAATTTGTTAGACTGCTCGGCGTTTTGACCAGTTCTGGTTTACCGGTTAATAAAGGATTGACCATTTTAAGCAAATCCATGGAAAATACTTTGTATGAGCTAAAGCTTGCGGAAGTTGTTAAGCAAGTGGAAAGGGGAGAAAAAATAGCGGAAAATTTGGCTACAACTCCGTTTTTATTCCCGGAAACCGTCACCCAAATGTTATCCGTTGGCGAAAGTTCAGCCACTGTTGACCGGGCTTGCGAAAAATTATCTAATCACTATGAACGAGAAATTGAGCACACTATTCGTAATATGATGACTGTTTTAGAGCCTTTGATTATTGTTTTGGTGGGTTTAGCAGTTGCTCTATTGGCTTTGGCTATTTTGGGGCCAGTTTTTGCTTTAAGTGAATTAGTGTAAAAGCATGATTTTTTTATAGCTTGATTTTAGGATATGAAAATATCTTCGCAATCGTCAAAATTTAATTCAAAATCTCAAGCTATTCCGGCTTTTACTTTAATTGAACTCATTTTGGTAATGACCATTTTGGCTATTTTAGGTGGAGCCGCCTTAATTGATTATGGTCGGTCTATTCAAAAAGCAAGATTGGAAGTAAGTATCGAGCAATTAGCTTCTTTATTTGAAGATGCCAGAGTCCGAACTCAAACCACCGGAACCATCGATATGCAGGGGAAAACTCTGACTAAGTGTTGGGGGGTAAAGTTACAAGAAAAAAAGAATCCTGCTTTAATCTATTTTAATTGGGATGAGCCCCAAAAAGAGTGCGATTTAAGTCAGGAATTTACAGATCGGAGCTTGGCATTTGCTAACGAAGTCCAATTTTCAGGTTGGGATTCGGTTAATTCCCTGGATAAAACCATCAAATATCCACCTAATTTACCTTTTTGGATTTTATTTATGCCGCCTGCCGGAGAAGTTAATATTTATAAAACCGAAGGAATAAATATGGTTCAACTTTCGGATGTTGAAAAAATAGTAATGGGTATTAATTACGGAGGAGAAAACAGTCCGGCTTTAGCTAAGATTGTTACTTTATATCCGGCTACTGCGGATTTTGTAATTGCTCCTGGCCCATTTTAATTCTTCACTTGGAATCCCAAATATGCTAGCTTCTAAAATAGATATGAAAATCAGAAAAAACTCAGCCTTTACTCTTATCGAAGTCATAATTGGCGTCGCTATTCTTAGCGTGGTTTTAACAGCCATGACCAGCTTAACTTTGAGTTCCATTAATGCCAATCAAGCTAATATCAACCGGCTTACTGCTTATTATTTGGCGCAGGAAGGACTCGAAGGGATGAGAAACATGCGTGATAGCAATTGGCTTCAAAATTATACCTATAATACTGGTGCTTCTTTTTGGGGAACGAATTTTGATCAAGATGGTTTTTATGTGCTTGATTATTTGCCAAGTAGGGGTAATTCCAGTTCTCCTTGGAAATTAGCTTATTTTAGCGATAAGGAAAATGAAGCCAGTGTTAATAGCTTACTTTACAGGGTAGAAGATAACTTTGGACATAATTTTTATCTGCATGACAGTTCTTTCGCAAGTAGTGTCCCATCTAATTTTCACCGCTATTTGCAAATTAGCAATGACCCTGATGCGCACGATTGGTTTGAGGTAAAAGCCGTTGTTTTCTGGGAGGATCACGGGGTAGAAAAAAAGATAGAAGTCAGCACTGATTTAGCTAATTGGCGCAAAGGGCCAATTTAAAATTTTCCAAACTTAATTATTAAAATGCGTTTTAGAAATTTAAAAAATCTTTTTAAAAGGCCTCAAAGGGCGCTTAATCTTCCTGCTTTTACCCTAGTGGAACTTATTGTGGGAATGGTAATTTTTACTATTTTTATTGGGATCGCTTCTACTAGTTATCTTTTTTTAAGCCGAGCGCTTAGAGGGGCCGTGGAAATGCGTAAAGTTTATGCCGAGGCTCGATTTTTAGTGGACAAGGTTACGCAAGATATTCGGCGCTATACTATTGATTATGATTGTTATGAGGACGGGGCCGATGGACGCCCGGATTACAGTTCTAATCTTTTAGAATGCTTAGGTATTCAGCTTGGCCCTCAAAATACCTATACTGATACTTTGGTTTTAATTTCCGCTAATGGCTTAACACGAACTGTTTATAAATTTAAAAATGGGTCATTTTCCGTACTCGAATTAGTTCGAGATAGCGTGGCTTCTTCCTGGATAATGGCACCAGGCTATGCTCGGGGGTTTCAAGTTTTTCAAACTGATAAAGTTCAACTCACTAAAATTCAATTTGTTGTTAGTCCTGTAAAAAGTCCCTATACCTACGCTGAAAGCTCCAATCAGTATCAACCTAGTGTTAATATGATGATTCAAGCTAAGGGAATTTCAAGTTTATTAGATCTTGATAAATCTCAAATTCAGTTACAAACCACAGTTTCATCCCGTGTTTATAGTGTTAATTTTAAATAATTACCATGAACCATTTAATTAAAAAAAGATCCTTATCTAGGCAGGTGATGGCTACAGAAGCCAGTGCTTTGATTATTGCCTTGCTTTTAATGGGATTTTTAGTGGTTTTGGGTTTAGGAATGAGCAAAATAATTGTGGATTCAATTCGAGTTGAGAGCAATGTTGTTGATGCCGGAAAATCATATTTCGCGGCCGAGGCCGGTATCGAACGCGGTTTGTATTATCATGAAAATAATTTATCTGGATTCGAAATAGAAGAGTCCTTTAATTTTAGAGCTCAAAATCAGGCTCAGGCCACCTACAAAATAATAGCTCAAGAGGAAAGAGTGCCTTGTCTTCATCGTCCGGAAGAATGGCGATCTTTGGGTTTACAGGAATCGGTTTCTTGGTCACTTTTTCGCTGGGATGAAAATTTAGGTCGAGTCGAAATTAAGGATTTTGATTTAGCTTATTTTGTGGATCGTTCAGAGGCTCAATTTAAAGGAGTCAACGGGAATGTACTCCGTTGGAAAATTTTAGGAATAAGAGGAGGAGCCACACAGTCAATTAGTGGAATTTTGCCTTATGATAGCGGTATGTCGCCAAATCATCTTGAGGAATCAGATGATGCTAACTTTTACGAAGGCCAAAGTGGTGGTACATTTTTCAATGATCCCCATTACCCGATTATTCAATTTTTGGAAAATCATCAATTCAATACGTTAATTCTTACGAATGTGGTGGAGTTGGCGAATCAAGCGGATCCACTTGTCCAATTGCCGGAATTAAACGAGCTCAAAATACAGCTTTCTGTCCCAGAAAAAACTGCTTGTGAATATGCTTTAATTGAAGGAAATGGGATTTTGGGAGGAGCTCTGCAAAGTCTTGATGTCCAAGTGCAGAGAGATTCCGCTTTGCCGGTTTATGATTTCGCCTTGTATCAGACGGAGTAGAATTGCTATGCTAAAGTGGTAATGCGCTTGAAAGGTAAGATTCTAAATCTTAATTTTTATGAGTTTTTTTTATATTACCACTACCCTTCCTTATGTGAATGCCGAGCCGCATATTGGTTTTGCTTTGGAAATTATTCAAGCGGATGCTATTGCCCGCTATCAACGCCTACTTGGCAAGAAAGTGTTTTTCAACACTGGCACTGACGAACACGGGCTCAAGATTTATCGTAAAGCGCAAGAAAATGGACAAGATCCAAAGGCCTATTGTGATGAGTACGCTGCTAAATTTGATGCCTTAAAACAAGCCTTAAATCTTTCTTATACCAATTTTGTCCGCACCACTGACGAGCATCATGTTAAGGCTGCACAGGAATTTTGGCAGCGTTGCGCTAAAAACGGTGATATTTACAAGAAAAAATATAAAATTAAGTATTGCGTAGGCTGCGAATTAGAAAAAACTGATTCGGAATTATCCGAAGAAGGAAAATGTCCGGTGCATCCCAATTTGGAAATTGAAAACATGGAGGAAGAAAATTATTTTTTTCGTTTTTCAAGATACCAAAAATCACTTTTGGAAATTTATCGAGAGAGGCCGGATTTTGTTTTGCCTGCTCATCGTTTGATGGAGGTTAAAAAATTTACAGAAAAAGGTTTGGAGGATTTTAGTATCTCGAGACTTAAGGATAAAATGCCTTGGGGAATTCCAGTCCCCGATGATGACGAACATGTTATGTACGTTTGGTTTGATGCTTTAATCAATTATATTTCCACTTTAGGATGGCCAGAAGATAAGGAAAATTTTGCCGCTTGTTGGCCAGGTGTCCAAATTGCGGGTAAAGATAATTTAAGACAACAATCAAATATGTGGCAGGGGATGTTACTTTCCGCAGGGTTAAGACCTTCTCATCAAATTTTAATTCATGGTTTCATTACCTCTGATGGGCAAAAAATGAGTAAATCTTTAGGTAATGTGGTGGATCCTTTTGTGGTAGCTGAACAATATGGGATTGATGCTTTGCGTTTCTACTTATTAAAAGAAATTCCCACTACCGAGGATGGTGATTTTAACCAGGAAAGATTTAAAATTGTGTATGATTCGGATTTGGCTAATAATTTAGGAAATTTAGTGAGTCGGGTGATGGCCATGAATCAAAAATATTATGAGAATAAAATCCCAATCAAAGGTAATCGACAAATAACCAGAGACTTTATGCAGCAAAAGTGGCAAGCAGTGGATCAATTTATGGTAAGATTTGATCTTAAACAAGCTTTGGAAGAGATAGGGGCAGTCGTTAATTCCGGTAATCGTTATATTGAGGAGGAAAAGCCTTGGGCTTTGGAAAAAGCAGGGGAAAAAGAAAAATTGAATGAGGTGATGTATGTCCTTTTGGAAGGATTACGTCAATTAAGTTGGATGCTAGAGCCTTTCATTCCGCAAACTTCGCAAAAAATACGCGAGCAACTTGGAGTTGAGGAGTTAGAAAATGAGGGTTTAGCTTTGCGTGAATGGGGGCGATTAAAGCCAGGTACGCAAACTAAAAAGGGGGAAATATTGTTCCCAAGGGTAGAGATATTGAAATAGCTTTTGTAAAGCGAAGTAGCATCAAATGTGCCTAAAGAGAACGTGATGGCTGGTTGCCAGGGGGGACTCAAGTATAATTGAGGTTTTTAGGGTGCTGTCGCAGGCGGGGTACTTGGCGTAGTTGTCGTGGTTGTATTAGTCGTAGTTGGTGTATCAACACTAAGCGTAATTTTAAGGATATTTTGTACAATGGCGTAAGACATTAGTACTACCAAAAGGCCAATAATTGCCCAGGTAAGGCCTTTTTTTGCTTTTTGAATTTCTTCCTCCTGGCCAAACGCTTTTACATAGTTAAATCCATTGGTAATTATAAAATAAACTGTCAAAACCCCAGCGATCTGGAGCAGGACTACCGCAATATCAGCTAAAATATAAGTAACCGAGCGGTCATCAAAATTTTGGGCTGGATCTGAATTGCCACCATAAAGCTCTTCAAAGCCCTGGGGGGCATATCCTGGGCGTAAATCGGAAGGGATAGAAGTGGCCGCTTGAACTAGGCAGGGGCTTAAAAAAAGTAATAGCCAGATTAGGGTAAGACATTTTAAAGTTAAATTTTGAAAGATTTTTTTCATAAAGATTTTTTTTAATCAAGGTCTAAGTGAGCAATGCCGTAAATTACAGCGTAAGAGATAGCCATAACCGCGGCTCCAATTAAGGAATAAATAAGGATTTTTTTTGCTTTCTCTATTTGTTCTTCGTTGTTATTCACAAAGACTAGCAGGTATCCGGCATACAAAAAAGCAGTAAAAATTAGTGTTCCCGCCACGGCAAGGGCAGTGTTAATAAAGAAAGGTAAAAAATCCCCCATAAGGTCTCCACTGGGGAGATTTGTATTAGTGGCTTTTCCTTGGGGAGATCCCTGTATTAGTTCTTTTTCGGTCCCTAATAAACATTCTAATTTTTCGTCAGCCGTAAGATTAATAGAATCGCAAGTTTTGTCGGAGTTAAGCGCATAAGCTGAAAGTCCAAAATTAAAAATATTCAAAATTACAAAGATAAAAATGATTTTTGCACTGAAATAAATAATTAATTTTTTTAGAAAAAGGCTCATAAAAGGAGATTAAATATTTTCGTATTGAATATTTTCTTGGGCATCTTTTGTGTATTCGCCGGTTTGATTAACAATATCACTTTTAGGAAAAGCTAAGGTGTTAATAATTGAAACAATAGCTAGTGCGAGTAAGGTGATTACAAAACCAACCACTGACCAGGTAGCTGTTTTTTTTGCTGCGGTAATGCCTTCCTCCTCTCCATAAGCCACAATAAAGCGAATGCCGGACACTAGTAAGCCCATGAGTGAAAGTCCGGCTACTAACCCTAAAAATCCCTGAATAAAGCCGGCAACGGCGTTGTCTCGGAAATAGGTTTGGACTGCATTTTGATTCGCTTCTTCTGGAGGGCCAGGCAATAATTCCGGTTTGGGAATGATGGGGATAGTGCCGCCTTTATCTGTCGATGACGAATCGGTCGAGGTTGTGGATTGAGCTGATACGATTAAAATTAATGGTTCGATGGTGTGATTCGAAGCAGCAATTTTATAAATACCTATTAAAGTAAAAAGTAGGTAAAAGATAAGCAGTTTTTGTTTTCTAGTGATAGGCATTTTATTTTTGGAAAAAAGTAGGATTAATAGTGTACAAAATAAGGGCTGACAAAAATAAAACTGCTAAAGCAGCTAAAGACTGCATAATTCTAGTCTTCGAAGCGCTAACACTTTCCCCTCCGCCTTGGTCCAGCGAAATTTGAATGCCACTAAGCACGATCACTAAAACCGCCACAATCCCGACTACGCCGGCTGCCCAGCGATAAATAATCGCGATATAGGTTTTAATGAGTCCAGAACCGGATGTCCCTTTTAAAATTTGCACTAAAGAGCACTGTACTCCGGGTGGGGCCGGACAAGAAGGGTTTTTTTCATAGGGAACATAAAAACTTATATTTTGAGATTTAAGATGTTCCTCGGAGCCATCAGAATAAGTAACCGTGGTATCTGATACCGTACAATTAAATTTCCAAGCTACTTCACTAATGGTCATACTACCAGTTTGGATTTTTTGCTGAATACCTAATAATGGTTCAGCCATTTCCACTGCAATATAAGGGGAGCCGTTTTCGGCCACTCCCTTGGTGTATTCCTCAAAAGTTTTTTTGTTGGCCACGCTGTCGCAATTCGAGCCGCTGTAGGTCGTATTTGTGACGTATCTTTTGTCCCCATCAGGGGTGGTCGTTGCAGGAGTAGTCGTAGATGTAGCTTCAGGTGAAGATGTGGTTTCCTGGGCTAAGGCGGAAAGGGGCAATAGTAGCAACATTAATCCCACCCAACTGGTTATTAAAAATGATTTTGCAAAAGCTAAAGGCATTTTTTGCATATTATTGAAGGTAAAAAATTGATTGGACAAAACGAACGATAATGTAAGAAAACATAACGATAATTAAGCCAAAAATTGCGGTTTCTAAAAGACCTTTACCTTTTTGGAGACGGGTGTCATCACCTTCAGAAACAATCATCATCAGTCCGCCTAAAATAAGCATTATCATGGCAATGGCGCCAATAATTCTGGTTACAAAATTTATAACATCTAAAATAAAAGCTACGATTGGGGAATTATGCTCATCATTAAGATAGGTTTGATCTTGGCCAGAGGTGCTTAAGATGTCGCCCACGTCAAATGTGCCGGAATCATTAAGTGATTCTGCGTCAAAAGGGATCGTATTATCGTTGCTATTGCTTGGGGTCGGGATATCGGCATCGGCTTGGGCAAAACTAATTGTCGGGAAAAGGAGAATTAAACCTAGCAATAATGGTAAAAAGTAGATAGCTAGTAATGATTTTTGACAAGTAAACATACAAGGTAAATTTCAGGCTCAATAAATCATATAATTATACCAGAAAAAACCTTAATTAGCAACATTGCTTGAGCAAAAAGAGGCAGGTATACTTGCGTCAAGTTTTTCTTTTGTTTAAGGGGCTGTAGCTCAGCTGGCTAGAGCGCTTGCATGGCATGCAAGAGGTCGAGGGTTCAAGTCCCTCTAGCTCCACCATCATTAGTTCCACCGCAGAGGTGGAATTTTTGTTTTGGGGATTTCTTAATGAACCTAAAGAATCTGGAAATACGGAAGAAAGAGTTTTTCTGTTATTTATCTGTTTTACAAGCCTTGCATTGGCACATAAAAGCCATGGCAATAGCCGCAAGTCCCACTACGATGTAAATGACTCTTTCCACTATAGGCCAAGCCCCAACCAAAACATTGACAAGGTTGAAATTGAAGGCTCCGACTAGCCCCCAGTTAAGTGCGCCAACTAGTATCAGGATTCCGGCAATTTTGTGAACAGGACAACAAGTGCATTTCATAGGGAAAAGAGGTCAGTAAATAAAATTAAATTCATTTTACAATATTTTTTTAAGCCTAAGCTAGGCGAAATTATTTAGGCGAAGAAGTATAGCTTAAGAGGTGTGGATTTTAGCTAGTTTTTCCCTTAAATAAGCCACCATTTCGGCTAGTGACTTTGGATTAGAAATTATTATCTCACCACTGATCTCATTTCCCGTTACACTTAGTATCTGCCACGAATCCGGCAAGCTGGTTCTTTCTAGTGTTTGAATTTGCCCTGTCCCGGTCGCAGTTGTTTTTATAAATGAGAGAGTAGTTGTCAAAGGGGATGATTTCCCTGGGTCACTGTCATTATGTGACGGAGTGGCATTTTCACCAGGATGCTTTTGTCTGTAATTCTTAAATCCCGCCCTTTCAAACATTTCTCGTATCTCAATCAATAAGCGTAAATTTTGTTCTACCGCGGCAAGAGTTATAGTTGGCTTAAAAGCGTCTTTGTCTATCCATTGTGCCCCATCAGGTTCAGTCATAATTCAAGGATATTTAAAAAATAAAAACATCCTTATTTATAACCAATATTGCTTTACATGTCAATCTCTTCCGGGGCGTATTCGAGATAGCTTTTTTCAGAAATTAAGCCTTGCTCTTTTAGAGCTCCAAGCGCTTGTTTCATGGTTTGCATGCCTTCCTTGCGACCGGTTTCAATGATTGTATCCAATTGATGCGTGTAGCCTTTGCGAATTAGATTTTGCATGGCGTGATTTTTGAGTAAAATTTCCAAAGCTGCGACTCTTTTTGTCCCGTTTACGGTTTCGGTTTCTGCTGTAAGTAAATTTTGCCAGATAATCGCTTCTAGTGTTTCCGCTAATTGAGTGCGGATTTGGGCTTGTTGATCTGCTGGAAAAACATCAATAATGCGATCCACGGATTTTGCGGCTCCGCTGGTATGGAGGGTAGCAAAAACAAGGTGGCCGGTTTCCGCTGCAGTTAAAGCCAAAGAAATAGTCTCCAAATCTCGCATTTCACCCACTAAAATCACATCTGGATCTTCGCGTAAAGCTGCTCTAAGCGCTCGCGAGAAACTGGAAGTGTGCGTCCCGACTTCGCGTTGTTCTACAACAGATTGGCCATTTTCATGAATAAATTCAATCGGATCTTCAATGGTAATAATATGTTTTTTTTGGTGAGTATTAATTTCTTTAATCAGCGCAGCCAGAGTAGTGGATTTGCCGCAGCCGGTAGGTCCGGTTAGCAAAACTAAACCTTGCTTTAGATGCGTCAATTTTTTAAGTTGAGGTGCCAGTTTTAGTTCCTCCAGGCTAAGAGGATCTTCCGGAATAACCCTGAAAACACCACCAATCCCTTTCCGTTGTACAAAAATATTAACCCGAAAACGAGCAATCCCTTCTGCCTCAATTGAAAAATCTAAATCAGAAGTCTCTTGAAGTGATGTTTTTAGGCGATCATTCATTACCTCTAATAAATAATTTTCCGCTATTTTTTTATCCAAAACAGGATGCTGACTAATCGCGATTAACTCTCCATTAATTCGCAAAATAGGTTTGGCTCCGGTGGTTAAGTAAAGATCAGAAGCCTTATACTGAATTGCGGTTTGAAGTAGCTTGCGAATACTTTCCATTTATTTTTTTGTTTAATTTTTAGGAGGACTCTCTCTTAAATAATAATTGTCTTTCTTCTATTTTAGCTGCGGGGAACTCTGCCACCTGTTTCGGTTGGTTGATTTGTGGGGGTATCTGTTGATGGGTTTAGCGATTTAAGATAGTCATCTTCTGTCATATTCGGACTAATGATTGTTACGTTATCTTTTGAAACATCGGTAAAATCAGTAAAATCGTTAGTACTTCCGCCGGTTGACCAAATTTCAGTTGCTTCGTTTTCATCTTCAAAATAGGCGCTCAAAATATAAATCTGGTTGTCTCCTATCTCGTTATTATACACCGCGTAGAAATAGACCTCGTTATCATTGGGAGGAGTTGGCATTTGGCTTAAAAAATCTTCTTCTATCATGACTGTACTAGCTTCATCCGCGCTAGGATAGGATTGATTTTTTTCGTAATATTGGATTAGGGCTTCCTCAATGGTGGTTAAGTCGCTTAATCGTTGGTTATTGCGAGTTTCCATTTCGGTGGCTTCGATATCTATTGAATTTGGAGTTTTATCTATTGCCGGAGTTTCTTGAGTTTGGGAAGAATCTGTCGGCTTTTGATTATTTTGAGCTACTTGATCTGGTGTGTTGTCTTGATTGTTAGTAATGTTATCCGTATTTTTGCCAAATAAAGCTTGGTAGCCAAAAACTCCACCAACACCCACTAAAACAATCCCCCCTATAATTATTAAATTAACTAAAAACGAATGCAATTTATGATGGCTCTCTGCTTCGGGCATAGGAATAGCTACAGAGGAAATAGGATTAACTGAGTCTGGGGGGATTCCTAGATCATAAGAAGTCGTTGGAATCTGTTTTGGCTGGTCTGAAATTAATTGGTCGCTTTTAGGCGTAATTTGCTCTTGGTGGCTTAGCTCTGATCCAGTCGTGATTGGCTCCGAAATAGGCGCTGCTGCTGGCATTATTGGTATTGCTGGAGTTGCTTCCGTTGCAGTTGAGGTAGACATCACTAAGGCTTCTTCTGCTTTTTTAAGAAGGTCTTGGGCAATGCTGTTGTTCGGTGCAATGTGTAATACTTCACTGCACCCTTGTTTAACTTTTTCAAAATCGCCACTTACAAACCAGTTTTGGATTTGCTTAAGGGCGTTTTCCAAAGCACTAGATTCGGATTGATTGTTGGGGGTGTTGTCAGTCATTTTTATTTTGGTAAGTGATAAAATTGAGGCCTTTTAAAGAGGGCTCTTTTAGGTTTTATTTAAGGAATAACATGTTCAATAGCGCCCCAATCGCTGTCTGCTTGAGCAGGAACAATGAGGGCGATTGTATCTCCTACATTCGCCTTGAAATAAGTAATGGAAGCCAAAAGCACGTTATAACCTTTTTCATCTGTGACTACTTTGTATTGACCATCGTCATAAATTAATTGTCCGGTGACGTGTTTGCGCTCGATTGGCCCAATTTGTTTGTATAAAAATGCACCATCGGGTTTGATTGTAAGTTTTAAAATATCGCCCGGGATTAATTTTGATTTACTGGCATAATTAGCTGGGACAGGATAGATTTTTTGATCTGGCCCCATCATGTTTTGTCCATCAAAAACACCCTCAATAATATTTTGCTCTCCTTCGGTGGCTAAAAAAGGATTAGCGGACAGATTTTTTATTAAATCCTGGTTGGCACTTTTAGCATGTGGATTATCTAAAGTAAGTTCCGCAATAATTCGCCCTGCTGCTTTAATGCTTATTTCAGCGCTTTCAATAAGTCCCCTAAGATGGGTAAGTTTGGTTAAGTCTGTGGGCATAGGATTTTTATTTGTTTTAAGTTCGTATCCTTAAGGAGAGAGGAACAGAAGAAATATTTATAAATTAATTATACCAAAAAAAACAGTTAAATTCAATGTTGGTTATTTTATTTTGTAGATTACCTTTTCTCCATTAATTCCCGAAATTCTAAGATCAATATACTCAAGGTCAGCATTGTAAATATTAAGCTTTGGCAAAGCCATTTTTAGTTTATTAAGTTGTGTGTCAAGATTTTGAGTCAGATCAAGCCAAACATAGAAATTTCGATCAGTCCATAAATGAAGTTCCCGTTCAGTTTTAAGATAAAAGGAATTAATGATTTTCATGTCGAATTTATCTTCGTAGTTTTGCATGGCTTCAAGTGCAAAAGCTAAATTTTCTTTTGAGATAACTTTTGTGCCTCCAATTAGTTTTTTTTCGCTAGTCATTACTAATGCTGGCAAGGCGGAATAATCTTTATTTTCCTCTGGTTCGATTAGCATGCCTTCTGCATTTAGAACAGAAGTAGTTGTTAATTTTATACCTTGCGAATCAGTGCTCTCAATAGTAATGGTGGCAATCGGGGAGAAGCTGGTTAAGTTAATAATTAGTGTATGGGGAAGCGATTTTTGGATAGTTAAGGATTCATAGGTTGGGTATTTTTGTTGGAAAAGTTCCTCGAGATTTTTTGTGTTGAGTAAAAGCAGATTAGAGCCCCGAAGATCAGTAAAAAGCGGGGTAAGAAGATGATTAGTGATTTCTGTGTCATCTTCGATTACTTTAATAGTAGTCAGATTTAATTGACTGGAGATAAAGAGTGTATTAATAACAAAAAGAAGCAATGCGCCTCCAGATGTAAGGAGCACTAATCTTTTTAACTTTGTTCCTGTCCCTGTATAATTTCGTGCTCGCCGCACTGGTCTTTCAATTCTTTTGCTGAGTGTTTTCCCTGGGTGTCTTTTTAAAATAGGACGTTTTTTCGAGAGTCTGGCCAGGGTGGGATGAACAATAAAACCCTTCTTTTTTCGACGAAAAATCATAAATCAGGAGGAGCTTAAAAAAAATACAGGTGCGTTTCTTTAAGACCAAAAAATATTTCGTGCTAGTGAAATCAGAAGTCCTCGAAGAATCTTAAACAGCTTTGGCTGTTTCGCGACGAGCACGTGCTTTGGCTTTATTGCGACGTTTAGACTGACTACTTTTGGGTCGTCGTTCATTTACTCCGTGCATGCCGTGTTTTTTGGAAGAACTGCGATTGGTCATGGTGAAGATGCTATTTAGAGTTAGTGCGAGAAATATAATGGAGAGGGGGAAAAGGGTCAACAAAATAGGTTAAAAGTGAAAATTAATTAGGGGCTGAAAATTAGTTTATTAGGACGATTGGTAGGCGAAGCCTGCCTTATGGGGAGGGATTTGTCTTATTTATCTCGGTGTAAATCTTTATACTGACCGCAACGTGTTCGCCCTTCTCGAGTTAACATTAATAAAGTTTCTCTTGCAGCGATGTAGCCATTGCTTGTTCTGGAATTATAAGTTGGAGGATATTGTGTGGCTTGCTTTTTTGTAGTTTGAAAAGCTTCTAGCTTCTCCCTGGCTCTCAACTGAAGTTGGCCTGTTTCTGTGCCAAAAATAATTCCTGTTTGTAGGGTGCAATCCCAATCGTCAGATGGATTTGGCCGAAGGGTACAGGAACATACGGTTTGTTCTTGTCCTGCAGGGGATGCTGTTCTTGCCTCCCAAGTAAACTGAGAAGAGTAGTTATGCAGTTGATTGATATCGGGATTAATAGGTTTATAAAATGACCCTGAATCAGGTACACAACCATTTTGAGCAATAACTGTGAAGCACCTTTTCGTAAATTTAGTGCTAAATTCGTTAATAGCATTTGCGTCTTGAGTGATTTCTGCGGGGTTAGCTGGAGTTTCAGCTAGAGGTGTAGTATTATCTAGTGTTTCGGTTCTTCCACAGGCTGCCCCGGTTAGCATCGCCAAATTTGCCAAAAGGTGGTAAGGCCGATTCATATTTATAGGGTAAAATAATGCCTTTACTAAAACAAATTTTAAAGTTTGAGTCAATAATTTTATCTTGATGTTTTTGCTTTTCCTTTTTCGAATAAATTTTGGAATTTCCTCCAAATATTTCTTGTAGCCGATCTTGACTTAAGCCGATAGCTACTTTCACCAGTGTGCATGCTCGAATAGTGAATACTCTCAGGTTGAGCATGGACAATTACTGCTAAAGTGTTGTTGTCGGCCCGGAGGAGGCATTCAATCAATCTTTCTCCTTGTGCTTGGCAGACGCAAGTAACTCTACCTTCGGGCATATGCCCGGTGACAGCCCATTGCTCCGGCCCCAGTGAATTCACCCTATCTTTGGCAACCAGGGCGACGCAAGTAGAATTAACCTGGTGAACAGCTTCTGCAATTGGTTCGGGAATTGGGCTAGGGGGTTGACAGGCATTTGTGGTAATTAAAAAGGTAGCCAAGAGGCCTGGCGAAGATTTTAGATGCATGTCTAATTATTTTTTAATTTTCTAAAATTGCTGACTTTAGATACGACTCTATTAAAGAACTTAAGCCTAAAGATGTCAAAACGGTCTTGGTCGCCTTTTTTAATAATTTTGAAAGGTTTTTTTCACAGCAAATATGCTATCCTGAATTTGGACGGTGGCCCCCCAAAGGGAGGGAGGGATGGCTTTTTATCAGTGATTTAAGCATTTTCAGGGTCTCTTTAGGGATTTCCCTTTTGTCTTCCAAATGGTCTTCAATAATTTTTACCATACCGCTGCCTACGATAGCGCAATTTGCCCCTGCTTTTAGTACCTGCTGCACTTGCTGTGCATTTGAAATTCCAAATCCGACATAAAGAGGTAACGTAGTTTGTTTTTTTAACTTAGCTAGTAATTTTAGGGTCTCGGGCTCAATATTCCCCCGAATCCCAGTTACTCCGGGTCGGCTGACCACATACAAAAATCCTGAGGCCATTTTAAGAATAAATTTAAGCCTTTTTATTGTAGTTAAAGGACTGACAATAAAAATTTGCTTAAGTCTAAATTTTTTCGCTAGTTGATTTAGATGAGAACTTTCTTCTGGGGGAATATCAGGGATAAGCACAAAATTTAAGCCAGCCTGAGCTGCGTGTTTATAAAATTGTTCCGGCCCATAAGCCAGAATAGGATTATAGTAGGTTACTAAAAAGAGCGGGATTTTGGAGATAGAACGTATTTTTCTAATAAACGCCAAACCTTTATGTACATTACTACCAGCTTTTAGAGCTCGTTGATGCGCTTTTGCCATTATTGGGCCATCCGCCACTGGTTCGGAGAATGGGAAAATAAGCTCAATTCCCTGAACACCTTCTTGTATAAAAGTTTTCACGATCTCAAATGAGGTTTCAAAATCCGGATCCCCGATTATAGTGCACGGCATGATGGGGGTAAATTTAGACATAAGGAAAAAGATTAAATAGTGGGATTTTCAAAAGTCAAAAAGCGACTCACATATTCCATGTCCTTATCGCCCCGACCCGAAATATTAACCAAAATGCAGGCTTCTTTTTTTGTTTTTGGTCCTAAATTTTTAATTAATTTTGGCAAATAAGCTAAAGCATGGGCTGACTCTAAAGCCGGAATAATGCCTTCTATTTTTGCCAAATTTTGCATTGCTTCAAGCGCTTCTTTATCTGTTACGGACACATAATCAGCTCGATTCGATTCTTTTAAGAAAGCATGCTCCGGTCCCACCCCTGGGTAATCAAGACCAGCGGAAATAGAATGAGCTTCCTTAATTTGTCCATCCTTGTCTTGTAGAACATAAGATAAAGAGCCGTGCAGGCACCCTGGCGAACCTTTGGTAAGAGTGGCACCGTGTTTTTCAGTGTTTAGCCCTTCTCCGGCTGGTTCTACGCCAATTAGCTTAATTTTTTTGAGTGGAATAAAAGGCCAGAAAATACCCATGGCATTTGACCCTCCACCTACACACGCCACCACATGAGTCGGTAATTGATTTTTTGATTTTTTAAGTTGGCGTTTAGCTTCAATACCGATGATTTTTTGAAAATCTCGAACCATGCTTGGATAAGGGTGCGGGCCAGCCACGGTGCCTAAAACGTAAGCCGTATTTTGACTGTTTGCCACCCAATAACGCAATGCTTCGTTTAAGGCATCTTTTAATGTTTGTGAGCCGAAATTAATGGGAATTACTTCTGCTCCGCACATTTGCATTCGTAAAACATTAACATGTTGGCGTTCGACGTCCTTCGAGCCCATGAAAATTTTAACTTTTAGCCCTAGTAATGCCCCAATCATGGCTGTGGCAAACCCATGCTGCCCGGCGCCTGTCTCGGCCAGTAATTCTTTTTTGCCCATCATTTTAGCTAATAACCCTTGCCCTAAAGTATTATTGGTTTTGTGAGCCCCGCCGTGCAAAAGGTCTTCTCTTTTAAGATAAATTTTTGCACCTAATTGCTTGGAAAGATTTTGGGCAAAATAAAGTGGCGTAGGTCTCCCCGCGTAGTCAGTTAACAATTTTTTTAATTCTTTTTTGAAGTTTGGATCCTGGCGATATTTAAGATAGCCGGCTTCCAGCTCTTCTAAAGCAGGCATTAGTAATTCGGAAACAAAAATTCCTCCGAATTTTCCAAAATGTCCTAAACTTTGCATAAAGATTTAATTAGGGATAAAGGATCTTCGGTGGTCATTAAGCTGGTGCCAATTAAAGCCGCGTTTATCGGTAAAAGGCCTTCAATATCTAGCCGATTCCGAATTCCGCTTTCCGCTACCACAATTTTATTTTTTGGGATAAGAGGCCGTAAGCGATGAGTGGTTTTTAAATCAATTTCCAGATTTTCCAAATTACGATGATTAATCCCAATAATTTCCGAATCAAGATTTAACGCTTTTTCCAAATCTGCTTCATCGTGAATTTCCACTAAGACATCAAGGCCTTGATCTTGAGCTGTTTTGTAAAGCATTTGCAAATCTTGCGCTTTTAGTAATTTGGCAATAAGCAAAATTGCGCTAGCTCCGGCTCTCTTGGCAAGATCAATCTGGAAAGGATCAAGGAAGAAATCTTTAGCCAAAAGAGGCAGGGTAGTTTGATCTGTTAATCGGTTTAAGTATTGAAAACTTCCCTTAAAAAAGTGTTCGTCCGTGAGCACGGAAATTGCACTCATGTAACGATTGTAAATCGGTAAAATTTCGGGAATGATTGATTCGTCTGTTAAAAAACCCCTTGATGGTGAGTGGAACTTAATCTCTCCAATTAGATGAACGGATTTTTTTTTAGTCAGCGCTTTTTTAAAGCTTGCTCGCTTAAATGCCGGCTTAAATTGGGGAGGATTCTTTTTTAAGTCTTCAATTTCCCGCAGCTTAATTGGTAGAAGTTCTTTTAAGAAATTCATTTTAGATTTTGGCTAAAGAGACGATAATCAAGAAATTTTTGTTGAGCTGCTCCTGATTCTAAAATTATTCTAGCTCTATTCACTCCTTCGGCGATTGAGCTTGCTTTGTCCGCGAGATAAAAACCGGCTCCGGCATTAAAAAGCACGAGATCTAGATAGGGTTTTTTAGCTCTATTTTCCAGAATATCTCTAAAAATAGAGGCATTAAGCTCAACGGAGCCTCCCTCGATTTGTTGCCTTGAAACCTTTGAAAGGCCTACACTTTCCGGAGTAATAGTGGTTTGGGTAATTTCCCCGTTGCGCAATTCCATAATAGTTGTGTCCCCGGTTAGAGTAATTTCGTCTAAGCCATCCGAGCCAATTACCACTAAAACTCTTTTTAGTTGAAGATTCCGTAAGACGTGGATCATTTTTTGGGCTGTTTCTAAATTATTAACGCCCATAAGTTGTTTGCTCGCTTTGGCTGGATTAAGTAATGGCCCTAATAGATTGAAAATTGTGCGTTTTCCAATTTTTTCTCTAATCGGATTAATAATTTTCATAGCCGGATGAAAAAGGCGCGCATAAATAAAACCCAAGTGCGTTTTTTGCAAAGACGATTTAATTTCTTCCGCCTTAAGCTCAATATTGACGCCAAGTTTTTCCAGGACATCAAAACTCCCGCAACGGCCACTTGCAGCCTTATTACCGTGTTTGGCTACGTAAATATCATCAGCCGCCAAAATAAAAGCGACTAAAGTTGAGGTATTAATGCGATTTAATCCGGACCCTCCTGTTCCGCAAGTATCAATAACCGGATAAGCGGTTGTCACTGGAACCATTAAAGCTCGCATTGCTTGTGCCATGCCGGTTATTTCTTCTACGGTTTCTCCTCTGTTTGCCATTTCTGTGAGTTGATCAATAATTTTTCCTTCAACTAATTTTCCCTGAACTAAATCGTTTAGAAATTGAGTTGCTTGCTTTTTATTGAGATAAGGCATTAAGTTGCTTGCTTAAGAAAATTGGCAATCATTTGCTTGCCGGTTGGGGTGCCAATGCTTTCCGGGTGAAATTGGATCCCTTCAATTGGATATTTATTGTGCCGTATGCCCATAATTATTTTGTCTTTGGTAGTGCGAGCCGTAACTGTTAAGCAATCTGGGATAGAGTTAGGATCGCCCATTAAAGAATGATAGCGCATCACGGTTAGGGGATTTTTTAGCCCATGAAAGATTCCTTTTCGGTCATGATGCACCTCGCTGGTTTTGCCATGCATAATTTCCGGAGACGAAACGATTTTTCCTCCAAATAAATAAATAATTCCTTGATGACCCAGGCAAACTCCTAAAAGCGGAATTAGTTTGCCAAGCTTTAAAATCGCTTGGCTGCATATCCCAAAATCCGTTGGGTTTTCCGGTGTCCCTGGTCCGGGCGAAATTACCAAATGAGTAGGTTTCAGTGCTTTAATCTTCTCTAGTGAAATTTCATCATTGCGTTTTACAATCGGATTTCCGCCCAATTCACCGATGTATTGGTAGAGGTTATAAGTAAAGGAATCGTAATTATCGAGAATAAGAGTTTTCATGGCTTGATAGTTAGGTAAAGATTTAGCTCGGTAGGGTAGTATAATTCAGAGCCTTAAAATTGGCTTTGCCCTTGTGAAAGGTCTCTTCGTATTCTTTTTCTGGGATGGAATCATGCACAATTCCGGCTCCAGTTTGAAGCTTGGCTATCCCATTTTCAATTACAAAAGTGCGGATCGCAATCGCGAAATCCATATTACCCGAAAAATCAAAATACCCAATCCCTCCGCCGTAAATATCCCGAGGTGTTTTTTCTAGTTCGGAAATGAGTTGCATGGCCCTAATTTTAGGCGCTCCGCTTAGTGTTCCGGCCGGGAAACAGCTTTTAAAGGCGTTTACCAAAGTTTGATCTTTACGTAAACGCCCCTTTACGTCACTTACCAGGTGCATTACGTGTGAATAACGTTCAACCTGCGCTTCTCGCTTAAGAAAAACACTGCCAAGTTCGCTGACTCGGCCAATATCATTTCGTCCTAGATCAAGCAGCATGCGGTGTTCCGCCAATTCTTTCTGGTCATTTAGTAGCTCGTTCTCCATTTGCAAATCTTCTTCTATAGTTTTTCCCCGTGGCCTAGTCCCGGCAATTGGAACTATGCCAACTAGTCCACCCTGAACTCGCACTAGTGATTCTGGTGAGGCGCCTATAATTTGTCTTTTCCCCAAATTAAGATAGTACATATAAGGGGAAGGGTTGATAATTCTAAGCGCTCGATAAAGGGTAAAAGGATCACCTTTAAATGCTGTCGAAAAACACTGACTAAGCACTACTTGGAAAATTTCACCTTCAGAAATGGCTTGTTTAGCTTTTTTTACGGCTTGTAAAAATTCTGATTTTTTGAAGGTTGATTTAAAAGAAGGGGATTGTGGTTGATACTTTAATTCTGGAAGCGGAATGAGTCGATTTTGTTGATAAATTTGGTGTAAATCAGTGAGTTGTTGTTTGGCTTTTTTGAATTCTTTTTCTAAGGGGTTATCCAAAAATAAATTACTAATTAGAAGAATTTTGGAGGTAAAATGATCAAAAACGATGATGCTGTCATAACGTTTGAAATCGACTTTCCCTTGACCTAGAACTGGCACAGTTGGCTCAAATTGGTGAATCATTTCGTAATTAACTGATCCTACATAACCGCCTGTAAATATCGGTAAATCAAAATGCGCGATTGGCCGCAGGTTTTTAAGTTTATTTTGAATCGCCTCCAATGAAATTTGTGTTTCAGTGGGGTTAGTAAGGATAAAAGAATAACGAGCGCGGTGCTCTGCGTTTAGGACGCTTTCCAAAAGAACGCTCCCCGGTTGGTTACGAGTTATTTTGGAAAATAGGGTAATTGGATTTTCTGTGTCCGCAATTAATTCTACGGACAACGGGAGGATATTACCTTGGGGATTGGCTTTAATCAGCGGTAAAAGTGAATTTAGGGTGGGTAATTGTATGGTCATAAGACGCTGACTTTAATAAAAAACTTGCGAAAAATTATCATTACTGTACTATTGTACTAGTACATTTGTCAACCCGTATTTTACTTTCTTATTATGCCTCCAAAAAAAGATTTCTCCCCCGGCCAGCAGGAATTAATAAAGGCTTTTCTTTCGCTTAAAAACAACACAGAGGTAAGATTGTTTTTGAATGATATCCTAACGCCTGGCGAAATAGAGATACTTGTTGAACGTTGGAATTTAGTTAAGTTGCTTAGGCAGGGCAAGACTCAGCGCGAAGTCAGCGCCATTCTTGGTATTGCCATTGCCACGGTTAGCCGAGGTGCTCGGCAGTTAAAATACGGATCACGAGGGTTTGCCTTGATTATGAAACGGATGGGGTTGTAACTGATCAATTTTAAAACCAGCGGCTTCAAAGGTTTCTAAATAATCTATGCGACTTCCTTTGAGCCTTTTGAATGAAACGGCATCAATAAAAAGGCGTACTCCGTATTGAAATTCTAAAACATGGTCATTTTTTTGAGGAGTTTTCTCGAAATCCATAAAATAATTCATGGCTTCCGGCTTAGAATTTTTTAGAATTTTCACTCTTAACCCATATTTTTTTTTGTTTTCTCCGTGAGCGATTTCAATAATTTTAGCCGCAGCTTTATCTGTTAAAACTAGGCCTTTTTCCTTGAGATCCAATTGGTAGTTTTCAAAGCTCTTATTTAAGGCCAGAAGAATTTCTTTAAGCGTTTTCTTAGTCATACCATGGCCTAAAATTCCTTCTTCTAGAGTTTCAAAAACATTCAAATGACACCCAATACAGTGCAAACCAAATTCCTGGAGAATTGTAAATCCATCTGGGTGTTTTTCTAAAATTCCACTGATCATCATTTCTTTCCTAAAAGGAAGGTGCTTTTTTAAGGGTTTAGCCATAGTACCTTCATGCTAATACTCCAGGCCTCATTATTCAACTAAATCCGCGCTTGGTTCTTCTTGTTTAGAGGGTGAATCTTGTTGGCTTTCAACCTGAATTTCCAGAGGATTTTGTCCTGGAATATTGGCTTTAAGCGTTTCTTCTTGAGCCAAATTGTTTTGCCAAAAAAGATAAATCACACCCGTAATCACCAGTAAAATGAAAAAAACAGCGACCAGTGATGAATTGGTACGAGATGGATTCATAAGGATTCGTTACAGGAAAATTAACCTAATTTTAGCACAACAATCTTTGCAGGCAAGTTTTGGCTTGCCAAGGAAAATCTTTTTCGGTACTATCCTGCTTACTTACGCTTAATTTTTTAACGGCTTCCCATGGATTCAGTAACTCTTAATGCCCTAAAACGGGATACCTCGCTTAGTGCCAAACAATTACGTTACGAAGGCTTTATCCCGGTTGAATTTTACGGTGAGAATTTACCCAATCAGTCTTTACAAATTGAATACCAAACCTTCCGAAAAGTTTACATCCAGGCCGGTAAAAATACTTTAGTTGATTTAGTTGTCGGAGAAGCAAAACCCTTAAAAGTGCTTATTCATGATGTCCAATTTGAGCCGGTCAGTGGCACGATTGCGCATGTTGATTTTATTAATATCCGAATGGATAAAGAAGTTCATACCAATGTACCTTTAGAGTTTATCGGAGAATCGCCAGCAATTAAGAATTTAGGAGGAATTTTGATGACAAATATCGATGAATTGGAAATTAAATGTTTGCCTAAAGATCTTATCCATTCAATCAAGGTTGATATTAGTATTTTGGAAAATTTACATACTTCCATTCATGTTAAGGATTTGCAAGTGCCTGCGGAAATTACTGTTTTAAGTGAGCCGGAGCAAGTTGTAGTTAGTGTTATCCCTCCAAGGGCTGAGGAGGAAGAACCAGTAGCAACCGAAGCGGTGGTTCCAGAAGGAGAAGGCGCGGCTAAAGAAGGCGAAGGTGATAACCAGGGAGCCGAGAAAAAAGAATAGTAGGTTAAATTTATTTGACAGATTTTTCTTTAGCGTATTTAATTAGGTCTTATTTTGTAAAACACTTTTTTATGGCAAATGGTGAAGATGGGGATCAGCTAGCCAGCGCCTTTGAGGGGGAGCAATTAGAGGATGGCAGCCAGATAGAAGCTTCGCTGACTCCGGAAGCTTCGCTGACTCCGACGGCCGAATTGTCTGGGGAGATGCTAGCGCTCAAAAAGAAATTTGAAAAAATCATAGCTCAATTAAGAAAAGATTTAAAGGGAGATTCTTTAGATGGGATGATAGATAAGTGGGGTAATATGACTCGCTTAATGGAAGGATTGAATAGCGCATTTGGAGAATATGATTGCGAAGATTCTGAGGTATTATATGACGCAGTTATCGCATGGTTTTTAGCCAAATTAGGGGAAGATGTGAAATATGGCGTAGAGGATGGGTTGGAGGTGAATGTTAATTTGGGTGATGGTGACGGATCAGAGAAATTAATAAGCGGAAGCTGCGATCTGAGAATTCCTTGTAGTGCAGATGATCTTGCTATTTTAGAAGCTTATCATCACCAAATCGATAGGGAATTTAAAATCGATGAGACCTTGAGAATCAAAGCTGAAAAAATAGAGGAAAGGGTGTTTAAAGATTTGAAAATTAAATTCGGAGAGGATGTCAGATTTGAATTTCGCGAACCAGTTACTGAATCAGTCCGTGCTATAAGAAAAACAGTCCATCTCTATCCATCAAAGATAGGCCAAGGTAGCAGAATTTTAGCTTGGGCTAGGGTGGGTATCCCAGTTTTTGAGTTAGAGCAATATAAAAGTAATTCTTAAAAATTTAGCTAATCAGCTCCTCTAAGAGTTTTCTTAGGGCCGTAAGGTGCTCATTTTGATCGGAGCTGCTTATGCTCAAATAAACTGGCTTCCCTACTTTGGGAGTTTCTGTAAAATTAGCTAAAGGCCATCGCAATTCCCCAAGAGCTTCACAGCTTAAGATCACTTGTGTTTTGGTGATTTTGCTGATTACGGCACAAAGCGGAGCAGAAGAGGGTTTATCAGTGGTTGATTTTTTGATAGATCGAGCTAGGCGTTCATTAGTCATAAAATCCGCTTAAAATTTAAAAAAATCATTTAATCCCAAAGGGTAAACCCAACGATAAGAGGAGCGATGAGTAAAGCAATCATGTTAATAACCTTGATTAGAGCATTAAGAGCTGGCCCAGCCGTATCCTTGTATGGGTCTCCAACTGTATCGCCCACAATCGCCGCATGATGGGCCAGGGAATTTTTCCCACCAAAATGGCCGGTTTCAATATATTTTTTAGCGTTATCCCAGGCTCCACCTCCGTTATCCATGGAAAGAGCTAGTAATAGTCCAGATACGATTACGCCTGCCAGTAAGCCGCCTAAGGCATGCGGGCCGAGGATAAAGCCAACTAATAAAGGACTTAAAATAGCCAATAGACCCGGGGCAATCATTTCTCTTAACGCTGATTTAGTCACAATATCAACACATACATCATATTGTGGTTTGGCTTTACCAGTCATAATTCCCTTAATTTCCTTAAATTGGCGACGTACTTCTTCTACTACTTGATTAGCTGCTTTGCCTACGGCTTCCATGCAAAATGAAGCAAATAAGAAGGGAATCATTCCGCCGATAAATAACCCCACAATCACCCTGTAATCAGTTAAATTAAAATTAAAAGCTTGCTCAACGCTATTGCTAGTCAATTTTTCACTATAAGTTTGAAAAAGCACTAAGGTAGCTAAAGCGGCTGAGGTAATAGCATATCCTTTTGTTACCGCTTTGGTCGTATTCCCAACGGCATCTAAGGCATCTGTATTAACTCGCACTGATTCTGGTAATCCTGACATTTCGGCTATACCGCCGGCGTTATCTGTAATTGGGCCATAAGAATCCATGGCAATCACGGTACCGGTTGTTGAAAGCATGGCCACAGCTGCAATGGCAATACCGTAAATTCCACTATGTAGACTTGAGTTTTCTCCTAAGAAATAAGCGGACACAATAGCGCCAGCAATTAAAATTACAGGCCAAAATGTACTTTGCATGCCAACTGCCAAGCCACTGATGATATTGGTCCCGGCTCCTGTTGTTGAGGCCTGCGCAATGCGTTGCACCGGCTTAAATTTAGTCGAAGTATAATATTCCGTAATTACAAAGATACATAAAGTTACTGCTAAGCCAATAAGGGTGGTGTAAAAAAGAAGCACATCGCCATTCATAAATCGATTAACAGCCCAGTAAAAACCAATTGCGGACAGAACGCCGGTAGCTACCATGCCTTTATAAAGAGCATTCATAATATTTCCAGTTTTTCCCAAGCGGACAAAATAGCTGCCAAACACAGAGGCAATAGCGGCAATTCCGCCCAAAATAAGCGGAAATTCAATGCTTATTAGGCCAAAAGTATCCAGCAAAGTTGATCCGGCTAAAATCATGGCTGCAATTAGAGTGACAGCGTAAGTCTCAAAAAGATCAGCTCCCATCCCTGCGCAATCTCCAACATTGTCTCCAACATTATCCGCAATTACAGCCGGATTACGTGGGTCATCTTCCGGAATCCCTTTTTCCAGTTTACCCACTAAATCAGCCCCAACATCCGCCGCTTTAGTGTAAATTCCCCCACCCACTCTGGCAAAAAGAGAAATTAAAGAAGCCCCAAAGGCAAAACCAGTAAGAAGTTCAGTAGCTACATTTGGAGGAATAGCCCAAATTTGGGTAAAAAGATAATAAAAGCCGCTCACCCCGGCTAAGGCTAAGCCAACTACCGCGAAGCCGGTTACTGACCCACCTTTAAAGGCCACATCAAGAGCTTCCTTAAGGCTGCTTTTAGCCGCATTAGCGGTTCGGATATTAGCTCGGACGGAGAGACCCATGCCGATATAACCGGCTAGGGCTGAAAAGAAAGCTCCCACAATAAAACCAAAGGCAACCATGTAAGCTGCATGGTACTCACCCTGCGGTAAGCCAAATCCCATAATTAAAAAAATTAAAATGGCAAAAACCGCAATCGTTTTATATTGGCGGTTCATATAGGCCATTGCTCCTTCTTGAATCGCATTGGCAATCTCTTGCATAGAAGTGGTACCTGGCTTAAAAGCAAGTACGCGAACAGATAAAATAATGGCGTAGACAAGGACGGCCAGGCTGATAAATAAAGTGACAAGAGTAATGGACATGAGGGTGAGGTTACAAATTAATTCTTCTAAAAAGGGATAGTAACTGATTTTTATGTTTTCTGGAATGACTTTTTTGCAAGGTGGGGTTGGCAAAAAATGATTTTATTTTAGAATCAGCGCGAAGGTTTTGAGGTTCATTAAATTGCCTGCGATAGAACGGAAAAACTAGGGATTCTAGATATAGATAGAAAATAGTAATTTCATAATCCAACTTGTAAAACCATTTTATCCGGTGGCGTTTTTGGGTTTGCATTCCTTAGGTTGACTTTTAACCTGAAATCACGCATCCTAATTGCGACTAAACTATTTCTTTTCAATTTTTTGACCCTCTCAACTATGCCTCATTTGCGTAAAATTTTTTCTATTTTCCTGGCTACTTTTTTGGGTATTGGGCTTTTTGCCGGTGCGGCACATGCCCTCATTCTACAGTCCGGAAGGGACGTTTTTTTAAATGAATATGTAACTGAGGATGTTTATTTGGCTGGTTCAAATGTCACAATTCAACAGGATATTGATGGCGATTTATTTATTGGTGGCGGCAATATCACTATTAACGGTATAGTCAATGGTGATGTTTTTGTCGCTGGCGGAAATGTTTTAGTAAATAGCCAAGTTCAAGATGATGTGCGGGTACTTGGAGGAGCTTTATCGATTAATGGCAATGTTGGAGGGGATTTAATTTTATTAGGAGGGAGTGTGGATGTTAAAGCTGATACTACAGTCGAAGGTGATGTCTTACTGCTGGCTGGTAATGCGAATCTTTATGGAATAGTTAATAAAGGAGTTAGGGGGGTTTTTGGAAGGTTAGTAGTTGGTGGCAGAATCAATGGTAATGTTGATGTTCGGGCAACTGAAAAATTTGTTTTATTAGATACGGGACATATTGGCGGTAATGTTACTTATTTTGCCCCGGGGAAAATGGAGGATTATGGTGGGATTATTGATGGTAAGATTTCTTTTAATAAAATTATGTCTAATACCGAACAAATCAAGAGTCGAGTTAATACTTTTCTTTCCCATGGTCGATTTGTGGGGATAACTTGGAATTATCTGTCTTTGTTGCTTATCGGGCTAGTGATTATGGCTTTTGTGCCTTTTTATTTCCATCGCACCAGCGAACAAATCCGACGTGAAGGTCTAAGATGTCTAGGTAAGGGTTTTTTAGTTTTTGTTTTGGGGGGAGTTGCCTCTGTAATCGCTTTTTTCACTGTAGTTGGGGTGCAATTATCCTTTATAGTTGTAGCTTTGTTGTTTGTTTTAGGCGAAGTAGGGAAAATCGCGGCTGGTTATTGGGCGGGATCACTTTTGCTAAAGGAAGAAAGTAAAAGAGGAACCGCTAAAATTCGTGGTTTTTGGCGTCATTTTTTAACTTTAGCCATCGGATTATTAATTTTAAATTTATTAGGAATTTTACCCGTGATCGGTTGGATGGTGGGATTTGTCACTTTTTTGATTGGAGCCGGAGCTATATTTTTAGTACAAATGGAATTGCATCGCCATTTGCGTAAGGAAAAAATGGTTTAAAAGTTATTTTGTTCATAATTTTTTCATTTCTTTGCAACCCCAGCTTAAAATTTACTTTCTAAACTCCTCCCTATGTCGGCAAAACCCAAGTCCCCTCCAAAATCCAGGCCTGCTCATCAACCAACCTCCCTCCCTAAAGCTTATCAATCTTTTAAGCCCGGGCATTGGCTTAATACCATTAATGTGCACGATTTTATTCAAAAAAATTATACACCCTACAAAGGTAATGAATCCTTTTTGGTGGGGCCAACACGCAGAACCCAAAAAATTTGGAAAATCGTTAAAAAACTACTAAAAAAGGAATTTAAAAAAGGCGGAGTCCTCAGTATTGACACTAAGACCCCCTCTACAATTACCAGTCATAAGCCTGGTTATCTTAATAAAAAATACGAATCCATTGTTGGCTTGCAAACCGATTATCCGCTTTTGCGCGCTATAAAGCCAAAAGGCGGCATTCGATTAGTTAAAAAAGCTTGTGAATCCTACGGCTACAAGCTTGACCCCAAAGTTTGGGAGCTCTATAACGAGCAGATTAAAACTCATAATGATGCGGTTTTTGATGTCTATCTTAATTGGGATCAACTCTTTACCCCTGAAAAAAATACGTTGTTCCGCAAAAAAGGAATTATTACTGGTTTACCTGATAATTACGGGCGTGGGCGAATTATTGGGGATTATCGACGCGTGGCTTTATACGGAATCGACCGCTTAATTGAAGAAAAAAAACTGGAATTAAATCGCGTTTGCGACTATATGAATGAGGTCAATATTCGTTTGAGGGAAGAAGCCATGCAGCAACTTATCGCCTTAAAAGACCTCAAAACAATGGCTGCTTCTTACGGCCTGGATATTAGTCAGCCAGCTCAAGATACTAAGGAAGCGATTCAGTGGCTTTATTTTGGTTATTTGGGGGCCGTGAAAGAGCAGGATGGCGCTGCTATGAGTTTTGGGCGAATTGATGCTTTTATTGATGTTTATGTTGAGCGTGATCTTAAAAAAGGAATTTATGATGAATCAGAAATTCAACAATTTGTAGATGATTTTGTAATTAAGTTGCGCTTAGTTCGACACTTGCGTCCGCCGGAATACAACGAACTTTTTGCCGGTGATCCCACCTGGGTTACTTGCGCCTTGGGCGGCATGGGCAAAGATAAACGCCCCTTAGTTACCAAAACCACTTTTCGCTTTTTGCACACTTTGGAAAATCTTGGCCCGGCCCCTGAGCCAAATTTAACTATTCTTTGGTCTCAAAATCTCCCCGAGGCTTTTAAGAATTATGCTTGTCAGGTTTCCGTAAAATCGAGTTCCCTTCAATTTGAAAATGATGAACTGATGCGCCCCTACCACGGTGATGATTATGGGATTGCTTGCTGTGTTTCAGCTATGACGATTGGCAAACAAATGCAATTTTTTGGGGCGAGATGTAATTTACCAAAAGTTTTACTTTTGGCTCTTAATGAAGGTCGTGATGAAATTGATGATGAGCTTGTGGTTGAGGGAGTCCCCAAGCTTCGTTACAATAAAGTGCTTGATTACAAGGAAGTTAGAGGGGAATTTTTTAAATTGATGGATTGGCTTTGTAAAAAATACGTGGAAACCATGAACATTATTCACTATTGCCATGATCATTATGATTATGAAGCAGAGCAAATGGCCTTGCACGATCTTTTGGTGCACCGCTTCATGGCTTTTGGTATTGCCGGAATTTCTATTGTGATTGATAGCTTATCCGCAATTAAATACGCTAAGGTTTATCCGATTCGTAATAAAAAAGGTGTAGCCAAGAAATTTAAAATTATAGGTGAATACCCGGCCTTCGGAAATGATGATGATCGGGTAGATAAAATCGGAGTCGAAGTGATTCAGAAATTTATGAAAACCTTACAGAAATATCCCACTTATCGAGGAGCGGAGCATACGGTTTCCTTGCTAACCATTACGGCTAACGTGGTTTATGGTCGTCATACCGGCGCAACCCCGGATGGACGTGTGGCTGGCGAGCCTTTTGCGCCTGGTGCCAACCCCATGCACAACCGTGATAAATCCGGGGCACTGGCCTCGCTTAATTCTGTGGCCAAACTTAAATACGAGTACTGTCGTGATGGTATTTCTAATACTTTTTCCATTACTCCTTCTAGTTTAGGTAAAACCGAAGAACAGCGTACCGGCAATTTACGCGGGATGCTGGACGGTTATTTTCAAAAAGGCGGCCACCACCTGAATGTCAATGTGCTTTACCGCGAAACCTTGCAAGATGCCATGAAGCATCCTGAAAAATACCCGCAGCTTACGATTCGGGTTTCGGGCTATGCGGTGCATTTTATTAAATTAACGAAAGAGCAGCAGGAAGAGGTGATTTCACGGACGTTCCACAAGGATTTTTAATCCTTACGTTCACTCCCCCTCCATGAAAGGTTAGGAAGATCAAAACGCCTCTCCCATAGGTGCCCATCGAGCATTTGGGATAAGATGAGTTCTTCTGAAAACGAAGGAGAGAGATCCACTAAGTGCAATTTCAGTACGGGGCCTTTCATTACTATTTCTTTTAGGCCGGGGATAGGGCGTCCTGGTTCAAACTGAGTAGGTTTTTCACGCGTAAGAAAATCTGTAATTTCTTTTAAGGAGTGAGGTCTATCAACGGGGCGTAGGTAATCTTCTTCCATAAATTATTTTTTAAAATTATACTGTTACCTGCGAGAGCAGAATTTTCATTCATGGCCTAAAAAATTAGAAAAAAATATAATTTAATTTCTTGGATATGTCAATATCTACCATAAAAAATCAATCTTCTCTTCTTGGGCGCATCCATTCTTTTGAATCCTTTGGTACCCTCGATGGCCCCGGTTTAAGATTTGTGGTGTTTTTGGAAGGATGCCCTTTGCGTTGCTTGTATTGTCATAACGTGGATATGTTGGATATGAAAAATTACAAAGAAATGACACCTCAGGAGCTTCTTAAAATTGTACTTCCTTATAAACCTTATTTTAATTCAGCCAAAGGCGGGGTAACGGTTTCCGGCGGGGACCCGATTATGCAGCCCAGATTCGTAGTTGAATTTTTTAAGCTGTGTCAAAAAAACAAGATTCACACCACGATTGATACTTCTTGCTTTACTACCAATAAAGAACACTTAGAGCAGCTTTTGCCTGTTACGGATTTATGGATGATTAGCCTTAAGCATTTTGATGATAAAAAACACCGCGCCTTAACCGGTGTCACCAATGCGCCGATTCTAGAAAATATTCACTACCTAAGTAAAAGAAAGGCGCGTCTTTGGTTCCGTTACCTTATCCTCCCGGGCTGGACCGACACTTGGAGTAATCTTCGCGCTTTATGTGCTTTTTTAAGAACTGTCGATTTTGAACTTATCGAGCTTTTACCGTATCACACGCACGGGCGCTTCAAATGGGATAAATTAGGTCTACCGTATAAGTTGAATGGCATAAAGCCACCTACTTTAAATTCTTGCCACAAAATCAAGGAAATGCTGAAAAAAGAAGGCTACAAGGTGATCTTGAATGAATAAAAAATTATCAATTCAGAAATTTCTATGATGAAGACGTGGTGGCACCTAATTGAGTTAGCCATTTTTTCGCTTGTTTTTTGGTATTCAATTCGTGCGTTAGCTGTTTTTCACGTAACTGTTGGGCTATTTTCCCTATTTTTTCTCCTGGTTTTAATTCCAAAATATCCATAATTTCATGGCCGGAAAGTAGAGGCTTAGGAATTTTGGGTATGCGCTTTAAAGTCTCGGTATAAAGTTCAAGTAGTTTTGTATATAGCTCATATCTGGCTGGATCAGTACCGGAAATATCCGCTTCAAAAAGAGCTAATAAATCTTTAAAATGCGGCAATAAAAACCAGTGTCGCTGGCGACCAAGGGGCATTTTAAGTAGCTCGGGGAGCATCATGTGGTGCTCAATTAACCACAAAATATGTTGCAAATCTCTGTTCTGGAATTTTAGCCTTCGCAAAATTTGTTTTGCCATTTTAGCGCTCGTTTCTGCGTGATGATCAAAGCGAATTCGCTCTTTTAATTTAAAAGTTTCCGGCTTACCCACGTCATGTAAAAAAGCAGCCCAACGCAAATTAAGCGAGGCATATTTGGAGACCGAATCAAGAGTTCTTTTGGCGTGTTCCCAAACATCGCCTTCATGATGATATTCATAAGGTTGAGCCACACCTTTCATGGCGTAAACCTCAGGTAAAATTTCTTCCAAAACCCCGGTTTCCAGTAAATCTTCCAGGGCATCTAAGGCGTACTCTGAGTAAAGCATTTTATTAAGTTCATCGCGCATTCTTTCCCCGGAAACTTTATTGGCCAGATTAGCATGTTTGGTTAGGGCTTGGTAGGTATCTGGGTGGTATTGAAAATGGAGCGTATTTTTAAAGCGAATGGCTCGTAAAATCCTTAAATGATCTTCCAAAATACGTTGATGGGGATCTCCGATAAAGCGAATCAGGTGTGCCTCAAGGTCTTTTTGCCCCTCCACGTAATCGTAAATTTTTTTAGTGAGGGGATCATAAAAGAGGCCATTGACCGTAAAATCTCGACGTTTTGCGTCTTCTTCGGCATTGGTAAAAGTGACGGCATTTGGCCGCCGACCATCAGAATAGCCGCTATCTGAACGAAAAGTAGCGATTTGAAAGTGGTGATTGTTTTCGGTAGCTAAAATTACGCCAAATTTTTTACCAATGGGAATGGTTTTATCTAGCAATTTTTCGATTTCATCTGGTTTCGCACTAGTTGCAATGTCGTAGTCTAGCGGATCCTTTTTTAAAAGCATATCCCTTACGCAGCCTCCTGCTAAGTAAGTTTCGAAGCCGGCTTTTTGTAAAATTTTAACCAATTTTAAGGAGGATTTTTCCATGATTAGAATTATACCAGATTCCTAAAAAGAGAGCTTTAAAAGGATAGTGTTTGATAATGAATTTAATTCTAGGCAAGTTTTTATTTTGTTTTAGATTTGCCATTTTTTGATATCATGTATAATAACATTCGATTTTTATTCTTTAAAAGACAAATGCGCATGAAAAAATTTCTTGCCCTTTTAAGTCTTACAGCGCTTATCGTTTTTGCCGGATGCGCTGTTACTCCCGAAACTGAAGATGGATCAACAGTGGAACCAACTGTTGAAGAACAGGCTCCAGTTGTGGAAGAGGCTCCAGTTGTGGAGGAAGCTCCAGTTGCTGAGGAATCAGCTCCTGCTACCGAAGAAGTAGCTCAATAGTTTTCTTCTCCTATTTTAGAAAAGGTTTGCCTTTTGGGTAGGCCTTTTTTAATTTTTTTTAGAAAATACCTTTTTGTAAACATAGGTTTAATAGGATAAAATGCGTCCGTATTTATTTTTGTAAAATTAAAATTTATGAAATTTGTGCCATTAGTGGGGAATTTAATCGCTTTGGTGTTAGCAGTCTGCTCTCCCAGTGCTTCCCCAACTCTAGCGCCATCTTCGGATGAAGATCAGCCAGCACCTATACTCCTCAATAAATTATAATGCTTTTTTTGGGGATTGAAACTTCTTGCGATGAAACCTCCGCCGCTGTAGTCAGAAACGGACGTGAGGTTTTGTCTAATGCGATTGCTTCGCAGATTCTTCTCCATCGCTTAACCGGTGGCGTGGTGCCGGAAGTAGCAGCTAGGGAGCATATCGTTACTATTTTACCAATTATTGAACAAGCCCTTGCAGATGCTGGCTTAACTTTCGCTGAGATCGAGGCCATTGCCGTGACTGAGCAGCCCGGACTAATCGCTTCTTTGCTTGTGGGAATCAATACAGCCAGGACTATGGCCATGCTTGGCGAAAAAAAACTGATTCCCGTAAATCATATTGAGGGGCATATTTACGCGAATTGGCTCGATCACAATGAGGAAATTAGATTCCCAATTGTGGTTTTGACAGTTTCCGGGGGGCATAACGAATTAATCCTGATGAAAGGATATGGTGAGTTTAAGCCCATTGGATCAACGCGAGACGATGCAGCCGGCGAGGCTTTTGACAAGGTGGCTAGATTGTTGGGATTGCCTTACCCCGGGGGTCCGGAAATCGCGAATTTGGCATTCAAAGGTAATCCAAAAGCTTATTCACTGCCGCGAGCTTTAGCAAAAGAGGGGTATGATTTCAGTTTTTCCGGGTTAAAATCAGCGGTTGCGCGTCTGGTTGCAGAAGAAGGTAATAATTTACGAAGAGTGGATTTAGCGGCTTCATTTCAAGAAGCGGTTTGCGATGTTTTAAGTGCTAAATTAATACGTGTTGCGCTTGAATATCGGGTTAAAGAAGTGCATCTTGCAGGGGGAGTTTCCGCAAATTTAAGATTGCGTGAATTAGTTAAGGAGCGTTTAAGTCAGACTTTACCTGCGGTTAAACTGCGCTATCCTCGAAAACTAAGTTATTGCACCGATTCAGCGGCCATGATTGCAGCGGCCGGATATTTTTACGATTTAAAAGCAAGTCATTGCTCTGATTCTTCGTAAACCCCGTTCAATCAAAGGGTAATGTTCTGTATCGATAACCTCTAATTCCCCTGAATCAGTTTTCCTGACTGTAAATGAATAAATTGGAGAGAATTTTAAATCGTGAGAAGAGTCTTTTCCTTGGATGTGACGATTAGGGTGATATCGTTCAAAAAATTTATCTTCAGTTTCAGAATATAACCCTGGGTTTTTCGATTTTGCGCAGTGATAGGCATTATGACTTTCGGCAATTAAGGCGCCTAGCTTGGCAAGTTCTAGTTCATGGGCCCTAGCCATTAAAGTAGCTGCTTTTTTAATTAGATTGTCCATTTTTAGAATTGCCTTTTCTAGGGCTTGGCCGGTTAAGGGGTCGCTGCCAGTTAAAGCAGAATCAAGACCAAGTAATTCGTTTAATTCTGGAGAAATGGGAAGAGGGTTTTTTCGTCCAGATTCATTATGGGTGTCGGTGTAGGGAGGAAGTTCTTCTACAGATGTGGGTAATCGGTGATGCGCTAGAATAAATGTAGCCATTCGTTCAGCGTGAAGGGTATCAAAAGTATCAAAATCTACATCATAGACGGACCTCTTATCATAGCTCGAATCATCTATAATTCTGCGGTTGATTGCCTCAATTATTCTGTCTCTTGCTTTTTGATATGTCGCTTTTTGGTAAGGTTGAAAATCCGGAGCAGTCAATACAAACTCCTCCCCTTCTTTGGTTACCGTTAAGTGGGCAGGTAGTCTCCCTAGCTTTTGTAGTGTTTCAGATTGGGCTAACAAAAGAGCATTTAGTCGCCAATAATCTATTTGTTCCTTGGTTAAAGATGACGCAGCGAATAATTTCAATATTTCCGGAACTGGCGCTCGTAATGATAAAAGTTCATAATTATTGTAACGACGATCAAGCTTAATTGGAATTTGATAGGTTTTTTTATCTCGACTTATAAGGTGTTCAGGAATATCTGGATTTTCTGATGTATAGAGATGAAGTTCGTTAGCGAAAGCAGCCTGATCTAAAAGTCCAGAGATTAAAGCTTGTTCCCTATCAAGGTTTAAAGAAGGATCCGTTCTTGGTCCCAATCTGGCTTCTGCGTCATTCCATAAGGAGTCCTGAACTTGCCAACTATCCCAGGCTGTCCCAAGTCTCAAAGTTATGGTTTGGGCTACGGTTGATATGTCTTCGCTATCGACAGGTGTGAACCTCGTAGGATTTTCTTTTTGACGAGCATTAATTTCCGCGAATGCCATAACCGTATCGGGCGTTACGATGAGACTCGGCAAAGGAGGAACCGGGGCCGTAATTTCATCAAAAGGACTAGTTTGTTTCGCAATAGACTTAATGCCTTCAACTGCAATGTCAGCCAAAACGGTTAGACATCCAAGCGCTACTACTCCTTTTATAAAACGAGGGTAATCACGGTATAGATTTTCTAAAAATTCAAAAATTTGTGTTAGTTGTTTTTGTTCGGAAGAATTGTCTAATTTTAGCGCTAGTCCTTGGAACCATCTTTCTAGTCTTTCTTCTGGTCTTTCTCCTGGAAGAATGGCTTCCGAGGGTGCTTCTTTTTCTCTGTCCTTATAGGTTTTTCTACGTTCCCAAAATTCACCTAGTGAATTAATTGCGCTAGGCCGGTTAGCTGCTGCTAATAATGCTTCTCTCCCCTGCTCATTAAATAGTAATCTTAAGGTATGTAAAGCGGTTGCATATTCCGGGCGGGGGGGATTGGAAAATTCATGGTTTGGGGTATCTGGGGTATCACTCGTTTCGAGATTAGGCATCTTTTGGTGGTCGGTTATCATTTCAGGCATGGTGACTAAATTTTAGAAAAATATTGACGTACTTTGATTTTATATAATTAAAAAAACCTTTTCAAGTGTTTTATTTTAGGTTTTCGTATATAGTTAAACAAATCTAATAATGATATACGAATTAAACTTTTATTTTTTTATTCTTAAATTTTTATGTCAGACAAGGAGGAAGTTAATAAACCTCGCAAATTACAAACCCCACTTGGTGTTTTTGATATTTTACCGGATGATCAACTTTACTACACCCATATTAAAAAAGTGGTTCGTCATCGCTGTCGGCAAAGCGGGTTTAGACGTATTACCACGCCGATTTTTGAGTTTACCGATGTTTTTCAGCGCAGCATTGGAGATGGGACCGATATCGTGCAAAAGGAAATGTATACTTTTTTGGACCGAAATGAACGCAGTCTCACTTTAAAGCCAGAAGGTACCGCCGGCGTGGTTCGAGCTTATCTTGAACATGGCATGAAGGAATTACCCCAACCGGTTGAGCTGTATTATATTGAGCCTCATTTTCGTTACGATCGTCCTCAAAAAGGTCGTTATCGCCAATTTTGGCAATTTGGTTATGAAATTATTGGAGAATCAGATCCTGCTCTTGATGCCCAAATTGTGCACCTTTCTTGTAAAATTTTAGACGATTTGGGGATTACGGCTTTGTTTAAACTTCAAGTTAATAGTATCGGTTGCCAAATTTGTAGAGAGAAATTCCTGGTTGAATTGCAAAATTATTATATTGGGAAGGAGCGGTCAATGTGCTCTAATTGCCTAGAGCGGTTACATAAAAATCCTTTGCGGATTTTGGATTGCAAAGAGGAAGATTGTCAAATCTTAGCTAAATTTGCGCCTAAATTAAAAATGTATTTATGCGAAGAATGTAAGGAGTATCACCAAAAATTTTTAGAATATCTAACGGAAGTTGGTCTTAAATATACGGAAAATGAGCAATTAGTACGCGGCTTAGATTATTATACCAAAACTGTTTTTGAGTTTTGGGATCACCAGCAAGGTGCCCAAAATTCAATCGGGGGAGGAGGCCGTTACGACGGTTTAGTGGAATTGATGGGCGGTCAACCTACTCCAGCCGTGGGTGTCGCTTTCGGGATTGAACGGATTATTCAAAACATGAAGAGGGAAAAAATAAAAATTCCTTCCAAGGATAATTTGCATATTTTTGTAGCCCAATTAGGGGATGAAGCCAAGAAAAAATGTCTTAATTTAATTTGGGAGTTGCGCGAGCGCGGGGTAAGAACGGTGGGAGCTTTGGGTAAAGCCAGTATGAAAGCGCAACTTAAATTAGCTGATCGATTTAATGTCCCTTACACTTTAATTTTGGGAATTACTGAAGTTAGGGAAGGTACAATTATTATTAGGGATATGGCCAGAGGGCAGCAGCGCATTGTTCCTTTTGAAACAATTATTGATGAGGTGATTAGATTAATTGGAGAAAAAAATTTGGATTTGTATTCCCCGGCAGAAATACTTTACGAATAGAAAGATTTCATGCAAGTATAAACTAATTTTTTTTATGTCCATCCCATTTACTAAGATTACCACCATCCCGCTTGGCCCTATCCCTATTCAGGCTTGGGGATTAATGGTGGCTTTGGGCATGTTGGTTGGGCTTTGGGTTGCCTTAAAGGAAGCGGATCGTCGTAAAATTAAGCGTGAAATTATTTTGGATCTTTTTATTTGGATTGTATTAAGTTCAATGATTGGTGGCAGGTTAATGTATGTGGCTTTATTTTGGTCAGATTTTTCCGGGGATTTGGTTAAAATTGTTAAAATTTGGGAAGGTGGAATGATTTTTTATGGTGGTATTTTTGCTGCGATTTTGGCAGTCTTGATTTATCTTAGAAAGAAAAAAATATCTTTCTGGAAAGTAGCTGATATCCTATCTCCGGGATTTGCGATCGGAATTTTTTTAGGAAGGATAGGTTGCTATTTGATAGGCGATCATATTGGTAAAATAATGGGGCATCCATGGTTTTGGGGCGCCGTGATTCCCGGAGATGATCGCTTGCGGCACGAACCATCGTTGTACCTTTCACTGAATGGACTTTTGATGTTCGCTGTTTTATGGAGTTTGCGGAAACGCTTAACTAAGCCAAGTCAATTGACCATGGTTCTTTTTATCTGGTACGGGATAAGTCGTTTTATTTTGGATTTTTTCAGAGCTAATGATTTACCAGGGAATTTATCAGATCCGCGTTTTTGGGGATTAACTATCTCGCAGTGGGTGAGTTTGGGGCTTTTTGGAGTGGGGATGGTTGGCTTATTTAGAACGTTTTTTCCGAAAAAACATTAACCCCTCCCACCCGGGGGCTAACCACCAGCAAACTCCTTATAGCATATTCATCATGAATAAAACCTTGCAAAAAAGTGAAATGAAAAAAAATATCTTTTTAACACTAGTAGGATTTTTTTTAATTTTTTCTTTTGGAACCGTTCAGGCTAGTTTTATCGATGTGACCGATACCCATAAAAACTACGTTGCGTTGCAGTGGTTGGAGTCTAGACAAGTAATTGAAGGTTACGAAGATGGCACTTTTCGACCGGAGCAGCCGGTGAATCGGGCTGAGGCTCTGAAAATTATTTTACTGGGAAGTGGGATTAGTTTTGAAAATGAAGCAAATGGGGAACTGGCTTATAGCGATGTCAAAAACGATGATTGGTTTTTCCCTTACGTTTTAATGGCCACTGAGCAGGGATGGGTTCAAGGATATGGCAATGGCGAATTTAGGCCGGATCAAAATATCAATTTAGCAGAGGCCTTAAAAATTATTTCCCTAATTAAAGAAAATTCCTTAACTTCTCCTGATAGTAATCCATATTTTGATGTCGATAAGGAAAGCTGGTTTGCTCCTTATATCGAGTACGCTAAGGGGAAGAACTTGATTAGCGCCAGGTCGGATGGTTTATTGCACCCTGGCGCAGATTTAGCACGCGGAGACCTAATCGAAATTATTTATCGGCTTTCATATCTCGAAAATTTCGGAATTGAGAGTTTTGATATTGCGCTAAATTGGCTTGAGATTCAAAATCAGCAATTCTCTTATGCCTTAAAATCTCCTTTTAATTGGCAAACAATGGTAGGTAGTAACGGGGAGATGATTTTATGGCATGATGATGGGGCCAATTCATCTGAAGGCTGGATGAGGACAAGCGAAAATTCCGCTACTTTGGCTGTTTTTGTAAATAAAAATGAAGAAAAATTAAACACTTCTGATTATTTTAAAAGGGTGCTGGAGAATTTGAATTGGACAGATTCTTCGACTATTTCCAATACGATAAATGAAAACGGATATGAAAGCTTGCTCTTAGAAAAAAGCTTTGATAACGAAGTGCAGCGCGATCTTTATACGGCTTTGCCAAATGGGCTGTTTTTAATAATGCAGGCTAATTACGGTAAAGGGCATCTGCAAGAGCAATTGGCAGCGCAGGTGGCTGCAATTCAAAAAACAGGCCGGTACGTAGAAGGAATTGGGGAAAATGATCCTTCGGCAATCATTGAGCAGGCCAGAAAGGCTATTCAGGTCGATGGCCAAGGTCAGGCAATTTTAGGTCTTTTCCCTGATTTGGAATTGATCGAAACCGATAGTATCGGGGTGGGCACCGGGCCGGTGGATTATTACTATTCCACTTGGGCTAATTTAACGTTAAAATACGAGCGTTCTTTTGATGTGATTTTGGACGTGGCTGAAGGAAGAACAAGTGCTTTTTAGTGGGTTGCGGGGCCCCCCTAAATTAATTATAACAATTTTAGATTAAAAAAATCTTTCAAAAATCTTAAAAAACCATGAAAATATTTCTTAAAATTTGGATTTCAGTTTTATTTCTAATTATTGTATCCGGCTGCCAAGCCTCAAAAACTCAAACCTTGGAAGATCGATCCGCCTTTTCTGGCGAAAAAGAAGCCGCTGCTCCTTACGCCGAGCCCCAAGCCGATGCCCCTCAGGGGGAAATACCTAAAGTAGGTGAACCAACCAGTCAACCACCGCAGTCTTAATAAGGACTGACATTTTTGCTAAAAATAATCATGCCTAAAGATTACTATAAACTTTCTTTGCAGCTCCATGAGCATTATTGCGGTAAGTTGGGAGTCAAATCAAAGGTTCCTTTAGAAACAAGCGACGACTTGAGTTTGGCGTATACGCCGGGAGTGGCCGAACCTTGCCGAGCCATCGCCAAAGATCCCACGGCAGCGTACCGTTATACCATGAAAGCCAACTCTGTGGCTGTAGTGACGGATGGATCCGCGGTTTTAGGGCTTGGCAATATCGGGGCTTTAGCTGGATTACCGGTCATGGAGGGAAAGTGTTTGCTGTTTAAACAATTTGCGGATATTGATGCGATTCCTATTTGTTTGGCGACGCAGAACGTGGAGGAGATTATAAAAACCGTGGTGGCTATTGCGCCGACGTTTGGGGGAATTAATTTGGAAGACATTGCGGCGCCGGCGTGTTTTGAAGTGGAACGGCGATTGAAGGAAATTTTGGATATCCCTGTATTTCATGATGATCAGCATGGCACCGCGATTGTGACTTTGGCAGGGCTAACGAATGCCTTAAAAGTGGTGGGAAAAGCGTTGAAGGACGTGCGTATTGTGTTGAGTGGCGCCGGCGCTGCAGGAGTGGCCATTACTGAACTTTTGTTGGCTGAGGGGGCGATGGATATTGTATTGTGTGACTCTAAAGGAGCGCTCGTTTCAGGTCGTGAGGGGATGAATGGGGAAAAAGAAAAAATAGCAGCCCGAACCAATCCTCGCCATGTGGAAGGATCGCTTGCCGATGTTCTAAAAGAAGCGGATGTGTTTATTGGCGTTTCCGCCCCCGGTCTGGTGACGGCCGAAATGGTCGCTTCCATGGCTCCTAAAGCTATTGTTTTTGCCATGGCCAATCCTACGCCTGAAGTCATGCCCGAGGAGGCGAAGAAGGGGGGCGCGGCCATCGTAGCCACAGGTCGAAGCGATTTTCCCAATCAAATCAACAATGTTCTTGCCTTTCCTGGAGTTTTTCGGGGGGTTCTCGATGGCCGCGCCAGGTACATCACGCAGCCCATGTTGTTGGCCGCCGCGCACGCTCTGTCAAGCCTTGTGCCGCACCCCACAGCCGATAAAATCATTCCGTCTATTTTTGAAGATAAAGTCGTAAAAACCGTGGCGCAGGCCGTACAATAAAAATGCCTTGAATAGATCAGGTGATCTGACATTAAAATGTCCTTTAATTCAAGCTTTTCCCATGGGATGGATCGTTTCCCAAAAATCCCAATATCCACATCGGGATGAGGAAGGGCTTGGCCGCGTGTCTATGAACAGAATAACACGATCTCATAATCGTCCGAGAGAGAAGAACGAATCATTTTTACTGCTTTTTCGAGGATTTCTTCTTTCTTCATACAAAAACTATACTTTACCCCTAAAGGAGGCAGAGACGTAAAGCGTGCGCCTCGCTGAATAGGTTCGCTGCCCAGCGAGTCCAATGGTAAGGCAGTTGCGTGGAAAGAAGAAGATGTGTAAAAAGAAAGAGTGAAGACTCCTCTGCATTTATCCACCAGCGAAGAAGAAAAATTCAATTGGATTTCAAATTTGTTTTTAAAAAATCTGAAGAAAAAAAGAATTCAAAGAAAAACAACAAACGATAGGGGAAAGATGAGGAAAATAGTAAAACTTTAAAAAATAAGCCATGTTTAAAATTCATCGAATTTTCTTTGCCCAAAAAGAAGCCATGGCAAGCGAAATGAGAAAAGCTGTGCAAGTAGAGTCTCCCGATAGAGAATCAAAGGCAATCCTTCCTGCGTCTTTTTTAAATCAAGAAACGCTTTGGCGGCAACCCGCCATTCAAGAAGCTCGTGAAGACGGGGACTGGGAAAGCTTTAGGGCAGCGGCTGAAGAAACGCTAAACTATTTTCGTGTAAGATATCCCACCATGCAAATCAAGATAGATGGCCGTTCAATCGCCTTAATGGCGTTGCCTTCTCATATTGCTTCTCCTGATCATCCCTTTTTAAACTACTTATCTTTAACTCGTACCGCGGATCATATTTTAGCAAAAGCTATCATAAGTAAGCTGGACTACCGAAAGATCCGCGAGCTCAATGCGAGTGAAGTGAAAGGCTATTTCGAAGCATTAAAAAGGGCAGTTGATAAGGGATGGATCACGTGCGAGCAGATTCTCACAGCCATTATTCCTCGCCTGGAATACGCGAATATGCTGTTTTATGGAGAAAATTTTATAAAAAATGAATTAAAGAAACGATGCCACGGCTTTAAAAGTGAAAACCGTAATGACCCTTATACTCGATTTTATAAAGAAGTCAATCGATTGGCTTTTTTAAAGGACAACCAGGGGAAGCACGAAGAAGTTTTTAGACAATATTGTAACGTTTTTGCGACCAGTGTGGACATGGGAAAACAATGCTTTATGTTTGCAAAAGAAACGCCGATTTTGATCCCTCCAGAAAGCACACTCTCAGAAAATCATCCTGATGCTTTGGATATCGGGTTTGAAAAAGTTGAAGTGAAAGGAGTTGAAGAAATAGGCCCTCCTCTGTATGCCGTTAATTCAGGAATAGTCATTGCCGTAGGTCGGGATTGGAAGGGAGGAGACACCTCGGAAACCTATGAAAGCGGCGGAGTGTCTCCTGTGGGCGGGAATGGGCTGATTGTATTTAACCCTATAAAAAAGGAATATTCTTACTATGTCCACTTGCATCAGGTGGAGGTGCAGGTTGGAGAAGTGATTGAGGCAGGAACTTTAATCGGAATCGGAGGCAATACGGGAATCAATGCGCGCAAAAAAGGCCATGGGAAACATGTGCATTATGAAGTGCATAAAGACCAAGGATGTCTAAACGTTACTGAGTTGCATAAGCGTATATCGCAGCTCCAGAGAGAGGATATCTAGGCGAGAATTAAGTTCTAGATCGCATTTGAGATTGTATTAGTGTGTATCGTCGTTTTGACCCAGACACGTAATGATCTGTTGTAATATTGGGGCGCCCTAATTTTTCTGCTGTATCTGTAGAAATTTCAGGAAGTCTTGCATAAGCAGGTTGAGAATGAAAAACTTTTGCATAAGTTTCACGTAAAGAACGATAAGTCAGTGTTTGTTCAAACTCAGGCGTCTTTTCTAGTAACAAGTCTTTTCTAATTTGATCTGGAGTTAGTGATGATATTTTATAGGCCTTCCCAAACTGAATGAAAGCTTTTTCTGAATTTGATAAAGTGGAATTAGGGACCCTAGCCTCTTTATAAGACAGAAGGTCTCCATCTAAAACAAGATTTGGGAAAGATGGATCATGGGTTCTTAATAAAGTGTTCAAGTAGTCTTGTACAGCTGCATTTCGACTTGCGAATTCCCCTGCATTATAATCAGCGAATACACATTCAACCGCTCCCTTATCGTCAGTTAAATAAGCCTTAATTGGAATAGCTAATAAATTAAGTCCATATTGTAAATTACCTTCTAAGGAATAAAGAGTTTCTCTCATTTGAGGACGTGTTATCTCTTTACCTTGGGCTCTCGCAATGGAGAGGGCCTTGTCGACATCCACCTGCATCATCCCCACTCGCTTAATTGGGTCTTCTAAAATCTGGATCCCTTTTTCGAACTCTGCACGGAGGTTGTCTCCTATAAAAGGTATTGAAAATAGTGAAGAAATTTTTTTATCAGCACGGAGATCAGCTACAATGTTAGTTAAAATTCTCTCGAGATCTCTTTCGGTTTTACAGGCATAAATTTTGTCCCGATACACTTTTTCATACCTGGGAATTACTTGGTTAAGTACAATAGGCATAACAACTGTTTCAGCATGAGGAGAAATTTGTCTTAATCGAGAGCGGATATCAGTTAGTGCTTTATTTTTATATCGATTATACATCTTAACTGGATTGGGAATGGGAGGATCTAATAAAAATTCTCCTTCCCTTTCAATCTGCGCTAAACAAATAGCAAGTGTGACATCAGTAATAGGAATCTGGTTAGAGTGCATGGCATCCACAAGGGCATTAGCTAGTTGGCGTGCAATGATTTCTCTTGGTTGATGAGTAAATTCAACGGCCTTATCCAAGGGGCTCTGACTTACAATGAAACGATAAATATCTTCTCGTGTAGGGTTGTTTTTTTCTAATTGCGCCTCCCATCGTTTCCTATCAAACCGCCAATGCCACGGCTCAAAATCGATGCCTGTAGGATTGTTTTCAGGATAAGAAAGGGAAAATCCATATTCAGCAGCGTGTTTAGTCAGCCAAGTGTAAGATTGGGAACGAAGAAACGCATCTCCATGAGCCGATTCGGTTTGTAAGTCCATCGCCATATTACCATTCCGGATAGAGCCATGCTCACTATAACCTGGGAAGGTTACACGAGAGGCTGTTTTTTTAAGATCAAAATTATTTTTATTTAAATTGGTGATAAAAAGAGCCAATTGATAGCCATCACTGCGATACGCAGAAGAAGGGTTAATCCACTCTTTAGTGGCTGCGGCACACGCCGTTCGCATCGCCAGAAAAGCCGCTCGAGCCTGAGGCGTCATCGGATATCTTACGGAATCTTCGAGAGAATGGGGAAGGGAGGAAGAAAGTCCTACCAATTGATTACGAGGCACCTCGATCGAAGGGACTTTGGGAACTTGGATGCCTAAAGTTTTTGGATCAATAGCCAGCAATCGATCGATAAAGTCCTGCTCCTCTTGGGTTAACAAGCTCTTTAATTCGGCAATAGAGATCAGGCGCGGGCCAAGCGGATCTCTTGCTTCTAGCTCATCTAAATTAGGCCAAATTTTGGCCTCAATACTCGCGACAAAGCGGCGGTCATTTTCGGGAAGAATGAGAGAAGCGGCCTCAGACACTACAGGTTTTTCATTAGAGAGGAGAGATTCTCTCTGTTGGAGAGAGGGTTTTGATCGTCTCGTTGGCACAGGAGGCAAATCATCTCGAATATCCACAAGCGCTCCTTCTCCACCGATGAGATGAGCGATTTCCACAATATCTAGATTGGAAAACCTTAAGCACCCATCTGAAGCGGCCTCTCCCAAAGTTCTCTCCCGATTAGTGCCATGGGCAAAATAAGCTCCCTGTTGAAAGCGAGCGTTAGAAGGCTCCAAGCTTTGTAATTGAAGAACGCGGGTGCTCATCGTGGCCGGCTTGCCGCTTTCATTAACGCTGGCAATACGACGTCTCGCCACCTGCCCTTCTTTAAATTCTGCGCCCATCCCCGCACGCTCAATCGCTTTTTTCCCCCGGATCCCGTTGTATTGAAAAACCAATCGAGCCATACCTGGTGGGGTTCCTCGATCTCCTTTCCCATTTACCCCGCCGAGCCCCGTGGAAAGAGTATATTTTCTTATGGCAATACGGCCTTCTCTGGATTTTGAAAGCATGAGGAGAGTTTGAGAGGCCCCCAGTACAATAAAGGCCGGACCTTGTTTCCATCCAAATCGTTCAAGGCGAGCAATTTCTCCACTCGCTTTTAATCGCTCAAAAAGGGCATCATTTTCTTCCGTTTCCAAGGCATATCCTGTATAACGCGATTCGGATAAAAGCTGTCTTTCAGGAGTAGAAGATCGCGAATAAATGGTTTCGAAATAATCTTTTATTGGGGAATTCTTAATTTTTTGAGTAAATTGAGGCGCTCGTTTAATTTCTTTTTTTAGTTGTCCCAATTCATAAGTAACCGCATTCTGGATATTTTGGCTATCAATAGGCCGGATATTTAGATTTGCAGAACCTTTCAGGTGATGGCTAGGTGAATTATAACTAAATCGAACCGCTCCCTTTTGGTCAAAAGAAAAGCAAATTTCATCTTTCGGGTATAAAATATTGGGGTTAAAGTTAGGTGAAACTAGGTGAGATTTTTTCTTTAAGTCAAGGGTAAGCGCTAATCCAATTCGATTGCATTCGGGTTGAGTGAGGTTAGGTAATTTTTGACGCAATTCCATCTGCGCACGACGACAAAGTTCATCACCACTTCCTATGGTGAACCTAATTTCTTTTTTTTCTAATTGCTCCATTAAAACCCGAAGCGGGTTACTTGGAGAGTCTGGCTTTCTCGGTGGAGAAGATTCTTTGCAGGTATTATTTAAAGTACAAGCCGAAGGTTTGCTTATTAAAAAAATGAATTGAGGCCTAAAAAAATTAGAAAAATCAGAAGGACTAAGCATGGCAATTTCGTTAAAATAAAAGCCAAGATAATTTATCCCTTTATTATACCATTTTCAGCCCGTAGAATCAATCTATTGACCGTCTTTTTGGGGTATTTTCAATTTTTGCCCACTTGTAATCGAAAGGGTGGGAAGGCTATTGTACGCCATGATAATTTCTGGGCGAGTATGCTGTTGTTGCGCAAGATTGTATAAAGTATCGCCTTTTTTTACCGTATAATCAGTAATTTTAATTTTTCCCTGGGTTCGCTTAGCCTCAATTTCTTTTTTCCATTGCCCCAGTTGAGCAGGATCGTATCTAAAGTGGGGGGGATTGGGATTCAATGATTTTCCCTGTAAATCAGACCCTGAGTGTAATCCATCCCAAATCCAATGATGGTAGGTAGTTGTTTTGATCTTGGTCAAATTCGCTGCAAATTCATTGCGCGCCACAGGCAGGTCAAGCAATTTAGAATTATCCGGTAATCCAAATTGGTTGAAAATTTCAGCAGGGTAATTTGAGGCTTTCTTCCCGTAAGGGTCTCGCTTATACCCACGACCCCATTTTCTTGAAAAAGAAACTTGCTTATGTAAAAGAACACGCCTTTTTTCAAGGCCAAAGTAGCCTCCCAGCCATTCAATCAGTGCTTTAGCCGCTGCGTATTGTTTACTATTCCAATCTTGTCCCTCATTGGCAACAACTTCAATTCCCAAACTATATCGATTTAGAGAACCGGGCTTGAGATTTTTACTCAAATGATCCCAAGCGCTGACCCCAGCGTGGGGTGCTACTTTATTGGTTGCGATGGTTTTTTTATCAATGGGAATTAAATATCTTATTTGTCCATCGGGTTCAATTACAAAATGCGCTTTCTTGTTATCCACAGTATCCCTTGAAGTTGAACTTGCGGTGGAGTGAAGGATGATGTATTCCACCCGTTCAAGCGGAATATTTTGTCCCATAGTTCTCAAGGTGCGAGGCCCACAATTTGTGGCATCCCATCTGGGATGGGCACTAAAAGTCGTAGGTTTAAATTTTAAAGCTCCCTTTTTCATGCTTGCTACATCGCGAATCCATGTATTTCCTCGGCGCCGAACGTATTGTCCCGGGGTGACTTTATCCAGGGTTTCTGAAGATTCTAAAATAGGTTCCGGGGGCAGGGGTAAACCAAGAGAAGAAGATGGGGTAGGAGGAAAAGTTTCCAATATTGACCCATTTGAGGCTGCGGGCGCTGGCAAGGAAGGTGGTAAAATACTTGAGGTAACTGGCGCGGCACTGGCTGGTTCAAATGCACCGTTAAGGTAGGCTCGATAATAATCAATATTAGGGATAAAAATGTGCCCGTCAATCGGGAGGTTGCTCGTTTCATCATTTAGAATTTTTCCATCTGAACCTTTCAGCGGATTATAGCGACGATTAAAATCAAGAATAACCTCAACCACTGTGTCATTATCTAAATTGATTTCTTGTTCAAGATATTTTTTATAGGCGGCATTGCCCAAAATCGCACTCCAAAATCCTTTGCCTTTTTCCACTGTCACAAAATTAGGGGTGGGATAAAGATATTTTCGGGCTGTTTTTAAATACAAAAGTTCATTCAGGTCGTTGTCAGCTAAATTGGCAATTCCTTCAATTACCCGGGCATAACGTAACATTTCGCCAGCTTGGCCAAGAGTGATTTTTTCTTTTTGAGCATTAATAATTGGTTTGCCCTGAATGAGAAGTGGCTTAGCCAGAAGATTTTTGTTTTTTTGATCCAAATAAGCAGTCACGCCTGCGTATTCCAAATAAGAAACGCCATATTCAAGATCTTTTTTGCGTTTAGGTGGAGTGCTGCTAATTTTTAATTGAGCGCACATGGCTTTGGAAAGTTCGGCCTCAAATTGTTGATAGTCATGTACCTTCAAAGCGTCCCAGAGGAGCGAAACATTATTATATCCCTTGTTATAAAGAGCACAGGTTAATAAAAAGTTTTGATTGTCCGGAAGATGGTTGAAATTAGCTAATTTGGCATAATGATAACGACTACGCGCTAGGAATAGAATCCCACAAACCGTGTTTTGAGAGGGATCAAAAATACTAGCAGCGGTGTAGCTAAAATATTTAACTACTTCTTGTTCCCCAATCGGTCTAAGCTGAAAAAGACCCTTAGCATCGGAGGAAGATCGTGCCTTGGGGTCAAGCCAGCTTTCTTTAATCATTAGGGCAAGATAATTTGAATTTGAAAAACTGTTTTTATCAGTAAGCAAAGAATTTAAAATTTGTTGGCCTTTAAGTTTATCCTGTAATTTTTCTTGCATGGCTGAAGAACGAGGTCGGCGTTTTAAATCCGCTATTTCTTTATTAAGAGCAGGACTTATCGTGTCACTAATATAATTTAGGGCCAACTCGATCAACTTTTTCGCCGCAGGGAGGTCGAGACTGGTTGGCTTTACTGTTTCAATTTTCTCTTTTGGAGTTTTGGCAACGGCTGGAAGGGAAGGTGCAACTTCCGGAAGGTTACCGTCTAGCAGTAAATCAAGATATTTAGTCAGGGATTTTTGAAATTCTTCTTCTAAAAGTGCCGCATCAATAGGATTTAAATTATTTAAATCGCTTCGCCACATTCGTACCGAGGGAAGATTATCAAGATCAATTAAAGGGTCACGGTATGATTGGATGTCAGGCATCACTCGAACTTGCAGCGTTTCTCTGAGTGTAGCGCTATAATCAAAATAGCGTTTTTCCGTTTCAACTACGCTTTTTTCTATGGCATTCACTAAGGAAAATTTTTTCTCTCGTAGTTCATTATAGGTTTCATCTTGCGGTGGAATGAGGCAGGGCGGGTGTTCCAGTGCGCTAGCTAGGGCGTAGATTTTATCCAGTAATCCGATAGGGGAATCAGAATTTGTCGAAAATGAAGCTTTGTAGTTTTTTAATTTAGCTTGCAGCGCAGTCAGAGCTTGATCTGTTTTGTTAGGATTAAATCCAGTTTCCAGCAATTTTCCTTCGCCGATATTAGGATTTTCAAAAACCACATGAAACGTAGGTTCTTCATTAAGTCCCATTAAGGAACCTTGGCTTTGATAAGCGAGTAGAAGTTGTTCCATGGTATTTGTTAGTGTCTCAAATTTGGTTTTTTTTTGTTCGAGATCTTTAATTTTTCCCTGTAAAGTAATTTTGGCGGTTTTGTCAGTGGTAGTGTTTAAAGCCTTGGTGCTGGATTTCAATTCTTCCTCAATGGCCCCTAAGTAAATTACTTCCCCGTCAGGAAACCGGTAACGCTTTTTGGAAAAATCCACGGTATTGGCAAAATAGTGCGTACTTACTTTTTTAGTTGCATTGCCTCCTAGTGTTGCTTGATAAGCAGGCCAGCGAAACATTTCAGAAATTACAGGTTCGTAACCGTTTGTGGCCTTTGAAAAGGCTGTTGTAAGAGCTGTAAGCGTAGGCAGACAGTATGGTCGAAGGTAGCGTCCTGCCAGAGGAAAATCCTTTTCACCCTTAAAAGCAAAAGGAGCATTGGGAGGAGCTGTTACCTCCACTACATCCTTGTGCCGGATCATTTCGTCTCGTCCTTTGTAGATGAATTGGTCGTAGCGTCGCCCATGGTCAACTAGCACTTCTTGGTATTCACCAGTTGATTTTCCCTTATATTTAGCAATGTAGAGCCGATCTTGGTTAAAATTTACCGGCCTAACTAATGGACGGCTGGCCAAGGCGCAAGCCCTAAAATAAAGTTCTAAATTAGGGGCTAGGGGGGATGGAGGATTTAAAATGCGGTTTTGAATTTCACGGAAGTGTTTTTCTAATATTGTTTGGCGATAGGAAAGAAATCTTTTTTGCGTATAATCATGGTCATAAACCCGGGATTCAAAATTTTTAATCAGCGCTTCTGCTCCTTGCACAAAAGCTTCTATTTTATTCAAAAATTCCTCTCCTTCTAAATCAGGAGTTATCTGGGTATAAAATTTGTCCGTCTCATTCATGCCTCTTTTAATAGCCAGGAGTACGATAAGCTCATCCATGGTTTTGTTCTTGCCTTGGGTTATGATATTTAGAGCACTTTCTGGCCACTTAGCCTTATGAGCAATCAGTAGATTATTATCATAAGCTAAAATTTGCTTATTTAATTCTGTAACTCGTCGCTGATCATCTTTAATTGTAAGAGTGTTTTTATTTTCCGCTAAAGTTTTTTCTGTTTCTTTAGGGCTCTCCCCTTGCTTATAAATTAGGCGGGCAGGGGAAAACAAATGACCAGATATTAAATGACGAGAAAACATGATTCATTTGGTTTTGATTATTTCGAGTCTCCGGCTGCGGCTTCAGATGCCAGGAGCATGATGTGCAGGGCTTCAAAGGTGTTGTTTTGAAAAGTGTTGCCAGGAGTGGTTGTAATTGTAATCAAATTATCGGGTTGCATGCTAAAATGTATGGATTTTTCCCCTGTCTCCATATATTCAAATAAATTATCCCCAGTTTTAGTGACGGTTACGAATGTGGGTACAAACTCAGACTCTGAATTTGGAAGATTTACCCGAGCAGTTATGACTTGACCCAGAGCACCAGTTTTGAGATTGTCCCAATCTGTACCTGTAAATAAATCATTCAAGGATATTGTTTCTGCTTCTGGGGCAGATGGGGTGGAATCTGGGATTGGAATAATTTCATTGTAGTCTGCATTAGCTAAGTTTTGGGTTTCAACCTTCCATTGAAACTTCTTGTTGGGTTTTCGGACGTAAAAATCGTTCTCGTCGGCTGAATCCCATCGAAATCCATCCGCCGGGACAAAAAACGTTGGCTCATCTTCGGCGGAGAAGGTAATGGTTTTTTTATCAGTTCGCGAATTTGTCGCCTCTACTTTGACTAAATAGCCTTGAGTATGCGCATTCAAAATCATTTCTTTACTTATTTCATAAATAGTATCTTCTGTATGGTTTAGTGTCGTAATAATCGGCGTTACAGCGAGGTTTTTAATATCAAATGTGGCAGCATCCGGATCATAGGTTGGATTACTCCATTCGTAGCCATTTTCCGGTTTAGCAACATTAAACTCTTCTCCTTCGGATGATGTTCCATCGTTAGCATAGCGGTATCCTGCTTTGGTATTGGGAAGATAATTATCTAGACCGTTTTTTTGCGTTTTCAATAGATAGCCTGCTGCTACGGCTTTTTCTGCTTGATTTGAGGCTATGTTTATAGTTGCAAGATGTTTTTCAGCGTCTAAAGATTCAGGTGGTATTTCCGCGGCAGCAGCGGCACCTGTGTCAGCTTCGGTTTCAGTAGCCGGTGTGGTAGCGGGTTCAGGGGTTTGAGTGGGGGCTTCTGCGCTGTCGTCGCTGGTGTCAG